>Ga0315289_10011925_pt1 | contig 12283 bp, 12 predicted proteins | sample YL17G11_40_MG_FD_203452 | JGI IMG/M metagenome (GOLD analysis project Ga0315289, IMG submission 203452) | Sediment microbial communities from Yellowstone Lake, YNP, Wyoming, USA - YL17G11_40 | ecosystem: Environmental > Aquatic > Freshwater > Lake > Sediment | place: USA: Wyoming | collected...
TCTTCCTTTAAGTCCGTAGATAAGGGCGGACTTCAGCAATTCTTCTTCATAAAGTTGAACCCTCCACGAACTTCCCAACGGTAGGTAGACTATTTCCTTTTCCAAACAAAAGGAAGATGTTCTAACTACTTATAAAGTTGAGTCAGAATCGTCTAATGAGTCTGTTCTGTAGATTGTATTTTAACTTTACAGAGATAGAAACATGTTATTGTTAAAGGGAGACTTTGTCCCAGGCCCTTGGTCCAATTCTTCTATCTTAAATTTATACTTCTTACGATATTCTTCTATTGCATCCAAGTCCGGATCTAATCCTAGGCCAGGCACCTTTGGAAGATCTATCCATCCCTTAATTGGCTGTATACTGTATGGCATGAACCTGTGTCCAGTGTCTTCTTGGAACTTCCTTATCGTATTATTCGGCAGACGATTACCATCAAAGAACTCCACAATCATACCATTAGGAGTTGCTGCAACACAATGGGCACTGACTAAACCTAGTCCATGTGGACACATTGGTATGTTGAAGGCCTCAGCCATAGCAGCTATCTTCATGTACTCTGTGATTCCCCCTACCTTGCCTACATCTGCTTGACAGATGTCGATGCATTTTCTAACGAAAAGCTCTTTGAACCCGAATTTAGTATATTCACTTTCTCCACCTGCAATCGGAATCTCTGTAGATGCTGCAACCCGCGCGTAACCATCATAATCCTCAGCAACAACAGGTTCTTCAAGCCATCTAACATCAAAATGCTCCAGTCTTTTAGCCATCTGGATGGCTGTGCTTGTTGACCAACCATTGTTTGCATCAACCATTAGGTCTATATCTTTCCCAATTGCTTGTCGGACGGCCTTCACCCTTTCGATGTCTTCCCTTGGATCACGTCGTCCTACCTTCATCTTTACTGCCTTGAATCCAGCTTCCACCCAGTTCATCTGTTCCTTTACCAGCTGATCTTTGGTTAAGGAGAGAACACCTCCACTTCCATATCCTGGTACCTTATCTCGATAACCTCCTAGAAGCTTGTATACAGGCGTCTTCAACTTCTTTCCGATAATGTCCCATAGGCCGATGTCGATCTGGCTCATAGTTATTATAGCCGCCCCTTTCCGTCCTTCGTTAAAGCTTCTCCAGTATATTCGATCCCAGATCTTCTGAATATTCATCGGATCTTCTCCGACTACTGCTGGCTTGAGAAGTTCTAGCATATAGGGTGACATACTATAAGGAATTATTCCAGTAATTCCTTCATCCGTTAAAATTTCAGTGAATGTCCACTGGATAAGGTTTCCACCATAGTTTATCGCATCCTGAAAAACAGGTTTTCCGATAACCTTTCCGATTACTGGTTTGGAGAACGGTTTGATATCTGTAACCTTCATATTCCAAAACCTCAACTTATGAATAGACATTTCTCTTTTATAAGCTTATTCTGTACTTGATTTCTATCCTCTATCTGGCATATTATACCTACCGTACTTCCTTGCTTCATCGACCATAGTGTATATGTTGTCGACCTTTACACTAGAATGAAGAGAATTGCTTGATGTGAGTATTAGCCCACCATCTTTTCCTGCCGCATCAATTACCCTTCTGACATCTTTTCTAACATCTGATTCAGAACCATAGGGTAGGACTATCTTACAGTCAACATTTCCTCCCAAAAAGATCTTATTACCATATCTCTTCTTTACATCTGCTATATCCATTGGTCCAGGTTCAATTGGATGTAGTCCTGTAATGCCTGCATCGACTATGTCATCTAATATCGGATACAGGTTGCCGTCGCTATGCTTCATAACAGGAACACCCTTTTTCTTCGCACCATCTATAACTCGTTTAAGATAGGGAAGCTCGAATTCTCTGAAAAGAGCTGGACTTATCATTGGACCATGGTTATCAGCATAATCATCGGTCAAAACTAGTAGATCCACACCATCATCTAGCATCATCTTCGCAAATTCAAAACATGAATCTGCAAACTTTCTCATCACCTTTCTCGCAAATGTTGGATTTCTACGCATATCTATTATCAACTTGTCTAAACCACCTCTTACCTCCCAAGATATTACAAAACCCGTCTGCACCTCTCCTCCAATAGCCATGTCCTTTCCTGCATTCTTTATTGCGTGAAGGAGAACCTCTTCTCTTCCAGGCTCGCGTACATCTGGAGGGGCGAACGCTTCAAGACCTTCTTCTGTGTTAATTGTTCCTCCACTATACCATGTGATACCAGTGTCTTTCCTTATCCTCATCTTTCTACCCCATTCGTCAATAAATGTCTCTTGGTCGATGAATTTCGGCTTGTACCCTTTTCTGACTAGCCTATAATTTGTAAGTAAAAATGCATCAAAGTCTAACTTCCTATGAGCATCAATAATAGCATCGATATTCCTTAGAACTGTCTGCCAGTTGGCTTCTTCACCTATAGTTGGAGATTGTTGACCACCTCCACTCATCTGCACTCCTGTGACCTTTTCTATAATTGATCCATCGATGTCTAAGTCCGTTATTGGTACCATGTCAGGTCTCCTGCGCTCTAGTACTGCAAGAAAACGATCTCTATGCGACCAAACCATCTTCTATCACTCAAAATTGTATATAGTAAACGATATGAAATATTACATATAAACCTTTTAAAAATCATTGTAACCATTCTATCAATTAGCACGATTTACAAGTTTTTACCTGATATGAACATACAGTATTCATAATGCACCGGCCCTTCCTTTGTTGTTTCACATGGAAAATCTGGGCATTCAAAACATAGTTTGATTCCTCTACGATAAGCATATGTTGCGACTTTGCAGATTTCATTTTCTTCTGGTACACATCCTTGAGAGCCATTTAGACACCTGTTTTGAACCATTCTAGGACACTTTTCACACGCTATCCCACACACTCCTATCTTCATCATACATCTGTTCTTCTAATTCTTATTTGGATATTTAACAATTCTCATGTTCCAAAAAGATTTATATCGCAAAGTTAAAAGGAGAAGAGACTTACTACGCCCGTCAAAACTCTAATTCACTCCTTTGCACTTCCTATCAAAAGCGTAGTATGGTCAATGTATATTTCACATATGTTTAACGAGGTTTACCTTATGATGCATCTTGCACTCATACCAGTGTTCATAACAGAATTCCATTTAACGCTCTTCCAAGTCTCTTTTATTGCTACAGTGCCAACTGCAGTGGGAATCTTGATGAATATAGCTGCAGGCTACTTGGTTGACAAGATTAGTGCTAAGCCACTGCTTGTCCTAGGTCTTGTAGTACAGGCCCTCGGCGGATTCACAGTATCCCAGAGTTCGAGTTTTGAATTGCTTATGCTGGGGCTTACATGCATAGGTATTTCAAATCCTTTATACCATAATCCAGGCCTATCGACAATTAGTAAATCTCTTTCCGATCGTGACCTCATTAAAGGGGCAGGCATCCATGCTGCATCAGGATCTGTTGGCATCGCTATGGGGTTATTTGGACTTTCACTATTTTTAGTCTATAACCAATGGCGTCTCGCCTACCTTGTCTGGACTGTTCCATTTCTTGTCTGGGCAGTTCTTCTTCTCAGAGTCAAAATGGTAACTCCTCCCAAAAACAAAGAGCAAAAGTTTGATGGGATCAACAACGATGGCCAACTACTCAACAAAGCGTTCATCTTTTTTCTTATCACCTTAGGTTTGTCCCAAGCAGGAACCGCTGTAATTCAGACATTTATGACAACCTATATGGTTCTTGGCAGAGGACTTCCTGAAGCTACAGCAAGTCTAATCTTCACACTAGGTCCTCTAATAAGTATCACAGGTGCTCTTTTTTCTGGATATTTTGGAGGTCGTCTAGGAGATTTTAAGATGTTAATGCTTATGATCGGAATTACTTCAATATCTTCTATCTTGTTACCTATTACTCCAACGGCTCTTCTTTTGACAGTCGTGTTTGCCTCCTTTACTTTTTTCAGCTGTACCGTATGGCCTCCATTAAACTCTATGACAGCGAGCCTAACACCTGTAAAGAAAAGAGGGTTAGCATATAGTCTTTCTCAGACCACCTTTCAGGCGATGTCAGCACTCTCGCCTCCTCTCGCTGCTAAGTTAATAGAGTCGTCATCTTTGACGATGATGTTTCCCTTCAGTTTCCTTTTATTATTAGCTAGTATGGTAGCTCTAAGAAAAACTCGAATAAAGTAAATATCTTCTACAGAGGCGATAGTATAGAGATTATGTAAATCGTTAAATTGCCTATAGGATGAGGTTTGGTGAGGAAAGATGAAGTGGCTGTTCTTTGATATCGGATCAACTCTTATCGATGAAGGTGCCTTTAACAGGTACTTGTTCGGATATGTCTATGATACTATAGAACGCTCAGGTGCTAGGATAACTCATGAAGATTTTGATGAAACTCTGAAGAAGATTATTGAAGAGAGAAGGTTTGGTGATAGAGCCTATATTGGGATCGTTCAGGGACTTGTAAAACATTTCACCAGAGATGAGAAAGTCCTTCTACAGCTTCTTGAACGCTATAAAAGGTATGCTGCAAAAAGATACATAGAAAAAATGGAACCTTATCCTGATGCATTATCGACCGTAGTCGAACTTAAGAAAAGGTACAAGTTAGGTATAATAGCTAACCAACCAGTGAAAACAAGGCAAAGAATAACTTCTTTTGGGCTGACAAAATATTTTGATGTCATAATCCTATCAGAGGAGGTGAAGCTTAGGAAACCAGACCTAAGAATATTTCAACTCACACTAAAGATGTCAGACTGCAGTGCTGATGCTGCAACGATGATCGGTGACAGACTTGATGCAGACATAAGTCCATCTAAACTACTCGGCTTCAGTACTATAAGGGTGGAGCATGGAATTATGATTAACCTGAATCCTCTGAATAACTTTGAGATACCAGACCATGAAGTCAGCACTCTCAAAGACCTTCTTAATGTTCTGTGAAAAGTTTATCTAGTTATCCAGAAATTGAACCAATACTATGAAGTGACGATGAAATGAAGGCATTAATATTAGATGGATCAAAAAAAGAAGATAATGCATTCAATACTATAATAGATAACATCACAAATTTTCTAAAGGAAAGGAACATTCAAGTAGAAACCATCAATCTTGGAGGTCTAGATATATCAAGTTGTCAAGGCTGCTTCGATTGCTGGATAAAGACTCCAGGTATCTGTATAATAGATGATATTGGACGCATTATTACAATGAAGATGGTGCAAAATGATCTACTTATCTTGCTTACCCCTATCACATTTGGAGGGTATTCATCAGAGTTGAAAAAAGCCCTTGACCGTATGATACCAAACATCCTTCCCTTCTATACAAAGATTGGTGGGGAGATCCATCATAGTCCACGATACGATAAATATCCGATCATAATAGGAATAGGTTTACTCACGAGCCCGGATCAAGAGAGTGAAGCAATCTTCTCAACATTGGTGGAACGTAATTCCATAAACTTCTATAGTGAAAAATATTCCTCAGTAGTCATCTATTCAAATGACAGTCTTGAAAGTATACACGAGAAAATGGCCAAGGTTTTAGTAGAGGCCAGTGAATGAATATGCCTGAACGTATACTACTTCTAGTCGGCAGTCCAAAAGGATCTCAGAGCACATCAAATGCCTTGGGAGAATATCTTTTGAAGAGATTAGAGGGCCGTGGTTTTGAGAGTGAGAAGATCTACGTTTATGATACACTCAAATCTGATAGAAATGGTGCAAGCTTACTCCAATCTGTTGATAGCGCAGATGGACTGATACTGACGTTCCCACTCTACGTAGACAACCTGCCCTCTCAAGTCATAGCTGTATTAGAGTTAATCTATGAACACCGTTCAGTGCAAAAAGAACCTAGGAAACAGAAAATACTATCAATATCAAATAGTGGTTTTCCAGAAGCAAGTCAGAGCGAAACTGCTCATGCAATCTGTAAAAAGTTCGCTTCTGAAACAAAAATGGAGTGGATCGGAGGCCTTGCTCTTGGGAGTGGAGGAGCTATAGGAGGAATGAACCTTGACGAGGCAGGAAGAATGGTAGGCAACGTTAGAAAGGCGTTAGAACTTACTGCCAACGCTATAGCAGAGAATAAACCATTACCTGACGATGCATTACATCTGATGAAGAAGCCACTTGTACCTCCACAGATATTCACTTGGTTTGGAGATACTGCTTGGAAAAAAGTTGCCAAAGAGAATGGTGTACAGGACAAGTTGTATGATAGACCTTACCAAATAGAAGAGGATTCCTAAGGAAAAAATGTTTTACCATGCTGTTGATTTCACGAAGAATTTGTTTTATCAAGCTTTTATAAAGACAGAATAGGATGTTGCATAATATGGGTGGCCATCACTAGCTTCCACTTCCAACACAAGGGTGTAAACCCCTGCCTTCTTAGCAAACTCTGAAAAATTGAATACTATTTCGAAGTTACTTCCAAGCTGATTCCACTTCGAAGCATATATGTAAGGTATATCTGTTTGATAGCCTTTATTCAGAACGGCACCCAACTTATCCCCCATCGAATAGCCATCATTATAAGGTGATTGTCTAAGTTGAGATGCAGTCAAAGGTGTCGGAAGTGGGTCATAGAACATCAGGACCATATACGATTTCAGGTTTGGAATATACTTGCCCTTAAGAGATACAGAGCTATTCTTAACATCGAATGTCTGCCAGTTGACCATTACATTTTCAAAGTCTTGTATGACAATGGTTATGTTACTTCTGTAGACAATACCTATGTTAACATGTGTATGCTCTGGACTTAGAATATTATTTCTGTGACCCCAATTACTCGAAGAATCGTTATACATCATCTGATACTCTAAATCCTTTATATCTGACTTGGCTTCTTCGGAAGAGGGCATCGTCTGTCTCCCAAAAATGAACGTGGCTGCTGCGTTCTCTTCCACATAGTTCTTGCCGCCAAATATAGTATATCTAATATATGGTTTCATACCATTTGACCCCCAGTGGCTTAGACAATCCAATCTAGCTAAATCTTCTGCATGACTCTGAGCAGCCGAATTATTTCCCAACGCTACAGGAGAAAGGCCATACGTTGCCCTATCATCATTAATCAACTTTAACGTATAGAGAACCAGCCCCTTGATGTCAAGGGGAACTTCAGTAGTAGTTGTGATAGTAGTCTGTGTTATCGTAGACGTAATTGTTGCAGAAGAAGTGGTTGTAATAGTAGAAACTGTGGTTTGAGTTGTAGTAACCTGCGTAGAAGTTGTCTTAGTAATAGTAGAGGTGCTTTGCTTCATTTCTTGTATGTAAGGGTTGATACCAAAAAAGAAGACAAAGACAATTATCACGCCGACAATTACTGGTGTTAGCTGCTTTCTCCAGTTTATCTTCTGATTTTGTGGGATGGTATTGATAGCCCTGTGAAAGTGTTGTGATATGTTAGCCATATTGCTGGGAGATTTTATTGAATGCCATTGATATATGTTTTCTTTTTAGACTGAATTATTTAACTGTGATTCAGACACCATTTTAGTATAAGATAACGACGTTTCCAGAAAAATACTCCATCTATAGTGATCTTCTTTGGGTTCTAACTACCACGAAAGTTGCAACAGAAGCAATTAAGATAGCCGTTGCCAACATATAGAATACATTCGATAAGACACTAGCCCCCGTAATACTAACAGGTTCCATATTCTGAGCCTGGGTTCTGGTTTGAGTCTGAACTGCCCCAGCCGGAGCAGTATACGAGTTCTTCTGATCAGCTGAGCCAGGCAAGGCAAATTCTCCTGTCTGTTTTGTTGGAGACTGCATGAACAGCAGTGGAGTAGCCATTACCGTTGTAGCCACGATTAATGCTAAGATCAGTGGTAAGATTAGCTTGTTCATATCGTACACCACCATTTTGTAGGATGGGTTATTAATTCTACAGTTTAGAACACCCCTAAAATGGCCTTTCCCTCCAGATTTTAAGGGTCTCGTACCAGAATATTATGGAGGCTATAATGCCAAAAAGTACAGCGACAATTTTGTCCAAAGTCAAAATGGGGCTATAGAAGGTAAGATAGTAAATGAGCATTGCAGTAAATAGTGTGGAGTAGAAAAGATATCTCGGAAGAAGAAGGTTGCCTAGTCTGGTGTAAAACTTAAGAACTCCAACCTTTACTTCCCTCTTTATGAAGTATTCACCGATATCCGTCTTCTCAACAAGCCCTATAGAGAGCAGCTTGTCAAGATGATATATTGCGACACTTGGACTTGAGAAGCCTAACTTTCTCTGAACTTCTCTTACCCCAACAGTGCTCCTTTTATCCTTTAGCATGTAAAGGTAGACAAGAAGAGTCTTTCCTGTAAGCTCCGACTCTATAAGAGTTGAGTCCGGCAACGATATCTTAGACAACTATTTCACATAGTTGCCATCTGTATTTCTTAAAAGAGTTTCTGTCGCAGCATGCTGTTCTATAAGTTGAACAGACATCTTGACACCTGTTCTATAGCATGGAATAATATAATAACCTATTTCTTATAATGGGCGATAATAGATGATATCAACAAAATATGCGATCTTGGCAGGGTTCATCGTAGCAATAACAGTAATATCTGCAGTGGTGATTCCATACCTAATTCTTTCAAAGCCACCAGAGAAGACTGAACTCAAGAGTTTCACATCATATAGTGAGCTTAAGAATTATATCGAAACCAACACGAAGAAGGCAAATTACTGGTTCGGCATGTACGGAACAGGCATAACAGTTATGAAAGACGTGGCTACAGGCGCACAGACAATGGAGAATGCGCCAAGCTATTCTACAACAAACGTCCAAGTAGAAGGAGTTGATGAATCAGACATAATCAAGAACGATGGGAAGTACATTTACTTCCTCAGACAGAATCAATTCAATGGTGGAGGAGAAGTCATTATACTAAAAGCCTATCCTACCGAGGAAGCAAAGGTACTCTCTATGATCAACTGGACACAGAACAAGTTTCCAACAGCCATATTCATAAACGAAGACAAACTCATAGTCTTCCTCTCAGTATTAGATAATGTAAGGATTATGCAACCAGAAGGACCACAGTACTTTTCACAATCCAAAATAGCAATAGAAGTCTACAACATACAGGATAGAGAAAACCCGAAGCTTGCAAGAAATATAACCATGGATGGATTCTATCTTAATTCAAGAATGATAGGTAACTATGTGTATGTTGTAACAGGCTTTCCAACCTACTATGTTAAAGAAGACATAAAATTACCAACTATATGTGTAGACAGTAAGGAAGAAACAATACAGCCGACCGAAATTTCTTATCCAGACACACCTGACACAGCTTATTCCTTCACAACAATACTGTCCTTCAATACACAAAACGACCTGCAAGAACCAGTAAGTAAGACAATATTGACGGGTGCAGCAAGTAACGTCTACGCTTCCTTAGAGAACATCTACCTAACATTGACAAAGTACGATTTCCAAGAATATCAGCAGATCAAGATAAACCTTGAACAGACACTAATCTACCGAATCCACATTGAGAATGGAGAAATAAAGCTTGAGGCAGAAGGATCTGTTCCAGGTCATGTACTCAACCAGTTCTCAATGGACGAGTACAAAGGCAACTTCAGAATAGCTACTACAACAGGACAGCCATGGATGTCTAGGGATATGGGAACATCACAATCAAACCACATATACATACTTGACAGTGCTCTAAAGGTAGTTGGAAAGATAGAAAACATTGCTCCAGGTGAGAAGATATATTCTGCAAGGTTCATGGAAGATAAAGCTTATATGGTCACATTCAAGAAGGTAGACCCACTCTTTATAATAGATGTAAAGGACCCATCTAATCCTAAGATACTTGGCTGGCTAAAGATACCAGGATACTCAGACTACCTACATCCACTCGATGACAATCATGTGATAGGTATAGGTAAAGAGGCTGTGGCTGCAGAGGAAGGAGACTTTGCATGGTATCAAGGAGTCAAGCTATCACTATTCGATGTAATCAATGTCAGCAAACCAGTCGAGACATCAAAGTATATCATCGGTGAGAGAGGTACAGACTCTCCAGTACTAAGGGATCACAAAGCACTACTCTTTGACAAGTCAAGGAATCTGATGGTAATGCCAGTACTTGTCTGTGAAATAGACAGAAAGCAGTATCCAAGAGAAATACCAGCCAACGCTTACGGTCAACCCGTGTGGCAAGGAGCATATGTATTCAGTGTGACAGTAGAGAAAGGGATAGTCTTCAAAGGAAAGATAACACACTACGATGAAGGCTTTGACAACCAATACAATGGACCAAGATCAATAGAGAGAGCACTCTACATAGGCGACTACCTATACACAATATCAAATGGAATGATAAAGATAAACAACATAAACAGCCTAGCCCAAGTCGCAGCAATCAAGTTGCCATAGGAAGAAACTGTTTCTTTCCCCATCTTTTTGTATTCATAAACCTTTTTGAAGAACTAATCTATAGCCTTCTTCGCTTCTTCAACAAGCTTAGTGAGAGCTCTTTTTGTAACATACTTACCCAGATTCACACCAAGACAATCTGCATCTACTTGGAAGACATACCCTTCATTTTCTACCATGGTAAAAGGATAGAATCTGCAGATAAGGGGTCTCCTGCTATAGATTGTGCATCTGCTGTAAGAGAGGAAAATGCATGAACTATCTTTCTGTATCATCTGATGTTTATATGACCCAATAGACCTGATCTTCCTACAGAATTTTCCTTCAACAATACCTTCTTTGATACGTACTATGTCATAGTCTGTTAATAGTATCCGCCTTTTTCTTCCCACTTGATCTTTACAGCATTTTCCACATCGCTGACATTGCCATCTTATATGTGGATACTCTATAACAACCATTGAATACAGTGATAATTCTTGCTCAATTAAACCTTTTTTGATGCTATAAGATAAGAGTGTACGACACTATTTTCTTATCTATACTATGGAGGAACTATTCACACTTACTTCTTTTGTTCTAGCTTCTGAATACGATTTTCAATCCACTCTGCAATCTTTTCTTCTGTCATACCTTCTGCTTCCTTCTGTTCCTTCACCTTTTCTTCAACAACCTTGAGCAGATTCTCTGGGTTAACAGGTTTCATGATATATGCATCAGCACCAAGATTTAGAGCCTTAACTGCATTGTCCAATGACGGATAACCTGTTATCATTATTTTCATCATCTGAGGCTTCTCTCTGTGAATCCTAGCAAGTAGGTCAGTGCCTTCCATGTCAGGGAGTTTGATGTCCAGTAGAGCCACGTTGAAGTATTTAACTCTAGCCTTTTCTATTGCATTCTGACCTGTTTCCGCCATGTCAACATCGTAACCTTTTGACTGCAGAATGTCTTTGAGACTCCTTAGAATATCTCTGTCATCGTCCACGATTAGGACCCTTATATTTTCTAATCTCACTATCTATGACCTCCTCTTTAACACTATTCTAAACGTTTTGGGAGTATTTTAACTTTCCAAAGGAAGTTTGATGGTGAACGTTGACCCCTTACCTACTTCGCTCTCCGCAGATATGGTACCACCGTGAGCCTCCACCAATCTCCTGCAGACAGCTAGGCCGAACCCTTGTCCCTTAGATTTGGTTGTGAATAAAGGCTGGAACAACTTATCTAGATTCTCTTTAGGTATACCAACACCAGTATCTTGGACATTAACTTTTACTGTATCATCTGTAATTGAAGATTCTATTGTCAGTTGACCACCATCTAACATTGCTTGTATAGCATTTATGACAAGATTGACAAATACCCTTTTTATCATAGAAGTATCCATTGGCACTTTGGGAAAATCTTCTGGCACTCTAATATTGATCTTAACATTTTCAGGAACAACTATGCTTGAGATAGTATCATTAATCAGGTCAATTATATTAGCTTCGACAATATTTGGTTTTAAAGGCTTTGAATAATCTTGGAGATCAGAGATGATCTTATTCATATAGTTCACCTGTTCACCGATTCTGGCCAGAAGATCTTCTAAATGATTTTCTTGCATGACTTTTCTCACTTCCGGAGAAGCTTTCTTGAGAAGTTCGTTAGACAGATATATTGTATAAACTATGACCTGCAATGGATTACGCAGATCATGCCCAACCATTGCAGCTATTTCCCCTATTGCTACCAATCTTTCAGATTGAATCAACTTATTCTGTGCTTCAACAAGCTCTTGAGTTCTTTGTTGTACCATTTGTTCAAGCTGATCCGCATACTCTTTGATCTGATTTGTAGCCTTATTCAACTGTTGTAT
>Ga0315289_10011927_pt1 | contig 12282 bp, 12 predicted proteins | sample YL17G11_40_MG_FD_203452 | JGI IMG/M metagenome (GOLD analysis project Ga0315289, IMG submission 203452) | Sediment microbial communities from Yellowstone Lake, YNP, Wyoming, USA - YL17G11_40 | ecosystem: Environmental > Aquatic > Freshwater > Lake > Sediment | place: USA: Wyoming | collected...
CGCCGCATATCCTGGCGCAAAACGAGAAGGGGCAGTCCGGCTTATGGGTGTTCGGTATCTCTGGCGACTACCCGATTTTGCTGGTGCGCATCCGCGACGGCGAATCGCCCCTGCTGCCCGAAGCCCTGCAAGCCTTCACCTACTGGCGCAGCCGCCATGTCACGGTCAACCTGGTCATCCTGAACGATCAGGATACAAGTTATGCCCTCGATTTGCACAACGCCATCCGCCGCCAGATCCGGCGCATGGGTGCGGATGCCTCGCTGAACCAGCGCGATGGAATTTTCATGCTGCGCGCAGACCAACTTAAGCAGGGCGACAAGATTCTGTTTGAAACGGTGGCGGGTGTTATTTTGGATGAAAAGGGCGGGACGCTGGCCGAACACGCCCTCCGCTTAACCGCCCAGCCCACCCGCCTGCCAGAATTCACCCCTTCACTCTCCCCCGCGCGTGACCTCGAACCGACGCCGCCGCTTCAACTTCCAGGCGATTTGCTGATGGACAACGGTCTCGGCGGATTCAGCCGCGATGGCAGGGAATACGTTATCCATCTCCAGCCGGGTCAGCACACGCCGCACCCGTGGGTCAACGTCATCGCCAACCCGCAGTTCGGCTTTTTAGTCTCCGAAGCGGGTTCCGGCTGCACCTGGGCGGAGAACAGCGGCGAGAACCGCCTGACCCCCTGGCGCAACGACCCGGTTACCAATATGCCCGGCGAAGCGCTCTACCTGCGCGATGAGGAAACCGGGCTGGTCTGGTCACCTACGCCCATGCCCGCCGGAGCAGAAACTGCGCATGTGATTCGTCATGGGGCGGGCTATTCGGTCTTTGAGAGCCAGAGTCATGGCTTGAACCAGACCCTGCGCCTGTTCGCCGCGCCCGATGCGCCGGTCAAAATTGCGCACCTGCGCCTGCAAAATCTATGGGAGCGTCCGCGCCGTATCACCGTCACCTACTACGCCGAATGGGTGCTCGGCACGACGCGTGACACGCATCAAGCCCATATCATGCCGGAATTCGACCCCGATAAACATGCTTTGCTCGCCAGCAACCGCTTCAACAGCGAGTTCGGCGAACGCATGGCTTTTCTGGCCGCCAATAAAAAGCCACATGGCGTGACCACCGACCGGACGGAGTTTTTGGGGCGCATGGGCAGCCTGCGCACCCCGGCGGCGCTCGGGCGCATTGGATTGGAAAGCGTGGTAAATGCCGGGCTGGACCCGTGCGCCGCCATCCAACTGCACGTTGACCTGGCACCCGGTGCGGTGGAGGAAGTCTTTTTCTTAATCGGTGAAGGGGCGAACCGGGCGGAAAGCCTGGCGCTGATTGGGCAGATTCAGGCACAGGCGCAGGTTGAATCGATATGGCAGGCTGTCCAGCAGCAGTGGGATGACATCCTGAACGCCATCACAGTTGAAACGCCCGACCCTGGCATGGATTTGATGCTCAACCGCTGGCTGCTGTACCAGACGCTGGCCTGCCGTCTGTGGGGGCGCACCGGTCTGTATCAATCCAGCGGGGCGTTTGGGTTCCGCGACCAACTCCAGGATGTGCTGGCGCTGCTGCATACCCGCCCGGGCATCGCGCGCGCGCAGATTTTGGAAGCGGCGCGGCATCAATTCGAGGCGGGCGATGTGCTGCACTGGTGGAATCCGCCTGCTGGGCGCGGGGTGCGCACGCGTTCTTCGGACGATTTGCTCTGGCTGCCGTTTGTCACCGCCGAGTACGTTGCCGCCACCGGCGATCAATCCATCCTGACGGAGAAAATCCCATTCCTGAAAGCGGAACCTCTCAAGCCGGAGGAAGCCGACCGTTACAGTCAATACGAATCGACGACCGGGGTTTACACGTTATATGAACATTGTCGCCGCGCACTGGCAAAGGGGTCGACAGCCGGCATTCACGGTTTGCCGCTGATGGGCGCGGGCGACTGGAACGATGGCATGAACCGGGTCGGCATGGATGGGCGCGGCGAGAGCATCTGGCTGGGCTGGTTCCTGCACGCCACGCTCAGGCGTTTTGCGCCGCTGGTTGCGTTGATGACGGATGACCCCGCGCCGTACCTTCAACAGGCTGAGCAGTTATCCCGGGCGCTCGAAGCCCACGCCTGGGATGGCGACTGGTACCTGCGCGCCTTCTATGACGACGGCTCGCGGCTGGGATCGCGCGAAAATAGCGAGTGCCAGATTGATTCGATTGCCCAATCGTGGGCGGTTTTATCGGGCGCCGCACACCCGGCGCGGGCGGCGCAGGCCATGGAATCCGTCAACCGGCTGCTGGTGAAACAGGCTGAACAGATGATTTTGCTGTTTACTCCGCCCTTCGACAAGTTGGAGCGCGACCCCGGTTACATCAAAGGCTACCTGCCGGGCGTGCGCGAAAACGGCGGGCAGTACACTCATGCCGCCATCTGGGCCGCCTGGGCCTTTGCCGCGCTCGGGCAGGGCGAGCGGGCCGGAGAGTTGTTCCGTCTGTTGAACCCCATCAGCCATGCCGATACGCCCGAGAAAGCGGCGCGCTACAAAGTGGAGCCTTACGTCATCGCCGCCGACATCTACAGCGTGCCCCCGCACACCGGCAGCGGCGGCTGGACCTGGTATACCGGCTCCTCCGGCTGGATGTACCGCCTGGGCCTCGAAGCCATCCTGGGCATCTCCAGGGTGGGCAAGGCTCTCAACATCAACCCGTGCATCCCCCGCCATTGGCCGGGATTTAAAGTGGATTACCGCTTTGGAACCACCCATTACAAGATCAGCGTGAAGAACCCGCACAACGTCAACCTGGGCATCCGGCAGGTTCTGCTGGATGGAAATTCGCTGCCCGGCAGCCTGATTCCGCTGGTGGAGGATGGTCAACCGCACGAGGTGTGGGTTGTGATGGGGTCCGCGCTTCCCCTCAGGGGGAGAAAGTCGGCGAAAAACGATCAGGATGATTTCTTGTCCCAAGGTGTAAAATGAATGTGATTTCGAAAAAATCGATGCGATAGGAATTCGCACCAGACCCGTTTTCAAGAAGGAAAACATGATGAGCGAAAAACAAAGATCACAACAGGATGAGCAGGAACAAGAACGGGAACAACGCCAGCAGGAACAGCAACATCTGGAGCAGGAGCAGGCCCAGGGCCGAAAGCCGCAGCTACAGGAGCAGCAACAGTTGGAGATGCAACAGGAACAGGAACGAAAACAGCGCCACCAAGAGCAGCAGCAACTGGAGCAGCAGCTGGAAGAGAAGCGAAAACAGCGCCAAAAGGAGCAGCAGGAGCTGGAAGAGCAGCTGAAACGCAAGCAGGAAAAGGGGTAGCCGTGCCGCTGCCAGGGCGATGGATGAGGCCTTACTGGAAAGCAAAGCGGAAGGATTATATATTGGCTGAAATCCACCGTCTTCAAGCAATTGAACTAAGTCAAAGGTAAACTTTATGAGTCAAGCTACTGATAGTCTATTAATTTCTGAAGAAGAGTACCGGAACATCTTTGAAGCCGCAAGCGAAGCGTTGGTTATCTATGATATAGAGAAAGGCTTGGTAGTTGAAGCCAACCCTGCCGCATGTGAGATGTACGGCTACACTCGCCAGAAATTCGTAGGACTGAATCCAACGGTCTTCATGCACCCTGAAAGCCATGCCTTGTTTAGGGAAAATATCCAGACGGCTGAACCGGGTGGCATGTTGGACTCGCTCGTCGTCCATATACGCAGGGATGGCTCACCGTTTCATGTTGAAGTACGCAGATCAATGATCAACTATCGGGGCCGGCCGTGTTTGTTGAGTACCATCCGAGATGTCAGTCAGCGCATCCAAACAGAAAAAACTCTAAGCGAGCAGATCGAAGCCCGAAGGCGCGAACAGGCGACTCTGCTCGCCATCTCCCATACTTTGGCATCCACACTGGAACTCCAGCCGGGTTTGATCCTCGACCAATTGCACGAGATCATCGAGTACACACATGGCGGACTATTCGCGTTGGAGGACTCTACGCTGGTGACCTTGGCGATGCGCGGAGCACAACACCTGGAGCAATCCGCGCCTATCCGTATTCACTTGGATACCCCAGAAAACATGGACGCGTTATTCAATAAACATCGTCCCATCCGCATCGCCGACGTGTGGAGTGACGACCCGCAGGCGCAATTTCTGCGTTCGCTTCTGGACGAAGGGGCTGCTGTGTTGCTCAAAGGGATGCAGTCGTGGATGTGGGTACCGCTGGCGGTGAGAGGCCGCCTCATCGGTGGCGTGGGCGTCGCTGAAACCACGAAGAATTATTTTACGGCTCACCATGCCGACCTGGCCCTGAGCGTAGCCGACCAGTCCGCGATCACCATGGTCAACGCGGAACTATATGGACAGGCACAGGCGCTCGCGGTATTGGAAGAACGACAACGTCTGGCGCGCAACCTGCATGATGCCGTCAACCAATCACTCTTCTCCGCTGGCCTGATTGCCGAAGTCTTGCCGCGCTTATGGGAACGAGATCAGGAGGAGGCACGGCACTCACTCGAAGACTTGCGCCGCTTGACGCGTGGCGCGCTGGCCGAGATGCGCGTACTACTGGCTGAACTGCGGCCCTCGACGTTGACCGATTCAGATCTAGGTGACCTGCTGCACCTGTTGGGAAATGCGCTCTCAGGCCGCACCAATCTCCCGGTCGCTGTTACCGTAACGGGGGAGTTCATCCTCCCCGCCGAAGTACAAGTAGCCTTCTACCGCGTGTGTCAGGAAGCGCTTTATAACGTCGCCAAACATGCCAAAGCCAGCCAGGTTGAGATAAATTTAAAGCAAGAAGGAGCCGTAATCGAATTGCGCATTCGTGACGACGGCCAGGGTTTTGACCCTGAACAAATATTCTCAGGTCACTATGGCTTGAGCATGATGCGCGAACACGCGGAAGCCGCAGGGATGCTGTTGTCAGTCACGAGCCAGCCCGGTCACGGCACTGAACTCACGATCCGCTGGACTAAAACCCCACCTAAGGAGTCCTTATGACAATCTCCCCCTCCCAACCTATTCGCGTCATGCTTGTTGATGATCACACGATGGTGCGCAGAGGCTTGGCAACCTTCTTGAAAGTCGTCGATGATCTGCTACTGGTGGGCGAAGCCGAAAGCGGCGCAGACGCCATCCAACTCTGCGGTGAAATCCTGCCGGATGTGGTGCTGATGGATATGGTCATGCCAGATATGGACGGGGCAACCGCAACACGCGCCATCTGCCAGCAATATCCACAGGTGCAGGTGATTGCGCTGACCAGTTTCAAAGAGGGGGACCTGGTCAAGAACGCGCTGGAAGCTGGGGCGATAGCCTATTTACTCAAGGATGTCTCTGCAGACGACCTGGTTCGGGCCATCCGCGCTGCACACGCTGGTCGCGCCACACTCTCTCCCGAGGCCGCTCAAGCCTTGGTCGAGACAGCCAATCAACCGCCGACGCCCGGTCTCGACCTTACGGAGCGCGAGCGTGAAGTTCTAACCCTGATGATCGAGGGGCTGAACAACACCCTGATCGCCGCAAGGCTGACCGTAAGTCCATCCACAATCAAATCCCATGTCAGTAACATCCTGTCCAAATTAGGTGTTGCCAGCCGCACGGAAGCCGTCACCCTTGCGCTGCGTAACCGCATCGTCCCCTGACCCTCCGAATCTCCCCCAAGTGGCGGAGATCAATACTCCCCAGTCGATGGATGTGGCCGGGGAGGGTTTGTTATAAGATTAAGCGCCGGTGTGTTTATTCGCGTGTTCGAGGCGCCTGACTGATTAGTACAAGAAAGGCATCCGACACACTATGAAGGGCACAGCCAAGAAAGTGGAGTCGTTAATCGTGCAAACACTGAAAGATTCAGAGTTTCGTTACCGTCGCCTGTTTGAAGCAGCCCAGGGGCGTGTTGCCAGGCACTAGGATGCGCCGCCAGATCGGCGGGCGGATGTGGTTGAGGCTGATTTTGAATTGGTAGACGGGAGATGTTTTGTAAGGCATAACCCAACTATACCCATTTTGAGTTAAGGTCAATTGGCGTTTGATTAAGTTTCACTATGCTTGGTTGTATTTTCTGCGGTTCTCGCAACGAGTGACATTGACAGCCAGAAGAAATTGGTTATACTGCATTGTCAGGACTATGCAACTTTTGGAGCGATTACAATGACTATCCAGGTGAGTATTGGCCAGGTAAAGTGTAACCACTGGAACTATGATCATCGGTTCGATGGTTAGCGAGGTTACGTCGACTCCAGAAGACTCATTGCTCTATATTCCATCCCTTGGTTCGATATTTTTGGCAGGAGGCACTAAAATGCACAAACTAAAGTATCTAACGATTTCAATCATCCTGGTTATGTCCCTTTCATTGGCAGGGCCATCATTCGATGTGTCTGCACGCCCGCTCGCGGCCACTTCGCCCACGCTGGGCGCGGCGGCGAGTTACTCGGTTCTGGGTGGCGAGACAGTGACCAATACTGGTCCGACTACCATGCCTGGAGATCTGGGTGTCAGTCCAGGCTCCGCAGTCACTGGCTTTCCTCCGGGTATCGTCGGTCCTCCAGGCACGATCCATAAGGCTGATGCGAACGCGGCTGCCGCTCAGATTGGTAACACCGCTGCATTCACCTCTCTCGATCAGGGTTGTGATGTCACCTACCCCGGCATTAAGGATCTGGTTGGAGAAAACCTCGTACCAGGCGTCTACTGTGCGGATGCCTTTGAGTTGTCGGGAACGCTCACCCTCAGTGGGTTAAGCACAGACGTCTGGATTTTCAAGTCAGCGTCCACTCTCATTACTTCAGGCACTGCCAATGTTGTGGGTGACAACCCTTGCGACGTGTGGTGGCGGGTGGTCAGTTCCGCGACTCTCGGTACAAACACTTCATTGATAGGAAATATTCTCGCATCCACGTCCATCAGCCTGCAGACCGGCGCAAGCTTGAACGGTCGAGCCCTGGCGCAAACTGGTGCAGTGACGTTGGATTCCAACACCATCACCGGTTTGATCTGCCTCGCGCCGCCGCCGCCCACGGCCACGGCCACCACGCCTACGCCCACGGCGACCATAACACCGGGCGGCCCAACGTTGACGCCGACGAACACGCCCACGGCGACACCGATCTCGACGCCCACGCCGACGGGTGCGACGGCCACGCCGCCGCCAGCCACGCTTTTGCCGGTTGTCACTGGTTTGCCGGTCGCTGGCGGTGCGCCCATACGAAACGAAGATTTCCCCTGGAGTCTGGTGATTGTCGGTGGCTTCAGCGCCATAGCTTTGGTCTTAGGCGTTCGAGGATACCGCCGCACCCATCTGCCGAAGCAATAACGTTATTGTTGTGCGAACTATGAGTATGCTCACTCGCCGCAGCTCGCTCGGTTGCCTCGTGACCGTTCTGGTCATTGCGGCAGCGCTTGCGGGATGCGGAAACAAGGAGACGGGGGAGGCGCTGGCTGGGCCTCCCCCGTCTCTTATGTTATTGCCATCGGTTCAGCCGACAGTTCAACCGACAATTCAACCGACACCCACACTCTTTGTCCTTGGGCCGTCCTTTGATTCGAACCTCGACCTAAGGGCTGGGCCTGTAGACCTGCCGCTCGAGCTTCAGATTCCTTCACTCGAGGTCAATGCCTCCGTGGTTGGAGTCGGACTCACATCGGGAAATGTGATGGATACGCCAAAAGGTCCGATTGGCGATCCGGTCTGGCATACGGCATTCTGGTATCGCGGCAGTGGCATCCCGGGCGATCCAGGCACGGCCACGTTTGCCGGGCATGTCAACGATCCGCTCGGACGACCTGAGATCTTCGCTCACCTCCAGGATCTCCAACCCGGTGACCTGATCATCGTCCACCTCAAATATACCACCATTGACATTCGCTTTATTGTTGACCAGATTAAGGTCTACTCCATCCAAGAGTCTTCCGACCCGGCGGTGCTTGCACAGATCTTCGGTGCCGGGCCGGTTTCCGGCACTGGACCACAGCCGGCACTCGACGGCCTCTCCCACCTGACGCTCATCACCTGCACTGGATACATCGTCAACGGCGAGTTCGATCACCACACGGTCGTTTACGCGACGCGCAGCAAGTGAGGGCAATTGTAGTAATAAAAATTTTCCCGCCTGGCAAATTGTCTTCTGATATTAATAACTTAATCCTGCATATCATAAACCAGGAATCTTTTTAAGATATTCCTCACAGATATGTGGATTAAAAACACAATCGCCCTCAGAAAAAACCTGAGGGCGATTGTGGCAGTCTAAAAACCCGGTCGCGGAGACGTTCCTTGGGGATAACATGGAATACACAAAGCAGTTCATTAAACCCATGGAGCTTGACTCCTCCCCCAAGTGGCGGAGACAAACACTCCCCGGCCGACGGATGTGGCTGGGGAGTATTAATTGTAGAATGACAAATGAGTTGCATACGATTACAAGGCTCGCGAGTCTGCTAAGACTCATTCTGCAGGTTATTATCCCTGCCACACCTGGACCGAACGTCGGACTCCGTTTGAAGAAACGTCTATGTGAAAGGAGAAAAAAAGATGAAACTCACTCCTCCGAAGGTCATCACTTGGTGGGTCGCTGTTATCCTTGGTGTGCTTGCGCTCCTCGGCTACCTTAAAACGATTACCGCCCTGAGCCCGTACGCGTTCTGGCTCGCCATGGCTGGGCTTGTCTTACTAGTAGTGGCGACACTCGTTAAAAACCTCTAGCGGTTCGAGCGCGTGGGCCCTGGAGTTGGGAATCGGTCCGGGACACCCTGGGGTCCACGCTTCCTCTGTTCGTCTTGCTGCTTCAGTTGGAGTGGCAATTGTGTTTGTCCTTCTGGGCGCACTCCTTGGTTCGAGACACCGATAACCCTGCCGTGCGTGGTTATCAAGTCTGTTAAATGATGAGCGGTTTTTCCAATAGCAATTTCATGCTTAAAAAAAGAGATTTCTGATGAACCCCACATATTTTATCGTAGCGGTTGTTCTGATCTTGGTGATCATGGGTGCCATAATGGCGCCGATTTTTGCCCGCCGCAAACGTTCGCAGCGGTTTCATGATAAATTTGGATCTGAGTATGATCGCACCGTCAAGACCATGGGTAACGAGAAGAAAGCACAAACAGAGATGGATGAACAGCAGAAGCATGTTAAGACTTTGAATATTCGTCCACTTTCCATTGACGAGCGGAATTGTTATTTGGCTGATTGGACTGCAATCCAGGCCAAATTTATCGACCAACCAGGACAGGCGACTGTAGAGGCCGACCACCTAATAAATGGAAGTCATGCAGAAGCGCGCCTACCCGGTATCTGATTTTGAGCAGCGGGCGGCCGATATCTCGATCAATTATCCTGCTTTGGTGAGTAATTACCGCCTCGCAAGCGAGATCGCCAACAAATATGAGCAACACCAGGCAGAACCAGAAGAATTAAGGCAGGCATTGGTTTATTACCGGTCTCTGTTCGATGAGCTCCTCAAGACCGAGACAGTCGTTCCAGAAAAGAAATAGAGTGGATTGTTTTATCACCAGTATCACATCAAAAACCACATGGAACTGCTGCATTGTGACCGTGGTTTCTTCCATTCGAGCAATATTTTGTTTTGAAGGTCAAAGGTCTCGTGACTCTTTTTGATGACATTTTCACACAATTTCCTCCCGAAGTCCAAGTGACCGTTCGCAAAATCTGGGATGCTTTGGGACCTACTGAAAAGGCTGGCTTCCTGTCGCTAGTAACTGGTTTCCCAGCGGATGCGAACTTGGTGCGGCGGCTGGTCAAGTTGTCCACAACCCAGATCCGGCAGGCCTTTGGCCACAAGCACCGGGTAGCCATCGTCGGCCCGACCAACGTCGGCCAATCCACCCTGTATAACCAACTGGTACAAAAAAAAGGCGACTTGGCCAGGGTGGGTCCCTTGCCGGGTACCACAACGGTAAATCAACAGGCCGATGCGGCTCTGTTTACCGTGGTCGATACACCCGGCGCGGATGCAGTCGGGAGCGTGGGCGAGAACGAAAAAGACCTGGCCCTGTCGGCAGCCGGGGAGGCCGATTTCCTCGTGCTGGTCTACGACGCCATCCAAGGGATTAAAAAGACCGAGCAGGAACTATTTAACGAGCTAACGGCTTTGAAAAAGCCTTTTGTGGTGGTGCTGAACAAGATTGATCTGGTACCCCGCAAAGACCTGCAAAGTGTCATTTCGAGTGCTGCACTGAACCTGGGCTTGAAGCCGGATCAAATCGTTCCAATTGTCGCCAAAGACGGCAGGAACCTCGGCAAAGTGCTGCTGGCAGTGGCAGCCACCGAACCTGAGATGGTCGCTGCCCTGGGACAGGCATTACCGGAATACCGCTGGCAACTCGCCTGGCAAACCACCGTCAGGGCAGCCTCGATCTCGGCCACCATTGCATTGTTGCCGCTGCCGGTCATCGATTTTGTTCCCCTGGTGATCACGCAGTCGATCATGGTGGTCAGTATCGCCCGCATCTACAGCTACAAAATCACCCCACAGCGCGCCTCTGAACTGGTTGCCACCTTTGGCCTGGGGTTCCTGGGCCGGACTCTCTTCCAGGAGCTGAGCAAGCTGGGAGGGCTTCCGGGCTGGCTGCTGAGCGCGGCGATCGCCTCATCCACAACCGTCGTGATGGGCTACGCGGCCGTGCGCTGGTTCGATAAAGGCCAAAAGCTTTCAACCGCTGCACTCAAAAAGCTCACCCAGGCGGTCACAACTTACCTGCTTGGTACCCTTAAAAGTCTTGGAAAACGCAAGCCAGGCCAAAAAGGACTTCAACAGCGCATCACCCAATCTCTGGAGGACTTTCCTCTGGCCGAAAGCCGCTCAGCGCTCGACAGTGAAGCGGGTGAATAAAATAAGGGAGGTGATACCCGTGGCAACCAAGACAGATAAACCTGGTACGAAGAAAATCAAACGATTATCCAACGGGAAGCGCACGCATGTGCGGCGGCTGAAGCAGGAAGCCCGCAAAACGGCTGGTACTTCTCACGCCTGACCGTTCCACCTGCACACCCCCTGCTCCCCAGGCAACTGAAAAGGAACAAGGAGAACATGATTGGACACAAAGGTGTCAGTATACGTAAGTTACCGAAAGCAAAATCGAAACCACTCGCAACTACCGATCACAGTGGTGGTGCAGTTTCCGGTTTGGCCCAGCCTGCTAAGGGCGCAGGGAGACAATGGCCCGAGATGAACAAGTTGACGCCGTCTGGCAAAGGTGGGTTGAATCCCTCGTCCAGCTTGAAGAAAAAGCACAAGAACCACTAACGTACATTGCCCTCTTGGTAAACACAAGGTATGTTCTCCCCCAAGTGGCGGAGAACAACACTCCCCAGCTGATGGATGCAGCCAGGCAGTGAGTACCGTATAATGAGAAAGAGTAAGTAAATAAAACAACCTGAAATCCATAGCAAACCAAACAAAAGGAGTCCTTCCATGTCAGTCGCAAAAGTAACTGAAATCATAGCGTCTTCCACGAAGAGTTTTGATGATGCGATAATGATAGGCGTCGCGCGCGCCCATAAAACGCTCAAGAACCTCAAGTCCGCATGGGTCAAGAATCAGCAGATCATACTAGGCGATGAAGGACAAATCAGGGAATACCGCGTCCAGTTGAAGATTACGTTTGTTATCGAAGACTGATTGAGAAGAATTCCCGCATAGAACTTGAGCGAGACCAACTCATAACCTCCCTTCGTGGTGAGGCTATCTTGTATTGCCATTCCTGCAATAACGCAAGAGACGTAGTGTTACTCGTCACCCGCATTTTAGTCACCTCCCCCAAGTGGCGGAGGCAAACACTCCCCGGCCGATGGATGTGGCTGGGGAGTGTTTGTTGTATTATGAATTCATGATCCGGGTAAACCATTTATACATGGCGGACTCGCGTATCCCTACCATTCACCCAGGAGAAGAAAATGATTAACTTCCTTATATGGATCATCGCAGGGGCTTTGATCGGTTGGGTAGCCAGCATCATTATGCGGACGAATAGTCGGCAGGGCCTGATAGCCGATATTATTGTAGGCATCGTGGGCGCGTTCGTGGGAGGCTACTTATTGAGCCCTCTATTCAACGTCAGCACGATCAACGAGGGCAACTTTAGCCTCCCTGCCCTGTTGGTATCGCTGGGAGGCGCCGTCATCCTGCTGGTAATCTTCAAGTTACTCCGCAATGTCGTCTGGTTCCTGGTGATCCTCCTTATTGCGCTAATCATCTACTCATATTTCAGCTGCTGGCCACAGGCATCAACATCAGCGTTTTGCACCGCCATCAGAGCATTGCCATTCCTGCCATAGCGCAGGGGAC
>Ga0315289_10011928_pt1 | contig 12281 bp, 11 predicted proteins | sample YL17G11_40_MG_FD_203452 | JGI IMG/M metagenome (GOLD analysis project Ga0315289, IMG submission 203452) | Sediment microbial communities from Yellowstone Lake, YNP, Wyoming, USA - YL17G11_40 | ecosystem: Environmental > Aquatic > Freshwater > Lake > Sediment | place: USA: Wyoming | collected...
GGGCGAAGAAACGGCTCGAAGAGAATTGCCGGACCGTGGAGACCTACGACGACTTCAAGCGCCTCATTGAGGAGGTCGGCGGATTCCTCTTCGCCCCGTGGTGCGGGAGCCGCGAGTGCGAGGCCCGCGTGACCGAGGAGACGAAGGCGACCGTCCGTCTCCTGCCGGACGACGCCCAGGAAGGTTCGGCTTGCATGGTCTGCGGGAAAGGGCCCGCCAAGCGGGTACCCTTCGCTAAAGCCTACTAACGCTGCAGCGCCACTTATGCTTTCGCGCGGTGGGTCTCCGTACCCACCGCGCAAGAAATAGCGTTCTTAGCCCATGGCGCGGCGGGTACGGAGACCCGCCGCGCAAAGTGGCGCTGTAGGGCTACTCCCGGGAGCGCCATGGCGGGGGGTTTCCCATTCTCCAAGAGTCCGCCTTCTGGGGCGGAAGGGGCCTTCGGATGCCTGGAGGGGCTTTTTGGCGCCCGAACGGCCCGAATTCGAGCCGAAACGCGGGTCTTTGGTGCGAGGCCGACTGGTGGGCCTGGACGCTGGACGGCTCTGTTTCCAGTCTGTATAATGAGAGTAGAGAGGTGGCGGCATGGACGGGTGGGCCCGTCTAGGCTGTGCCCCCCTCCAGGTGGAGGCACGTCGGGTCCCTGCGCAGCATCCTGCGGAGGCGCGCCGGGAGCGGCGCGCTCGCCGCGGCGAGTTCCCGTCGGAGAGGCCGTGAAAGGAGGGCCGTGATGGCCCGTACGAGACGCAAGTCGAAGACCCCATCCCGAAGGGACCTTCGGTCCGGCAAGGGGGCTTTCACCCTGGTCGAGTTGCTGGTGGTCATCGTCATCCTCGGCCTGTTGATGGCGATGCTCATCCCCTCGCTGCGGGGCGTGTGGCAGCGGTACAATATGACGCGATGCCAGTCGAACCTCTTTCACATCTACCAGGCGTTCCGGCTTCGGGCGACGGACGAAGAACTTGACTCCAACAAAGTAGCCTTTCAGGTGACGGCGTGGCCGGGGGTATTTCTGCCTTACCTGGAGAACGATGTAAGCCAATTCAAATGCCCGGAGACCGAGGGGTCCTTAACCATCATACCCGAACCCAATCTGCATTTCTCCTACCCCGGGAAGCCCTGGACCACAAATCTGGCCGAGGGCCCTTACGTACTCAAACTTTCCCAGACCCAATACGACAACCTGAAGAGCCAAGGCTATATCGTTGAAAGAAAAACCGTGCCGCAAGAACTCCGGGTGACATACGTCCCAGACTCCAACCCCAACCTCTTCTGGTATTGTAGCGAGGACTGGCATGAGCCAGCCACCGACTATGACTTCGAGGACATACGCGTGAAGGTCGTCAACGATGGTACGGGGAAGGTCACGATGGAGTTCTTCAAGGGAGTCGGCTACGCCGCCAAGTTGTGTGATGAAGGGGGCAAAATTCTGTTGGAAAACGTGACAACCGGGTCCACCTACACCTACGAAGCGAACGCGGAGGCGAGTTACGGCATGAACATGTACGCCCGCGGCGTCGGCGGCGCCGGCGGAAAGATCCTCGTCATGGACTATTTGCTTCTTGTCGCCTCGCCCGAAAACGACCACTGGAACGACACGTTCTTTGACCCGTCCACCCCCCCCAGCGGCGTGCCGCGTTTCGCCCGCCACTTCGGGCAGGCGAACGTCCTGTTTTCGGACGGGTCGGTCCGACCCGAGCGGCCGGAAGACATCGACCCGTTTACAGAGACCCTCAGGATGAAATGGTGGAAGCCTTGAACCGCTAATACTACTACGCTACAAGGACGGTTCGGACAAGCGGCCGTTGGCAGTCGTCAAGCAGCCCAAGGGGCTGCCACAATGCAGCCCAGGCCTGCCCTGAGCAACGCCGAATGGGGCATCGCCCTGGGTAAAGGAGAGCAAAGGAAAGTTCTTTGTCAAATCCGGAAGCCCTGAAGGGGCGCCACAAAAGGACCTTTTTGTTGCGCCCCTTCAGGGCTTGGGCAGAGGGCGGCCTCTGGACCCAGGGCGTTGCCTTGGGCTGGTTTCTCTGAGCCCTTCGGGCTCTAACGGCGGAGCGGCGCTTGTAGCGTAGTAGTATTACTCGCCGGCCTGCGGTGACCGGCCGACATGAGGCAAAGGACGGAGGACGCAAAATGGCGTGGCGCGGTGTCAGGCTTGCGGTGCTGCTGATTATCGCCGGCGTGTTGGCCACGCTCGTCGTCTGGAGCGCGCCGTGGAGGGAGCCGCTCGGCGGCGGACCGGCGCCGCGCAATCCGGACGTGGCCCGCGTCGAGCAGTACCGGCGCGAGGGGAACCTGGAGGCCCTGGCCGGCGAGTCCGAGAACCCCCGGGCCGAGGTGGCGATGCGCGCGGTCCAGGCGATGGGATCCCTCGGCCCGGCCGCGGTCCCTCATCTGGAGCGGCGCATCGCGGACGCTCGGCCGGAAGTTCGGGAGGCGGCCGTGGTCGCCTGGGGCCGGGCGGCCGGCGAACTGGTGCCGGAGGCGGTTGCGGTCGCGGCCGCGGCGCGAACGGATCCGTCGGTCGTCGTGCGGGCGACCGCCGTCTCGGTCCTCGGACACTGCAAGGCCTGGCGGCACGGCGACGTCCTTATTGACGCGATGGAGGACCCTGACCCGGCGGTTCGCGCCCGAGCCGCTGCCGCGTTCCGCGAGATCACGGGAGGCGGCTTTGACGAGTCGCTGGGCGCCGCGCCCGACTCGTCGCAGGCGGTTCGGGAGTTGCGGGCGCTTTGGCCGGGCATGCGCGAGAACCTCGAAGCCTATTACAATCGCTGTAAGGACGCCAAGGGCTCGCCCTGAAGCCCCCGGCCACTTCGTTTCGGCGCCGCGAAGCGGTGGAGAACGTCCGGCAAATCTGGGCCGAGGAAGGGCAGCTCGCCCGCGACTACTACGCGGCCAAAAAGGCCAGGGGGGAACGCTGAGAAATTTCCGGATGCGGCGAGAGGCACAGCGATGGACCGTCCTGGGCGCCTGCCTCCTGGCCGACGGGACGGCCTCGGCGCGCTCGCCGCGGCGAGTTCCCGTCGGAGAGACGGTGAAAGGAGGACCGTGATGGCCCGTACGAGACGCAAGTCGAAGACCCCATCCCGAAGGGACCTTCGGTCCGGCAAGGGGGCTTTCACGCTGGTCGAGTTGCTGGTGGTCATCGTCATCCTCAGCCTGTTGATGGCGCTGCTCTTCCCTTCGCTGCGGGGCGTGTGGCAGCGGTACAATATGACGCGATGCCAGACGAACCTCTTTCACATCTACCAGGCGTTCCGGCTTCGGGCGACGGACGAAGAACTTGACTCCAACAAAGTAGCCTTTCAGGTGACGGCGTGGCCGGGGGTATTTCTGCCTTACCTGGAGAACGACGCCAGCCAGTTTTTGTGCACGGAGTCCTCGGAGGTGGACGCCATTCCCAGCCGGCCTATCACCGAACTGGTCGAGTTCCGCGTGGCGTTCGGCGGCCACACGTACTACACGCAACTGGATTCGGGACCTTACATGCTGAAACTCTCAGCCACCCAGTGGAACACGGCCCGCGGCATGGGCCTCCTAAGCAACGCCGGCGCGGCCGACAGAATCAACACCAACCACCCCGAGTTCGCCACCTACGTCCCTGACGGCCAGCCGTACCTCTACTGGCTTTGCATGGAGGACTATGGCGGCGACTGGGACTTTAAGGACGTCATGACCAGGGTGACGGACAACCGCGACGGGACGGTCACACTCGAATGCATCGGCTGCCCCGGCGACGTTCAGCGGAACACCCTCATGAGAAAGGATCCGGTCGAGGAAATCTTCCGTATTGGAGGAGACCAGATGGACTTTAACTCGGCCAGGACGGTCATATTGGACGTGGGTGGGTTGGCGGCGGAGACGAGTTACGGCATGAACGAGTACGCCATCGACAAGGTTACGAACGGGAAACTCATCCGCCGCGGTGTCGGCGGCGCCGGCGGAAAGATTCTCGTCATGGACTATTCGCGCCTTGAAGCGAAGACCACCGACCTCTGGACCGACTTGTTCTTTGACCCAGCCCAGAGCGGCGTGCCGCTTTTCGCACGCCACTTCGGGCAGGCGAACGTCCTGTTTTCGGACGGGTCGGTCCGGCCCGAGCGGCCGGCCGATATCAACCCGATTGCACCGACCGCCGCGATGAAATGGTGGATGCCTTGAATCCCTGGCCGACGGGGCGGCCCCGGCGCGTTCGCCACGGCGAGTCCCCGGCGGAGAGACGGTGAAAGGAAGACCGCGATGGCCCGTTCGAGACGCAAGGCCTTCACGCTGGTCGAGTTGCTCATGGTCATCGTCATCCTGGGGCTGCTCCTGGCGCTGCTCTTCCCTTCGCTGCGGGGCGTGTGGCAGCGGTACAATATGACGCGATGCCAGACGAACCTTTTTCACATCTACCAGGCGTTCCGGCTTCGGGCGGCGGACGAGGCGATGGACCGCACCAAAGTAGCCTACGGAGTTTCGGCGTGGTCGTCGGTGCTGGCGCCTTACCTGGAGAACGACGCCGGCCAACTCGTCTGCCCGGAGGCTTTGGAGGGGCAGATCGGGGATGTCGCTCCCAGCCGGCCCCTCACGGACTTGGCCGAGTTCAAGAACGGCGCGCGCATCACGGCACTCGATGCCGGGCCGTACATGCTCAAACTCTCGGTGACGCAGTATAACAAGATCGTCAGTTTGGGCCTCCTCATCAACGACGGCGCGGCCGCCGACATCAAAACCAGGTTCCCCGAATTCGCCACGTTCGCTCCCGACGACACGCCGAACGTTTACTGGCTCTTCCTGGAGGACGGCGGTGGCTGGGACTATAATGACGTCCAGACGCGGGTCACGAACAACAGCGACGGGACCATTACCTTGGAGTGTGTCGCCGGCTGGACCGGCGGCACGTCCTACCTGATGGACAAGTTGACGGGGGAGGTCCTTGCCACCTGTAAAGGCCTGCCGGTGCCCTATAAGGGGCCGTTCGTGCTGGGAGTTGCCGGGGTGTCCGCGTCGTCGAGTTACGGCATGAACGAGTACGCCCTCGACAAGGTTACGGACGGGAATCTCATCCGCGGGGTCGGTGGCGCCGGCGGAAAGATCCTCATCATGGACTATCCGAGACTGGAAGCGAAGACCACCGACATTTGGACCGACAAGTTCTTTGACCCGTCCACCCCCCCCAGCGGCGTGCCGAGTTTCGCCCGCCACTTCGGGATGGCGAACATCCTGTTTTCGGACGGCTCGGTCCGGCCCGAGCGGGTGAACACCAAAGACCCGCCTCCGGAGGACATCAACCCGTTTACACCGACCGTCGCGAGGAAATGGTGGGAGCCTTGAACCCCTGGCGCTACTTTGTCAACTCCGCCCCTCGACAGGTAAGCGGAGGCGCGGTGGCCATTCTTGGCCACCGCGCGGCGGGCAAGAATGCCCGCCGCGCTATCCCCTCTCGCGGGGGCGCTAAGACGGAGGACGCAAAATGGCGTATCGCGCTGTCAGGCTTGCGGTGCTGCTGATTATCGTCGGCGTGCTGGCCACGCTCGTCGTCTGGCTCGCGCCGTGGAGGGAGCCGCTCGGCGGCGGACCGGCGCCGAGCGATCCGGACGCGGCCCGCGTCGAGCAGTACCGGCGCGAGGGGAACCTGGAGGCCCTGGCCGGCGAGGCCGAGAACCCCCAGGCCGAGGTGGCGACGCGCGCGGTCCGGGCGATGGGATCTCTCGGCCCGGCTGCGGTCCCCCATCTGGAGCGGCGCATCGCGGACGCTCGGCCGGAAGTGCGGGAGGCGGCCGTGGTCGCCTGGGGCCAGGCGGCCGGCGACCGTCGTCCGGAGATTCTGGCGGCCGCGGCGCGAACGGATCCGTCGGTCATCGTGCGGGCCACCGCCGTCTCGGTCCTCGGCCAGGTCCGGGCCGTCAACGAAATGGAGACGCTGATTGCGGCCCTTGACGACCCGGACCGCATGGTGCGGGTCCGGGCCTCGGCCTCGATCGAGCACATCCTCGGACGCCGCTACGAGGTTTACCTGGAAGACCCGCCGGGTTCCGATCGGCGCCGCGAAGCGGTGGAGAACGTCCGGCAAATCTGGGCCGAGGAAGGGCAGCTCGCCCGCGACTACTACGCGGCCAAAAAGGCCAGGGGGGAACGCTGAAAAAGTTCCTGATACGGCGAGAGGCACAGCGATGGACCGTCCTGGGCGCCTGCCTCCTGGCCGCTCTTGCCGCAGGTTGCTCGGACCCTGCCGACCAACTCAATTCGTCCGACCCGGCCGCACGCATCGAGGCGATCCGTTCGCTCGCGCAGCAAAGGACCGACGCCGCGGCGGACGAGATTGCACGGACCGCAGCGCAGGCTGACGAGGCGACCGCCGGCGAGGCGGTGCGCGGCTTGGGGCGCATCGAGACGCAGCGCGCCCTCGGGGCCCTGGTGGCGGTGGCGGAAAGCGACGCGCGCCCCCAGGTGCGCACCGAGGCGGTGGTTCAACTCGGCTACCGGCGGGACGCCCGCGCCGCCGAATCGCTGGGGGGGGTGCTGCGGTCGGACCCGGATGCCCAGGTTCGTGCCGCGGCCGCGGCGAGCCTGGGCAAAATCGGGCGCCTCCAGGACGTGGAACTGCTGGTCCGGGCGGCCGAGACGGACCCGGACGTCGCCGTGCAATGTGCGGCCGTCCGGGCGGTGGAGCGCGTGGTGCGGCTGGGGTTTCTTTACGATCCGACAGCGCCGGAAGCCGAGCGGCGGGAAGCGATCGCACGGGTGCGCAGCCGGGCGCTGCGGACGGCAGCGGTGATGGGCGAGGCCCGGAAGAAGCCGGGGGGCGGGCCATGAGGAAGCGCGGCTTCACGTTCGTCGAGTTGTTGGTCGTCATCGTCATCCTTGCCCTCTTACTGGCGCTGCTGGTCTGCGGCATCCAGTCGGCCCACGAGCACGCCATCTACACCCAGTGCAAGTGGAACCTGCACCAACTGTGGCAGGTGCTGAGGGCCGACGAATCGCTCGGTCTGCCGGATCCGCTAAGTTGGACCCTCCTCGTTTCCGAGACCGAGGCGGCGCCCTGCCTGGTGTGCCCGAAGCAAAACGTCGAATCCAGCAAGGGGGCCGAAAACCCCGGCGGGTCGGGCAACGTGGTCCTGATTGCCCCGCCGCCGTCGGTCGTCTTCGGCCAGGTGGAGAGCAACACGGCCATCCCATACTTCATCGAGCGGGAGAACTACACGCTCCCGGAGAGCGTGACGGTGGACATTTCGAAGCCCGGCCGCTACGACAACAACTACGGTAGCACGTCCACCACGATCCCCGCCGGGACGGTCGTCAACTGCACGTTCCTCTTTTTCGACCCGGTCGGCAGCCAGAACGCCACCAGCAGCGGCGCGATCACGATGAGCGGAGAGATCGTCGGCATCATCTGCACAGACTCCAGACTCAATGCCACCGACGCCGTCCTCGGGCGACCGGGCACGGCCTATGCGACGGGGCAGTCGAGCCGCGGATTCGAGAACAACGCCGAGAAGGTCACCCTCGAAGACGACCGCCGGACTTTCACGATCCACCAATTTCAGTCCACCTTCCCCGGCGAGAACGTGCGGATCCTGACGGTCGGCAGAGCGGAGGGCTCCAGTTACGGCATAAACAACCAGATCAAGTCGACCGGCTCGTCGCCGGCGCAGATTCTGCTCCTCGAATACCGCCGGTCGGTGGCGGATGTGGACGGCCTGAACGCGGACGGCAAGTCCCCGGATGACGACTTCTACAAGGAAGTCGCCCCGCGCCATTTCGGGCTTGTCAATATCCTGTCCGTCGAGGGCAGCGTCGAGAGTTTCGCCCCCGGGGACATCGACCCCGCCAAGCACCCCGAACTCTGGAAACCGTAGGGCGGGCCTCGGCTGGACTACGGCGGCGACCAGGACTTTAAGGACGTCATGACCCGGGTGACAGACAACCGCGCCCACGACCTCATGCGAGCGGTCCTGGCGATGAAAGTCGTCCTCGATCCGCACCCTGCAATCGCCTCGAAAACAAGGAAAGGAAATCCCCATGAGCCGAACGTCCACAATCGTCCTGGTTATCCCCGCCGTCGTCGTGGTGCTGGCATCGGCGGCGCTGGTCGTCTGCGCGGTGGGCGGATACCTCTGGTGGGCGAAGACGGCCCCGCAAGAGGTGGAGGTCGGCACGGTGCGGGCGCGGACGGCCGTGACGCTCGGAACCATCCGCGGGGCCCACGGCAGCCTCGAGCAGTTCCGCGCCGACGTCGGCCGCTATCCCACTGCCCAGGAGGGACTCGCGGCGCTCTGGCTTCAGCCGACGGACCCCGTCGAGGCGGGCCGCTGGCGCGGGCCCTACGTCGAATCGGCCGACGTCTTCCGCGACGGCTGGGCCAGGCCGCTCCGATATCTGCCGCCCGCGCCGGGCGCCAAGCCGCGGGTCTACTCCTTCGGCCCGAACGGCCAGGACGAGGGGGGCGAGGGCGACGACATCGTGCCGGCGTCGGCGCCGTAGCGGCCGCGCTTTTGCTGGACATCGCTCGGCCGACCTCGCCCCGATTGCAACGACCGTCGCGAAGAAATGGTGGATGCCTTGAATCTCTGGCCGACGGGCGGCGCTGCCGGTCCCCGTCGCAGAGGCCGTGAAAGGAGGACCGTGATGGCCCGTTCGAGACGCAAGGCCTTCACGCTCGTCGAGTTGTTGGTCGTCATCGTTATCATCGCCCTGTTGCTGGCGCTGCTGTTTCCGGCCGTCTCGGGTGTCTGGCAATCGGCCCTGATGACCGGGTGCCAGCAGAACCTGAAGCACATCTTCGAGGCCCAAAGCGCCTGGCGCGCCGCGCACGATTCGCTCACCTTCGCCGGCGACCCGGGCTGGCAGGCAGCGCTGATGCCCTACGTCGGGAACCAGCAGAGCGTCTTCATCTGCCCGTGCTCGCCGACGATGGGAGGCGTGACGATCGCGCCGCAGGCGCCTACGCTGGAGTTCAGGATCCTTGCGCTTCCGGGCGCCACTTACGACGGAGAAGGCTTGGGCGGTCTGGGCCCGAACGACTATCCCGTCGTCATCCCGCTGGATGCGAGCAACATCTTCGTCCAGAAGAAACCTCAGGCGGACGGCTCGATCCGGTGGGAACTGGATGACGGCGAGCAACCCCGCGGCGCCGCCAAGCACGCCGACGACATCTTCATCGTCGTTTACTATCGCGACGGCATGCCGTACAAGGTGTCCAAACCGAAAAACAATGGCAGCGGTTCCGAGAAGGAGTACCGGTACGAGTTCCTGGTCAACGGGAATGTCATCGTGGCGGACTGGCAAGCCATGGCGGACAAAGCGGAGGTCCCTATTGCCGGCGGGGGCGCCTCCGGCCTGACGGGCTACGGCCTGAGCAAGGGGACGTACCAGGCGCTCGCGGGAAAGGTCAACGGGGTCGACCCCGCCCAGTTCCTGGTTTTGGATTACCCGAAACCCGTCGCGGATTACAACAACGAGGTGGGCGACAACGACCGGTGGGACCTGTATTTCATCGTGGATCCCGCCAAGTGGGAAAAGACGCGGCAGAGCGGCGGGTTCGGAACGTTCATCGACCCGGCGGCCACGTGGCAGAACTACCAGGCCCTTCGGCATTTCGGCAAGGCGAACGTCCTCTCTTGCGACGGGCGCGTCAGGGCCTTGGGGCCGGAAGACCTGTACGAAACCAGCCCCGCGTGGAGGTACGCGGAGAACCGGTAGGAACCATCGCCGCTCGCCACGTCGAGTCGCCTGCCCTGTAGTATGACACTACAGGGCCTGCCGGCCACGGCGCGAGCCGTAGCCGTGCCAGGGCGGCGACCGGCCGCTGGTCGATCCTCCATCACAACGCGCTGGACCTTCTGACGATGGCGGAGTTGTCCACTCACATCCTCGAGGCATCCGCCTGAGGCGTCTGCCGCTTAGTACTACAACGCCACTTAGCGCGGCGGGTCGGAGCCTGTCCCGAGCGGAGTCGAGGGGTACCCGCCGCGCCACGGTCCAAGAACGCCATTTCCTGCGCGGTGGGTGCGGAGACCCACCGCGCAAAAGGGTCAAGTGGCGTTGTAGGATTAGGCTCGCCATCCCTAACCCCCTGCGTCCCCGGTGTTCCGAGCGCCGGCGGTCTATGCCGGTTGTGCGGGTTATGCGTTTTGGAGGGACGCATTTACGGAGTGTGTCGGTTGAAGGGGCCGTAACGTCGGCGTTGCAATCCGCGCAGCGCGTTGATTTGCGGACGCGCGCCGGCGTCGGGTCGTAAGTCCGGCAGGCAGGAACCCTTAGCGTCGCCGCGCGCCGGACGCACGGGTGCGCGTGTTGTCCGGCGGGGCGTCGGTCGGCACAGACGGCACGCGCGTCACAGGCGGCGCACGCCGCACAGGCCGACGCGCGACCCCGCCTGGCGCTGCCGCGGCGCGTGTCGGCAACTATTTCGCGCGGGTGGCCGAAGTTCGGCACGGTCTTTGCAACCGTATTGGCTGGCGGCTGTCGTGTTGCGCCCGGGCTCTGCTGGGGCGCGCAGCCAAGAGCGGAGAAGACAAATGGATGAAGCGGCTCTTCGTGAAAAGATCGGGGAAATTCTATCCGAGGCCCAGCGTGTTCCGGCGGTGGCGGAACCCGGCGCAGCCGGACCCAGCCAGAGGGAACACCAGCCTCCTTCCGGTTTGAGGCGCGAGATGGCGGCGCTGGAGGACAGCCTGGATCACCTCCGCCTGGCCATCAAGTACCTGGTCTTCGACCTGGAGGCGACGAAGCGCGAGAACCGGCTCCTGCGGGAGTTGCTGGAATAACACGCACCCCCCAGACGGCCGGCGCCCCGCGCCGGAGACGAGTCTTTGACAAACCATGCTGCCGTGCGAGAGCCACGGCGGCTGAAGTGGCGAGAGCAGAACCCGAGGAACAACGGATGTCGTATGGCAGCGCCGGGCAGGGCGCAGCGGGCGCTCTGGCATGCCGGCAGGGAATTCCGATCCCCCCATGGGCCCGGACCGAAGGGGAGGGTGCCATGAAGACGATGCGCGTGACCGACACAGACATGGCCTTTGAGTTGATCACGCCGGAGCCCGCGACGCTGGCCCTGCTGGGCCTCGGCGCTGTGGGTTTGTTGGCTCGTCGCAGAAGGAAGTAGTTGCACAAGGAGGAACCGCGCGGCGTGTTGCGGGGATTGAATCGCCGGCGCGGGGAGGCCTCGCCCGTGCTGCGGGGATAGACGGAAAGAGCGGGCGAAAGGCGGGGATGCGGCCTCGGAGCGAAAACTCCGGGGCCGCCTTTTTGTTGCGCGAGACGGGCGAGCATGCTTTCGCAATCCCGGCGCGACGGGACGAAAGCATGGCACCCCCAAGGACAACAGTAGCGCCCTTTTTCATCGGGGGACGCATGGCCACGCCACGGCGCCCCCGGTGTATTCACCGGGGCCAAAAAGGGGACGGGAGTCTTTTGTGCAGAGCACCCGAAGGGCCGTTCCGGCAAAAGACTCCCGTCCCCTTTTTGGCTCAAGGGAGCCCGCCGGCGGCCCGATAAGACACTGTGCGGGGTTGCTGCGGCGTCCGGGCGTCCCTGCGGCGGAAAATAAAAGATTGTGCTTGACGCGGCCGGGGCGCATGGTATACTGTTAGTTGGGGTATGGGTGGTACGCCACTCCAGGGACCTCGCTCGCGGTTCACGCCGCGGGGTTCCGAAAAAGTGAAAAACGACCTCATCAGGGTATTGACAGCCTGTCTGCCGCAGGTAGAATGTGCGGTTCTCGGGGCGGTCGAGCCCTGTCTGCTCTTTGACAAGTAAACAGTTCGAGCCCTAACAAAGCGGGAGTGTGTCCACCGGACGGTTCGGCGCGCAAGTGCCGGAGCGTCCGGGTGGAGGTCAGGCGGTCCCGGCTGGAAGCGGTCGGGATGGCCAAGTGGTGTGTTGAAAGACACAAGACACACTCTCGCGAGTCGTGTCTTGTGACCAGCTTTCCAATTGAAGAGTTTGATCCTGGCTCAGAGTGAACGCTGGCGGCGTGGGTGAGACATGCAAGTCGCACGAGTGAGATCTGCCGAAAGGTGGAACTCGCTAGTGGCGAAAGGGAGAGTACAAAGCAGGTAACGTACCCTGGACACCGGGATAGTCCGCCGAAAGGCGGGGTAATACCGGGCGATGCTCCGCGTCGGATGGCGCGGTGTCAAAGGGCGGGGACCTTCGGGCCCGCCGGTCTGGGAGCGGCCTGCTCCGTATCAGCTAGTTGGTGAGGTAATGGCTCACCAAGGCGATGACGCGTAGCCGGCCTGAGAGGGTGTTCGGCCTCACTGGGACTGAGACACTGCCCAGAGCCCTAC
>Ga0315289_10011929_pt1 | contig 12281 bp, 16 predicted proteins | sample YL17G11_40_MG_FD_203452 | JGI IMG/M metagenome (GOLD analysis project Ga0315289, IMG submission 203452) | Sediment microbial communities from Yellowstone Lake, YNP, Wyoming, USA - YL17G11_40 | ecosystem: Environmental > Aquatic > Freshwater > Lake > Sediment | place: USA: Wyoming | collected...
ATTTCAAACAAGCAATTCTTTCTGTCTCATTTCATGATTTGGCTTCATACTACCCTAAAGATAGATTTAATAGTTATAGCACTCCTTGGGGTTACGATCCAAAAGAATTCTCTAGAATAGAAATGCCTAAGAAAAGAAAAGTACTTGGTACTGGTTATGTAGCTGATACGGAGTGCTTGGATAAACTTTACCAAGCTTGTGTTAATACTAATAATATAATGTACCATACTGGCAAGGATTTTGAATTTGGTAAAAACTATTATCATCTTCCTTGGCTCAACGATGTTGGTTTCAACGAAATGTTAAATTCAGTACAATATACTAGTTGTCTTCGAGACATTGAGGGTTTTGAAATGATGGGTGTAGAGGGTTTAGTTTGTGGGGCAGTACCAATTGTACCTGCTTTAGATACTTATAGATGGTATAGAAAACATGGTATATTTGTGGATATGCATAGTGACATAACAAAACAATTAGAAGATATTCTTAGTCTAGTACCAACCCCGCCTGATGAAGATGAGTTAGAGGAAATTCATCAAACATTCAGTTGGGAGTATATTGTTCCAAAGATTTTTGCCCATTTAGGATAAAATATGACATATAAAATAGCACAAGATTGCCAGTTAGCAAATATAAATCAGTTATATAACATGTACTTCAATGATAAACTTAATGGTTATTTTGTTGAAGTGGGTGCTTTTGATGGTTATCATATGTCAAATACTTGGGGTTTAGCCGAAGCAGGTTGGGAAGGTTTGTATGTAGAACCTAATCATTTCTTCGTTGAACGTTGTAAAGAAGTACATAAAAGAAATCTGGTGGCTGTTGCAGAGTGTGCCATATCTGATTTTGATGGAGAAACAGAATTTTGGCTAGAACCAAATAGTGCTAGTTGTACTATTGACAGGGAAACTATGGAACGCTCTCCTTGGGGGTTCAAGTATGACCCTACACAAGTTACAATTGTAACTGCTAGAAAATTAGATACACTACTTGTTGTTTATAAAGTGCCTCCCAAATTTGATTTGCTAGTTATTGATGTAGAAGGTGCGGAGTTGAAAGTACTTGCCGGTTTCTCATGGAAATTATGGCAACCCAAAATGATTATCATAGAAGATTGTTATGGTAATGTAGACCCAGGTAAAACATTTCATACAGATGCTATTACGAATTGGTTTCTAAATACAGACTACAAACATGTACAATATGATGGTGTAAATTCTATTTATATATTAGAGGAGAAAAAATGACATACAAGGTAAGCAATTCTTGCCAGATTGATAATATAAATATGTTTTATGAAAAGTATTTCGGAGATAAAACAGACGGTAGTTTTGTAGAGATTGGTGCATATGATGGTTATACATTCTCTAATACGTGGGGTTTAGCCTCATCTGGATGGAAAGGACTGTATGTAGAACCTATTCCTAAAATAGCAAAACGCTGTAGAAAAATTCATAAAAATAATAAAGTAGTTGTTGCTAACTATGCTATTAGTGATTTTGATGGAGAGGTTCAGTTATATACTGGGCCTAGAGTTAGACAGGATGGTAAGTATATAGATTTTCCCAGTAGCACTACTGAATATTTTTCTGATAAAACAACTGGTTGGGGTAAGAAGTACAATCCCGATAGACATATGACAGTACCTGTTATAACTATAGATCAATTACTTAAAATATATAAAGTACCCCACAAATTTGATTTATTGGTAATTGATGTGGAAGGTGCGGAGATGAAGGTACTTAATGGTTTTTCTTGGAAAAAATGGTTGCCAAAGATGGTAATTATAGAAACTACTTGTAATGTTGAAGAAATTAATACTTGGTTTTCTGATAGAAGATATGAGTGTATACATACTGACATGTATAATTCCATCTATGTATTATAGAAAGTAGGAAAAATGATTAGTGTAGTAATACCTAGTAGAAATGAATTATATCTTAATGATACAGTAAATGATATTTTAGTCAAAGCCAAGGATAAATTAATGATAGGTATAATATATATTATCACAAATAAAATTACTGGCAAACAATATGTAGGCCAAACGATCCAAAAATTAAATAGGCGGTGGGGACAACATATAACCAATGCTAAAAATGGATTGGATTATTTAATATACAGATCAATGCGTAAACATGGAGTTGAAAATTTTTGGAGGGGCATATAGATGAATGATCCCATTGTATCTATTATTATCCCATCTAGAAATGAACCCTATTTAAACAAAACAGTGAATGATATATTAAGTAAAGCCAAAGGTTTTGTGGAGACAATCCTTGTACTTGACGGATATTGGCCTGAACCAGCATATCTTACAAATCAATCTAAGATAACTATTATACATACTGGTACAGCCAGAGGAATGAGAGCAGCTATTAACTCAGGAGTAGCAATAGCTAAAGGAGAATATGTACTCAAATGTGATGCCCACTGCATGTTCGATGAGGGTTTTGATACCAAACTTGTCTCAGATTGCGACAGGAATTGGATTGTTGTCCCAAGAAGAAAAAGATTGGATGCTGAAAGGTGGTGTATACAAGACGTGGGAAAGCCCGATGTGGATTATATGTACCTATCCTATCCCCACACCCTTGATAGAAATGGAAAACAAATTGGACTACACGGTGTCAATTGGGATGAACTCAACAAGAGAGAAGATTTAAAGAATAAGGCTGTTGATGATCTCATGTCTGCACAAGGGTCTTGCTGGTTTATGCATAAAGATTACTATAATGAATTGGAATTACTGGATGAGGAACACTATGGTGCTTTCTGGAGTGAGTTTCAAGAAATAGGTTTGAAGTGTTGGTTGTCTGGTGGTAGGGTAGTGGTGAATAAGAATACTTGGTATGCACATTTACATAAAAGAAATAGGGGTTATACTTTGATTGATACTTCAGAAGATACACAACAATATGTTATGAAGTGGATGAATATGGGGGAAGCTTGGAGCAAACAGACATTGCCGCTGGATTATCTGATACACAAATTCAGTCCTGTACCTGGATGGCCTAATGAATTACCCTAATGTTGCAACCAGAGTTGATTTAGCAAAATTATGTGGTAGACTGGGTTTCAAAGTTGGTGCAGAAATTGGTGTATGTAAAGGTAAATTTTCTAGGGTATTTTGTTGGAATATACCTGATGTACAGTTATACTGCATAGATACTTGGACTTCTGATCCTAATGATCCTGGTGATGAAGGAGAACTAAATGAGAGTAACTATTCACACGCCCAAAGAATATTAAAACCATTCAATGTTGAGTTTATACGTAGTACTAGTACAGATGCACTGCAATACTTTGGAAATGGATTTCTTGATTTTGTGTATATAGATGCTAATCATAGTTTTGATTACATTATGTCTGATCTAATAAACTGGAGTAAAAAAGTTAGAAAAGGAGGAATAGTGTCTGGACACGACTACTATAGAATAAAAGGTTTTGGTGTGATACCCGCAGTTGATGCTTTTACTCTAGCACATAATATACAGTTCTATACTACTACTGATGACCATACACCAAGTTGGTTCTATATTAAGGAATAATATGGGAAAGAAAATAACTAATACAACTCACACTGATCTGACAATTTTATATTATACCTCTAACTATTTAGAAGAACATAATCCTTATTTTCTTTCTAATACGATGAAGTATTTAAAATTGGCTATTGGGAATACTCCTGTGGTAAGCATTTCGCATAAACCAATGACTTTTGGAGAAAACATTTGTGTAGGAGACATTGGAAGATCAAATAAAAATATCTATACACAAATACTTATTGGTGCTAAAGCAGCTAAAACTAAGTTTGTAGCAATGGTCGAAGATGATGTCCTTTATCCTCCTGAGCATTTCCAGTGCAGACCTGCTAAAGATACTCTATATTATGATATGAATAAGTGGTCTATCTTTACATGGTCTAAACCTATGGTTTATTCATGGCGAGACAGGATGATTATCTTCACCCTGATTTGTGAGAGGTCTATGTTAGTAGATGCATTAGAAGAAAGGTTAGCAGTAAGACCAGAATATAATGATGCTTTCTGTGGAGAACCTGGTAGATATGATGAAGTACTTCATGTTACTCCTAGAAAAACAGAAAAAGGTTGGGCAGGTGCACCAATGGTTGTATTCTCTCATCCTGATGCTCTAGGATTTATAACTACTCCTCCTGGAAGAACACATGCAGTAGGAGAAAGAAAAGCTCTTGGCCCTCTACGTGGTACTTATTTGGTACCTTGGGGAGATGTACATTCTGTGATGAAATTATACGATGAGAACTATATCTATAAACAATGTCCTACTTGTGGGCAAGAGATGGGATGAACAGCAGCGATACTACAATAATCTATTTTACCTCTAACCGTGAAAATGAAACTTTCGAGAAAAAGATACAAAAGATATTACTGACAACAAGTGAAAATAGATTTCCTATTATTTCAGTATCACAAAAACCAATGGACTTTGGGGAAAACATTTGCATTGGTGATGTTGGTGCAAACGATAACAATTTATATAGACAAGTATTGATTGCCTGTGAAGCAGCAAAAACTCCGTTTGTTATCTCTGCTGAAGCCGATAATCTTTATCCATATGACTATTTCAATTATGAACCTAAAGAATTAGATCAGGTTTATAGGTATGGTAATGTATGGGTACTTAAATATTGGAGAACTTATTTTGTAAGGAAACGTTGGTGTGAGGGTGCACAAATTATTGGCAGAGAGTATTATATAGACCTTATCAAAAAAGAACTTGAAGACAGGCCTACTTGGAGTGCAGAAAGATACCCCACCAATCCTTTCAGACACCTTAATCAAGATTGGACATACTATGGTACTAATGTACCTGTAGTTAGTGTAAAAACTGGAAATGGTTTAAGAGCAAATACTATAACTAATAATAAAGAATACACACATTCCCTTCCCTACTGGGGAAATACTAAAATAGTAAAAAGAAAGTTAGGAATGATACTATGAAATGGACAATGCGTTGGGGTTCTCATATTCCTGTTTTATTGAAGTTGCTTGCTGTTACTAACGGAGATGTATTAGAATTAGGTATGGGTATATATAGTACACCTTTACTTTTCTGGTCATGTGTCTCCACTAATAGAAAATTAGTTTCCTATGAAAATAGCGAAAAGTATTTTAGCATGGTTGGTAAGAACAACAATCCTTATCATGAAACTCACTTGATAACAGATTGGAATTTCATTGATATTGAAAAGAATTGGGACATTGTTTTCATTGACACTGATCCTATGGATATACGTCCTAAATTAGCTAAGAAGGTTGCTAATTATGCTAGATTTGTTGTACTTCATGATACTCAACCTAGAGATGATATATACTATCATTATTCAGAAATATATCCTATGTTTAGAAATCGTTATGATTATACTAAATTTATGCCAAATACTTCTGTACTGAGTAATTTTGAATCGTTGGAGTTTCTAAATGGATGAAAAGAAATTGTGGGATGAATTGGCAAGAAAAAATTATAAGTATTATATTTATGCTGATGCTGGTAAGAATATAACTGATGAACAATTTGACAGAAGTGGGGAAGAGGATTATAAAACCCTTATTCTTGATGATGAAATAATTTCTAGTAGATTTCCAGATAAAAGTAATATTGCTATACTTGAGATAGGTTGTGGTGTTGGTAGATTACTCAGACCAATGTCCAGAGATTTCGGAGACATAATTGGTGTAGATATTTCACAAGAAATGGTTTCTCATGCTATAGAGCGCCTTAGCAATTCTAAGAATATAACAATTGTTGTAACAGAGGGGAAATTTTTACCTTGTATAGATAACTCAGTAGATTTTGTGTTCTCATATATTGTTTTCCAACATATGAAATCTTATGATATGGTGGAAGAAAACTTTAAGGAAACTTATAGAATACTAAAACCTGGTGGACTTTTTAAAGTATTACTGGGCACTAAAAAATATGATAATCTTAATTCATGGTGGAGTGGTGTTTATTTCAAGGGAGATATGATAAGCACTCTTTATGAAAAATTTGGCTTTGATTTTATCAGTCAAAGATACACCCCTGATGGAAGAGTTTGGTTATGGTTGGAGAAACCACTATGAACTCTACTCTACGTTTCTATAAAAATAAACTGCCTTTTAAAGAACGACAATTTAATAGAATATTTCCTCTAGCGTCTTACTTTGGTGAAATGATTGGTGATAAGACAGAAGTGATTATTGCTGATTTAGGTGCTGGTATGTTTTCTACTACTGGTTCTACATATCCTACTGCAATTGTACATTTATATCCTTCTGATATATTAGCAGAAGAATATCTAAAATTATTGAAAAAAGCTAAAGTAATACCTATAATATCCGTAGAAAGACAAGATATGGTACAATTAACATATAAAGATAATTTCTTTGATGTTGTAAATTGTGTCAATGCATTAGATCATTGTGAAGACCCGTTGAAAGCATTACAAGAAATGTATAGAGTATGTAAGATTGGGGGGTGGATATATCTGAAACACTTCTATAATAATGCAGAATTTCAGAATTATGCAGGCTTTCATCAATGGAATATTTGTAAAACAGAGGATTTTGACGATTGTATCGTTTGGAATAAGTCTACTCAATTTACTCTCTCTGATTATTTTGTTGGTTTTACTACAATTATGCAGAGAACCATCGGTCTACCGGAATTTGAAATTATCTCAAAACTAAGGAAGAAAGAATGACATATGATTTAAGTATCATCATTCCCAGTAGGAATGAACTTTTTCTTGCCAAAACAGTACAGGATATATTAGAGCATAAACGTGGTAACACCGAAATTATAGTTGGTCTGGATGGGCAGTGGTCTGATCCAGTTATACCTCAACATCCTGACGTATCAATTATTTACTATCCTGAAAGTATTGGACAAAGAGCAATTGCTAATAGATGTGCTAGTGTTTCTTCTGCTAAATATTTAATGAAGTGTGATGCTCATTGTTCATTTGCTGAGGGGTTTGATACTATACTAATGAATGATATGCAAGATGATTGGACTATAGTACCCACAATGAGAAATTTATATGTCTTCGACTGGAAATGTGTAAAGTGTGGTAAAAGAACTTATCAAGGGCCAACTCCTACAAAATGTTTTAATGAGAAGTGTGACGGTACTAAATTTGTTAGAAGAATGGTTTGGGTAGCTAAAAACAATCCTCAAAGTAATTCTTATTGTTTTGATTCAACACCTCATTTTCAATATTTTAATGATTATACTAAAAGAGATGTATATAAAGAGGATTTAGAAAAAATTGGATTGACTGAAACAATGTCTTTACAGGGTTCTTGTTTTATGCTTACTAGAGATAAATGGTTTGAACTTAATATATGTGACGAAGAGTTTGGTACTTGGGGTAGTCAAGGAATTGAGGTAGCAGTAAAAACTTGGTTATCGGGTGGTAAAGTAATGGTAGATCATAAAACTTATTATGGTCATATGTTTAGAACTCAAGGTGGGGATTTTAGTTTTCCTTATCCTATATCTGGTAGACAAGTTGATTTTGCTAAGAAGAGAGCAAAAGAACTTTTCTTTAATAATAATTGGTCAGGACAAAAACTTCCTCTCGAATGGTTAATAAGAAAGTTTTATCCTGTCCCTGGTTGGTCAGATGATGATATCAAGAAGTTGTCGGAGGTAACAATATGAAAGGACTAGCTCAAGCATGGGGCGGGCAAGAAGATAGAGATTTACTTCAACCTTTATGGTGGTATGATTGGGGTTTGGGTGGTCAATCTTATCCTGATTATGTACCTATGCTGAGGAATGGTTTACCTTCTGAGGAATTAAATACTGATTATAATGGGTATGTTTTAGTTTTTAATGAGCCTAATTTACCTGAACCCAATGGTTGTAATTTACCTGATTATATGGTAGCTGTTACTCGATATGCAATTCTTACGAATATTTATCCACAAGCAAAATTTATTGTTGGTGGTGTTTCTTCTTGGAAATATACTTGGTTAGTCAGTTTTCATAAAATGGTTGTTAGATGTAAACTTCGTTTACCTGCTGGATATGCTATTCATGGTTACGCTAATGATTATGGAACTTTGGCACAAATGTTTAAATGGTGGAAAACGGCACATAATCAATTAATGAAAATAACTCCAAGTTTAGAATTTTGGATAACAGAAACTAGTGATATAAAAGGTAATCCAGTCACTCTTAAAAAGATTATAAATAATATCACTATTATGAAATATGAACGTTATGCAATTTATACTAATCGTCAACCCGAAGATGCTGGTTGGACAATCAATAAGAATGTAGAAATGGTAAATGATGCAGGATTGACCCCGATGGGAACTGCTTTTACGGAGGTGTAAATGAGTAAAGTGCTTGAAGAGAAAAAGTTATCACGCAGAAAATTTTTAAAGATTGGGTTTATTAGCGTTGTACCTGCTTTCTTACTATCATTTATACTTCCTGAAAGCGTTGAAACAATAGTAAGAAAAACTCCTAGAGGGCATAGTACACTGACCCCAACTTTAACAAGAGTAAAAACCTCAACTGCAATAAGGACAAAAACTTCTACAGCAACTCGCACAAAAACGAGTACGTCTACTAGAACAAAAACTCCAACAACTGCTTCGACTTATACACCTAGAGCCAGTACAGCAACTCCTACTATGGTTTTATCTGGTGTGTTTTCGCTGGACAGTCTTATTTTAGATTATACGGAGAACATATTATGAGTAAAGCATTTGGAGAACAAAATCCTAATCAGGGAGAAACTGCTGTATCTTGGCAGACTTGGAGTGATGGTAATGGTAATATCCCTACCATAGATGGAAATGCAGATTGGGGTAAACTTAATCTTGATCTTGCCGGAGAAGAAGGACGTAGTGCTGTTTATGATCTAGGTAGTTCTCATGCTAGAACATTTACTCTTACTGAGAATAGATATGGTACTGGTGGTGAATCTGCTGTATTGCAAATTAGGGGGGATGACACAACTATATTTCTTCAAGATGCACATTCACCTATGTGGGAAAATTATACTACTCCTGTATCTAAAACATGGAGATATATTCAAGTTAGAGAGACTACATCAACTATATATTATGTTGATGCAGGTGCTGGTGGAGATGATGGACATACAGGTTTGTCCATTGCTGAAGCATGGAAAACAATACAACATGCGGTGGATTCTGTCTCTGCTGGAGCTTTGGTTTATATCCTTGATGGTACTTACAACGAAGCCGTTGATCTTACAGGTACTACAGGAACAGAAGGTGAGTCTGGAATACCACACCATCATATAAGTTATATTGGTCAATCCAGAGATGGAGTAATTATTGAGGGTAGTGACAGTTTGGGATATGGGTTTAAATCAGGCCAGCCTGCCGCAGGTCAAAAGTGCATGAATTGTATTTCAATATGCAATCTTACCGTTCAACAATTTGTGTCTACCGGAGTAGTGTTCTTTAAGGATAAAGCTGATGGTGTATATAGTGCATCTTCCTCTCATGATATAACCATAGATAATGTGTGTTCCCACGATAATGGAGGAGGGGGCATTGTGATTTTGGGAGGAGAAGTTGATGGAGGATCATACAATATTCGTATTCTTAACTGTGAAACATACAATAATGTTTCTGCCCATCATGGTATCAAATTAAGTGGGGACGCAAGAGAGATAACTACCGGAGAACATATTTATGATTCTATTATAGATCATTGTATTAGCCATAACAATACTCAGATGGGTATTCATTGTTCTAGTGGGAATTACAATGTTAGGATTACCAATAATATATCGTACGGAAATGGTATAGACGGAATAGAAGGTTATCAGAACTGGGACTGCACTTACGATCATAATATATCTTACTCAAATGGACAGGATGGTTTCAATTTAGGCAAATGTGTAAATGATACTATTTCTAATAATCTTATTTATACCAATACTCGCAACGGTATTGTACTAAATAATGTTGGAGGTACAACTGATACCGTCCATACAGTAATCAATAATGTGATTTATGGAAATGTAAGGGGCATAGAAGTAAGTACAAATGGAGGAGATTTATTTTATCACAATACAATTACTAATAACACTTACGGAATGTATGTTCAAACTTGTGTTGGATCAAATAATCTATGGTACGACAATATAATAAGTCATAACGCCACACAAGAATATTTCCCCGCTCCAAACCTGAATACCTGCGACTACAACTGCTGGCATCCCGCTGCCCAAGTAGATGGACATAAAGGGGTACATTGTTTTGTTGGCGATCCTCTATTCACAACTGAATTTACCAACCTGCATATTGGAGTTGGTTCGTCCTGTATTGGTACTGGAAATAATGTTGGAGTCACTCTAGACTTGGATGGCGTAACTAGAGGTGATCCTCCCGATGTTGGTGCTTATGAATACGTATAGGAGAAAATATTATGGCTATTTCAACAATCAATGATCTGCTTGTCGCAATTGCAACAGCACAGAGAATTAATGCATTGAAGAATATAACTGTGCCTAAGTCTATTGGGGCATATCAAAGCTCATGGCTAGGAGTTGGATTTCCAGGGGCGGGTGCGACATCACCTGTGTATACCGCTGGTTTAGGTTATGCCTGTGATAGTACAAAAGTTGGCGCTTTACCTTACGCCAATGCCAGTACCCAAAATAGATTGGCTAAAATGTTCGCTACCTCCACGATTGCCGGAACATTGTTCTTGTATGACCGATTATGGTCATGTTCTGGCATGGGTTATGCCAATACAACCTATACCGTTACAACTCCTGGCAATTTACCTGCTCGTATTACAGATAATGGCTTAGGCTGTGAAATTTGGGTAGAACAGTTTGTGGCGGCGGGTGCGGCTTCGGGAACATTGACGGTAAATTACAAGAATCCTGTCGATGGTGCGGAAGCTGGCGTTATTCCAGCGGTGGTGTCCGCTCCTTTGATCGGTCAGATGCAACCAGTCTCACTGGCGACAGGTGCAACGGGTGTTCGCTCAATCGTTAGCGCAGTCAATTCTGCTAGCTGGACAAGCGGCTCATGGGGATTGACGATTTGTAAACGTATTATGGCTATTCCGATTCCTTTTGCTGGAGTTGGGAATGTACTCGATTGGGCTTCCTTGGGAGTACCTAAAATCTTACCGGATGCCTGTCTGTTCTTTATCTGGCAGGGTGGTGCGGCAACTGCTAATCAAATTATGGTTGATCTGAGTTTGGTAGAGCAATAATGGCTGGTAATAGCAACCTGGGAGAATCCAGAATCAAGAGCCGTTTATTCTATGGCAATCACATAGTACAGGATATTTTATGGGATTGGTTTCTTGATTCTCCTGTTACGGCTACTTCTGCCCCTTATTCTAGAATTCGCACAACTAAAACAGAGATTATTCTCACAAGAGGAGGAGGAGAACATACTATTCCACGTTCTAAATTGTTACCAGAGCCAACAGCACTAGAAGTAAAGACAGATATACACGAATTATTTGGAGTGGGTGCATTTGACGATCTATTCATCCATGTAAATCGAGATAACACAATTGCGATTGCCACTGGACAAGCTCCCCCCGTATGGCCAGAGGATGAAGTATGAGCGTTATTGTAAATATTCGCCTTGAATCTGATTTATCCGAATTCAATAGTACTGTAACGGATGGTGGTGATCTTTATTGGGATAACTCTGCTACCGCCAAGGCTGTTGCTGGAACACAGGGGGCAATGGCATGTTTGATTGACGATACAACTGCTATTTATGGACTAACAGCACAATTAACGCAAGCCGCTCAGGTGCGTTTTAGATTCTATATAGACCCTAACTCGCTGACAATGGCGAATGAAGATAGTTTTGTTATATGTTATGTATCACAAAAAGGCGGACTTTATGATCAGATATGTCAACTTTACTTAGCATATACTACTGCGACTGGTTATTATCTGATATGGAATACAAGAGGTGATACTGTTTCCACCGTAGGATATGATACCTGTACTATTACAGATGCACCCCATTATATAGAATGTTTAGTTGTCAGAGCAGCTACTAATGTTTCTTCTGACGGATCAATGCAATGGTGGGTAGATGGTGTTGACCAGGGGACGACTGGTTCTATTGATAATTATAATCAAATGTCAGATCAACCCTGGCGGTTTCATCTTGGTGCTTATACTAGCGTAGACGCAGGCACATCTGGAACATTTTTTATAGATGAAATCGTTGTCAATAATGATGGGGGAGTGATTGGGCCTGCTGGAGTTTCTGTCT
>Ga0315289_10011930_pt1 | contig 12281 bp, 13 predicted proteins | sample YL17G11_40_MG_FD_203452 | JGI IMG/M metagenome (GOLD analysis project Ga0315289, IMG submission 203452) | Sediment microbial communities from Yellowstone Lake, YNP, Wyoming, USA - YL17G11_40 | ecosystem: Environmental > Aquatic > Freshwater > Lake > Sediment | place: USA: Wyoming | collected...
GACTGTGCACCCTCACCGAGCACTACCACCACCTAATGCACATTCCTCGACGAACCGCCGGATGCGGACCCGCATGTCCGGTGGTGTGAGAGGGAGGATGGGCGACCCATCCTCCCTACTCGATTCGTCGCGCACACCAGGCGCAGTGCACGGACAAAGCTACCGGGGCATGCTGATGCGTTGCGCCAGCGCCGCCTGTGCCCTGGCTTCGGCCGATGCAGCCCGGCCCTCAAGTTCCCCGAGTTCCTTCAACCACGGCTTCGCTGCGGACGCGTCCTTCAGCCCGGCGGCGTTGACGCGCACGTTGGCGGCGGCCGCCACGAGGCCAGCGCGCGCCAGCGCGGCGGCAGACAGGGCATCACTGACGGTGTTGGTGTTACCCGTCTGGGCGACCTCGGCGGCGAGCTCGATGGCGATCGCTGCCTGCCGGGCGACGTCCAGGGGCACCGCGGCGGCTTCCCGTGTAGCCCCCTCGAGGGCCGCCTGGCGCTCCGCCTTGTCCGCCTCCGTCTGCTTGGGCAGCCGGGATGCGGCCAGCACCGCCTCGAAGGCCAATGCGTCGCGCGCCACCGCGGCGGCGAGGGCTGCGCGCAGGGCGTCGGCCTGCGCGGCGATGGCCTGCATGCGCTCCTCGACAGGAGCGTACTTCTTCTTGCCGATCGTCAGCCGGGCCACCATCGCCACCAAGGCGGCGGCCATCGCTGCGGAGTATGCCGCCGCCGAACCGCCACCCGGCGTGGGCGTGCCGGCGGCCAACTCATCCAGGAAGGCCAGGCGGGCGGAATTGCCCAAACCCTGCGCAGCGAACAGGCGCGACTCGAGCACCTGTTCAGGATGGAACGGATCGAGCTGCAGGTACCACTGTGCTGCCTCAACCAGCGCCGCCTGCGGGATCAAGCCCACAAGTTCGGCGTGATGGATGCCGACAGCGTGGCGCCCCGCCTCGTGGCGGACGGCTTCGACCACGCGCGCTACAGGCGTCCGCGTGTAGTCGGTCAGGTTCATCGAGACCTGGGCGCGTCCCTCGACAAGCATACCAAGCGCCTTGACGAAGGGCAGCCCACCGGAGGATTGCCGGATGGCCGCGGCAACCTTCTTCGCGATGCCGAGGTCGCTCGTGGTCAGGTGGATGTTGTAGGCGATCAGAGGAGCACGCGCCCCGATAACCGTCGCACCGGCCTTGCCCAGCTTGCGCGGCCCAACATCGGGCGCCCGGTTGGGATCGCTCTCGATGGCGGCCTTGAGGCCTTCATACTCCCCGCGGCGGAGGTTTTCCAGGTTCGTGCGATCCTGGCGGGTTGCGGCGGCTTCGTAGAAGTAGACCGGAATGCTCAGCTCGCCGGCGACGCGTTCTCCGAGCTTGCGTGCCAGCGCGACGCACTCATCCATCGTGCATCCGGCCAGCGGCACGAAGGGTACGACGTCCGTGGCGCCGATGCGCGGGTGTTCGCCGGTGTGCTGGTCGAGATCGATCAACTCCGACGCCTTGCGGATGGCAGCGAAGGCAGCCTCACTCACCGCCTCCGGGGGTCCGGCGAAGGTGATCACCGTGCGGTTGTGATCCGCATCGACGTGCCGGTCGAGCACCAGGACGCCGGGGACGTCGGCAATCGCCTGCTGGATGGCATCGATCACCGGCAGGCGTCGTCCCTCGGAGAAGTTCGGGATGCACTCAACCAGAGCTGAAGCCATACGATCCTCAGGTTGCGGATCCGCTGCGCGCCCGAGGGCATTGCGTTGGCCGGCGGACCGTCGCGGGTGCAGCGGGAATACGCTTCACTCTACGGCAGGACGGCAGGTCCGGCAAGTGGTGCGGCAGACCGTGGCGGGGACGCAGGCGACTGCGCGAGGCGTCTACGCCAGACGGACCGCCGTCCCGTAGGCCAGCACCTCGGTCGAACCCTGGGTGAACTCGGTGGCATCGTAGCGCATGCCGAGGATGGCGTCGGCGCCCATTTCGGCCGCGTGCGCCACCATGCGCTCATACGCCTCGCTGCGGGCCGCTTCGCACACTTCGGCATACGCCTCGATGTTGCCTCCGATGATCTGCTTCAAGCCTCCCATCAGGCCCTGACCGATGGTCGGCGAACGGACGACGATGCCGCGCACCACGCCCAGGTACTTGGCGATGTTGCGGTCGCTGACTTCGTTGCCGGTGGTGACGATCATGATCGGCCTCCTGAGGTGCGGCCCGTGCCCTCGGCACCGGGCCTGAAGACGAATACTCAGCCCACTCGCGGGCGCGGGCCTCGTGGCTGCGGGGATCTGGTCTGCACGGTCTTGACGCCGGCTGTCGCCAGATCAAGCCGCCGGCGTGGGCGCTGCTCGCTTCCGGTCCGGCACGCGGCGAAGCGCCAGCAGGCTGAGCATCGCCAGGACGGCGGAGCCGGAGAACAAAGCCACGTAACCCAGGAAGGCCCCCGGGTGCCAGGCATTGAGAGCATCGAGGCCGGGACCGGTCAGGCGGCTGGCAGCACCGGCCCCCGCCGTAGCCAGATTGGTGAGGCCCAGGTACTTGCCGGCCTCACCCGCCGGCGCCAGGTCGTTGGCTAATGCCCAGTTGGCGGTGATGAAGAGCCCGATCCCTGCGCCGACAATGCAGCCAAAGGCCAGCACGGCGGATGGCGTCGTGGCGGTCATCATCAGCAGGCTGCCGAGCGCGACCAGAATGGCGGCCACGACGTGCAGCGGCTTGCGGCCGAATCGGTCGGCGAAATAGCCGGCCAGGATGGCAAAGGCGATCAGCGACAGGGCGATCACCGCCATCAAGTCGCCGGTCAGCTTGACCGGGTTGTCGGTTTGGAGCTTGTCGCGCACGTAGTACTGAGCGAAGGCCTGGATGCCGTACACGCCGAACAGAAACAGGAATCGGGACCCGATCAGCCGCCAGTAGTCGGTGTTCCCGCGCACGTCGACATGGAAAGCCCGCCGCAGCTCGGCCTTGAAGTCGACGCCGGCCGCGCGCGAGCTGACCTCGCGCACACCGAACACAGTGACCAGCAGCCCGGCGACGATCAGGGCGGCCACCACGGCGATGCCCGGCAGTGGATCGGGGTTCTCCGAGGCGATCAAGCGGCCCATCACCAGAGATGAGATGACCAGCCCGGACATGTCCAGGAAGTTCTTGACGCCTGCGGCCAGGCCCATCTGACCGGAAGGGACACAGTCGTGCATCAGTCCCTGGGCGGGCCCGTGGGCGATGTTGGAGGTGAACTGCAGGCCGATGTAGCCGACGGCCAGCGTCCCCAGGCTGCCGGCGGTGGCGATCAGGTAGAGGAAGATCAGGTCTGCCAGGGTACCGAGCACAAGCAGCGGCCGCCGGCGGCCGATGCGCGACGGCCAGGCGTCGCTCAGCGCGCCCGAGATGGGCTGGACAAGCAAAGCGATGATCAGCCCGACGAAGGTCAACAAGCCGAGCGCGGTGTTCTTGCGCGCGTCATCGACGAAGCCCAGCAGAACGGCGGGCAGGATGATCAGGTGCAGGCTGTTCCACATGAACGACAGACCCGGCCAGTAGGCGTTGACGGCGAACAGGTCGAATGCCCTGGCGCGAGGCGGCGTGCTGATCTCAGACATAGGATCCCCTCAAGCGTTCAGGTAGACAGGCGGCGATGGCGGACATCACGACGTGCGCCGCGCTCCCCTCGATCGGCGAGGGGAGCGTCGGCGGCAGGCTGAACGCAGGGCCGAAGCGCAGGCACAGCCGGCCGTCGGCCTCAAACGCGCCGACCGGGAGGAAGCGCAACCCGTGCCGCGCCAGGTGCCAGAGGAACCGGCCGGACCCCGAAGGGGGCTGCGTCAGCACGCCGCCGGGCATGTCACCCCCTTCCGGAGCCAGGCCAAGGAGGGCGTGCGAATCGGCGGCGGCGACCAGGACACGCCGCACGGCCAGCGCCCGATCCTCGACCTCGAATGCCCGCGGCGGCATCGGCGGCATGGCGACGAAGCCATACAGCCGGGCCGCGTGGCGCAAGTACCAACGGCTGGCCGGAGTCAGCGTCAGGGCCCTAAGACGATCGGGGAACGTCAGCGTGCTGGTGATCACCCAGCCGACCTCGCGCGGAAGCGCGGCGGAGATGGCCATGGCGATCCACCAGGCTCGGAATCCCGGGCGCGAGTAGTGGTTGACGACAACCAGCCATGAGCCCTGTTCGAGATTGGGCAGGGTCCCTTCCGTTCGTAGAGGAGGTGAAAGGCGCTGGAGCATGCGCTGCGCGTCGCGGCGGAAAGACCGAGGCTTCCGCTGGAGGGCAAGCCAGGCGATGCCGGGCACCGTGCTTGGGTAATCAGCATAGGGCAACGTTCGGGGCACGGCGGAAGTATAGCGCCGGAGACGGGCTTCAATCGCCGACGCGTGAGTCAGACGCCGGATCGTCTTGGCGCGGGCGCGTGAGCCCTACCGGCCAAACATGTCGGAAGGCGGCCAATGCGTCCACAGTTGCGTGACCAACACGGCAACGTTCATCGCCTGTGCGGCGAGCGTGTTGAACAATGGCCACGTCCCGAAGAACAAGAGGATTCCGAGGCCGGAGACGCACGCGGACACAAGCGCGAGCGCCCGCCACCACTCTCCTGGGATCACGATGCCCCAGAACGACGTGGCCGCGGCGACGAACCCGATCATCGACAGGATCCAGACGCTGCTGGCCAGAACAGTGGCTGACGCCGACGGCATCGATGGGAGCAGCCAAGATCGTGCTGGCCGCCACTGACCGGCGTCGCGTCCACGGCCGACGTACGCCAGTGCGCCCAGCGCTCCGCCATGACCGAGCCCGTGAAGCAGCAACGCCCCGGCGATGAGCAAACGGATCGTTTGTGTTGACATGGAATGCTCCTCGTTCTTCAGCCGGATGAGAAGGTGATGATCCGCCGACCTGCGAGGCCTGCGGCGGTCTGGGCCTCGCGCCCAGGCGCAGGTCCTTCACCTCAGCCGGGACGGACGAACACAGCGGCCTGGAACGCGCCGAGGTCGAGCTCTTCGGGCGAGAGACGCACAGCGCGTTCGGGATGCGCAGCGACTCCCAGTGACCAGCCGGATGAGTCGACCGGATGTTGGAACGCGAGGCGTACCGGCGTGGAGCGGAAGTTGAGTGCGATCAGTGCCTGCTGGCCGGGCGCCGTCCGCAGGTAGGCAAGCCCGTCGTGTGAAGGGCGGCTGAGCCGCTCGAAGGCACCTCGCCGGAGCGCCGGGGTGAGACGGCGCAGGCGCAGCAGATCACGGTAGAACGACCACACCGAGCGAGCGTCGTGGCGTTGCGAGGTGGCGTTCAGCTGGGGGAAGTCGTGGCGTAGTGGAAGCCACGGCTTTCCGGTGGTGAATCCAGCGTTAGGCCCGGCGTCCCAGGGCATCGGGCCGCGGTTCGGATCGCGGCCCTTGTACAGAGGCCAGTGCCGTCGGCCCGGCGGATCAACGATCTGGTCGCGGCGCAGCGGAACATCCGGCAGGCCGATCTCCTCGCCGTAGTACAGGAATGGTGTGCCGCGCTGCGTAAGCAGCAGGGCGGCAGCCACGCGGGCGACCTCGGCCGGATGGCCGCCGCCATAGCGCGAGACGTGGCGCGACAGATCGTGGTTGCTCAGCACATAGCAGGGCCATGCATCGGCGCCCAGGTGGCGTTCGGCGCTCTCGATCGAGGTGCAGAACGCCTCCGGATCCCAGCCGCGGTAGGAAAACTCGAAGTTGAACACCATGTGCAGGCCGTGGTCATTGCAGTACGAGGCGGCGCGCGCCGGGTCGGCGCCGAAGAGCTCGCCGACGGACGTGCGCTCGGGGTACGAATCGAGCAGGGTGCGGAACTTGGCCAGCGCCGGATGCATCTCCGGCCGGTCGACATCGTAAATGTGGTGCTGGCGGTCGAAGCCGCGCAACCCGAACTTCGGTGGGTTGTCGGGGTAGTTGGGGTGCTCGTACCAGGCGTTGAACACGTCCAGGCGGAAGCCGTCGACGCCCCGGTCGAGCCAGAACCGCGTGGCGTCCGTCAGGGCGCGGCGGACGTCGGGGTTGTGCCAGTTGAGATCCGGCTGCTCGCGCAGGAACAGGTGGTAGTAGTACTGGCGCGTCGCCTCATCCCACGTCCAGGCGCGTCCGCCGAAGAACGAGTGCCAGTTGTTGGGCGGACCGCCGCCCGACCGGCCGTCGCGCCACACGTACCAGTCACGGCGAGGGCTCTGCCGGGACGAGCGCGACTCGAGGAACCAGGGGTGTTGATCGGAGGTGTGGTTGTAGACCAGGTCCAGCAGGACGCGGATGCCGCGGCGGTGCGCCTCCGTGATCAACCGGTCAAAATCCTGCAGCGTGCCGTAGCGCGGGTCGATGGCGGTGTAGTCGGCGACGTCGTAGCCGAAGTCCCTGTCGGGGGACGGGAAACATGGCGAGAGCCAGAGGGCGTCAACGCCGAGGCTGTCATCCGTCCCGTTGAGATAATCCAGCCGGTCGATCAGGCCGGGTAGATCCCCCAGCCCGTCACCGTTGCTGTCGGCGAACGAGCGCAGGTAGATGTGATAGATGGTGCCATCCCGCCACCAGAGCCAATCAGAGTTCGTCACGCCTTCGACCTCCGCAAGTCAGTCACGAAGCATGCCCCACCAGCATACACGCAGTCCCTGGGCAGGCCAAGGAAGGAAGACTCGCAGACATGAGAAGGTACATGATGCACCGTGTGATTGTCTGGGTGTCAATGTGCGTAGTGCTGGCCGGCTGCGGGTTGGTCAAGGAGGCGATGGTGATGCCTGTGACCGACCCGACGACCGTCAATCTAGCGACGAGCTCGCCGACGATGCTTGAGTTCTTCGAGCACTCTTGACCCCACTGCCAGACGATGGCGCCCGTCGTGCACGGGCTCGCGCAACAGTTCGGCGAAGAGGTTAACTTCGTCTATCTTGATAGACACGATAGACGCAATGAGACCTTTGAGCGTCAGTTCGGCAACACCGCGATACCCCACTTCCTTCTGCTGGATGGGAACGGGCAAGTGATCGAGGAGTGGATCGGGGAGGTCGGAAAAGAGGAGCTTGAGGCCGCGCTGACAGCGGCGACGTCGTAGTCGAAATCCTTGTCGGGGGAAGGGAAGCACGGCGAGAGCCCGATGGCCTCGATGCCGAGGCTGTCGGCCGCCCCGTTCAGGTAGTCTGCGCGCGAGATCAGGCCGGGCAGCTCGCCCAGCCCGTCGCGGTCGGCGAACGAGCGCAAGTACACGTGGTCGCTGGCGCCGTCACGCTGCCGCAGCCCTTCAGGACTCATCGCACCCATAACCCCCATCCGGGCCGGGCGTGTTATGCTCCCCGCGCAGACCCGCACTCTGCGGGTTTTCCAAGTCAGGGGAGACCGACGTCATGCGCCTCCGACCCATCCGTCAGACCTATGCTCTCGTGGCGCTCAGCTTGCTCATGGCAGCCTGCGCCGCGCCCACGCCAACCGAGATCCCGATCCCGGCTGTCCCGTCGACGGCTGTCTCGGTGCCGACTGGGGTTCCAGCACAGCCTTCCACCGCAGGCAATACTCCGCCGGCGGTGGCGGCCACTCCGACAGCCCGCAGCGGACAGGAGGCCACCGATCCGAAGACGGTCAACCTCGCATCCGGCAAACCCACGCTGGTCAAGTTCTTTGCCTTCTGGTGAACGACCTGCCAGCGACTGGCGCCCGTCGTGCACGGGCTCGAGCAGCAGTACGGCTCCACGGTCAACTTCGCCTACCTTGACATCGACGATGCGCGCACGGACACCTTCCAGCGCCAACTGGGCTTCCGTGTCCAACCCCACATGTTCCTGCTGGATGGAAGCGGGCAAGTGATCCAACAGTGGCTCGGGCTGGTGAGCAAAGATGAGCTCGAGGCGGCGCTGAAGGCCGCCGCACCCTAGGCCATCCGCGCGATCCCATGGAGCAAACCGGGCTGGAGCATCGCTCCAGCCCGTGCTGTTCCATCAGCTGCACAGTCGAATCAGTGGGCCGCGCTCAACTTGGAGTGTCCTCCGTAGGAGGATTGTCGGGCAGCACGGCATCCCATTCCAGCTTGCCAGAGACGGCGATAGGCTCTCCGTTGATGGTGTTCCCGCTGCGCTCCCCGGGCTCCCCCCGGTACTGCTCGTCCAACTGGATCTCCAGGGGCATCCACATGGGATCGAGGAATGTCGAGAGAGGGAGCGGCAGCTGCTGGCTTGGCACGCCGGAGGCACTCATCTCGCACCAGGAGCCCTGGCTAGTAATGTAGGCATCAGTCTTGAGGACAAGCATCCGGTCTTGCGCGGTGATACTGAAACCGCCGTTCAGGAAGTCTTCCTGATCCTCGTCGGTGTGCATCATTGGCAGCGTGCCCGAACCGTTGCACGTCCAGGTGAGATCGTCCTCCATGACGCCGGAGCCCGACCAGGTCCACAGGCCGCTCGAACCGGGGGCATACGGAGTCAGCGGGACATCCGGTTCGATGGGCTCCTGGCCGGGCTTGTCGCGGTAGGGATGAACATCCCCCCGGAACAGGACGTCGTAGGTGATTGCCTGTTGGAGATCGGGAGGATAGATCACGGCCTCGTATCGCAGCTGTGCGCGCCACAAGGTGAGGGGCACGGCATTGCTCTTGTGCTCGCGAATGGTCACAACCACGTCGCCCGACCCCCCCGGCTTGTCCGCCGCAGGGAGGGTCACGTGGATCTCGTTCCACTCCCATGTCTTGACCTTGTCAACGGCGACACCTCCAATGGTGACGCTCCGGTTCTCGCTCCCCGGGTCGGGGCCAAAGATGCCCTTGAGGATCAAGACCTTCTCCTCTTCATCGACCTTCAGATTGCGGATCGATGGGGCCAGCAGGCCAAAGCGCACGTTCGCACTGGAGCTCACGTCCACCTTCAGCCAGGCTGTGCCCCTGGGGTCAGGGCACTGGTCCAACCGCTTCTCTGCCAGGTATTCCACGGCGCTCGACACGTCGAACGGATGGATGGGCGGCTTGGCCGACACTTCCTCGTTCACGCCGAGCAGCAGATTGAACAACGCCCCTTCCGCCTTGGCGGCGCAGGTGGACCTCACCGGCAAGGTCCATCCCCCATAAGCCGCCGCCCCACCTGTCGGTCTTATAAAAGCCGAACGCATGTCATCGTTGTAGCTGCCGCAGGCGCTGATGAAGGCGAAACTGCTCGAGCTGAAACTCATGTAGTGCCGGACGAAGTCGCCAGTAATCGCGTAGTACCAGTCTGGGTCATCCAATGTACCCAGAGCCGCGTAGACCAGCCGCCCGGTGTCCAGATCCTCCCCGTAGTCATCGTCGTGGGCCATGGTGTACGGACTGGTGGTCATGAGACTGTAGATCCAGAGGGCGTGCCCATCGGGTCCGATCTTTGCTGATTCCCCTTTCCCGCCATGCGTGTTCAGGACGAACACGCCGGCGTCCACGATCTGCCGCAGCCCCTCCACGGTCGGCTCGGACGGACGGACTTCGTACCCCTTACCCCGAAGCCACCGGGCAACCCTGACGGCCTCCAGCCCCGTTGGCCGTTTGTTCGCTGAGAAGCTCCACTCCACATAGGCGTTGCGGCTTTCGGGCAGCCCCACCGCTGGACCTGTAGGCTGCCCAATAGTGCCGGTGTCCATGACCTGAGCGACGACGCGGCTGTCTTGGTTCGCTCCGCCCGAGCTCGCCTGAGGGGAGTACTCGGCAAGGTAGGTGAAGTCGGGTGATGCCAGCATGGAGCTGCCACCTGCCGGCGCTGTGTCAGGCTCTGGGTCATACATGAAGATCAGAAGCCGACCGTCACGGAATCGGCCCCAGACCGACCCGTCGTCGGCCACGCCCGCCGCCTCGATCCCCGCGAGGGACCCTATGTGGTCAGCAAGGGCGACTTTGTCCGCCTCTAGGTCCACGCCGGGCAGGGAGAGACGGAACTGGGCGGCATCCGCCAGCGCCGCCGTACGCTCCTCCTTGCTCACGCGCGTCAGTCGGCCTGGGAGCGATCCAAATGGACAGGTGCAGACGATGCTCAGCAGAGCCAGGAACGACAGCAGGGCAAGGCGCCTTGGGTGTTTCATGACATGTGCCTCCAGCGATGTCTCATCGGGGCAGCGCGGGCCGGTTAGCAAGGCCATCCGGCCTCAGGGGCGAATCCATTCTGTGCCCAAACCAGGTGCCCACGCAAGAGGCAGGCCCGACTTCCACAAGCCAGGATGGATGCGGTTGGCAGGCAGGACGCCCTTGGCCGAGGCCTTACGCGGCTTGCCGCGAACGTCTCCCATCTCACCCACCGCGTGGGGGAACTGGGTGACCTCAACTGGATCAGCCGCGGGGAGAGCGCATCAGTAGAGGAACGTGGGGATCAGCGCCAGCAGGGCCGAGGCGACGATGAGGATGGCGTTGCCCATGGTCAGCTGCGCCTTCAGGTGTGGGCGCCAGTCTTTGTATCCGGACATGCCCTCTGTGCCGGGGAGGACAAGGAACTTCGGCGTCCACGTGAAGAACATGCCGAGATCGAGCACGATCAGATCGAACATGGAAGCCAGGAAGTACTCGCCGAAGAAGATGGCGAACGCCATGCCGTAGGTCAGCACGCCTGCCTGCAAGCGCACCAGCCATGCCGAATACAGTGGGATGGTCACTCCGACGATCAGCATTGGGATCGAGAGAGCGAGGCCTTGCCGGAATTCCTGCTTGGTGCGTGGCGGGACGGCCGCCTTCACGTCCTCGGGGTAGTCTGAGAGCGCGATGCGCGGGTTGAGATGGAGCATGAGGACCGCCGCTGTGGAAACGAGCGCCGTCAGGATCGAGCCGTCGATTAGGATGCGTGTCAGGAGCAGACCGGCCATGGCATACCTCGCGGCTCAGCGTAAGGGCGCTGGCAGTCTCGCGGCTACACCTCGGTGGCCAGCACGCGCCGGGCGATCACCATCCTCTGGACCTCGCTCGTCCCCTCGCCGATGGTCATCAGGCGCGCGTCGCGGTACATGCGCTCGACCGGGTACTCGCTCGAGTAGCCATACGAGCCGAGGATCTGGATGGCATTGCGGCAGACGACCTCGGCCATCTCACTGGCGAACAGCTTGGCCATCGCCGCCTGGAGCGTGAACGGCTTGCCGCGGTCCTTGAGCCAGGCCGCCTGGTGGACCAACAGCCGCGCGGCCTCGATCTGTGTGGCCGCATCGGCGATCATCCACTGGATTGCCTGGTGAGACGCCAGCGGCACGCCGAATGACTGCCGCTCCTGCGCGTAGCGCTGCGCCTCCTCAAGCGCCGCCCGCGCCAATCCCACGGACAGCGCACCAATGCTGATCCGCCCGCCGTCGAGCACCTTGAGCGTTTGCGGCAGGCCCTGGCCCGGCTCGCCCAATACGTGATCGAGGGGGACACGCACGCCGTCATACGTCAGCGCGTGGGTGGGGGAAGCACGCACGCCCATCTTCTTCTCCGGGGCGCCGACGTGCAACCCCGAGGCATCGAGCGGGACGACGATCAGGCTGAAGCCGTGCGAGCCGCCGTCGGGGTGCGTGCGGCACAGCGTGATGACGATCGACGCCACGCTTGCGTTGGTGATCCAGGCCTTGCTGCCCCGCAGGACCCATTCGTTGCCCACGCGCTCGGCGCGCGTTTGAACGCTGGCGAGATCCGATCCGGCGCCCGGTTCGGTGAGCGCCAGCGCCGCCAACCCGCTGGCGCCGGAAGTCAAGCCGGGGAGCCAGCGCTGCTTCTGCTCGTCGCTCCCGAACAGCACGAGCGGGCCGCAGCCCAGACCATTGTGCGCCGCCACGCTCAGCGCCGTGCCCCCGCACGCCCAGCCGAGCTCCTCGACCGCCAGGGCCACGCCCAGCATGTCGAGCTCCGCGCCGCCCAACGCTTCGGGGACGAGCATGCCCAGCAGACCCAGCGGGGCCATCTTGCGCACGGCCTCGGCATTGAACTCGGCCTTCTCGTCGAACTCCGCCGCATGCGGCTGCAGCTCGGCAGCACAGAAGGCGTGCACCGAGGCACGCCACTGGCGGTGCTCTTCAGTCAGCGCGAAGTCCATGACGTCCCCGCTCCTCTCTCCGTCCGCGCCGCGCAGCGGACAGACCCACGGACCGGCGATCCAAGTTGTGTGAGTCGCTGGGTTGGCGAAGGGAATCGACGCGTCCAGACTAGCACAACGGTGGGCGTGCCGCAACTGCGTGGCGCATAGACGCAGTCAGTCATTGGCCGCCGAAAATTGAGTAGGGAGAGCGGGTCGCCCGCTCCCCCTCTCACACCACCGGACATGCGGGTCCGCATCCGGCGGTTCGGTGAACGTCAGGGCACCCAACGAACCTTAGCCCTCGAGCCCTTGTTGGCGGT
>Ga0315289_10011934_pt1 | contig 12280 bp, 11 predicted proteins | sample YL17G11_40_MG_FD_203452 | JGI IMG/M metagenome (GOLD analysis project Ga0315289, IMG submission 203452) | Sediment microbial communities from Yellowstone Lake, YNP, Wyoming, USA - YL17G11_40 | ecosystem: Environmental > Aquatic > Freshwater > Lake > Sediment | place: USA: Wyoming | collected...
GCAACGTCTCTACGCGCAACGTCCCACCGACCCGCGGTCGATCAGCCTGCACAGGGCCGGAATATTGCCGTTGCGGTCCGCCCGAATCGGGATGTCGCCGATGATGATGTGCGCGGCCAGATTGCCCAAACGCGAAAGCCCGAAGTCGATGGTGGAAATGGGGTAGAACGCCGAATCGGGAAGGTTGTCAAAAGAGAGAAGCGATATATCGCGGCCCACGGTGAGTCCCATGACGGTCAACCAGAAGAAATGTTCCCGCGCCATTTCGTCATTCATTGACAGAATGGCGGTGACCTTTTTATCGGCCAGCAGGCCGGCCAGCGAGCCGGTGCGGCGCGAGAGCTGCTTGCGGAACGCCTCGGTATTTTCCAGAATGTCCGATATCCCGCATTGTATTGATACTTCGTTGATCACCCCCGCCAGCGAGGGCTCGGTCCGCACAAACCAGACCTCCTCGGCCGGCGTTGCCGCATGAATGCGCGGCGGACCGGGCAGTTGGGCGGCAATGCGGCGCACCGCATCGGCCCGGCGTTGCGACCAGTCATAGCGCTCAAACGCATGCAGCCCGATGTCGCGATGCCCATTGTCAATAAGCGATCGCAGGGCCAGCCGGATGGCGGAATCCTCGTCCAGATGAAGCCGGAAATAGCGCCGCTTGTTCGCCAATCCTTTGCGCATAAGGCCTCCGCCGATGGACGCGGGGTCTAAAAAAGCCACCGGCTTGTCGCAGGCGACAAGCGATTCGATCCATTGCCGCAGCAGCGCCAATTGCGGCGCAACCGACCAGATCATGGTCCCCGCGTAGCGTTTGCCCAGCCGCCTGATCTCCGTCTGGACCTCCGCAAGCCCGCAGGTAAGGGCGTACCACTGGCCTTCGACCCGGTTCATGGCCGCGGGATGCAGTCTGATCCCGTGGCCGAGGAGTACGGCGTTGACAGGTGCGAGCAAGGCCATGTTGAACGGGGTGTTCATGGACGCCCCGAGCGTTGACAGCCAGGGGACCACGAAAAGGACCACCGGCCCCTCCTCGTCCGCGCGCGCGCGCCGGTCGCGATCTTTGCGCGGGCCTACGATAAATCTTCTTCCTTCGCGATGCACCATGCCGGATTGCTCGATGCGCCGATACGCGCGCGACACGGTGAACGGCGACAGCTTTTCACCGAGGACGAAATGCTGCTGTTTGGGAAGAATGCCGCCCAAAGCATAGGTGCCGTCGGCGATCCGGTCCCGGATACGCGAAAACAGCCGGTCCGCGGACACGGCGGGAGCGCGATCATCGGCTGCGGCGCCGGCAACGGACGCGCGCGCCAGCCGTTTGCCGGCATGGATCGCCACGATTCCCTTTTTAGCAACCAGATGGGCCGCCTTGCGCATGGTGGGGTAGGAGACACCCCATTTGTCCGCGAGATAAGAGACGGATTGCGGATCAAAGTCCGCATTGTTGAGAAGGAATGATTCCAGCTCTTCGGCGATTTTGGTGAAGCGTTGAGGGCGCATAAGGTTATTAATTAAGAAGTGTGATATTGGAAATATAGTGTCCGCAAACCACGGATATGCGATCTTATTGCTGTCCGAGATTCCGGCGATGGAGTGATCTGGCATCCCGGAATAATGGAGAAGAAACCATCACCAAAGGGGGGCTTATGCGTTTACTGACAGGAATTTGTGTGCTTGCTTTCCAGGTAGCGCTGTTCGCGGCGGGCCACTATGACATGGAGCCGCCCGACGCTTATTTCACCACCACCGCGCGAGTCGATTACTATGAAAACAACCAGATGAGTTGGCGGGAGGCGGCATGCGAATGGGGTACACAAAACATCGATGCCACGGGCGGAAGGTTTCCGGAGAGCCCGCATTGTATCCGTGTGACCGAGCCGGCCTATACCGGAAGCAATTCCTGCAACCGGCGGGAGTGGGCAATGGCTGTGTGCGACTGGTCGCCTAAACGCGAATACTGGCACAGCCTCTGCGTTAAATTCGATACCACATTTCCAGGAACCACGGGATGGAATGTTTTTGCACAATGGAAAAACAGCGGAGATTGGTGGCAGTTTCACCTTGGTACGGTCCCTCAAACCAATCCTACTGCTCCACTGATCCTGAGGACCTCGTATGGTTGGGGTGCAACGGCCAATGGTGGAACGCGAACGCACGTCGATGGCGGCGCTCTCCCGCGAAACAAATGGAATGACATAATCGTGCATTTCAAGGTCAACTTCGACAACGCAAGCTTTCTGCAGATCTGGCTCAACGGGACGCAGGTTATCGATTACGCCGGGCCCATCGGGTACCTTGACTGGCTCGGTATGGGCAACCTGAAAGTCGGGCTTTACAACTCCGCAATGAACGCGGAACGAATCGTGTATATTGACGAAATGCGCAGCGGCGCCACGCGCGCTGATGTGGAGATCCGGCCGGGCAACGGCGTTGCGGTCCAGCCGCGGCATGACGCATTGCGGCCTGTTCCGATTACCGGCGCCGATAAGATTTCTGGAAGCCGCGAAATGTTCGGGATTAACGGCAGAAGCATCCGGGCGATTCCGGCTTCAGGCGACGCGCGCGGAATATCGCATGGGATTTACCTTGTGCGGTCGTCCGGCAATGGCGCGATCGGTATAAGCGGAATATCGTATGCGAAATAGGGAGGTGCCTATGCGACGGACTTCCTTGAGAAAGCCGGCAATAGTATCCGCCATGCTGCGGCTTCTTCTCGGTCGGCCGGTTCCCTCCGGCGCATTGCGCGGGCATATCATGGGTATATCAACATACTGGCCCGAACTCCTATCGCGCATTCTCCATCTGCCATCTCTTCGGCTTTATTCCCACCGTCTTGTTGAAGACGCGTGTGAAATACGACGGGCTGGCAAATCCGCAGGCATCCGCGACTTCCGACACATTTGCTTCGCCCTGCCGCAGCATCTCTTTCGCATGGTGTATCCGCACCTGCGCAAGATATTCCCACAGACCCATGCCCGTATGACGCTTGAATGCGCGGCACAGATTGGACCTCGACATAGTACATGATCGGCCGATTTCTTCCAGCGTAATGCGGCGCTCGAAGGACGTTTCGACAAAGTCAATCGCCTTGCGCACCGGTCCCGTTCTGTTCAAGTCAACCATCGGCCCGGCCTTCATGAATGCCAGCGACAGCAGCCTGAAAAGGCCGCCCACGTCACCAAGCGCCTCGGCCACCGGCTGTTCAAGAGGAACGCCGGGATTGATGCCCCGATGCACGAATGCCAGCCTGGAAAGCGCATCGGTCAGCGCGGCCGCGTTTTGGCCGGTCACCACCACCGGGCGGTCAAACGCGCCGGCCATGAGGTCATCCGCGCACTTCTCGAAACGTCCGATAGTCGTGCGGAAGAAATTCGCGTTGAGATAAACAGTCACGAAAACACGGCGCACCGGTGTCTTGACATCACAATAATGGATCGCATTTTCAGGGATATAAAAAAAAGATCCTCGCGCCAGCGGATAGGCGGTCCCGCCGACCGTGATCGTTCCGCCGGTGTCCTGCTCGATTCCCATCAGTTCCGCCTCTTCATGATAATGCGGGGGGAAAGCAAAGCCGTGGTCGATGGAAACAGTATGCAATCGGCAGACATCGTTCGAAGGACGCTTGTTTTCATGCAGGATGCGCCCGGGCATTCCAGACCTCCAAAGCAATAGTATTACATTTATTGCGGATGGATTTAAAGAAAAATAGTCGATTCGGACTATATTATCAATAAAGTGCTAATTATATGCTTTCTTCCAGAGTGGCCAGTCTTGCGCCTGTGGCGCTGTATACGATCCAGGGCCAACGCGCGGACGTCCTGACGTCAACGCGGCAGGGCAATGTCCGGCGTACGGATGGCGTGTTCATCGGCCTGGGGCCGGATCTCGCCTTTTAAAAACAGTGATTTCCGAAAACAATCAACCGGAGGAACCCGTATGCGCGACCACCTGATGAGAATCCGACTCGCATTGCATCCGCACCGATGCGCTTTGACAGCCTCGGCCGTGGCCATCCTGTCCGCGGTTGTCTGCGCGACCCCTCCGCTGCAATTCGGATGGACGCAGACATTCGGCGATGAATTCGACGGAACGTCGCTTGATAACAGCAAATGGACCAATCCCAACATGAATACCATCATCAATAACGAGCTGCAATGCTATACGCCCGGGCAGGTCTCGGTCCACGACGGCATGTGCTGGATCACCTGTGTAAAGGCGACCTGCACCTATGGAGGAAAAACGCTTAACTACAATTCCGGACGAATGGACACACGCGGAAAATTCCAGCAGGGATACGGATTTTATGAAGCGCGGTTCAAACTTCCGCGAGGTAAAGGCTTATGGCCGGCGTTCTGGCTCTATTCCGGCCTTCCGGAAATCGATATCATGGAAAACATCAACCAGAACGATTTTGGCGTGTTTTGGCCGGCGGTATGCTATTATGTGCCGCCCCGCTATCCGGCCTGCGGGGGCCAGCCCAACAGCGGCAGCGACTGGCAGGGCGGATTTCCGCAGGGATATACACCGGACCTGAGCGCCGCGTTCCATGAATACAGTTGCCTCTGGACGCCGGATTCCATGAACTTTTATCTTGACGGACGCAAGATAGGGCATAGTGTCAAGGACCGGATCCAACCCAATTGCGCCAACATGTACATCATTCTCAATATGGCGGTATCGCAGAATTACGGCGTTTCCGATACCATGCTCCCGGCGTCTTTTCAGATAGATTGGGTGCGCGCCTATCGGGATGACGGGCCGGTGCAGGCCGCACACCCCCGGCAGGCGCGACGCGCGCCCCTGGCGGCAACCGCTGCGCTTTATACGATTCGCGGGGAACGCATCGGATTGCGGCGGGAATTCCGGGGAAACCGGCGGCATGATAGCGGTGTGTGCATTGCAGTCAGCCACAGCGGGGCACAATCGGTCTGGTGCGCGCCGGCGCCGTGATGCGTTTGGCGCCCTTTCTGCTTGCCGGCCCTATGGATCCCTGATCGACAAGCGTGCAAAGGCCGGCGATGTTTCCTTCATGGTCGCCGTGGACCGGCATGTCGTTGATAAAGATATGCGCCGCCAGATACCCCAGCCGCGGCAAGCCGAAATCGATTGTGGACAAAGGGATATACACCGATTCGGCGCTGTTGTCGAAGGAGACCATGGATAGATGTGCCGGGACCAGGATGCCGGCGACCTTCAGCGCGTAATAATATTCGCGGGCAAGGCGGTCATTGAGGGCAATAAGCGCCGACGGACGCTGTTCGATAAGGAGCGTGGTCAGCGAAGGAACGCTTTTCATGAGCGATTGTGAATAGGAGAAATCGGTGCTGTCGTCCGCGCTTTCATTGGACGACAATCGCGACGCGCGAAGGGCATGGTCCATTATTTCATGCATGCCCAGGCTCGAAAGCGACCGCCATATATCTTCCGATTGGCCGGAGCACACAATGGTCGGGGGCGATGCCATTGCCCGTGCGACCATTTTGATCCGATCAAGGCGGCGCATTGACCAATCGTAGATATCGGCCCCATGCACGCCGATGCGCGTATGCCCCCGGGCAACGAGCGCGGCCAGCGCAATCTCCACCGCCCTGCGTTCATCAAGATGCAGACGGTAGTAACCGCTCCGCAGCGAAAGGTTTTTTCGCGTCAGCCATTCCCCCTGGTCCGTAATGTCGAAATAGACGATCGGGCGGCGGGAAAAACCGGCCATTTCGGTTATCGAAGTGTCAAGGCCCCGCTCAATGGGATTGATGATATTAAGAAGCATGCCCTGATACCGGCTGCCGAGCGAACGGATCGTTGCTTTAATTTCATCCAGACCGCACGGTATTTCATCCAGCGATTTGGGCGCCTGTATCATGGCCGGCATGAAGTGTATACCATAGGTCAAGAGTTCGTTTCGCAACGGAAGCATGAATGCGGCGCTGAATGCGGCTTCAAAGGCAAAGGTATGAGCCTCTGCCGCAGTGGTCATGACATGCATGACTACCGGCCTTTCGCTGCCGGGCTCTTTATGCGTCCCCGGTTTGTTTTTTGGCGCCGGCGGACCGGCAATCCACCGTCCCTTGTGCTTATGAGCCAGCGAATCAGCCGCCAATCGCGCCATGGCCCGCGATACGGTCGAAGATTTGACATTTTCCGAGGCCGCGAAATAGCCGATTTTCGGCAGCCGGTCGCCGGCCTTATAGGCGCCGTCAAGGACCCGCTGCTTTATCATGTTGTAAATGTTGATGTGCGACGGTTGCGGACCTGAAACGACGACGCCGTTTTCGCGCGCGCCGACGAATGCCATAGTGATGCCCGGGGCCGTGGCGACCAGACCTTTTCTGATAAGAATCTGCACGGCTTTCCACATCGTGCGATAGGAAACCCGATATCGCTCGCTGAGTTGACGGATCGAAGGAAGCGGACCGGCCGTGCCGGTTCGATGCTCCCTTTCAATCGCATCCGCGAGAGTGGTGCTGATATTTTTTGGCATACGTCCGTTCCGTACCGCGATACTCTATACTATATCACCGGATCACCGGGGATGCAATTAAATGCCGTCCTTAATGCTTTTGCCGCTATATTAAAATGGGAAACCATCATTACGAGGGGGGAACCATGAAAAAAGTATTGATTCCGGCGATTTTTGCCGTTGCTGTCGCCGGCGTGTTTTTTTCCGCGCGCGCGGTCGACGGCAAGCATGTGAACGGCAGAGCGGTGTCGGTCAAATGGCAGTTCGGATGGAAGAATTGGGCCGGGGCCTGCTGCGAATGTTATACCAACTACTGGCGGGGTTCGATCTGCCTTTTTACGATCAGCAATGGTGCAATAGCCTCAGTGGATACGATATACAAAGTCAACCAGGGCTTTGCCTATTATCCCGCATTCAATCTTGACGGGAACAAGGTCGCTTTCTATCGCTGCAATACCTCGTTTGGATCCGGAGGGTCCTGCACCGCGGCAAACGGCGGAAAGAACACCATCTCGATTATCGATATCAATGGCGGAAATCTCATCAACCTCTGCGAACTTCCCGGCTATCCGCCGAATGAGGGCGGTCTGGACTGGCCTTCGGGCGAGTGGATCTATTATGAATATCCCAATCCCGGGCAGTCAAACACCGACAGCTATGAAATCTGGAAAGTCAATTATCGGACAAAAGAGAACGTCAAAGTATGCAGGTTTACCGTTGCCGGTCAGACCATGCAATGCACCTATTTCCGCAGATTCAGTCTCGATCTTGCCGCAGACAAGATGGCTGACCAGGGGATGCAGAAATACCTGTGCACCGATCCGCAATACTCCTGCAACAATATTTATCCGTTTCCCGGGAATTGCGACCTTCCTCAAAACATCGGCGGAAACTGCAACCGGTCGATATCCGCCAGCGGCAGGTACACGGCGAGCTATCTTGGCGGAATGCACCAGGACATGCTGCTGAACACGGTCGGCTCGGGCGTTTCGCCCGTTCCCCCGGGCAGCATCAACATTTCCCAATTGGCAACATGGTCGCAGACGACGCTCGGCATCGGCGCCGAATTGACCCGCTGGGCGGTGAATTCCGACAAATGGGTTTTGCAGGCGATCGGCTGGTATGGCCATGCCGGCAGCATGGAATACGGCACCAACCAGGTGGCATGCAACTGGGTTGACAATGCGGCCATCCGCATTTCGAATAATCCGAAAGTCACCCAGAGCAGCACTCCCGGCGGCGACGGGACGCTTTATTATGGAAACTGCACCGGCGATATGTGGGTCGACGGCGGCGCGGCCAATGCGGGCAAATATGAGGATGCAACCGGCGCATGGCAGCCGGCGCCGGGATATGTTCCCACACCGATCGGCTATATTCCGGTTTCGAAGCAGACAGCCGGCCAACCAATGGTGTCAATGACAGCAAAGGGGATGATTCATATCAATCTGCCTTTCGCGAGTGACGCGAGCGTGCGTATCATGAATATGCAGGGGAAAAATCTGTATTCATCAACGGGTATTGCGTCGCTGACGGTTCCGGCGAAAATGCTCAGGCCCGGCGTATATCTGATGGAATGCCGGTCCGCTAGGACGGTTGTGAACGCAAAAATATCCGTTGGTCAATAATACGCAGGGCCGACGGTCCTGCCGGGGCGTGGAGAACGCATTGGCGCCGCTTCATGCCCTGCTTCCCGGTTCTTTATGCGAATAGCCGATCGCTCTGATCCGCTCGTTGATTAATTCTTTGTACCGCGCTTTCAGAGGTCCGTCAAGATACGAAATGTCAATAAGCGCGCCCATCTGGCTTTCCCGGCCTGCGATTTCATTAAGAAACCTGTTCACCCGTTTGGGCGCGACCCCGATCCGCACCCCGAATTCAACGAAGTCGTCGCGGGCGCAAAATCCGTTGACTGAATAGCTTTTGGTCTCGAATTCCGGCTCGAACAGGTCAAGGGCGCATGCCGGTTCGTTGGGCAGGTGGAGACGCGTGTTCAGCAGGTCGTAGGCAGGCGTGAGAATATAGGAGTTTAACGCCGGGTCACGGCACAGGGAAAAATTTTTCAGGTGGGCATCGCCGTTGTGGACAAGATAATTGAACACAATAAGTTTGAAAAACTTCTCCACCTCAACGGCATACGCAGCCACATGCTCCCGCATGAGCACGGCTATTTTTTCATAGCTGCAATCGTACTTGTAGCCTTTCCCGTGCGTCTCTTCGGAGAGCCGGGCTATCTGGGCAAAGTCCTCCTGCGGCAGGCGTGTGCCATCGGGCATGACGTCGAACCTTTTTGTCAAATACGCCGGCGTGTCATCGTCGCTGAAGAAGACCAGCGCGCTTTCGGCGGTGTTCAACCCAAAGACACGGCGCGCCATCCGCATGGTGACATGTTCGTTTGCCGGCATACTTGACATATTCTGAAATTCACCCGGCACGGACGGCTTGAGAATATATTCCCCGCCGGTCTCCGCAAGTTCAAGCGCCGAATCCCGCAGTTTGAGGGAATACTTGGATTGCACGCCTGAAATCGAAATCCGGCCGGCATGCTCAAGTCTTCGATGATTGTATTCGGGACGGGTGAACGGCAGCATCGGACTCACCCGCTTGCCGCCAAAGAGCTTTTTCCTGCATGGGCCGCAGAACTCACGAACGCCGGGCTTGAGGCAGCAAGGGCAGCGGGAGATGTTCACGGTTCCTCCTTCACCGTGATCGCGCCGATCGTGGTTTCCCCCGCGGTTTTAAGCAGCCGGGCAAAGTGGTCGTTCCCGTCGATCTTCAAAGAGGCGCACTGGAGCTGCTTGTTCCCACCTTCCGCAAGTAAACCGAAAAAGAACGGAAACAGGACCTGGGAACGGTATTCCGCGCGGCTTTTTGGAAAGGCGAGGGCGACCGGCGGCAATGATGGGTCCGCACGGTAGGCCGCATCGTAGGTGAAGACATACTCCTGGCCCTGCATCTCCAGCCTTCCCGCCGGAATCGCATTATAGTAAACGCGGCCAGCTTTACTCATGCTTGATCCTTTGCGTGGCAATAAGCGTCAAACCTAGCGGCTCAAGAACGCGATTGAGCGTTTCAACCGTCGGGTTCCCTTTGCCCTTTTCAATCGCCTTGATCGTGCGTAGAGAAATACCGGAGATCTCCGAAAGATCATTCTGCGTGATTTTAAGAAGCAGCCTTTGGTCGTGGATCTGCTTCCCGATTGCCTGATTCAGCATTGGGACAGCTCCAGAATAGAAGTGCATTATAGTGCACTTAATATTATAAATATACGATTTTGGATAGGTGATTTCAATAGGAAGGGTATTATATTGCACTTATTTATCATACTATCTTTGGCCAAGGCGGCCGTGAACGCAAAGATATCCGTTGATCAATAATGCGCGGGCTGCCCTTCTGGAGTGGCGGTCCTATGGAACCGCGGTCGATTAAAGCACATGTCCCGGCGATGCCCCCATCGCGGCCGGCATGCACGGGGATATCGCCGATCAGGATATGCGCCGCCAGATACCCCAATCGCGCGAAGCCGAAATCGATGGTGGAAACAGGGAAATAGATGGATGACGGTGCATTGTCGAACGAGATGTGCGAAAGCGTTTCGGGCACGGCGACCCCGATCTCCCGCAGCCAGAAATAATGCTCCCATGACATGCGATCGTTGGGCGAGATGAGCGCCGTTGGCTCACGATCCGTCAACAACGATGTCAGCGATTGACCTTCGCGAATAAGCGCCTGTTTGAGGCGGTCTTTGGCTTTCGCATCACCGGCGTCCAGAGGCCAGTCGATCCGGTTCTTGTGCGCAACGGTTGACACAAAATGGTGCATCACCGGGCTGATGGTAAACCCCCAGTCCTTTTCAGCAGGCCCGGCAACGGCGACATGACATTCCGGGAACTCTTCGGCAGCGCATTGGCGGATTGTCTGTGCCCGACGGTCCGCCCATTCGTACTGCTCGGCCCCATGGATCCCAATACGGCGATGCCCTCGCTCGGCCAATGCGCCAAGCGCCGTACGCGCCGCGCTTCGTTCGTCCAGATGAAGACGGAAAAAGCGCTTTGGGTTCGATAGCGACGCGCGAGTCAGCATCGTCCCTTGGTCCGTGGAGTCAAAATAGACCACCGGTTTGTCAAACCGGCAGATCACCGCGCATGCTTCGCCAATATTCTCTTCGCGCGGAAAATTGCTGATGATGAGCGTTCCGCAATAACGGCGTCCCAATTGCCTGATGCACGCGCGGACCTCGTCCATGCCGCCGGGCCCGGCAAAAGGCGAATTGGCGGTTTTTTCTCTTAATGCGAATTGGAGCTGAATTGCATGGGCCGTAATGTCGTTCCCGAATGACAGGAGAAAACTGTTGACAAAAGGATTCTCAAAGCCGGTATGCCAGATTTCGGGCTGACTGGTCATCACCAGCGCCACGGGCGTGTCCGCAGACAGTCGCGTCCGTGAAGACGCGAGGACGCGTGCCGGCGCCGGACCGGCATACCATCGCCGTTTCAAGGAATGAGCAAGCCGTTCGTGCGCCAGCCGTTTGAACGCATGCATCACAGTGAGAGGAGAGCAACGGCGTTCTATGATGAAATGGGCGACCTTCGGAAACGGCCTGCCCGCCTGATATACGCCGTCAAGCGCCTTTTTCTTCAGGTCTTCATACAATGCCTCGCCGGCGCTCATCACAACGCTTGATTTTCCTCCAGGAGAACTTCGGGAAACGACATATGTTCTTCCCGGCCGCGCGATGATAATTCCGTTATTGACAAGTACCTGCATCGCGCGCCAGGCTGTACGGTACGAAACCCGGTTGGTTGCGGCAATCTCCAGGAGCGACGGCACGACATATGCCGGATCATCCGAAATTGCCTTCGTCAGTTGCTCGGCGATTGCTTTGAAGCCAGATCGTTTCATATGTAATAAGTATATAAGAAGATATCAGAAATATCAATTTTAATTCACAAGCGGCTGTATGATATTGGGGTAAATAGGAACAGTGTCTAGAGCACATATATTTCGCATCGAAAGCTTCCTTAAGCGATTAATTACAGGTTTGCGTCGCATGCATCGGGACTTTGCGTCCACGGCAAACAAATCCACTGCGAAAAGGAGGCGGCGCATGCGTCTTCACAACCACCATGCCTTTGGAATATGGACCACGACTTTGCTTTTCCTGGCCAGCGCAGCAATGGCGGACATTCCGGTCCAATTGACATGCGAGTATCGCACCAATCCCTTTGGAATCGATATCCCCCAGCCGCAATTGAGCTGGCAGATCAGTTCCACAACACGCGGACAGAAGCAGAGCGCGTATCAGATTCTGGTAGCTAGCAGCCCTGCATTACTTTCAAGCGACAATGGCGATATGTGGAGCAGCGGAAAAGTGTCTGGCGACCAATCTGTCTATGTGAAATACGCAGGCTCGGCCCTTCAAGCGGGCAAGCGCTATTATTGGAAAGTGAAGATCTGGGACAAAGATGGGACCGCGACCGCGTGGAGCGATCCGGCGATGTGGTGCATGGGAAGGTTGTCGTTGAGTGACTGGAAAGGAAGTTGGGTCAGCGGATCTGGCTCTTTGAGCAAAAATATTTCAATCACCAAGCCCATCAAGAACGCCGCGGTATTCATGAGCGGCCTTCCATGCTCCGAGCTGTACATAAATGGGACAAAGGCCGGACGCGCCGTGGCCGGGCCGGGTATCACGGCCTTCCCCAAACGGTTCTTTTACGTTGTCGAAGATGTGACAAACCACCTGTCAATCGGCGCAACTACCATCAGGGTCGATCTCTCAACAGCATGCCAGGGTTACACCACAACCGGGTACGTCGGTTCTCCCAA
>Ga0315289_10011935_pt1 | contig 12279 bp, 10 predicted proteins | sample YL17G11_40_MG_FD_203452 | JGI IMG/M metagenome (GOLD analysis project Ga0315289, IMG submission 203452) | Sediment microbial communities from Yellowstone Lake, YNP, Wyoming, USA - YL17G11_40 | ecosystem: Environmental > Aquatic > Freshwater > Lake > Sediment | place: USA: Wyoming | collected...
ACTCTATAGCGCGCACGTAGTTTTGAACCTCTCTTACATCTCGCTGTTTCTCGACTTTCGTAGCCTCGAATAACAGCAAGTCGGAAAGTGATGACTGTGTACCCTCAATGCGTGAGGAAAGGACCGCCTCTCGCCGAATAAAGGGATAAATGAGCAGGTGAGGGTTAGGTAAAGTCTCTCCAAGCCCGGAGAGAGTCCCCAAGGCTAGGTCGGCCCTGGAAATCAGAGAGACGAGGGAATTGTCCCACTCCAGCTTCGGGGGTAGAGGGTGGGGGACAAAAGCCCAATATTCACCCGAAGCACGGATTAACCTTCCTGAGGGGCTATTTTGAAACAGACCAATTTCCATATTAAACACCGGTTTAATAAGCTTTTACCTTATTAAACGAATTGCCTATTTTGTTTAATAATATACCTGTTGACCCTTGATAGCAACCATTTACAATCTTCCGGGAGGGCTCCAGCGCCAGGTTGAACGCTCAAAGTGAGGGTAAACACTCACCCCAAGCAGGGCTTTCCGCGGCTGACCAAACCGCTGCTGTCTTAGAGCACGTAATACCTCAGCAAAAATTGTAGGCAATAGAAAAGGTGCTATCGCCTGTTTGCCACGGCGTTGGTTATGTTGAAGGCTGATAGTGCCAGGCGTCCCCCAACCCCTGTGGTCGTTGACACCAGCGGCGGAAACTGAGGTTCCTGATTTCGGCGCGCCGACCAATCCGCTGAATTGTTGCCTCTGCATTCGCTCTTAAAAGGGTTATGTCTTGTGAGTAGCTACTATTGGGTGTATAATAACCATACTAAAAGGGCTTCTTTTTAATGTTGCAGTGGACCCGCGTCGACTTGCTGCTCAATACACAAGAGGGGTTCCTTGCGGTCCGCGCAAAAGCCGTTTTGGGTCTGGCCCAATGACTGGGCTGATACAGGGAGAAAAGTGTATAAAGTAAATCCCGACCTTGAGAAACCCAATAACGAAAACGCATCGGTGTGGAGATACATGGAATTCACTAAGTTCGTCAGTCTTCTGGATCGGAATAAGCTGTTCTTCGCTAGAGCTGACAAGCTAGGTGATCCATTCGAAGGCTCAGTTCCTAAAGTAAACCTGAATCGTAGGTTGGAAAGATTCGGTCAGGCGCAGACCAAAAACCCTGAATTAATGTCTCTAACTTATGGAGATTTTCGTAGAGTTGAGAGAGAGTTCACTGCTATCAATTGCTGGCACATGAATGTGGACGAATCGGCTGCCATGTGGGGATTTTACGCAAATCGTGGTGACGTTATTGCGATACGCTCGACATTTAACCTATTGAAAAATAGCATAGTCGATAATCTCTATGATTTTTACCTAGCCAAGGTAACCTATCTCAATTATGACAAAGACGAGATGCCTGAATTTCCTGTTTCGCAGTTCTATCACAAGATGAAGATTTTCAGACATGAACGGGAAGTAAGGGCAGTAGTTCAGGAATTGCCTCGTAGCGCGACGGCTTGGAGGAGGGCAATGGAATCCAAAAAAAACGGCCCTTCCAAGATGGCACATATGTCAAAGTAAATCTAGAAAAACTCATCAGTCAAGTCTACGTCGCACCTGGCACACCTGCCTGGCTGTTGCAACTTGTGGAATCCGTAATTACGAAATATGGATTAAAAAAGGAAGTGTTCCCATCAAGGTTGGACGAAAAACCGATTTTCTGATTTGGTTATGAGATCGGAAATGAAGGAGTTATCATGAGCCAATGTTATCCACGAGTGCTGCATCATCTAGGCGGACTAGATTGAAGAATCAGGCGAGGCTATAAGGATGTCACATTTGTCAGAATTGTGCAACGATAACCGGGCTCATCACACAGAGTGGATAATTTGGAGAAGACGGTCAGCCGAAATTACCCCAGGCTTGTCAGGAGTGGGCGATAAGGACTAAAATACGTAGCGGAGGTTAGCAGTGAACACAGAGGCCGGCAAATGCAAATGCGGATGTGGTGAGACTCCAGAATGGGGCGACTATGTCCCAGGTCATGACCTTAGACACCGTAGTCAACTAATAGACAGGGCTGGTGGGGTAGACAAGCTCACTGAACTGCTAAACCAAGTGGACGCGTACGTGGCTGGTGAGATTGGAGAGAGTGAGCTTGCAAAGGGAATCCGACGCCTCCGAGTAAGATAATCATAAATTAGCCCTGCAGCAGGATTTGGAGAAGACAACTCGAAATGTCTATCGAAGTTAAGATCGCCGAGTTGGTTGACAAATATGAGCGCGAAACCAACAAAAGCCAGTCTGAGGCAGATATCCGAGCTGGCTACATTGATTTACTGTTTGGTGCCTTAGGTTGGAATGTCTACAACGATCCTGGGGGGCCTACAACTTACAGGCGTGAAGGTTATATTCGTGGTGCTGGCATTGTGGATGTAGGGCTGGAGATAGCCGGTCAGCCCGCTCTATTGCTCGAAGCCAAGAAATTTGGAGCGTTAGCTCGCTCCAATGAACGCCTCGGTGACCGAACTCTGGAAGAAAAACAACTCTTTAGATATGCCCGTGGTAAGAAGATCCCTTATTGTATTCTGACTAACTTCGAACGTCTTCAAGTCTTCAATGCTGACCATGAACGGCTAATTCTCTGGTTCGATGATCCTGAAGAATTCCTGAGCCGGTTGTCTGAACTGTTACACTTATCTCCGGAGAAAGTCCAGGCTGGCAGTCTTCCAGCCACGGAAAGACAACTAGAAATCAAGCCTATTGACCAGGAATTTTTGGCGTTGCTGCAAGATTGGCGTCTCCGCCTTGCTAACGCCATTTACGAACACAACTCTGATAATTATGCTCTCAAGACGGCTGAAACGTTCGACTTTGGCAAATTGATGGCGGCAGTCCAGCGCCTGCTTGATCGCCTGATCCTCATCCGCTACGCCGATGACAAGGAAGTACTTTTAGCCTACGACGTTATAGAGAACATACTTAGTGACTATCATAAGAAGGGAGCTTACGCCAAGCCTGACCACCTTACGCGCCAGCTAGTTGACTTTTCCCATATGATGGATGACCACCACAACACTACCTTGTTTCAGCCCGGACATATTTGCGAGCAAGTCTTCATTCCTAATAATGACTTAGAAAAAATCATGGCCGAGATAAACAACATATCTTTCCGCAAGTTCACCTCAGATATTCTTGGTAACACCTACGAGACCTACCTTAGTACCAAATTGGTATTGAAAAATGGCATTATCACTTCGGAAGAGCGCACTGACATACGCAAAACTGGGGGAATTTACTATACTCCTTCTTTCATTGTTCATTACATCGTAGACAACACCCTGGGCCATCAGCTAAAAGAGCTGGAAAAAGAGCACGGAATTCACGCTATTGAAAAGGTACGAGAAATAAAAGTTCTCGATCCGGCATGTGGTAGCGGCTCCTTCCTGATTTATGCTTACCAGGTGCTTGCCGATTATTATCGTCGAACGAACGAGGTAATAGAAGGTAAACGGGTCAAACTTCTGGCAGGTTTAGCCGGTGCGGATATGTTCAAACGCATGGAGATGTTTAAACAGTTGCCGGAGCCACTGATAGATTACCCACACTACATCCTGCAAGAGCAGCTCTATGGGGTAGACGTAGACCCTGAGGCGGCAGAGATCGCTACCGTGAATCTTACAATGCAAGCCTTTTCTGATATAAAACGAGAAAAGCTGCCGCTTATCCTGAATGAAAATATCAAGGTGGGCAATTCCCTTATCTCAGGCACTGAAGAGGAACTACGCCGCTATCTTGGCGATGCCTGGCAGGAGAAAAAACCCTTCAACTGGGAACAAGAGTTTAAGAATATTATGGAAGGTGGTGGCTTTGATGTGGTCATTGGGAACCCACCGTATGTATTCTCGAGAGAGAACTTAACAGACAAGGATAAAGTCTTCTTCAAACAGGACTATGCGTTAACTCAATTCAAAATAAATCTATACATCTTGTTTATTGAACGATCTTTCAACATCTTAAATAAGAATGGCAGCCTCGCTTTTATTACGCCAAACAATTGGCTAACTTTGTCAACGACTTCTGATTTAAGGCATTTCTTACTCACAAAAACCTTCGACATTCATATTGTACTGAATTTAGATAAGGTTTTCGCAAATGCGAGTGTGGACACATGCGTCCTAGTTTTCAGAAAAACGGGCAATTCCGTGATTAGCAGTTATCAATGGACAGAAAATGGTGTGGAAATGATAGGAAGTCAACCTCCTGAGTTTTATCTAAAAAAGAAGGGGTACGTACTAAGTGGCCTAGATGATACTGACTTAGATGAAAGTTCAAGAATATGTGACAAAGTCAATGACCAATCCACTTTATTGTCGAGCGTGTGTGACGTAAAGAACGGTGTCCAAGCATATACGGTTGGCGAAGGTTACCCGATCCAGACAGAAGATATGAAAAAGAACCGAGTTTATCACAGTAATACGAAAAAAGATGAAACATGGATTAAATACCTTGACGGAGTTGATGTAGGCAGGTATAGAGTTGGGTGGAGTGGGCAATTCATAAAATATGGGAAAAATCTGACACGGCCACGAGAAGCGTTTTTATTCAGCGGTGAAAGATTATTGGTTAGACAGATTCCGGGACAACCCCCGTATTGCATATATGCTTGTTACATAAATGAGCATGCAATAAATGACAATAACAGCATGATAATTAGAAGCGACAGTGACAAGATTAATCTAAAGTTCGTCTTGAGCATAATTAACTCCAAGTTGATCTCTTTCTGGTTCATTCAGACTTTTGGGAAATTACAGCGTAGAATATTCCCTCAATTCAAAGTAAAAGAACTAAGAACTTTCCCTATCAAGATGATCTCCATTACTGATCAACTTCCTTTTGTGTCTATTGTGGATCAAATTCTAACCATTGCCAAAGAGGAAGACCATCTTACTAATCCGGCCAAACAAGCCAAGGTCAAAGAGCTGGAAAGCCAGATTGACCAGATGGTGTACCAGCTTTATGGGTTAACAACGGAGGAGATTGCTGTCGTGGAAAGGCAAACCGGCCTCTAAGCCTGGTCGCAATCGGGATGAGTTCTCGTAGGTAGGGCAGAGACTACGAATATAGCTAAATCGCGTTTCAGGGAGTCGGGTCTGCTCGGTCTCCCCATCTCACAAGCACTACACTTTTCCCTGCTGCACAGTTCGTCAGATTGTTAGATCAATCATGGCATACTGAATAAGTATACAGATATAAGTGCACGCTATGTCTAAAAGACTTTAAGTATGGTATTTATTTATAAAGTGAAGAGAGTAAATCCCTATCTTACTAAATGTATTTTAGCCTGGTAGTAGAACGGCTGGTAAAACCACCGGTTAATAAAAAATGTTAATATTAAATTTCTAAAACCGGAAACCGAAGAGTCCCCCAGTTTCTGTGGCATCAGTAAGACGAATCGATAAGATATACGGTTCAATATTAAAATCACTAGGGAATTCATGAGGAACATCGTCAGAATTCATGGTAACAATATATTGCCAGCCACATTTTGATGCTGTTTCAGCACCAAGTTTTAAGGCATGTGCTACTTGTCTCTCATCAACTCCATCAAAAATATGACTGTCATGAACCAGAAATCCTGGGCCAATGTTTCTATTGGAGCATAACTTCATCAACATCATGTCGAAGCAGAAGACCTGCATATTTTGAATTCCGCGGCTAAGTTGACCTTGAATACGAACTTCAGCTTTAAGTCCATTTTCCGTTGGATTTAGAGTTAAACTACCAGCCTCTTCATATAACGCATGCGAAGTATTCTCGAAAGTAGTGATAGCTTCGGTCACCAGATTTTTTTGTTCGTCTAAATCACGCCTTAGGCGCTGCACTAAACGACCTCGCTCGATATCAAGTTCAGTTTTTGTTCCCTCTAATTGCTCCGCTGCATGGAATCTTTGACGGATTGCCTCCGTTTGAGCATCTTGACGAGAAGCTTCTCGTTGAAGTGATTGGAACTGGTCTAGAGCTCCACGAGATTGAAGCATTCTCATAATTTCACTGCGACGGGTGTCCAATTGCTGCATATTCGTACGTCGTGATATAAGTCGTTCTGATGCCGATTTAAGTTCGGTTTCCAAATAGTTCTTCCTATTTGAGATGACAGAATCATGAAACATCTTAACGTCTTCAAAACGGCGTTTAACTATCTCAGGCAAAACCATCCCTGCTTCTTGATATAGACGTGATAAAGAAGTAGCCTCCGGCGGTGTTTCTGATACAAGAGATAAGTTTATCTCAGCAATAAACTGTTCATCTAGAGTATTTTGATTTGCCAAATCACTGATTTCACGCGTGATGCGTGAAGCTTCCTGCTCAAGTTGGCGATACTCTGGCAATACCTCAAAGCGACTAAATACATCTTGGAGACGTTGTGAAGCCTGCTCTGCCAGAATTAGCTCAGTCCTCAGTTGTGCACTCGTCGAAATGATATCACCAAGGGCTCCTTCTGCGGCGGCTTTTCTCAGCTCTTTCAAAGTCTTTTCACGTTGCCTTACCATTTCCCATGCTTGTGCAATACGCCAATCAATACCGAGCAAATACGCTACTGCGATCTGCTGGTCACCAACCTGTTGCAGTGATGATTGTGCCTCAGGGCGACGGAAACCACCGGCACTCTCAGAACGTACAAAATAAGAGAATAAGCTACGAAATGTCGGGCTGAACTTTTCCTTTTCTGATGCCGAAATGGGGGGAAGTGCAAAGAATTTATAACCTAGGGTAGAGCACCAATCCTCAACAGAAAGACTATTCATTATTCCACGACGTGAGGTAGGCTGAAAAGGCCAATTGGAAGTATCTGCTTTTTGGGTGATAATACGCCCTTGAGTTAATCCGCTTCTCTCAACAGAGATACGTTGATCTACAAGGTCAAAATCAATACCGAAGATCCATTGCTTTAAAGCATCACTCCTGAATATTGAATCTTTATATGCTGTAGCACCCATAAGAAAATGTATAATGTGTATTACACTTGATTTTCCTGCGCGGTTACGTGTCTGGAGATCAGTTGCCGTTTTTTCGCGGTCAGCAAGCAACACGTTTAGCCCAGAGTGAAATTCCAGGTTTTTGAATGAAGGTAGGTTACTGTATATATGATAAATCACATTGACCTCTTATAAAGTCTTCCTTCATATAATTCGAGTGCACCCATTGTGAAAAGCAGATCTAATGATAAAACAAACCAGTCATAGGTAAATTTCAAAGGTTTTGTATTGTGGTTATGACTTTGTTGCTGCTTCAATTCTTGCCAAACGCTAGAGACTGTTCTTGGTTCATCAAGTATTTTTAGGACTTTGCCCCCTATATATATTAAAGAATTTTCTGGTCTCAGTTTTTTAGATGGTAGAATCATAATATTACCTATCCGGTGGATTCTCGAAAATATCACATTCTTCAAAAAGATACGCAAGCACAGCAAGCACAGCTCCCTCGGTTTGAGGACTTTGGATGAATAGTCCTTGAGTAAAAGTCCTCAATTCGTAAAATATAGTATCAGCATCGGATTCTTGCTGCTTGAGTCGGCCATATTCATCACGAAATGCGTTTGTAACTCGTGATGCCAGCTCCTTGTCAGGATGCTGGTCAAGATAATTCCGGACAACTCCCGACTTTATCATGCCATGGCGTAGAAAATATCCTACATCTTCGCTGAGTTGGTTGTATTCTAATTTTTCTGGGGATACGGGGCTCGGAATTGCGTCAGAACTTATCGCCTGACGGGATAAATAATCCAGTAATGGTTGTACATCTTTGAATTGCACGGCAAGAATATCTTGGAGAGAAGGAAAAGGACCAAAAATGTCGACCAACTGGACTTGCTCCAACTCAAGGACTATTTTATGAAGTTCGACCACACCAAGGGTTTCAATTATGATACTTGGATAAGAATGCCTAAGTTTCGTTAGCTCAAGAGTAAGCCATGAAGGGAGGCGGCCATCACGAGCATTATGCACGAATATCCAGCTATCAAAGTACTTTTTTTGGAAAGGAAGAGCTCCAGAGAAATCTTCATTCAGCTTTTTAATGGTATCTGTTTTTTTAAAGTCGTCTGGGGCGTAGCATTGGTAGAATTTTCGTTGTGAAGGAAGATAGCCATCACATTTGTCATCTCCAAGGGGGCCCCACGGTCTGGTCTGGGTAAAATCGCCGGGATAACGTGTATTCATGATTTTACCAAAAAATTTCTGAAATTCATCTCCTTGGGTGCGAAAGAAATGGTCTTGGAAGACCATACCAAAGTAGTGCCGTGTCCACTGGTTCATCATTTTATATCCAACCTTGCGGCCAGCCTGATGTAAAAGGTTATTGGATACTTTAGCGACTATCCCAAATGTTACGAGATTATAACAGAAGACTAGAAATAAATGGAATTACTTTTTATTAAGAGTTTGCAAAATTCAGTTGGTTCTATACCTGCCTACGTTGCACCCTCTTACCCTCCTAATCTATAATTGACACGCAAGAAGGGCAACAAGAATTGTGAGTAGAGTCAGAACTAAAACCGGTGGCCTGCCATATGCACGGTACCAGCTTCAGAGAGCCATTTTGGAGACTGCGCTTGAGAACAATTATACCACAGACGACCGTAAAGCAGCTTTGGAATTCTTCGGAGGATGTGCCTTCTGTGGTGCGCCACAGGTTCCCAGAAACGACCATCTTGTTCCTGTGATACAACGCGGAGACTTTATCCGTCATAACGTGGTACCAGCATGCCAAAAATGTGATGATTCAAAAGGACAAAAGGAATATCATGAATGGATGCGGAGTGCTGATTCTCCAAGTTCATTGAAGCGCCGTGGTTTAACGGAAAAAGAAGTAGAGCGACGAATCCAGCGTATTGAGAAATGGCAAGCTGGATACAAACCAAAGACAGAGGAGCAGTTGTTTGGCAAGAGCTACGGCAGATATAGGGAAATACTGCAGAGGATGGACGCCCTTTGTGCGGAGGCTAAACAGTTGGTCAACGACATCAGGTATGAAAGCGACCCCATCATAGCACCTCATTTGAACCAACCTCAACTCTCGGAGCATGGCAAGAAAAAGGCGGACAAAATCCGTCGCTTCGTTTTGGACAAGTACATTAGGCAAGCCCGCGCTCGCGGGGACAAGTCCATTACCATTAGATCAGGCGATGTGCACGCCCAGATGAGACTACACCAGCAGCATGCAAACGTGTGTCAAGCATTGAAGGGCGATAAGCTTCAGCAGATGGCAAGCATCAAACTACTCTCAATCAAGGGGCCACCAGCAGGTGGCAACACTTACTTCACGTATCAGCTATAGGTCTATGGTGCTTACAGAATTTGCCTTTTCCTTTGCTTCGTGCGAGTTGTTACCTCTAGTATATACATAAGGAGCGGCTTTGTAATGAATCGAACTGCAGTTGCTATTGAACAAATAGCCAAATTGTTACCCAAAAATAGTTGAATCGACATAGCTGTAATCTATTAAGTTGCCCGCTGTAGCATGATTGTCTGTATAAATCCGCTGTTTGGATAATCGTTCCACTAGTATGAGTCTAATCAATCTGAGAGGGGAAATACCGCTGGCCAAGATAAGATAAGTAATCTCTATCTGAGTTGGGACATCCCTTAAGAACTTCAAAAAGCTGCTGATAGGGCATAACACTAAAGTGTACCTCATCTCCAATGTGTTCCTTAAAATCTTCTATTTCAGTTCGGTGTCTCTCTGCCTCCGGGGAAGGCACCTCATACCACAAATAAAGCAATTCAAAATTCATGGGACCAAATGCTGTACCTAATCCCAGAATGTGTTTGAGTAGCTGTGGTGCGTCTAGGTAAACAAAACTGGTCCTCCCTTGTTCTTCCTTATGAATACGCTTAGCCAATCTTTCGCATCTGGGGAACTGTGCCCACAGACCTGGTTTAGAGAAATAGCCATCTTTAATTGCCCTTTTCGTATGACGCTGATATGGTTCAGTGAATTTTGATTCTATTGCGAGTGGCTTCAACCCGATTCCGTGAAACTCAACGTCAAGATGTGGTGGTATCCCACGCAACGGAGTAGGATGAGTCTGTTCGAACCGCATTTCGGTCATCCCACGGGGTGCACCACAAGCACGTGCAATTTTATCGACATTATGCTTTCGCCAGTATTCAAAAACGTTGACCACAAGAGATGAAGAGGAGTGCAATGCCTGCATTTTACCGCGGCTGCCTAAATTGCCCAGTTCCTCTCCTTTGCCTGATTTAAACTCCTTTTCAGTTTCCAGTGAAAGTGATTTGTATAGATTATCTTTCAGAGAGAGGGTGTAACCCTCCTTATCTATTTTGACGCCTAATCGGTTTGCCCAATCTCGTTGTTGCAGGCAAATGAATTCATACGTTCTTGTCATTCCCCCCCTTTAATTTAATTGGGATTTCCCATATCAATATGATCAGACTACGGATTGATAAAGAGGAAAGGTAATTTATTGTATGCTCACAAGCTTAATTTCAAAGGTCAGGTTTTTCCCCGCAAGAGGGTAGTTAAAATCTACTGTTATCGTCGTGTCAGTGGCATTGGTTACAGTGCCTACGCTTGTTCCACCATCTGGTCGAGTCATCTGCAACTGCTGACCAACATCCGGGTCCAGGTCCGGCGGAAGGTCCTCTCGATTTACTACCAGTACCAGGTCATCACGGTACGGGCCGTAGGCCTCATCCGCTGGAATGGTAACGGTTTTCGATTCCCCGATTTTCATCCCCAGGACGGCTTGTTCAAACCCGGGAATCATTTGGCCTTCACCCAGAGTAAAATTCAAAGGTTCACCTCCCACCGATGTATCAAATACGGTGCCGTTTTCCAGTGTTCCAGTATAATCCACCTGAACGATGTCGCCATTCTTCGCTTGTGCCGCGTTACATCCTGATATCAGTATCGCTCCCAGTAGAAGAATTCCCAGTAAAATAATATGGCGGTATTTCACCACACTTACCTCCAATTTCTATTCGCTCGCAATTATACAGGAAATTACCAGCTTTGTCTCTTCACTATCAAAAAGAATCTCAGCAAAGCTGGCCAGGCAAAATGGACTTCCGTTCCGGCCTATTTCAGCCTTTTTCGTATCCTGCGCCATGAATCTGTGATGAGAAAACTCTCCTCCATATTCTCAATCATCCTGACAAACTTGTTCATAGGTACTGAGAATGTGAGTACATTGTTGGGAACAAAAGGACGCGCTGAAGGGTCGAACACTCCGATGACTCCTCTGGGGCGGGCAGAATCTCTTTCAAGATACGGGTAGTAGACAATTGTGGAACAGCCCGAGCCAAAGGGGGTGAATACGGCATTTTGCTCAGCTTCATCAAAACGCGCCAGGGTAAAGAGCCCGGAGAGAACATCGGGCTCCGCAAAGAAGATAACAACCTCCGGGTCGTCTGACTCCTCAAGCTTGTCCCATCTTTTAAATATTATGAAGCGTCCCGGTGCTTTGAACGCAGGCGAGCGTTTCATTATTTCCTTGACCAGTTCCGGAGATTTGCAATAGCGCTCACCGGTCAACTTACCAGGGATTCCGGAGGAGAGGAAGTATTCAAAGTCTGGCATAACCCCTTCCGTAAAGCCAAGGTATCGTTTGCCCCCAGGACAGCCGACTGAGTCCGCATTAAGACACAAAGACCTCCCCTTCCTGACCTCCGATAATATCCCAATCACGCACCCGGGCACCGAATCGGGCTCGACCAGCCTGGCATGTCCTTCTTCATTGGTATAATAGAAAATAACCGAGAGTTCCGCACCGTCAAAATACTTTTTCCAGAGCAAGATGAATTTCTCTGTGATATGTTTGTTCATATGGAAACTAAGCAGTCACGTCTTCCCTTTTGTCGATGCCGGCCAGGCTGCGGGCGAGTCTCTGCTTGAGGTCCATATCCGTCTCGCGCTCAATCATAATTTTCTGTGCCTGAGGCGAGCCGGCTCCATGCAGCGACTCTGTGCGATAACTGGGAGCTACCTGGCCAAAAGTCATGGAGTGGATAAGCGTCAACATGCGGATTCGGTGCTCTGTAGGTACATCAGGTATTCCCTTCAGGTATTTATCGATATATTTGCCCATCACAGGGTGCCTGAAGTCTTTTTCGGAGGGCAGCGTTACCAGAATACCGCCGGCTATGTCCTCGGCAAGCCGGCAAAGCTCGTAGGGAAACCGCGTCACATTATGCTTACATACATTGGCTAAAAGGATGTTGGACTGGTAGTTGCCAGACATAGTCTGCCACCCCTCGTAGGCGCAAGCTAATCCGCAGGCATGTATC
>Ga0315289_10011937_pt1 | contig 12278 bp, 7 predicted proteins | sample YL17G11_40_MG_FD_203452 | JGI IMG/M metagenome (GOLD analysis project Ga0315289, IMG submission 203452) | Sediment microbial communities from Yellowstone Lake, YNP, Wyoming, USA - YL17G11_40 | ecosystem: Environmental > Aquatic > Freshwater > Lake > Sediment | place: USA: Wyoming | collected...
CAATCAAATTGTCAATCTCCTCCGACGGCAAGGGCGCCGGCGACGTAAGCCACTTCGGCAGCCTCACCACCGCGCTGGCAGCCACCATCGGCACGGGCAACATCGTCGGCGTTGCCACGGCAGTCAGTCTTGGCGGGCCGGGTGCGGTGCTCTGGATGTGGCTTACCGGCGTGTTCGGCATTGCCACGAAGTATTCCGAGGCATTGCTTGCCGTCAAGTACCGCGTGAAGACCTCCGACGGCACCATGCTGGGCGGACCCATGTATGCGCTTGAACGCGGCCTCAAGATGAAGTGGCTGGCAATACTGTTCTGCGTGTTTACCGCATTCGCCGCTTTCGGCATCGGCAACATGGTGCAGGCGAATTCAGTGGCGTCTCTCACGAACGAGGCATTCCATATCTCGCCCTGGGTTACCGGCCTGATCATGGCGGCGATGACGGCAATGGTAATTTTGGGCGGCCTTCGCTCCATTGCAAAGGTATGCGAGGGACTGGTGCCCTTCATGGCGATTTTCTATGTGGGCGGCTGCCTGATCATCCTTGCGATCAACGCGGCGTACCTCATTCCGGCAATCAAGCTCATCTGCGTGTCCGCGTTCACGCCGCAGGCCGCGGGTGGCGGGTTCATCGGCGCTTCGGTAATGATGGCCATGCGTTTCGGCATTGCGCGCGGGCTCTTTTCCAATGAGTCCGGGCTGGGATCCGCGCCCATCGTGGCGGCCGCGGCGCGGACGAGCAATCCCGTTCGTCAAGCGCTGGTATCGTCGACCGGCACGTTCTGGGACACCGTGGTGATATGCCTGATGACCGGCCTGGTGCTGGTCACCACGATCATGAAATTTCCCGCGGGCATGGAAGGGCTCAAGGGCGCCCAACTGACCAAAGTCGCGTTTGCGCAGATACCGCATGTCGGGCCCGCGGTGCTGGTGGTCGGGCTGCTCACGTTCGTGTTCTCCACGATCCTCGGCTGGTCGTACTACGGCGAGCGCGCCGTGGAGTATCTCATCGGTAAACGCGCAATCCTGCCGTATCGCCTGCTGTGGGTCGTCGCCGTGTTTATCGGCGCGGTGGTCACATTGCCTTTTGTATGGGACCTGGCCGACGCCATGAACGCCTGCATGGCCATTCCCAACCTTATCGCCCTCCTGCTCCTTTCCGGGGTGATCGTGGCGGAAACGCGGAAATACCTCTGGGAAGGAAAGCTGGAGCATGGGGAGGATGGCGGGGAGTGATGGGTGCGGGCTTTGGCGCCTTTGCATTCCGGCATTTCGGCCTTATGCGGCCGATCAATCCCATTTCCGCAACAGGTTTTCAAGCTGCTTTTCGAAAAAATGCCTTGACCAGAGATCAAGCATCGGTTGACTTCGTGCGGGCACGAAACGGGCAACGTCCTCGCGCGCGGCTTTCCAGTCGACCTCCCCGATTTTTTTCCCGATCTCCCGGGAAAACCAGTCGCGATCGACTACGACCTGCGTGCCCGCCCATGGGCCGGATTGCCGGAAAGCGTTCTGCATATGCGGAAAATTAATAGTCGTGCCATTTGCTGCGTACCAGGCGAAGTCGTACCAGTCGCGGCCTTTCAGATACTCCCTGCACAATAATGCGTGCGTCTTCGTCGCAAAGGATGTTTCCAATGTCTGGATGGTGACCGCCGCGGCCTCGGGAAAGACCAGATAGTTGATCTCCGCTGCCGAGCCGGCGGGGGGATTTGTATCGACTTCCAGCTTGATCCTCGCTTTTTTCGGCGTGCCGCTGCTGTGGACCTCAAGCTGCAGGATCCCCCCTATGGCAGCGGGTGTAAGAAACGCCTTCTTGACGGTTGCGTCAACGCCTGATTTATCGATTACCTCGGCTTTGATTCCCCGCAGGCCCATGTCGCTCTGGATCCTGTCAAGATACCGCCCCCAATTAAAGCCGGCGGCCGGCGCTTTCAGGGCGAAATCCAGGTCCTCGGAGAAGCGATCGAGGCCTCGGAAAATGCGAAGACACGTGCCGCCATGAAACTCCGCCTCGGAAAAGAACCCGGCGCGGGAAAGGCTCACCAGCACGAGTTCCTGCAGGATTTCATGAACCACGTTCCATTTTTCAAGTTCCGAGGTCGTCCCATATTCGCTGATCCGTTGCGCGAAGACTTCCTCAATCATCGGTGCGCCTCTCTTTGAAGCAAATCCAGATATTTTCTTACCCGCAGGTTTCCAAATGCATGGCGGACCCCGGACAGTTCATCGTTGTCGATCCGCAGCAGATCGTCCGACTCAATCCGCATCGAATCAGTAAGGAACCGGAGGCCGTCCTTCTTTGCCGAAACCTCGCTGCGAACATAGATGAGATCGGCGATGGCCCGAGCCGGACCGGCAACATAGGCCCATACCCCTTCCTCCACTTTGATGTTCTGTACACCTGTCAAGAACGGTGTGCAAAGAATTCGACGGAAGGCGAATCGGCCGAACTCGTTTGATGACTCTTTGGAGCGTGCCGAGGTCCCGCTCACAACCTGAAGTACTGCTTCGGGAATCATCCTATGGAAAGCCAGGGCCGTTTCCATGGTCACGTAGGAGGGTCCGTGAATCAGCGCTGCAATGGAGAACGGATGAGGATCCCGGTCCCGAAACTCGCGCGCCAGGCAGTACGTGCCCGGAGCGAGTCGAATGATTTCTTTGCAGTGAAAAGCTTTATTGAGCAATGCCTGCTTTGCGCTGAGGGAGGATTCAGGGAATAGATTATCAATCACCTGCCTGTCGAATAGGCCTGCAGGTGGACGGAGATACCAGACTTTTTCGGTAAGTGTTTGCATTCTGGATGGCAATACCCCATCGGAATTATAAAAAATATACGATTATGCCGATATAAATGCAAATTATTTGCTAAATCAGCAAGTTTAATGCAATATAATAAGATTCAGTTCTATCCCAAATTCCGATACCGCCTATGCTCCCGGCTTCCCTACCGATCCCCGCTCAACGATAAACCCGCCTATCCCCTCGGGCGCGCCGGCCTGCGCGGAAGGCCGAAGACGCTGTTCCTGCCGGGGATACAGCAGGAAGGTCAGCATGCGCATGGCCATGCCGGTCATGTCGAAGTGATAGCTTGACAGGCCGGCATACGGGGCTTCGAACTGGTTGTTGAACCCCACCAGGGACAGGTCGCGGGGGACCTGCACGCGGTGCGACTGCAGAAACGGCAATACCGCATGGAGCGCGATGTAATCGTCGGCCGTTACCCAGGCTGTTGCGTCTTTATCGCGCAGCGCATTTCGCATCGCGCTTTCGAGCGTGCAATAGGTCGAATTGCAGGATGCCGCGTCGGCCAACCGGTTTACCAGACGCCCCAAATTACTTTTGTCAAGATCAGCGTCGCGGACCTGCTTGAGCAGGGATTCGATGAACCATTTGGCCTTGTCCGCGCGGGCCCATGCTTCGGGCTGATCGTGGGGCGCGCGCGGCTGGGGATCGCCGAGACACAGACGGACCGCGCCGGGATATCCGGCCTTGTCAAACGCCGAGACCAGTCCGTCATAGCGGTCCTGAGCCCACGGCCACAGCCGCTCCGCGAAGTAGCAGACCGTGCGATGTCCCCGATGCAGCAACGCATTGCCGACGGTGCGACCCGCGGCCGCATTATCATTATATAGAATCCGAATGGCGGCGCTTGAAAACGGATTGAGCGCAGGCAGGCTGACGTCGGTTATATCGTAGACCAGCGTCGGCTTTCCCAGCCGCCTGCAGCGCTCCAGCAACGGTTGCAGAAACGGTTCCAGCCACCAGGTATACCAGATGATATGGCCGAAGGTTGTGGGGGAGGATTGGAACGCCGTGTCGTTGGCGCCGGAGATCACGACCTGCCGGGTCTGCACATTGCGCAACGAACATTGCTGCTCAAAATAATGCAGGAACCTTTCAATCGCGGTGCGGAAGTAGCCCACATCATCCTGTTCGACAAGATCGGCGCCGCAGATGAACAGTACCGACGTTTGTGCCAAGGCCGGCACGTGCGCGCGCCGGATATGGAAATCCCGGCCGCGCTTGGCAATATGGCCATCGTGGGCAAGCAGGGCGACGGCCGACCGCATGGTACGATACCCGGCGTCGTATATCGAGCGCAGCCTCTTGATAGACGGCAACGATTCGCCGGCATGGAACCGGCCTTCGAGAACGTCGCGCAACAGGTGTTGCGAAATCGCCGCGACCAATCGATCGGGTGCTTCCGTCGCGGGTCCCGCGGGCGCGACGTAGATTCCCACCCCGCGCCGGGCGCACAGCACGCCTTTGTCCGCGAGCCGGCGGCTTGCTTTCCACATGGTAACCAGTGACACCTCCGCACCGCGGGCGAGTTCCTCGATCGCCGGAAGCCGTTGCCCGCGTTCCAGCGTCCCGCGGTCCAGCAGGTTCTCGATGTAACGGACAGCCTTGTCAATAGAAGGCGTTGGGTGCATATACCCTCCAATCCCATTATCCAATCTATATAATGGTATAATGCGCGGGGCCACTTAAATGCTTGATGAACTCGGCTACGTTGGTTAGATTAGGGGCAGGTCTTGGGTCATCGCCCGTTGGTGTTGAAACGGTCGGTGATTTCTCCATCTTGAAGGAAGGAGTCCCCATGGATCCATTGCATTATAATCCGACGCGGGCAATCCGGGGAATGATGGCTGTATTTCTAACCATTGCGATCATTTTCCCCGCATTTTCCCTGACCGCCGCATGGCGCGCAAGTACTGACGCTGCTCGCTGGGTCGACAAGGGTTCGCTGACCTCGACCGCATGGAGCAGCGCGGCCAATTACCTGGAAATCATCCCCGATTCCCAGTATCAGGTGATCGAGGGTTGGGGCGGGTGCTTCTGTGAGCAGGGCTGGGATTTTCTGCAGCTTCTGAGTGAAGCCGGCCGCGACTCGGTCATCCGGGCGCTGTTCGATACCTCGGGATGCAATTTCACCTTCTGCAGAACTCCCATGGCAGGCAACGATTTCTGCATCGGCAGTTGGTCGGGCTCCTACAACTACAACAATGTTTCCGGTGACTACGATATGGTCAATTTCTCAGTCGCCCGCGACTACGCTTTTCTTATTCCGTTCATGAAGGCCGCGATGAAATATCAGCCCGGTCTGCGGCTCTGGTCGAGCCCGTGGGTAATACCGGACTGGCTGCAGACTGCCATCAAAGCCGGTGATACCAAAGCGTATGCGGCACTCGCTCTCTACTATGAAAAATACGTCCATGCTTATCGCGCCGAAGGCCTTCGGATGACCGCCGTGGCCCTTCATAACGAACCCGATATCACCGGCCCCTGGACCAGCGGCGCCATGCAGGCCGATTTTGTCAAGAATTACTGGGGGCCGCTTTTTGTCAAAGACAAGGTCCCGGCGGAAATGTGGCTGGGTACCTACTGGAATCCTGACCACCTCAATAATTTCATCAAGCCGGTGCTCAACGATGCTGATGCCGGCAAATATCTCTCTGCTGTCGGCATCCAATGGATGAACTCTTCATGGGCGCCGGTAGTGCATGCATCGTATCCGGATAAGAGAATCATCGAGACCGAGACCATTGCCTGGAACGAGCCCGCCGACTGGACCCACGGCATGAGTCAATACAACAACATGTACAAGTGGCTCTCGCAATGGGGCAATGCCTACATGCAGTGGAACATGGTCCTGGATGGTTTTCCATCGAGCAGCACGCAATCCGCGCCGATCAATATCGTTCTGGCGACCAGGTCGGTCGTGTACACGCCGCATTATTATGCCGTCAAGCACTTTTCCCATTATGTGATGCCCGGCGCGAAACACATCAAGGCCGTGGACAATTCCGGGATCACCGGCAACAAGATCGCGTTCCAGAACACCACCGGAGGCGTGGTGCTGGTGATGGCCAATACCGACGCCGCGGGCAAGCAGATCACCATCAAACTCGGCGATCAGATGCTGCAAGCAGCCATCCCCGCCAACTCATTATGCACGTTCAGGATCACCATACCCGGGGCAACGGACAATACGCCGCATCCGGTCCCCGCCGGCTGTGCGGCGCAAGCGATTGACTACAAGACAATCACGCTGCGATGGAATGCGGCGCCCAATGTCTCGTACTATGTCCTTTACCGCAATGGCGTGAAAATCGGCCCGACCTGGGACACGGCCTATGTCGACAAGGGATTGCAGGAGCTGACCGGCTACAGCTACCAGGTATCGGCTGTCAATATGCTGGGGACCGAAGGCGCGAAATCATCCGCGGTCAGCGCAACAACGCCCGCCGATAATATGGCGCCGGTCATTGCGGCCGCACGCGCCGACAGCCAGACGTCGGTGTACGTCATATTCAGCGAACCGGTTGAGCAGGCGAGCGCCCAGAACGCGGCCAACTATGCCATTGACGGCGGCGTAACGGTGAGTTCGGCTATAGTCCAATCCGACCCGACGATCGTTCGTCTTGCGGCCTCGGTACTCACCGCAAATCATGACTATACTCTTTCCGTGCGCAACGTGCGCGACCGCGCCCAGTCGCATAACACGATCGCCGCCGGCGCTACCGCGCAATTTGCCTATATGAAAGCCGGTCTTGCCTATCAGTATTATGAAACATCAGGTTCATTGGGATTCGCCAGGATCATCCCCCATTTGACGCCCGTGCGAAGCGGCATTGCCGCCAACATAGGTCTTTCGATGCAGCATCGAGACAGCTACTATGCGCTCCGGTTCAGCGGCTCCATCAAGGCGTCCGCAACTGGCGCGTATGCATTTTACACAACCTCCGACGATGGGAGCCAGTTGCTCGTGGATTCGATCCTGGTCGTCAACAACGATGGCAATCACGGGATGGTCGAAAAAAGCGGGACGATACAATTGACGGCGGGAATGCATGCCATTACCGTGCTGTTCTGGCAGGCCGACGGAGGGCAGGGGCTTGCGGCTGCCTGGACGCCCGTGGGTGGCGCGAAGCAGGCGATCCCCGACAGCGTGCTTATTGTCAATTCGCAGGCGCGAAGCGACGTCACCGGCCTGGACAATTCCCGCCGGACCATTGCCGCCCGACAACCGGGAATCCGTGTGGCCGTCACGCCCATGGGACTTGCCTTGGCGCTTGGGTCGAACGGCCCGTACTCGGCCGGCCTTTACGATATGAACGGGCGCATTCTGAAATCGTGGTTGGGAGCGCAATCGGGGAATCTCCGGCTGCCGCCAGACGCTTCCGCCGGCAAAGTTTATATCGTGCGCGTCACTACCGCGCAAGGAACACTATGCCGGCAGGTATTGGTCAGATAAATCAAGCAAAAGAAAGGAATCAATATGAATACGCATTTCCATCAATTCGCACCGGGGAAAATCGCCGGCGTTCTGCTCGTATGCCTGGGAACCGCCATCCCGGTTTTATCACTCACCGCGACCGTGCGATCCACGACCAACGCAGCCCGCTGGGTCGACAATGGGTCGGTGACATCAACATCGTGGAGCGCAACTGCCAACTACCTCGAAATCATCCCCGATTCCCAGTATCAGATCATCGAAGGCTGGGGCGGATGTTTTGGCGAGCGCGGCTGGCAGGCCATGAAGGTTTTAAGCCAGGCGGGGCGTGACTCGGTCATGCGTGCGCTCTTCGATACATCGGGATGCAAATTCACATATTGCAGAACGCCGCTTGGTTCCAACGACTATATCATCGCGCCTACCATTCATCCCACGCTGGACGACAGCGCCGGCGATTATGATCTCACCGCGTTTTCCATCGCGCAAGATAAGCTGTACCTTATTCCCTATATCAAGGCGGCCATAGTCTATCAACCCGGCTTGCGATTATGGGCGATCCCCTGGAACTGCCCGAACTGGCTTATCTCGGGTATGCAGAACCAGGTGGCCAAAGACATGACGACCTACGCGGAGTACTTCAAGAAATACGTGCTGGCATACAAGGCTGAAGGGCTCAATGTCGTTGCTGTGGGCCTTCATAATGAGCCGGACATCAATCCCGGCACGCCCTGGAACGACGGCGGAACATACGGGTCGGGTGGACAGCGTGAGGCGTATTGGACCAGGAATTATCTGGGGCCATTGTTTGCAAAAGACCTTCCCGGCGTGGAAATGTGGCTGGCGGATTATTGGCATCCGGACCATCTTGATAATTACATCAAGCCGGCGCTTAATGATGCTGAGGCGAATAAATACCTATCGGTCGTCGGCGTCCAGAGCAATCATGCTGACTGGGGGACGGTCATCCATACCTCCTATCCCTCAAAGAGGTTCATCCAGTGCGAAGCGCCGCCGGATGATAACTCGGCCACATGGGGCATAGGAATGAACAAATTCAATAACATGTATAGCTATTTTTCGCAGTGGTGCAACGCCTACATGCAATGGAACATGGTGCTTGATGAAACCGGATCGAGCAACGACGGCTGGCTCCAGGGCGCGATGGTCCATATCACGCAATCGGCAAAGCGCGTCAATTACACGCCGCATTTCTATGCGGTCAAGCATTATTCATACTATGTGGCGCCGAATGCGCGGCACATCAAGACCGTGGACAATGCGGGATTCAGCGGCAATAAAATCGCTTTCCGGAATCCCGATGGCGGCGTCGTTCTGGTTTTCGCGAATACAAGCGGTTCGGCCGCGCAATTGACCATCAAACTGGGCGATCAGAAGTTCCAGGCATCCGTGCCGGCCACATCGATGAACACAATCAGCATAAAGCAAGCGGCTGTCGCGGCAAAGCCGGCGCCGGTTGCCGTGAATGCCGCGCGCCCGATGACGAATGGGATCTTCAAAGTCACCAACAATCGGTTCAGGGTCCCCCAAGCATTGGCGGGAAAATCGCTTTCGATCGCGGTTTATGATTGCGCGGGGAAGATCGTCCGTAAATCGGTGATTATTGGCAATGACGGACAGCGGGATGCGAATATAGGCGCAGCGGACGGTGTATATCTGGTGCACGTTGCGGCGAATGTTGCTGGACGGCAATAGCATGGGGAAAAAATGATCAGAATTCTATTCGCAGCGATCCTGGTTGCAGCAGCGGCCACAATGGCCGCCGAAACCGTGGAAAAATCGAGCGCTTCTTTCTCATTCCCCCCGGCAGCGTCGATACGCGTGAGTCAGGGGGGGTTCGAACGCGAACATGCTTTCTCCTTACGGCAGGAGAATGGCGCGATCCGGATTGCGTGGGAGCTCCCCTACGGATCTCGCGGCGGCATTTCGCTTTGTACGCCGGCCGGCCGGACCGTCGCGTTGTTTGCCGTCACCATGCGGACGGGGTCCCTGGTCTGGCGCCCGTCTTCGGCCCACGGCCTTTACATTGCCGTACTATCGTCAAACGGGAAGGTTGAGAGGATGCGGATTATCCTGAAGTGAAGCCGGGAACTCAATAAGGAAAAAGACATTATGAGAAACAGCCGGAAAATCGCGGCGCTCATCTGCTGCGGGATGTTTGTCGCAGGCCCATGCGCCGCGCCAACGATCATCGATACCGTCATTGTTCCGCCGGCGGCGCTCCACTATCAGGGAATGGATTCCGCGGGCGGTGCGCCGGTTTACCATTATTCCGGAAGAATCAATTACCGGCTGCGCACCGGCGATAATGATTCCCTTTCGATTTCCCTTGTATTCCTGCCCGAGGGATCTTCCACAGCCGTCAATCCTTCAGCGGCGCAGGGCGATGCGGGCATCAAGAGCGTCATCAATGCCGAGAATGGCGAAAAGGTCATCGAATTCGCAGTGGATTTTCCCGGCGCGCCGCCCCAGGGCCGCTATCAGGCGCGCGTGAGCATTGTCGCGCAGAAGAGCGCGCTCGAGCAAAAGGTTGACAGCATCATGACGATCCTGGGGAACAATACCGCCATGAAGGTCGACCAACTCCATGGACGCGGCGACTACACCTGCCTTGGTTTCCAAGTGGGAACGGTCACCATGCCCGGTCTGCTCATGGCCGACGGGCCCCATGGCGTGCGTTTCGGCAATGCGTCGCTTTTTCCCACATCAGCGGCCGAAGCCAATACCTGGGACACGGCCCTGGTGCGTCGGGTTGGAACGGCGATCGGCAAGGAGTCCAAGGGCTACGGCAGGTATGTTTCGCTTGGTCCCATGATCAATCTTGTCCGCGATCCCCGGGGCGGCAGGAATTTCGAGACCTATTCCGAGGACCCGTATCTCACCGGAAAAATGGCCGCGGCTGACATCAGGGGAATCCAGAGCGTGCGAACCATTGCCTGTCCCAAGCACTTCGTGTGCAATGACCGCGAACAGACGCGTGATTTCTACTCCAGTGACGTCAGCGAGCGCGCCTTGCGCGAGATGTACGCGTATCCCTTTGAGATTGCCATAAGTGAAGGCAAGCCGTGGTCGGTCATGTGCTCGTATAACAAGGTCAACGGCACCTATACCAGCGAAAACAGGCATTTACTTACGGATATTCTGCGCAACGATTGGGGCTTCAGAGGGCTTGTCATGTCGGACTTTGGCGCAAGCCATTCCGTGGCGCCTTCGGCAAACGCGGGCATGGATGTGCAGATGGACGGCGGCACACCGTATCAATCGGGCCTGGCAGGCGCCGTTGGGGCAGGACAGGTCACCACCGCGGTGCTTGATGAACTCGTGCGCACGACCATACGGGCCCGGTTGTGGGCCGGCGTGCTGGGGGGCGACACGCGCCAGGGATATTCATCATCGATCAATTGCGCGGACCATAAGGCGCTGGCGCTTGAAGCCGGCCGCAAGTCAATCACACTTGTCAAGAACGACAACCATACCCTTCCTCTGGACACGAACATCAGCCTGGTTGCGGTGGTGGGCCCGTACGCGAACGCGGCGCGCACCGGCGGCGGCGGCAGCAGCCTGGTCACGCCGTTTTATTCCGTGAGCCCCATTGACGGCATCAAAAACAGGATCGGCGCGGCCAAAGTCACCACCGACTGGAATGCCGCGCAGACCGCGATTGTCTTCGTGGGAGTGACCGGGGAGACCGAGGGCAGCGATCGGGTTGACCTGGGCATCACCGCGGAGCAGAACACGCTGGTGCAGAGCATTATGAACGCCGGCAAGAAATGCATTGTGGTGTTTACCGGCGGCAGTGCCGCCATCAAAGGCGCATGGGCCGACGCCCCCGCGGTGATCATCGCCTTTTATCCCGGCGAGGAACAGGGCAATGCCGTTGCCGACGTGATTTTCGGCAAATACAATCCCGGCGGCAAACTGGCCGTCTCGTTTCCCATTGCGGCGACCCAACTGCCGCCGTTCGACATCACCAACGGCCATATCCCGTATGAGGACGCGAGCGAAGGGCGCGGATATACCTATTATGACAAGCACAATCTTCTGCCGCTTTTCTGTTTCGGCCTTGGGCTGAGCTACACGACATTCTTCTATAGCAACATCCGCCTCTCGCCCGCATCGCCGCATGCCGGCGATCGGATTGTGGTGCAGGCGGACGTCACCAATACCGGCGTCGTCGCCGGTGATGAGATCGCGCAACTGTATGTCGGCCAGCAGGGCGCCGCCGACCGGCCGGTGCGGCAGCTGCGCGGGTTCGCGCGGCTTTCGTTGAATGCCGGCGAGACCCGGACCGCAACGTTCTCATTGACAGAGCGAGATTTCGCGCGCTGGGATTCAACACAATCGCGGTTCGTCGTTCCAGCAGGGACCTATACGGTCCAGGTCGGCGCGTCATCCAGAAACCTGCCGTTGAGCGCATCGCTGACAATGGCGCAATGACTCCGGGGAAGCGCGCCATGAAAGGACATCCGTCCATGAGAACATGCGCAATCCTGTTCGGCCTGTCCGTGGCTACCGCGGTGACGATCTTTTTCTCATCACCGGCGCGGGCGGCCGCCCCCGCGGCGGCCGTCTCCGGCTACATGGCCCTGGACGAAGGGCAGATTATCAAGGGAATATCGGAGCAGAGCGGCTACTCCGCGATCTATAAAAACGTCTGGCAGCAGCGACTGTTTGGAGCCGCCGACCTGGATATTTCGATTGGTGAACGCCTGCGCGCATATCTGGGGATCGAAGGCGGCCTTATGTCTTTTTCGCTGCGGCAGTACAATGATGTGGCTGCATCACTTCTGCCCGTCTGGGATCTGTATCCCACCCGCGCCGAGGCCCAGTACCGTTTCGGCGATACCGCGCGTCCCTGGCTGCAGCTCGGTTTCGGCCTCTTTCCTATCAAGTATAATCCCGACGCCCGCAATCTGGGCGAATATCTTCTGCGCTCGGCGGCCTATCCCAATTTTCTTACGACCGATTTCGAATTTCCCATGACCCGGCTGGCGGGGATCCGGGCCGGCAGCACTCTCTGG
>Ga0315289_10011941_pt1 | contig 12276 bp, 12 predicted proteins | sample YL17G11_40_MG_FD_203452 | JGI IMG/M metagenome (GOLD analysis project Ga0315289, IMG submission 203452) | Sediment microbial communities from Yellowstone Lake, YNP, Wyoming, USA - YL17G11_40 | ecosystem: Environmental > Aquatic > Freshwater > Lake > Sediment | place: USA: Wyoming | collected...
CTGAGAAGCTATTCAATCGGGTCGGAGATTTCCTGCATATCATCGCTGCCAGCAATGACGTACCGCCCGTCATCTGAAACCGCCACTGCCCACGCGTAATTTCCAGTCCTGTAGGTCCACGCGAACGGCGCTGAACTGGCAGTTACGGCCAACACGACGAAGAGAGCGATGCAGGCGTAGTTCAAAACAGGCAACCGTGGTCCTGGGCACACGTACCCTTTACGCTCAACTTTCTGTCAACCGGCTACTGTGACCATGACACATATGAACACCGTTGGAAATCTAGGACCCCTCAGCACCGATATTCGGGCTTGCTTGTCTTGTGCGGGCCGTGCATTACGGAAAGGTTCATCTATGGCGGTATGATCCTCCGCGTGCGTTATATTTCGGTTTCCATGCATACGGTGAGCAGTGGAACCCCAAGTATGAGGCTCGTCATTTCTCTATTGTTGTTGGCTGTGCTCTTGCTAGCAGGGATCCCCAACAACTTCTGCGCAGCCTCTCTCGCGACTCGTCCCACGAAGAACATCACTTTGTACGCGCATTCGGATAGCAGCGCTACATCCGTCGGAGGACGCACACTGAGCGCTACTTCAGTCGCAGGGAAGAGAAGCACAGCCGATGTGACAAAAGTTGTCACGTTCACACTTATACCCGCGCTGGTCGCGCCCCTGCACATTCTTGGCACGGTGGCCGTCAATGTCTGGTTACAGTCCGGACAGAACGTCGGGGGAACTCTCCATGCGGCGGTTTCGGAGGTACTTGCGGACGGCACGGTTGTGCAGATCCGGTCAGCAAATGTCACAGCAAGCGTTCGTCAAGCCCGCCCTTCAGGCATGATCTTCGCTTTCGGAGGCGTCGATCACACCCTCTCAAAGGGCTCAACCATTCGCCTTGAGGCACAATTCAGGCCGACCATCCAGACGGCAGTCCTTCTGCTCTGGGACGACCCTACAACGCCCACCAGCCTGACAATCCAGGTGGAAGACGCGATCACCCTGGGGATTCAGATCATCGGCAAGAATAAACGAGCCTCGATAGTCTTCCCCACGAATGACACCGGAGGGCCGGCTTCTCTGGTTGCCAAGGTGAATGTAGTGGATGTCTTTGGGAGCCATGATATCAGAAGCGTGACGCTGTCCATAGGAAATAGCACGGGCTTCTTGGTCGTTTCCGAGACGCCCATGGTTTTCACCGGGGAAGACCCTGTCACAGGTAGCTACACATTCGAGCTGGGCGTTACTGCTCCTGAGGGCCGATATAGAACGTCTGTGACGGTTCGAGATACCGCCAACAATTCATACACGGCCTCGTCAGAGTTCCTTGTGACAGAATTCTATCCCGTAACCGTTGTCGTGTCCGACCTGCATGGCAGGCCGGTACGAGGCGCGCCCATCTCGATCCTACTCAACTCGACCGTAGTGGAGTCGGGGGACACTGATGCTGAGGGCTTAGTCCATCTCTCTGTACCATCAAGCGGTCAGGTCGCAGCTTTCTCCATCGCGATGGAATACAGAGGCACCGAGATGATCCTGGCCGATCTCATTGCCATTAGGGGACACGACATGCTTCGCCTAGAAGCACCACTCTCCGACTGGACAATCCTAGTTCGCTATCAAACATTCAGTTTTCCAATCGCCGGAGCAACTGTCCGCATCGAAGCGGGAAACATGACAATCCTATCGGGCACAACTGCGCCCGATGGTTCAGTGACCTTCCCACAGATCCCGGCCGGAACTTACACGATAATGATGGAGAGCCCATCAGTCAAGTATCAGTTGACGGCCGAACACTCTCACGATAAGGCAACCATCCAGGTTGACGTACCGCTTGCTTTTGCTCTTCCCACATACGCTTGGCTTGGAGTTCTTATGGTTGTGCTAGCATCAACGTTCGGAATCTATGCAATCCGGCGTGGGAGAAGGAGGCGCCCGCGATCGTTCACGTACTTCAAGACACTTCTTGGAGGGGCGCTCCCTTCGACAAGCATCACGATGATCTCAGGCAACCCCGGGAGCGGGAAGACACAGACGATCTACAGCATAATGGGTGAGAAGCTAGCAGAGAATAGGCCGGCAGTCTTCGTGACAAACGTCGAGTTTCCAGAAAGGGTCAGAGCAGCACTGAAACTGTTCGGAATAGACGCCCATACGTTGGAGAAAAAGGGGAACCTACGATTCGTGGACTGCTACACGGGGATGGCTGGCGGAGAGTCGAGCGAGGCACATCATGTTTCGTCACCGACCGACCTGACGGCGTTGGGTGTTCAAGTCTCCGCATGCTTTGCCGAGGTGGGCGGGAGAGGCGATGTGTACTTGGATTCAATCACTCCGGTCGTAGTCAGGGGAAAGTTTGAGAGAGCCTTCGATTTCATCCGCTATTACGGCGCGAGAGTGAAAATCGAGGACTGCTCATTCTTCTATACCGCCAGCTCCTCGATCGAATCCGAAGCTCTGACGAAGTTTGAGGATGAAGCTGACTGTGTCATTCAACTTGAGTTGTACGACTCTGCTGGCGTGACTAGAAGAAGGCTGAAGGTTAAGAAAGCCCGCGGATTGAGTCACCGCCAAGACTGGATCGAATTCACCATAAACCAACGCGGAGAAATAGAGTTCCATCCCGAATGACTCGCGTACGCTGTTCGACTAGCTTCAATCAGAGGGCGAGTAAGACTGGTTCAGAGTAACGTCTGGGCTTTTTCGTATTGCGGAAAGAAAAAGAAAGGGGTTGAGGGATCCGTTGGATCCCTCGGTTCTTCTATTCGCGTCTGCGTCTTAGTACGTACAGCGAAGCTGCGAGTGCTGATAGTGCAACGAGTGGTGCAACTGGGAATTCTGGTACGGGTACGCCGGTCTGTTGGAGGCCGACGTCAAGCATAGTGTTGAAGCCTGGGCTGATGCTCACGGTGTATGGTGCGCCGGGTGCTTCGAATACCTGTGGGGCGACGGTTACCTGCGCACTGATGTCGCAGGTTCCGGCTGATAGCCACACGAAGTAGTCGTCGTCAGCGAGCCCGGGTGTCGTGTACATGAAGGCCTCCTCGGGTGAGCATGCTGAGCTGATCTTGACCCAAGGCATGTTCTTTACGTTGCCGTACATGTCAGTCCATGCAACAAAGCCCGACAGGCGTCCGTACTGCTGCATGTGCACGACGACCGTGGTCACGCCACCCCATGGAACCTCGACACCTGCTATGTCGGAGCCCATGTAGTACGACTGCCAGTCGTCTCTCAAGGTGGTTAGGTCGTTAGGATCCCAAGTCAAGCCGTCGGGACCGAGTGGGTCGAAGGCCCATACCTTCACCTTGTATAGACCACCGCCAGTGATGCCTTGTCCGTCAGGACTTCCGCGGAGTCCGGTGTTCGTCTGCATTGCTCCGTCGGTTGTGTCATAGCCGTTCGCCCAGAGTCCGTCATTTCGGCTCGACTTGCCGCCGAAGTAGTTGTAGAATCCAAACACGTCAAATGCGGCAGTGTTGGAGCCAAACGGATCGGCGGGGACTATGAGTCTTTGAGCGTCGATTGGGTCAAGTGCGATGTAATTCTGGAATACGGTGCCCGGTACGCCCCAGAAGTAGTTCGACATGTATGCACGTTGGCCATAGCCTGCGTCGGAACCTGCACCTTCAGCTGGCTGAGTATTGATCTTCTTCCAGTCGAGCGTTGGATCCCACGGTGCATAGTTGCTTGGAGCCAGTGGGTTCACGTCAGCCATTCCGTAGACGGATGCGCCCACGAGCTCGTCAGCCTCGTTGAAGACCTCAACTCTGACCCAGCCGTTGAAGGCGATGTAGTCGTACTCTTTGTTGAAGTCCATGAGGACACGTATCTGGGCGCCCTGCATCAAGTCGACCTGAATGTCAGCATTGCCTCCGAGTGTCAGGTCATGCGGGAAGTTGCGGCGCTCGACGTAGCCGTAGGTATTGACGGAGAACTTGTACTGGCCCGGTTCGAGGTGTGTTGGGTATAATCCGATGTAGTTAATCGGAAGCCCTGAGTCAGGTCCGAAGCCCCAGTGTTGGTAGTCGTTTCCTGTGAAGACGACGGTCAGCTGCGTGTCCTCGCCTGGGAATGGCGGGTTGACCAAGTCGTCGTCACTGAGCGCGTAGGTGCTTCCAATAGTTCCGTCATCTTGCACTACGCCCCACATGTCGTTGGAGAGGGACTCGACGACGTTGTCATCTGCGTCGAGTATGTCGAGCCCTATCTCAGCGCCTGGGAACGTCCACGGCTTGGGGTGAGCTGGAGTCTGCCAGTCGACGGATCGGAGCTTAAGTGTCAGCTTGTTCCTGGTCACCCAGAAGCTGATCTCGCTTGGGGAGTTGCATAGAGCTATGGTGCCCGTGTGGTCGGTGGTGATTGTGTACCAGCCGGCGCCCTCTACGCCTGGTGTTCCCCACCACGCGCCTGTCTGGTCACCCATGTCCGCCATGTACATCTTGATCTCATAGGTGCCTGGCTGGAGGCCGTAGTCCTTCCAAGCCGGGTCATCCTCGTAGGCGGTGTACATGTAGCGGTTCGACCAGCCTTCCAAGATTATGGAATCTGTGTTGATGTTGTAGTTCAGACCCGTGTTCGGGTTCACTTGCGGCCCATAGGTTGCGCATGTGGAGTACCAGAAATAGCCGCAGCCGGGATCCCAGAACCCCAAGTCACCATTGGGTTCGACGATTAGTGAGGTGACACCCTTCTCGACGCCGTCCTGCTCCGCTGCCAATACGAGTGTTGTCGGCGTGTTGGGTAGGTCCCATTGCATGTGAGGTCTAATTGCGAACCAGTTGCTCCTTCTAAGGTCCATGCCCACGCTGGTGCTGCCGGACACAGTGAACTTTCTCTGCCAAGCATCGTCCTCAGTCATGACGTAGCCAGTGACCCAAGCTTTGACCTCGTACTCGGCTCCTGACGTGAAACCGTTGATAGTCTTCTTGAGGCGTGCAGGGGCCATCCCAGTTTCTTGGATCGCTCCGCTGAACTGCACGGTGTAGCTAGTCGCCAGCGGATCGGTAAGGCCGCCGGTCCACATCACCCAGTTACCGTCCGTGTCGTGGAGATCTAGGCTTATGGGTCTTGGCCTGCTCAAGTCTACGTTCGTTGGGTCGTTCGTGCCGTACGGCGGCTGCCAGAGGCTGCCCCAAGGTAGTTCTCCTCGCCCGTGCTTCGCATAGACCGTGACATCCACACTAGGCCCTAGGCCGAGAAACACGGTATCGAGGTGCTTGGATTGTCCTGCCAGCACGTCGAAGCGTGGGGCTTCTCCCTTCGGATATCCTCCTCCACCTATTCCTCCATCTACTCCTCCCGCTGACGCGTAGAGTGTGTAAGTGCCCGGTGCTACACCGAATAGCCAGTAAGTGTACGACCACCCAGTGGTGGCGGTATCTTCAGGGGCCATGTAGTAGACTGCACTGACAGTCCTGCCCTCGGGAGTTGTTCCCTCCAGCCAGACTTTGCCGTATCTGTCGGTGTTGGTGAACGTACAGGTAAGCTCGGCACAGAGGCCGACATCACCTGTCACGTAGGCAGTGTTCAGCTCGCTCTTGACGATCATGATCGGCCAGTCGCGGGGATCGAAAGCGTATGCAGCGGAGACTGCGGAATGCGTACCCATTCCCATCTTGAAGTGGTAGACGCCCGCCGTTGTTGGTGCCTTGAGGTTGAACAAGCGGATATGATATGTGCCTGGATCCCACATGGTTCCGTCGTACCAGAGCGGGTCATCATCCGTTGACCACCTGAAATTACCGACCCTAACATATGTCCACCCAGGCGCGAACGCATTTCCGAGCGGCAGCGTCGAGACGTAGACGTAGCCACGGTCACTGGTGATGTCGGTCCAAACGTTAAACCGCTTCTCACTCGAAGTCGCGGCAGGGGTGCCGTCCGGCTTCAGGAATACGAAGTCGGGCGGAATAGCTATCGCCACAGCTCCTTGGAAGGAGCTGTCAACCGTAATGTCGAACTGTAGATCTCCTATGCTAGGCGAATCCTCCGTGCTCGCAAGAATCGCATATTCAAGATGCTTGTTGATGACCTCTTCCGGATTGTCCCACAGAGTTCCGAGAGTCTGGCTCCAGCCAGGATGATATGGGTCTTCGACGCCCGGCCTTAGGAAGACTGTAACTCCACCGGGCGTGTCAGCCTTGACGGATGGGGTGATCACTGAAACTGCGCTGAGAATCATTAGTAGCGTTATCGCAATTGCAAGTATTTTCTTACTCATTTTCAATTCTCTCTCATTCATTTTGGGCCTGCATGCGCTTGCATGTAAGCCGTACAACCGCGTTGGACGAACATTGCTTATAAAAGGGTAGATCGGTCGCCGACATACCCATCCAGTTCCCCATACGCTAGCAAACGTGGAATTCCTGTGCAACATACTGCAAATGGGCATGGACGAGCGCTTATCTGCGAGCCAGGAGAAGAACTTTCCCTCGGGCGGTGTTGGCAACTGAAATCCTCCAGAAGTGCGCTGTGTGCGGCCTTGACGCTTCTGCTACTTGCCGCCGTTTCCCCTTTTCTTGTGAGCCTCGCCAGCGCGGCAGACTCAGGTCCAATCCTTGAGACTAGTCTGGACGCTTCGGCAGACGAGTATGCCGATAGCATGTACCCGGCATCGCAGTACGGCTCCAGGCTCGTGCTCTATGTCGGCAACAGTTACGACTATGTCCAGAATCGATCTGGGCCCGCAAGGATCTACATCCAGTTCGATGTTTCATTGATCGCTCGCCGCGCTCAGGTCGTTTCAGCTGTGATGTCTCTGTATCAAATGTATGCTCCAGCGTCAAGTCAGACCTACGAGGCGCATTTGGTCCAGTCAGCCTGGAACGAGTCCGCAGTGGACTGGGGGACTCAACCGACCGTTAGCCCGATCGTCATATCGACCGCTCTTGCACTTTCCAAGAAGGATCTTCGGGTTTCATGGGATGTCACTTCGGCTGTTCAGGCTTGGCTGAACGGCGACGCTCCGAACTACGGGTTGATGATCCGCATCCAAGACGAGAAAACCGGAGTAGCGAACGAGGCGTCCGGCTTCTACTCACGAGAATATCCAAAAGAAGATCTCAAACCGAAGCTTCACGTTCGCTACCAGAGCCGGCCTCCCTTCACCTACCTGTTCTCCACGAAGATCGTTGGACTGCCAGAGGATCTAACAACACGACTAACGACGGATGAAAACCTGACGATCCAAGTGCGCGGAGGAGCCGTAGGCTACTTCCTCTTCGAGTCCGGAACGACTCATGTGATCACTGCTGATGAGTACGTGTATGCGGGGAAAATGGTTCGCTATCATGCGACAAATCACTCTGCCATCGCTGTGGGGGACGGAGAGTTCACTGTCGGATATGAACCTCAGTTTCTCATCATCGTGAAGTCGGAGCCGGCCGGTCTGATTCAGCGAGAGTGGAGTGACTGGTATGATCGCGAAACAGGAGTCGAGACACCGCTGGCGCCGGAAGTCGCCTACAGTGAATCGGACATGAGAATCCTCTTCGACGCATGGTACATGAACGGTGACCGGGAGTCTGGCAACCCGATCCATTTCACCGTAAACGGACCGGCGACTGTCGTGGCGAGATATGCAACCACCTACAACATTACTGTGAGTTCGCCGTTTGGCATCGTGTTAGGATCGGGGTGGCATGCGGCGGGGTCGAGTGTCGAGATATCTGTGACGCCAACTTACGTGCCCGATGAGGGGATTCTCGGCTGTCTCGGTCTGGGCATGACATTCGACCACTGGTCAGGCTCATTCGACAGCACATCATCCAAGACCACGATAACCGTCAACGGCCCAATCCAAGCCAGAGCTGTTTGGACGGAGGACCGATCCCGGCTCGTTCTCGGAGTTACAATCGTTGCTGGGTTTGTGTTAGTTCTTGCAATGTTACGGGCGAGGGCGAGATCTTCGCGACCTGAAAGATTCACTCAGCGGGCTTTGATTCTCTCCGCGACTGAAGTCGGGAGATTCATGCTTCCACTCTGATCCTCTCTAGGGTGGGCATTCCGTTGTTGCGGTTCCACCTGCATCGATCCCAGTGTAGAAGCATAGGCCAAGCCATTGGCCTGACAGCGTACCCGCCGTAGCGAGCCGCCATATTCATGATGCTTCTGCTTACTCGAGCCTGCCTCGCCTATTTTCGGTTGGGAGCCTTATTCGAGGCTTCGGACATTTCAACCACATCTGAGCCTACTGTCCCTTCCGGGTTTGTCTCATTCGGCCCAGCAGATCCGGTGTGTGCCAGACGTTTAAGCTGCAAGGGCTCGCTTACTCCACGACCAGAAGTCGGGAGCTTGCGCTCGCCCAGTTATGGTCAGCCTCTTGACCTCGGCTATGTCGGGTCTGGTGAACTCGGCGTAGCCGTTCACGTTCATGTTGCGTTCGCCGATGAGCTTCGAGAACAGCCAAACGCAGTAGCTGTGCCTAGCCGTCAAATGGTCGAGTATACCAAGCTTCCGCTTGGTTAGCGCGTAGTGGACCGGGGCGCGAACGGTCTTGGTGACTTCCAACCCTGAGAACCGTACAGCCGATCAGAACCTAAATGCCTGAGAGATAACTGAAAGTTAACACATTCGTATCGATTTCCGGCCACCCTACACATCTATGAACCTGTTCTTTGAGAACTCTATGCGGAGCTTGATGGACCCCACCCTCTGTTGGATAACCCTCGCCTCAGGAAGGTTCAGGGTCAGGCAGGCAGTTCTGACCTTCCTCTCAAACTCGTCAACCCTCAAGCGCCTGCCTCTGCCAAGATTCTTCCAAGTTCCTTGTTTTCGGTGAGAAGAGCTTCCCACTCGAACAAGTCGGCTTCCTCTGCCCATTCATGTGGGCTTCGGAGTATCCTCCGGCAAAGTCTCGCGAGGCTCCGGTACTTTCTGGCAAACTCTCTTGATTTGGACTCGTTATCTTTCAGCCTTGGCATTATTCTGCTGACAACGATCGACCGAATCCTCTCCTCAACGGGCTGACCCTCAAGAATCCTCACGGCGTCGAGCAAGCTCTTTGGTAGACCTATCACAGTCAATGAAACCTGAAACCCCATTATGTCGTGCTATTCCAGAGTGCGACGCGGTCGGCCGCTTCGATTCGCGAGACTCGTCGGACCTTCTGGCAGCCGTCCTTCAAACAAGAAGCAGAGTTCGCGGTCGAAGGCCGGGTCGTCTGCCAGTTCATAAGCAATTCCCCAAATGACCGGCGAGCGAAGAGCGCAAACCAGACCAAGTTTCGTCTTGTGGAAGTGTTCTCGATTCGCGTCCTCAAGCATCTGAAGGAGCAGATGAGAAAAATGGGCTTGGATTGGCCAGACTGTTTGAGGACACACAAAGCCTGTTATGGTATAGTGACCTCCCCTCGGATTCGAAGATCTGGGTTCAAGCGAGATCGCCCCTTTCTTGACCAAGATAGTATGCGAGTATTATTCCCGATTCTATTGAGAGCCAAGATGGAACAATTCGTCTCTCGTCAAGAATACGCCTCCCCTCATCCCACGCATTTTGCACGGAGATCGGCTCTTCACAGGTCACCTAAGCCAGTTCGACTTCTCGTAGCGTTCATGGCGGATGTCGTACGCTCTGAGCAGAGAGCTCATCGTGAAGAATTTCCCGTCAACGTTGCTGAGGTTGGCTTCTCCATATAGTAGTCGAGTTCAAGGCCTTCTGGTGACAACATACCTACGTAGACGTGGCCTTAGGTCCCCATTAGGACTTGAAGAGGACGCCGTCACGATTTCAAGAACTACTGAGCATGGTTCTGCGCGAGTTCGGGCCGCGCGTTGTGTCTGTGACGATGTTCGGTTCGCGAGTCAAACGCAGCGCACGATCTGATTCGGACTACGACATGATCATCATGGAGCAACTGGATCGGAACCCCAATGTACGAGAGGAATTCGTTACCTCCGCGATAGCTAACATACTGCTGACGTCGAGGGTTCGGATCTCACCTCTAGTCCTGAGCAGAGAAGAAGCCATCCGCGAAGTGGAGAACGGATCTCCGCTCCTCGCCACCGTGTTTTCCAACTACGAGATACTGTACGATCCTACCAGATTCATGGCCGAGCTGCTTGACCTGACGAAGCGGCTACGGTCCAGCCTTGTCTATGTGGAGAGAGGCCGTGCTTGGAATCTAGCCAGAACCGTCTGAACATGGCGAGACTCTACTTTAGGAAGGCACACGCTGACTTCGAATCGGCCAAACACTTGAGCTCCGTCGCTCAGTACGCGAACGCTGTCTTTCTCGCACAACAATGCGAAGGAAAGGCTGCAAAGGCAACTCTCGCGCTGAAGAATATCGAGGTAAGAGAGCATATCGTCTCCGGGTATTTGGCAGCGCAGTACTGAGACTGCGCGTGCATGATGCTATTCGTGAAAAGCCCAATGGATATATCTTTGAAGGCATTGCCTACTTGCCCACGCCTTGGACATTAAGGATGAGAGGATGAGGAAAGATGAATAGAGCCCTTCTCTTCTGGGCAATGATCGCCTCGGCCGTGGTGGGCTTGCTCGTGTCGGCGTATCTGACGTACCTTTCACTTGCGCCCCCGACGAGCTGCCCAGTCGGCGATTTCAGCATATTCTCATGCAATGAGGTCATCTACAGCCAGTACTCGCACATCTACGGGATCAGCGTCGCCTTGCTGGGTCTGGGCTGGTTCGTTGTCGCGCTCGGACTCATCCTAGTCACGCGTCGAGAGGCGCGGTTCATTCGCGCAGTTGTGGTTTGGTCGTTGCTCGGCGGCTTGGGTGTTGCAGGCTTTATCTATACTGAGATATTTCTGCTCGGATCGATCTGTCCATTGTGCACCATCGCGCATATCGCCGGTCTGGCGATCCTTGCCTTTTCGATCGTGAGCATGCGGACCCCCAGCTGACCTTCCCGACCCTTCCGCTCACAACAGTCGGAAGACCGTGAGGTCTCGACAGACCGACCTGACTCGTGAAGTTCTGGTTCGTCAATACGTGAGCAATGCGACGAGTTGTTGCATCAGGTAGACTAGCCCGACCATGAGCATAGCCTCGAAGATGAGCAGGTAGACCACGTAGTTCAGCAGCTTCTCGATACGCTCCAACTGTTTCGACTCTGAAGCAGACATCTCAGACCGCCGACTGCTTGTGGGGTTGCGGTCTATGAAATGATCGGTTGTTCATGGATTCAACGTGGCGTCTGAGTTTGGCATGGTCTTGCTCACGCGGGACCCCAGCCTCCTGCGGATGAATCTGAAGCTCACGTCTGCGACGAAGACGATTGCCGCGATCACGAGTAGCCACGTCGCGAGCATGGCCTCCCTCGATAACACCCGGCTGGACTCGGCGACCGGGATTATGCCTACGCTCCATGAGGTCTCGCGACCTGACCCGGAGAAGTCGGTGAAGATCTGGAATGTGTGTAGTCCACTGTCGAGCTGTAGTGTTACGACCTGGTTCTGGGTTGCTACTGAGGCAGGGTTGTTGTCGACGAGGAATTCATAGTCGCCAGACCTCGCGCCCAAGTAGAAGTCATACAAGCCGGGGCTGTCGAGGTAGACGGCGAACTCGTTAACCTGTATGAACTGTGCGGCGTCAGCGGGGACGAAGCCTGAGAACGCGGCGTCGGGCAGGTCACCTGTTATCCGCGGAACAAGGTATAGTTTGACTGTGACGCCCACATCCATGACCGCAGCATCGTTCACCCGGACGGTCATATTGTACGTCCCAGAGGCGAGGTTTCCGCCGAGGAACCATAGGGTCCCAGTAAGATCGTACCATAACTCGCCGGTCTCAACGATCTCGAGGTCGAATGTGTTCTCTACGCCTCGATCGCTTTCAGCATGCACGAGGTAGTGCTGGATCGCTGAGCCGGAATCGATCGTGAAGGCTGAGGATTTGGACTCGCCGGGGCTGAGCACCCCCCCAATAGATGTAAGCAGCTTCAGGCTCGCGATCGTCGAGAGCGGAGCCTGTCCAGGCTGCTCAACCGTCACCGTAACGTACGGGTCGAAACGGCGGGAGACCATCACGGCGGCCTCGTCGAATGATAAGTCAACTATGAGGCTGGTGCGTTTTCCCTCAGTGATCGTGAATGTGGTCGGGACCCTCAACTCCTGGGCTGGGGTCTTTAGTGTCTCGTTGCTGCCGCCCACAATTGCTGTGGCGTTGCCGAACGCGAGCTTGAGGAGATTATAGTCCCCGATCGGGACCTTCATTTCAACCAGACTAGCCGGCGTTCGAGCGATCTCTGTGGCGCTGAGGCTTGTTGGCGTGTCAATTACTGTAATCCATGTGCCCTCGCCTATGCCGACCCTGT
>Ga0315289_10011943_pt1 | contig 12275 bp, 11 predicted proteins | sample YL17G11_40_MG_FD_203452 | JGI IMG/M metagenome (GOLD analysis project Ga0315289, IMG submission 203452) | Sediment microbial communities from Yellowstone Lake, YNP, Wyoming, USA - YL17G11_40 | ecosystem: Environmental > Aquatic > Freshwater > Lake > Sediment | place: USA: Wyoming | collected...
TCCAGTATCTTCTCGCCCATCAGGCTGTAAAGGTTGAGGATGGTGGCGTAGCAGGAATTGAACTGGCTTCTGATCGGCTCGTACCCTCCGTAAATTATCCTTTGCAGGTTTTCCATGTCGACCTGGTGGCTGGTGATGCGCGAGATGACAAACCCTTCATCGTCTTTGCCGCGCCTTCCGGCCCGGCCGGCCATCTGATAAAAGTCCCGGGTGCGCAGATAGTGGTGCTGGCGGCCGTAAAATTTGCTTAAAGTGTCGAAGGCGACCGTGCGCGCCGGCATGTTGATGCCCAGAGCGAAGGTCTCGGTGGTGAATATTAGTTTTATCAGGCCGCTGGTAAAGAGCCTTTCGATGATCTCTTTAAGCGTGGGCAGCAGCCCCGCGTGATGATAGGCTATTCCGCGTTTAATGAGAGGTTCCAGGTAGGCGATATGTCCCGAGGTGAGATTAAACTTGGCAAGGAGCTCGGCAAACAGCGCGCTGATCTTTTCTTTTTCTTGGGCGTCAAGTAAGTCAAAGTGCGCCGCTTCATCCGCCAGTTCCTGGCAGCGCCGGCGGGAAAACGAGAAATAAACGCAAGGGTACCCCCGCATTTCCTTGAGGCGCTCCAGGAGCGCGAAGAGCCGGTTTGGTTTTATTTCCTGCCTGGCCGGCAGGCAGGCCTGCTTGCCGGTCGGGCTGGCGTGCTTGAACAGTTCTTTTTTGAGGGGCAGGCGCAGGTGAAGCAGGCGGGAAGTCTCCAGGCTTTTTAAGTCCGGGAAAAATTCGTTGTTGCATTGGAACATAAAACGCAGCGGCACCGGCCGGGTGGCTTCCAGGACCACTTTTACCGGGAAAGCGTGTACATGGGTCAGCCAGTCTACCAGCTCGTTTATGTTGGGAATCGTGGCAGAAAGCGCTAATATTTTCATGTGGCGGGGTAAAAGGATTATGGATTCTTCCCAGACCGTGCCGCGTTCGATGTCGTCGAGGTAGTGTATTTCGTCGAATATCACCCATTCGCGCATCCCGAATTCTTTAGATTCAGTCATGATGGCGTTGCGGAATATCTCGGTAGTCATGATCAGGATCGGGGCGTTGCGGTTGATGGTCACGTCCCCCGTGACGATGCCGACCTGATCGGGATATTTATGGGAAAAGTCGCGGAATTTCTGGTTGGAAAGAGCTTTGATGGGAGCGGTGTAGATGACGCCTTTTCCTGAGCTCATGCAGTCTTCGATTATCTGCTCGGCGATCAGGGTTTTGCCGGCGCCGGTGGGCGCGCTGACGATCACCGAATTGCCGGCGCGAGCCAGGTCTATCGATTCCTGCTGGAAACGGTCGAGTTGAAAGGGCAGACTCATCGTTAATCATTATATAGTAACGGCGGGTAATTCAAAGGTAAACTTTTCTCTTTCGCCGCGGCTTTTTACGCGATATACTTTTCTATAATATGCGTCGCTTGAATTCCCTCCATAACTGCGCGGTCGTCGGTTTTTGGTCTATGGTCTATGGTCTATGGTCTGTGGTCTGCTTTCCGGCTTATGCCGATCTGGTAAGATTGAAAAACGGCCGCTCCATTGAGGGCGTGATAGCCGGAGAGACCGATGTTTCGGTGGTGATCGACCTTGGCGTGGGTACGATGTCCGTGCGCAAGTCCGAGGTGGAAAGTATCGAGCGTTACGATCATCGCCGCCAGACCGCTTTGCGGCAGGCCTGGCAGGCTAAATATTTTTTAAACCCGGAATTTACGCCGGTATCCTTGCGCGACCTGACTCAGAGGTTTATATGCCTGGAAAAGCTCCAGACCGAGGCCGGCCGCGCCGCCAGCCGCAGGGAGGGGATGCGCCTGGATCGCCAGGAGAAGCAGCGCCAGTATGAACAGGAACTGGTCAGGCTCAAAGACGTTTCCGCCCGGCTTAAAAACGCCGATCCCGGCGCTGACGTAAAAAATTACAACGTTCTGGTCTCCGAGCTGAATTCGCTTAACGCCTCTTTAGCTTTGCTGGTCCAGGAGATAAACTCGTTAAACGTTTCGCCGGCCGGCACGGATAAAGGACCTCAGGAATACCTGATGGCTTTGCGTGATTTTAAGAGTGAGTTGGCTGAACGGCGCCGGCAGATAAAAGCTTCCGGTGACGTGGCAGTGCTTGAGCAGGAGGTCTTGGAGCGCTTGAGCGCTGAGACGGCAAAGTTTGACGCCGATGTCAGTCGCTACGAGATAACCGGCAGCAAAGAGACTAACAGTATAGTGGTCGCCGTTTTATTGAATAACCGTGTTAACGCGCGCCTGATGGTGGATACCGGCGCAAGTTCGGTGGTGATTTCCCGCGCGATGGCTTTACGTCTCGGCCTGGACCTGGGAAAAGCGCCGCTGATCGAGGCTACGCTGGCCGACGGTAAAAAAGTAAAAGCCCGGGCGGTCTACCTGGAAAGCGTGGCAGTGGATAAGGCACAGGTCAAAAATGTGGCTTGCGTGGTGTTGGATGACGCGCCGCTGCCGGGGATGGACGGCCTGCTGGGTATGACTTTTCTGGAACATTTCAGCGTGTTTATCGATTCTCAATCCGGGAAACTTATCCTGGAAGAGTTAAACCGGCATGGATGAGTTCGATCTGGCCAATTTTGATTATCAGTTAGCTGAAGGGCTGATCGCTCAAGCGCCGGCCGCGCCGCGCGATGCTTCAAGGTTGCTGGTGGTCAAGCGCGGGACGGCGCCGCAGCGCCAGACGCTTTTCCGGGATGTGGTCGGATTTTTTAAGTCCGGCGATGTCCTGGTTTTAAACGATACCCGGGTGATCAACGCCCGGCTTTACGCTAAAAAGGTTACCGGAGCCAAAATAGAAGTCCTTTTGGTCCGTGAGCGCGAAGCCGGTCTCTGGGAGGCCCTGGTCGACCCGGGGCGCCGGCTGCGTGTCGGCGATGATCTTTTATTTGCGGCCGGATTCCGGGCTAAGCTACTGGAGAAACTGCCTAGCGGAGCGCGAGTCTTGAAGTTTTTTTTGCCGGATATCGCCGGTCTTATTGCCGGCCACGGCCAGACCCCCCTGCCGCATTATATTAAAAGCCATTCCTCTCAACCCCAGGATTATCAGACCGTTTACGCCGCGAAAGACGGGGCAGTGGCCGCGCCTACCGCCGGCCTGCATTTTACCCCGCAGCTGCTTAAGGTTTTGCAAGACAAAGGCGTGGGTATAGTCCGGCTTACTTTACACTGCGGTCCGGCTACTTTTCGTCCGTTAAAGTGTCAAGATATCCGTGACCATAAAATGGACGCGGAGTGGGTAAGCATTTCATCCGAAGCGGCTAAGACGATCAATCAGGCCATAAAAGAAAACCGTTCAATAACCGCCGTGGGCACGACTGCCGTGCGGTCCTTGGAAAGCGCCGCCGTAAAGCAGCCAGGCGGATATCTGGTGTCAGAGTTTAACGGTTTCAGCGCGCTTTACATCACGCCGGGTTACCAGTTCAAAATAGTCAACCGCCTGATCACTAATTTTCACACGCCGCGTTCTACCAATCTAGTCCTGGTATCGGTGTTCGCCGGCCAGGATGTTATTCGGCAATCCTATCGCTACGCTATTGCGCATAAATTTCGGTTTTTCAGTTTCGGCGACGCCATGATAATTCTTTAGGATTCCGACCAAACTAAGATACTATGCGATTTTGGTCTTGACAGCCGGCGTTTTTTGTTATATAAGAAATTTACGATAATCATTTAGCGGCTGACAATCGTAAACTATAAACAATGGCAAAATATTTTGGCCCAAAAGAAACGGAAGTCATCTCGCGCCTTTCATACGAGAAGGCGACGATCATCACCAAGGAACAGTTTGATAAACTTTTCGGGCCATCCTTTTTGACCCGCCAGATCATCTATCAGCTAAAAAAGAAGGGTATTTTAAAGCCGATCATCAAGGGTATCTACTACTATTCACCCTTAGAGGCCGGACCAGCGGGAAGGCGGGTCAATGAGTTTTTGATCCCGCCGGTTCTTTTTCCCAAAAACAATTACTATGTAGGTTATTCAACGATGTATAGTTATTATGGTTTTACCGAGCAGATATTTCAAACATTCTATATTTTAAATACTTCGCTTCAGCGCGAACGCCAGATCGGCGGTATTTCCTTTAAGCTTCTTAAAATACCGAACGAGCGGCTGTACGGCCTTGAAAAGGTAAACGTCAGAGGGGCGCAGATCGTAGTCAGCGACCGGGAAAGGACGCTTATTGATCTTGTCTATTTTCCTGATCCTGTAGGGGGCCTAAAGCCGGCTCTGGAAATTTTTCGGGAAGCAAGCTTATCGGACAAAACCGATCTAAAGAAACTAATTAAATACGCGTCAATATTTCCCAGTGTTTCAACCCGCAAGCGGATAGGCTTTACGCTTGAAAAAGCCGGCGTGGCTAAGCCGACGCTAGCCCCGCTTTTTAAAAGCGTTAAAAATAGAAATACGTTTGTCACCCTTTATGGTTCAAAAGCAGGAAGGGGGGGGATTGATAACACCTGGAAGGTCATTGTCGATGATCCACGATAATAAAGATGAATTTTTAAGGGTCCTTGAACGCACGGCCGGCCAGACGGGTTTTTCATTGGGACTTCTTGAAAAAGATTATTACATAACGATACTCTTGGGCGGAATCAATGGCTTGAGCGGCGATTTGATATTCAAGGGTGGAACCTGTCTTAACAAAATATATTACTCATATTATCGATTGAGCGAAGATCTGGATTTCTCAATGAGATTGCCTGACGGAGACGTAACGCGGACTACCCGCGGTAATTTGATGAAACCGGTCAAAGAAAAGATCCGAGAATTCGCGAAAGGGCGCGCGATGGCCGTCGAAGGGATCGACAAAGCGGGACGCAACGGGTCAAGGCAATATATTTTTCAGATAGAGTATAGTTCGGTGGTCTCGGGGAAAACGCAAGCCATCAAGCTTGAGATCGGGCTGCGGTCCAATCCGTTTTTGCCGGTTTCAATAAAAAAAGTTAATCACGCTTTTTTACATCCGTTCACAAAAGAACCGCTTTTTGACGCCGGATCGGTCAATTGTTTCGCGCTCAAAGAGCTTGTCGCGGAGAAATTGCGGGCCGCCGCGACGCGCCGTACGATAGCCCCCAGGGATTTTTATGATCTTGGGTATCTTTTAAAGGCCGGTTTTGATTTCAATGATCCTGATCTTTGGAAACTGCTTAAGAACAAATTGTCCGAGGACGGATTTGATGCCGATTTGGCCAAATACGGGTTTAATTTGGGACGCTCGAAAAAAGAGATCAGCGATATGAACGTCCGCATTGAGGCTGAGCTTCTGGATGTTTTAACGGCAGAGGAAAAAAAGACTTTTAATCTTATGGAAAATCTTAAAAATATCAATACTGCGTTGAAGAACATGAGATGAACATGGAGACTAAAGACGTAAAATTCATCCTGGCCAATACCCAGCCGTTCAGCCAACTTTCGCCGGCGGCCCGCGATGAGTTTTTGAGTTTTTGCGAGGTAAGAGAGTACCGGCGCGCCGAGATCATCTACCGGCATGGCGACCAGCCGGCTTTTTTTTATCTTTTGCTCAAAGGAAGGCTTACCGCTCTTTCCGGCGACGGACAGAACCATCCCATCGAAGTCCTTAAGCGCGGCACTTGTTTCGGGGTCATATCGCTTTTCACCGGCGATGTCCATTCGGTCACGGTGAAAACCGCGGAGGATTCCTGGGTGCTGGAGGCCGAAGGCGTTAAGGTGCGGGCCTTTATGAGTGAGCACCAGGCATTTTCTTTAGAGTTCGCCCAGCTTTTTTCCCAGCGGGTGCGGGTGCGCCTCGGCCCTAAGATGATCTTTCGTTGTACCCGCATAGCCGTTACCGGCTTTCCTTTTTCCGGCAAGACCTCTTATACTTTCAGTTTGGCCGGTCAATTACGCAAAGAGACGCGCAAAAAGACCATCTGCGTGGAGGTCTCCTTAAGCGGTGATTTCCGTTTGTCGGCTTTGCCGGGTTTCGCGCCGCATCCGATAAACCTTAAAGATTTCAAGGAAGAAGAGTTGTCCGAAAGTACGACTGTTTTTGACGATACGGATTGCCTTTTAGTCAGGGCCGAGGATTCCCGGGGCCTGGCCGAACTTTTGAACGTTTTGTCCGAAAGATATCACTTCATAGTCTATGAGGCGCCGCTTAATTTCTGGGACACTTACCTTGACGATTTTGCCGGCATCGCCGATTTTCTGCATATTCTTTTTTCGCCCGCCGGCGTGCGCGAGAGCCGGGAACTGACGGAAGGTATCAAGGCCCGGAACCCTTATTACCGGGAAAGGATAAAAGTGATCTTGAGCGGGTTTGACGAATCCGACCGGGCGGCTTGTCAGGACAGCAAAAAATATGTCGGCCAGCCGGTTTACGCGACCCTTTCCTCCGGCGACGTGGACGCCTATGCCAAAACGATCCGCCGTATCGCCCGTCAGGTCGGCGAAGTCACGGTAGGGTTGGCCTTGGGCAGCGGGGCGGCTTTCGGGTACTGCCACATCGGGGTGCTGGAGGTGCTGGAGGAAAACAATATTGCCGTGGATATGGTGGCCGGCACCAGCATGGGCGCGGTCATCGCGGCCCTCTGGGCCTGCGGATTTTCGCAGGAAGAGATCAGGGAAAAAGCCGCCTGGTTCGGCAGGAAGATGAGCAGGTTCCCTTTTACGGGCCTGGTTTTTCCTTTTCGGGGGCTATTTCAGGCCAGGCGGCTGGAAGCGCTTTGCCGGCATATTTTCGGTGAACGCACTTTTTACGAACTTAAACACCCTTTGCTGATCGTCACGTTTGATTTCCTTAAACGGGAGGCGCGTTTGGTGGATGAGGGTCCGATATATAAAGCCGTAGCCGCGTCCAGCGCCATGCCGGGAGTGTTTGAGCCGATACGTTTTAAAAAAGATATCCTTTTGGATGGCGGCGTGCTTAACCCTTTACCGGCCCGGGTGCTTTTAAGCCAGGGCGCCAATAAGATAATCGCCGTGAATATCACCCCCAGCCCCCAGGAGGTCTATGCCAATGATTCGATGCGCAAAAGCTTTAACGTGCTGGATTACATCTTCGGCAGTATCGAGACCATGCAGCGGCAGTTTGTCCAGGAGGCGATCAAGCTTTCCGATATAGTGATCCATCCCGACCTGGCCAATATCGGCTGGATGGAGTTTCGCAAGATCGATGAGTTTATCCGCCGGGGCCAGGTCGCGGCCCGTGAACATTTAGCCGAAATAAAGAAACTCGTCGGCGAGTAACGCAGTCGTTGGAAAAATGATTGACAAGCGACGGTTTTATGATAATTTTAAAGCGTACAAACAATAAGGGTGTGGTGCAGTTGGAAGGGGTAAATCCGCCACGTAAAACAACAAAAACCTTCGCGTAACGGCGAGGGTTTTTTTATTTTTAGGAGAATAAAGCATGAAAGGACAACCGTTTGATCGCAAAAAACACGTTTATGTTAATGACGCGTTTGTTGAGCTTGTAAAAGACGCAGTACGATTTTTTAATGGTACACCGGTGCATTGCTTACCGCCACCAGTAAAATTTACGGGCACCGGTGTTTATGCTCTTTATTACATGGGTGATAGTTTCCCGTATTCAAAATACAATGTCTTAAATCGACTGTCTTACAATTATCCGATTTATGTTGGCAAGGCTGTTCCGGAAGGATGGAGACAATCGCGCGTTTCGGATGATATAAATAACCAATCAAATGAATTATACGTTCGTCTTAAGCAACACGCCGCGAGCATCGTCGCCACAAAAGATTTAGATATCAAAGACTTCGCGTGCCGGTTTGTTATTTTCGAAAAAGCAGGTTCGGATATGATTGGTACCATTGAGGCGTCTTTGATTAAATTAAATACTCCTTTATGGAATAGCGTTGTTGATGGTTTTGGGAACCACGATCCAGGGAAAGGTAGATATAGGCAAGCGAAGTCCGACTGGGACGTTCTTCATCCGGGCAGAAAATGGGCTAAGAAATGTAAAGGCATTTGTGCTTCGCGCGAAGCCGTGATAGAGAGAATACAAAAATATATGGATGCTATCAAACCATGAAGACTATCGAAATTTTTTCAGGAGCTGGCGGGCTCGCGAAAGGGTTAGAACTCGCGGGCTTTTCCCACAAAGCCTTTGTCGAATATAACCAAGACGCGTGTTCTTCCTTGCGCTCGAATTACTCGCCGGATATTGTTCACGAAGGAGATATCCGATTTTTTAATTATTCTCTCTACGACGGCATAGACGTTATAGCGGGCGGTCCACCTTGCCAACCATTTTCTTTGGGTGGAAAACATAAAGGGTTTAATGACGCGCGAGATATGTTCCCACAGGCGATCCGGGCGATTGATGAACTTCAACCCAAAGCGTTTATTTTTGAGAACGTGAAGGGACTGCTCCGGTCGACATTTTCCGAATACTTCGAATATATAATAAAACGTCTAACTTACCCAGCCCTCATAAAAGCAAATAATGATTGCTGGGCCGACCATTTAAATAAGCTACGAAAGATCCGCTATGATGCGCATAGCGGATTAAAGTACCATGTACAATTTAGATTGATTAACGCGGCCGATTATGGCGTTCCACAGCAGAGAGAGCGAGTTTTTATCGTGGGAATTAGGTCTGATTTAGGTCGCGAATGGCGTTTCCCGGTGGCCGAACATTCTGGAGAGCGTTTGATTTGGGATAAATTCGTGACTGGCGAGTATTGGGATAGACATTCCGTGCCGGCGGCTAAGAGAGAAAAGCCTTCGTTAGGTCTCGCGAAATACGTGGAAAAATTAAAAATAAACTGGGGGTTTTTAAATCCACCCTCAAAGCCCTGGAAAACCATTCGAGACGCTATCGCAGATTTGCCAGACCCTTTATATCAGCATAATCTTCGTGATCACGAATTTCGTGGTGGCGCGCGCGTGTATTCTGGGCACACTGGAAGCGATTACGATATGCCGGCAAAAACGATAAAGGCGGGAGGGCACGGCGTGCCCGGCGGCGAAAATATGATAAGGTACCGAGATGGTTCAGTACGCTATTTTACCGTATTAGAAGCTAAAAGAATTCAAACTTTTCCCGATGGTTATTTTGTTTTAGGTTCTTGGGGAGAGGCTATGCGTCAAATTGGCAACGCGGTTCCAGTAAAACTTAGCGCGATTATGGGCGAAGCTTTACGTAAAACCTTGAAACATATTTCTAGCGAACGATTAAGTTTGGTTGGTTTCGCGCGTTAGGATAGCGTTTGTTTTTTGATAATTAATGAAAAGAAAAATTCAAAACTATTCCGGAAGACGATTCAAGAAAAAACGCGTACCGGATAAATTGACTCGGCGCGCGAGGTCTTCTTTGATGTCGAGGATACGTTCCGGCGGCACGGATTTTGAGAATGAATTTATCGCGGCCTTGAAGACGCGTTTGAAGAAGAAATTCACCACTCATCGGAAAGACATCTACGGCAACCCCGATATAGTTTTTGAAAAGCAGAAAGTATGCGTTTTCCTCGATAGTAATTTCTGGCATGGATGGCAATATCCGCGCTGGAAGCATTTGCTGAAAAATAATTTCTGGCGGCAAAAGATCGCGCGTAATAGACAAAGAGACAGAAACGTAACCGCATTTTTGCGACGGCATGATTGGAAGGTTATGAGGATATGGGAGTATGAAGTGAAGTGTCGGTTCGGATACGCCATGGATAAAATACACGGAATGGTTAAGGACAAAAAAGCTCATGCTATTTAAAATTCGATAGAAGTGGAAAATAAATAAAAACTGGAGGAAAATATGGCAAAGAAAAAAATTATTGTTCCTGGTGATATTGAATTTGAAGATATTCTATCTGAGGTGGAAGATGCCCAAACCAGTCCGGCTAAATATGAAATATCAACCTACCCCGCAGATTTTACGCTACAGGTATTGCATGGAAAATGGGACAAACCAGAGAGGGATATATCTATACCTGATTTTCAGCGTCAATTTGTTTGGAATGTGGAACAGGCGAGCAAATTAATCGAATCCTTTCTTTTGGATTTGCCAGTACCGCCGATTTATCTTTACAAAGAACGTAAATCACAAAAATTACTTGTAATCGATGGTCAGCAAAGGTTAAAAAGTATTTTTTATTTTTTTGAGGGATTTTTTGACAGGAAAAAACGTGGGCAGAGGGAAGAATTTAGGTTAAAGGGTTTAAATGAAAAGAGCCCTTACTTTAATAAAGCTTTTAAAGAATTTAGCGATAGCGATAAAAGAAAGCTGCAAGATTGCGTATTGCGGGCTTTTATAGTTCAGCAACTTGATCCTAAGGACGACACAAGCGTATACCATATTTTCGAGCGTTTAAATACTGGTGGAACCCTTTTGACTAATCAAGAAGTTAGAAACTGCATATATCACGGCAGTTTTAATAAAACCATAGTAGAGTTAAATAAAAACAAAGACTGGCGTAAAATATTAGGGAAGGACGAGCTAGATAGCAGGCAAAAGGATGTTGAATTGATTTTAAGATTTTTTGCTTTATTGGATGTAGCTAAATATTCCAAACCGATGAAAGAATTTTTAACTAATTTTATGATTGCCCATCGTGATCCGTCGGATGATTTTTTAGAAAAAATATCAGGACTTTTCAGGAATGCTTGCCACGAAATCGCGGATAAAATAGGAGAAAAACCATTTCATATTAAAGCCGGCATAAATACTGCGGTATGCGATTCGGTAATGGCTGCTTTCGCTCACAATTTAAAAAAGATACCAGGAGACATTAAGGGACGATATGAAAAATTAAAAAAAGATACCAATTTTTTAAATTCTGTAAGCGGATCAACTACTGACGTGGAAATGGTTAATAAAAGGTTTGAGCGCGCGATAACGATTCTTTTTAGTAGATAATAGGCGACATGAAGATACTAAGGGTAGACCAGGAAATAGAAGTTTGCCGAATTTACCTTGCCACGATAGGTTCAGGTAGCCAGATGGAAATTTTCATAACAAGGTATTTACAGGTAATGATTTGCGCTAGCTTCGAGAAGGCAGTAAAGGATATTTTTATTGAAAAAATATCCAAAACCAACAAAAGGTATTTGGTATCATTTTCTAGGGAATGCTTAGGCATCGAATTACGTAATGTTCAAACTAGCAAGATTGCCGGAACATTGAATAAATTTGGTGATAAATACGGCAATAGGTTCCAAAGGAAGTTAAAAGAGTCATTAGAGGCCCAGCAGAGCGAAACCGCTTTTAACCAAATTGTAAAAGAAAGGCATATTACCGCCCATAGCAGTGGTTCTGCCATGACTTTTAATGATTTGGTTTCCGCATATGAAAAAGGGCATATTGTTTTGGACATGCTTAGAGTGGCACTGTTGCATTAGGTTGGGTAGTTAACGCTAAGCCAATAAAATGGAATTTACATTAACATACAAAGGATCATTAAAAGCTAATGGGTCAGTGTCAGGTAAGCAAAAGATTCGGCACGATTTTCACGCGCAATTAAAAAAGCTTTGGACATGTCCGCCCCTTAAAGATTTCTAAAAGGCTGATAAAACGGATTTTTATATCAACTTCCGCACTTCGCACTCGAAGGATTCCGGTGTCGGCGCCTCGGCCTTAAAGGCTGTGCCGTCAGGCAGGCTGAACTCTATGGACAGGCTGTGCAGCATCAGCCGGTTAAATCCCGCTTGTCCCGGATTTTTACCGTAGACTGTATCGCCGGCAATGGGGTGGCCGATCGAATAGAAATGGGCCCGTATTTGGTGCCTGCGGCCGCTGGCCGGCCGGACTTTTACCAGGGTATAGTTTTTAAACCGCCGGAAAGTCTCAAATTCCGTTAGCGCGGGTTTACCTTTTCTTAAGTCCACGGCGGTCCGGCCCGAACCAAACTGCCTTAGGGGTTTTTTGATCTTTCCTTTATCAAGCGTCTGTCCGCAAACCAGGGCCAGATAGGTCTTGCCGACCAGATGGTTTTCCAGCAGTCCGTTCAAATAGCGATGGATATCCGGACCCTTGGCGAAGATTATCACGCCGCTGGTTTCTTTGTCCAGGCGATGTACCACATAAAGCCGGGAACCTATTTGGCGGGAAAGCTCGTTGAGCAGGTCAGTTTCCTGCCCCTGGCCGGGGATAGCAGCCAGTCCAACAGGTTTGTTTACCGCGATTATATCGCTGCCTTGAAACAAGATCTCTATCGGCATAAAGACTATTATCGCAGTTGACAAGTTACAGGGCAAGAGAGATATTTAATAGGAGGCGTATGGATAAAAGAGTCAGAAAACTGTTGCGCGTAGTGGCTGATTATGATCCGGG
>Ga0315289_10011944_pt1 | contig 12273 bp, 5 predicted proteins | sample YL17G11_40_MG_FD_203452 | JGI IMG/M metagenome (GOLD analysis project Ga0315289, IMG submission 203452) | Sediment microbial communities from Yellowstone Lake, YNP, Wyoming, USA - YL17G11_40 | ecosystem: Environmental > Aquatic > Freshwater > Lake > Sediment | place: USA: Wyoming | collected...
GCTGGTGCCTGTGCTGGGGTTATCTCTGATTCGTTTGGGAAGGAGAGGATGCCGGAGTAATTGCCAGCATAGACCTGACCACCTGAAGGGGGGGTTGGCGATGGCCCCCCAAGAACCATAACCTGCTTATTTAACGAACTATTAGCCACCGCATAAGTCCAAGGGTACTCGGCAAAACTAAAGTTTAAATCCCAGAGACCGGGTTCATCAAAAGTCAGATTAGCAGTCCACATCCACACGGGATTGCCCGAATCCCAGAACGCTACGCTCCCTTTTGTGCCCGAGGGTTTAGTGTAGTTCAATGTAACATTAGCGGCGTTAGACGAAGGGATAATCTGGTCGTACCAATGCCCATTGTACGAATCATTAACATCTAGTTGAATGGGAACGGTAGTATTGACGGGTATTGAATCAGATAGATTGACGGCTATCAATGTATCATAGAAAGAGCAAGAAGAATTATAGCTTATGTTGTAATATACGATTGTATAATTCATTATGTATGTTACTGTTCCGACCCAAGGCTCCCAGCGGGTGATGATGACATTTGTAATTAGGTCCATATTCCCCCCGTCGAAATTGGTCAGCCGAAGTCCAGTCGTTGCTGTGCGTACACAGTTATAGTTTGTGGGGAAAAACTCAGAGAACTCCTGCCATCGAGTGCTAATCGTCCTTCCCCCGAATATTTTTTGAGTGCTATGTAATGTGTTTGAAAAACGTTCGTATCGCGTTGATGAAGAACCGTAGTATACTTCAGAAACATTGTTGTGGTCAGTGTCCCCTAAAACAATATCATTTGAGATAATATCCACTATTTCAATACCAAACGGGTAATCTAAAGCGTCGTTGTTGAAAAGGATGCCCTCCGTCCAAAATCCCGCAACACAGTACATATTATTAATCCCGTAAGTAAAATCTGGGTCGTAGTACCATCCCTGAAAATACATTGAACGGCTGCAATCGCTCGCATTCTTGTAAAATCCAGCTGGTCTCAAGGTTCCGTCAATAATATCAATATTGGCGGTGGCTATCTCATTAAGACCATCGCCATCTATATCGCCGACAGCGACTCCGTAGGGTGTCGCTGAACCCCCAAAATTACCAGAAGTATAATTTTTCATCCAAGTCTGAACCCAGCCACCGCTGATATTCTCGAACAGCACAACTTGCCCCACGTGTGAACTATAATTGACTGCCACAATTTCGTTCTTGCCGTCGTTGTTAGCATCCCCTATCACAAAGTCCGTGAATATCCCGTCAGTGATATTATAAGAGGACCAACCACCGGAGACATTCTTGAACACCTGCAAAACGCCGTGCCCTAAAACCACCTCGTTCTGGCCATCGTTGTCTACGTCTCCTATACCCACGATAGACTGGGGCGAATTGCTGTAGCTGTCGCTGAACACGTACTCCTGCCAGTCGGAAGTGGAATTAGGGAGCGAGTTGAGAGCAGAATACATTTTAAGCTCGTAAGTCCCGGCACTGCTATTGGCACTGAAGGCTACAAGCAGTTCGTTGAGTCCGTCATTGTTCGCATCTCCGATAGCCACTGGTTGTCCAAATGCCACGTCAAGAAGCCCGTTTTGATCGACATCCCCGAACCCACCATACCTATCGCTGAGATTCGTGGTGAATGCTTTTATCGTTGAATTTTCATCAGAAACAGTGATATTGGCTATCCTGGCAGCACCGTTATTATCATACATTATGACCAGCCCAGTTCCTGTCTGGTTGCTCATATTGCCACTAGGACTCAAGACAACTACTGTCTCATTCAGCCCATCATTATCCAAATCCCCAGTAGCCAAGCCCCAAGTTGGAGTAGTGGAATTAAGGATGACCTCGGATTTGTCGTAGAATATATTATCCGTGCAAGTAGCGAATGCTGTCGCTAAGAATATCGAACAAAAAAACAAAACTGCTGCTGTTCTTTTCATGTTATCACCTTTTGTACTCCGTGCTGGTTTATATTAATCTTCCTCCTTTTTCTCCTCCCTGACTTTTAAGGTTATGATTATTATGATTATTATGAGTAGCAATAGCAAAGTTATCGGGCTGTCCAACTTCAGGTTCCCTTGAGCATTGCCAGACAGGAAGGTCATCAGCTGGTTAGTCGGCTGCTTCTTCAGCTGGATCGCCGAAAGCGGGATTGGAGACACTGTTATAGTGCTTCCTCCACCGCCCCCAGGCGGAGCTGGCGGGGCGATGCAGGTCGGGCCGGCGCACAACAGGGCAGAGGTATATGAGTATGAGTAAGAAGCGAAGGATGGCATTACAAAAAACGAAAGTAACGCCAGTGCAAGGGTTATCCGCTTAATCATGTTACCTCAATCCCCAGCTTCAGGACCTCTTGATAATAGCCGGCCTGATTCACATATCTATTCCCGTATTCTATCCGCCAGGCCTTATCCTGGTCTTCTGGAACTAATCCGAATGGGCCTAAGATCACCATATACCTTCCTTTAGGCGTGTCTGGGCTGACCTGGATGTTCAAGACCACTTTCTGCGTCCAATTCTCGAAGAAGAGCGGGTAGGCGGGCTCCAGAAGAATGGTCTTTGGCACTATCTCTATATTGAAATATTTGCCCATATCCTCCGTCCCAACCGTCCTGTTCCCGTCGCTGAATTGGTTTTGTAGGAAAGCTGGCGATGTCCCGGTCCCTCCGCCGTACACATAGGTCCCGAACGGTACTGCCTGATACGTGCTGACTCCCGCTCCGGTGTAGGCGAAAAGGCACATGGAGAAATTAAAGCCGGGCGTCACTCCCGCTATCGCCTCGTCGGAATAACCCGCATAGCCCTTGTTAGTCAGACCGAACGGAACTGCTTTGTAATAATTCAGCCAAGTGTCTTGTGTCTTGTAGAACTCAGGCTGTTTCCAATAGTCTGGTCCCAAAAGAGTGCAGGCGAGCTGAGCATTCCAAGATTGCTTTAGCGGGCCCGATACCTGCTGGAAGTTGTACGGCTCTGTTGGCAGGTATTTGAATACGCACGCAGGTATGCTGCTCCTCAATGTCCCGTTATAGGTGGTTTGGTTGGTCTGAAATTCCGTGACCTTCAAGATACAGCTGCAAAGGTCCAGATGGGCTGAATAGGCGGCCTGCGTTTCTGAATACAGCTTATATAACAAGGCCGCGTCTGCCCATAGGCTATCGGTCGGGATGTTTTTCAACTGGGATTCCTTCCAGAGCAGGTCGAAGAACATCTGTTTTTCGGAGACTTTTTGCCCAAGTGCCCCGCAATCACTTTGGTTCTCGCTCAAATTGCCTATCTCTAGGTAAATCGGCTGATCTCCGGTTTGTTGCATAGCTGGAGTCGGTGCGCTCAACATATAGGCCACCCCTATTACAGCAAATAACGCAACTATCAAAATTGCGTACGCTACTCCGAATCGTTTGAATTCTTTCTTAGGTTCATCTTTCTCTTCCATCTCTCATCTCCTCCTAATCTCGTCTACTGTCGGACTGATGTCCGTCTCTTTTACACCGAGTTTTATCAGAAGAGACCTTATTTCTCTAAAGGCCTCTTCTGTTTTTTCTTCCGGCATTTTGCATGAAACTGCAAAATACTTTAAATTACTCATCTCTCATCATCTCCTCGTTTCTCATTTATCGGACTTCGGCGGGTTTTAGCTGCTACTGAAGTTGAACTGCGTCTGGTACTGTCCGCCGGCTACACCGGTGAAATTTGCCCAGATACACATGCTGGTCTCGTTATTCAAACCCAGCCCAGTGACGAACGTTGAACCCGCACCGTTGAACGCGTTTATTGTCGTGTTCATTGTCCCTGTCGAAGAGCCCGATTTGAAACTGGCATTGTAGAAAAATACCAGTCCAGCCACTGTGTTGTTTTGTACCACGTTCAGAGTCTCAACCACGGTCCCAGTATTCTTGAAGACCATTATTGGCGTCGCACAAGCTGGATACGCCCCTACTTGGGTGCTTGCCCCTATCACGCTGGCGTTCTGGTTTTTGGTCTGTCCGTCTGTCGAGTTGAACCAGAGCGTAGCTGTCGCTGTTCCTGGCCAATTCGGATCAGAGTTTGTGCCCGACTGCCCGTTCAAGGTCTGAGTGTAGGATTTCGTTGTCGTCACTCCGATCACGACCGGTGTGTAGGTGTAGTCCGCTTTCACTGGCGTTGCTCCTAATATGCCGAATACCGATAGGCAGATTACGAACATTGCCGCTGTTTTTGCTATTCTGCTCATTTGCATTTGTTACTACCTCCGATAGTTTTGTTCAGCTGTGATTTAGCTGAGTATGATTTTTGATTCATGACACTTGTACCCCCATCAATAATATGTCGGTATAGAAGCCCGTGCTCGAACTCCTGACGTAGTTTCCGGGGTGCTCTTGGCTCCATTCCGTTTCCACATCGCTCGGTATTCTTCCGTTCGGACCAAGGACAATCATATACTTGCCCGATGGCGTGTTCGGCGAGACGCGGATGTCCAACCTGACTTTCTGGCTCCAGTCGCCTGAGACGTAGGGGAATGTTGGACCGAGCAATATATAGTCAGGCACCACATCCACGCTGAAATACTGGCTCATATCTTCCGTCCCCACTGTCTTAGTCCCGTCGCTGAATTTGGTCTGCTGTTTGAATGCGACCCCGCTGCCTGCGCCCCCATAGACCACCGTGCTGAACGCCAGGCCCTGATACATCGAGGCGGATGGTATCGTATTGATGTAGACGCAGCTGGAGAAGTTGTCGCCCGCCTTGACACCAGCCAGAAGCTCGCTCAGGTAGGAACCGTAGCCGTAGATTATATGCCCGGTTGCCGATGGCGATAGGTAGCTGGGATATAGGCTAGCGGGATAAAAGTCGGGCTGTTTGTAGTAGCCCGTGTCTAACCCGGTGCAGAAATACTGGGCAGTTATATTCCCTTTTCTGACATTATCCATCGTCATAGTGTAATTGGTTGCTTCTGGAGGAATCTCGCTGAACACGCAGGACGGGATGCCTTGCTCCAGACTCCCGACATAGGTGTTGGCGTAGAAGCTGTTCAATTGGTTGACGCACTGTTTTTGCTGGGGGGTAAGAACGGTGGCATTGAATGATATTTTGGTGTCGTTACTCATATTGCTGACATTGGATGGCACTGAATTTCCCGGCAGAATATCCACGATGATGTTCGCAGTTATGGGTGCAGGCTGGTTCATTATATATACTGCTATCACTGCCCCTAAAAGAAGGAGCATCGCTAGACCGATGGCAATAACGTGTATCTTTTTCAATCTCCTTGGAGTATATCTTGGGAATTGCCTGGGTGTTATAGGCTCCGGCATCGGTGTATCTATCTGTTTCTCTTTCATCTCATCCACTTTCTCATCTCCGACATCGTCTATCATTTTATCACGTTGAAGTATGATTTAAAGCCGTCCTATTGACAGTCCCCCCGTATGCGACCACGTTCGTGAAATTGGCATAAACCCATAATCCCTTGCTATTGCCTACGGGGATGGAAAATTGAATCGGCGTTGTCCCAAGGCTATGACCGTTATTCGGTATCGCATTGGTGTCGTTGGCGAACAGGACCACCCAGTCAGGTATGCTAGAGTTCAGGGTTATCGACCAAGTCAGGGTCTGGGTGCCTAGATTGTTGAACGTCAGGGCTGGGTTGGCTGCGTCCTGCCAGAAGGTCGCCCCGCTGTAATTATAACTGCAATTCACGTAGAACTGGCTGCCGCCGTAAGTCTTGTTGTAGGAAAAGTTCATGGCTGGATTGGCGTTTCCTGGGGCTGTCAAGGAGCTATTGCTGAAATTGCCGCCTGGGATAGTGATCGAGAAAGCCGCGTAAGGCTGAACGAAAGGAGCGCCTAAAGGCAGGTAGTCGGTGTTGTTCTCGTTTAAGGCCAGAGGGGAGCAGAAGCCGTCAGCGTCTCCTGAACAAGTATCAGAGTAGCCATCACCAGATGAGTTAGTATAATAGTTGCCGCCGATTAGAGAGCCGCTAGAGTAGATGCGGGTGCCGGATTGTTTAGTGGTGTTCCATACCCCAAAACTGACCCCTTCAGAATAAAAGTTGACTGTGTTATTGAAGAGGTTATTGTACACCCTTACTGGAGTGTCAACTGTATTCCCCAAGTAATCAAGATAAGCACCGTAATAACAATCGGAGATACGCGAATTAATCAATGTGTTGTTCCTAGATTCAAATTGAACTCCTTTTGTACTATTCGACGCCACACTAGCGTCTACTGTAATGTTTTCATCATCAAATCCAAAAGCGATAGTAGTATTGTTAACGGAACAGTTCACAACGGAAATATTCGTACCGCCTATTTCTACACCGTACCCATCATACGAAGCGAATGGATAAACTGAAGAAACTATGCAATTCGTAAGGACACTGTTATCTTGATTATTATTAGGGAAACTAATTCCATAATTCCCACCAAACACATTATCCACGTAAATATTAGATAGCACTTGGCGGTCGCTGGTGCGAACCTCCACACCATTACCATCAGAGACATTTGAGACGGTTATGTTATCAATTGTGTGCCCGTATGAATGAAAATTAACGCCAGTACCAGAAGTATTGAATATGCGGAAATTCTTGATAGCAGTGTAAGCGTCATCAGTAACTATGCCCACACCATAGACATACGAAATAGAAGCCGTATCAAACGTCTCATTCGAACCCATAATATCTATACCGTACGCACTAGAGTGACCCTCTGCAATGTGGGAGATAGTCAGATTAGTATACACAGAGCCAATAGCGCCAGTCTCTATCCCCGAACTGCTCATGTTTATTATAACCACGTTGTTAAACCTGGTTTTACCCTGGTAATCCTCAATCCCGACATAACCGTTAGACACATTCAGACCATCAAAAGAAGAACCAGATGAAGAAGTGCCAGCCACATAAACTCCAAAATACCAGTTGCTCAAACTATTGTTTTTAGAAGTCACGTTGGTCGCAGACTCGAGGTCTATTCCTTCCGTATTGGAGTTAGTAGCATCTGTCCCATTTATCATATTATTATAGATGAATGAATCAGCAGATTTGTACATAACAATTCCGGAAGTAGCATTAGTAATCTGATTACCGTTGATAGTGATATTTACATTCTGGTTATCATAGATGCCATATGAAGACGAATTTTCTATCGTGTTATTCGCAATGACTGAATTATAATTATCCATATACACCCCGGTGTTATTGGAATTAGAAATCAAGTTTGACAAGAAAGAAGTATTCTCACCAGCCAAGTAAACACCAACGTACGCATTTTTAACCACATTATTGAAGAAGAACGAATTGCTAGCCTCATCATAAATACCTATAGTGTTTGGGTTTGCAAGGGCATGCAAAGTTACATTATTATACGAAACATTACCGCTCGCCTGGTTCCAATGGTTCTCAAGCCAAATGCCATATGCAGTCGAAGTCGTAGTAAGGTCAACATGGTTATTTGATATAATTGTATCTCGGCTACTGCTGCTCAATATACCCACAACACTGCTCGCACCAGAATAGAATATGGTGTTATTGGCTATGACTACATCAAGACCATCGCTCTCATCATCGATACCTCGAGTCCCCTCAAAATCATTGATGGTATTATTAAGGACAGAAACATTTTTGACTATCTCTATATCATCTACCTCATCTACCATGATGGAACCACCAGTAATATTATTGAAGCTTATCGTAGAATTCCCCCTACCATAGTAATAAATAGCATAATCATTGCCCGTTTCGATGGTATTGTTAAACGCAGTGAAATGGACAGTCTCAGAAGATACCTCAATCACTTCGGAAACCCAGTTAGAGAAAACGCAGTTCTTCACAGAGACATTATCATAACTAGCGGTAGGTCCACCCCAAACGTTGAATGCGTTCCAATGAGAATCACCACCGTCAATCGAAAAACCACGACAATCCAAAGTCACGTTGGAAGAAGTAACATTAATGCATTTAGTATAACCAGTAACATTAGTACTCAGGAAGTAGCCCCCAGGTGCAGATAGATTAACACAAGCAGAAACAAGGAATTCAGAAGGCTTACCCAACGGCAGATAATCAACGTTATCCCCGCAATCAACGCCAGGAATACAGGCAGTCATAGTGCTGATGTTCAATGGGGAACAGAAGCCATTCACGTCGGGAACGCAGGCGTCAGAGTAACCGTTGCCTGATGAGTTGGTATAGTAGTTTCCGCCTATCTGGGTGTAGTTTGTGCTTGCCTTGTAGATTCTTGAACCAGATTGATTAGTCGTATTCCATATATTAATTCCATCCCACCCAAAATTATCAGTATTATTGAAAAAATTATTGAAAATTACATTACCAGAATCACCCGATAAATATATACTCCAAGTTGTATTTTGTATCCAAGAGTTAGATATACGGTTATTAATGAAATGAACATCTGAGATAATCCCATATTGGTTGCTATTTAAGATAGTGACATTATCAACCACTGAATTATTTACCTTCCTGAAGTATATCCCACCAACATTATTATTTTTGGCAACTACATTTTGTATTGTGATGTTCCTTCCATTTTCAACATCAATCCCGTAATTTCCCTCTATACCGTCGTTGAAACTGCTATTTTCTATTATAGCGTTATTGCAGTCCTGTAGGTATATTCCATCATAGTATAACTCTCTTGAAGTGATGTTTGTCACAAGGGTATTATTCACGAATTCGAAATAGATGCTCTCATCAGTATAGTCTGTTATGACACAATTTTTTATAGTGATATTCCCGATTTCACTAGCTGCCCTTATAGCCCATATCCCCGTCTTGGCGTTAACATTATCCCCATCAATAGTGTTTCCATGGCAATCCAAAGTGACATTATTTACAGATATATTTATACATCTTGCTTGATTAGAATTGCTTATACTAGCAGTCAAATTATACATCCCTGGTGTAGTTATATTCATGCATCCAGTCAAAAGATAAGAGAAAGGCACGGGTTCGGCGAGGATAAGAGTACGATTGGCGCTGAAGTTCTCGGAAATCTGGTCGGCGATAGACACGCCCCAGAGATAGGTGCCATTGAGAGAGAAATTGTGCTGGATAATATTGACAGAGCCGTTCAGGAGGATGCTGGAGTTATAGGCGGTCCTGACCCAAGCGCCGGTCTCGTTAGTCCAGAGGGTGGCGTTGACCATGCTGCCGCCATAGAAAGTCGGGGTGAAGGCGAAGGTGATGTTCTTGGTCGTGGCGTTGGTAGTAGCATCGTCCGGGTAGTTCAGGACCAAAGTCGTTGAATTCCCAAGAGTCACATTATAAACATTCAAAGTCCTGTTGCTGGAGTAGTTCATCAGGTCGCCGCCATAACAACCGATACCCCAGGTGATGTTGAGACCAGTGACATTGAACCAGAGGGAGTTTAAAGTGTTGTTTAGGACGATTGACTGGTTGGCTGATGAAAAGCCCCAAGTCCCGCTATTATTGGTGTAGAGGGAGCAGTTAGTTGGAGAACCGCCATAGAAAGTGGGAGTCCAGGCGAAGCTGATGTTGGAGGAAACGTTGAAAATGCCAGTATCAGGATAGTTCAAGGAGATTGTTGTGACGTTGATCGGGATTAAAGTCTCGTTCAAAGTCAAAGTATGATTGGCGCTGGACGCAGAATAATTAGCATTGCCGGTCCAATTAGCCACGATGGAATAGTTGCCAGCAGGGTATTGAGTCAAGTTGGTATAATTGGTCAAGGGTGAGTTTTGAGTGTCCCAGAGAGCCATTGTGCCAGATAGATTGGTGTACAAAGTTACTGAAAAAGCATCCGCATCGAGAATGGCGGTGAAATTGGCCAAGGAGTTATTATATACCGTCTTGTCGCCGTTCGTGCCATTTATCAAGAGGGCGATAGAACTGGTAGCCTTGTCGATAGTATATGCGGTGGAGTTCTCGCTTCCAGTATAGTTATCATTCCCAGCCCAGGTGCAGTTGACCAGATAGACCCCAGCAGCTCTTACCATTAGAGTATTATTTTGGCTGGTTATGTCGGTGGTGTTCAAGTATAATATCGGCGCAAAGCTGATGTTCAAGCTACAGGAGAAGTTGCTCGCTGTGCCGTAGGTAATCGAACTCGCAGGCGTGACGATCAAGCTGGCTCGCGAGGGGGCTTGGGTCACGGTGACAAGAACGCTGGTTGAATTGCCCGCATAACCGTCGCTGGAGGTATTCCATGTGAAGTTATAGGCGCCAACTCCTAAGGTAGCGGTGTACGGGCTGGTAACTAAAGTCCCATTTCGGTATAACTTAGCCTCGGATAGATTTCCTGAACCAGTGACGGTAAGACTTGTGCCATAGGTGATAGAAGCGCCGGGGTCTAAAGTGAGGACTAATATTTGGTTGGCCTGGTTGACGGTCACGAAACGGCTTATCTGCATTGAGGTATGATTAGAGTCGCCAGCTGATTGGGCAGTATAATTGTAGTAGCCGACATTCAAAGAGACGTAAGTATCGTTCTCGCCAGACACATCAGAGCCGTTTCTCAAGAGAGTCAGCGCACCATAGCCGCTTGCACCAGAAGCGTTGACCTGTCCGCCATATAGCAAGGTTATGTCGCCTTCAGTACCGTTGAGCTTGAGCGAGACAGAGCCTACAGTTTGATTTACCTGGTAGTAATGGACCCAATCAGTGGTATTGACATTGCCTAGCGTATCGTTAGCATACCACTTATACTGGTAACTGCCTGCACCCAAGGGAGTAGTATTATAACAATAGACTGCCCCACCGCAAGAGCCGACAGTGATGTTAGCCAGACTACCAGTGAAGTTCTGCTCTATCCAGACGTAGCTGATGCCCACCCCAATATCGCTTATAGTAGCATTGAATTGGTAGCCTTGAGTGGAAGAGTAGTTAGTCATATTGCTGACGTTAAACAAGAAATTTGATATACTTGGAGCATCACTATCATAAAGAGTCAAATTCAAGGTATGATTCGATTGACTGTATGTATAGTTAGCATTAGAGAAGTTAGCTATAATCTGATACCCATCCATAGCCGGGAAGAAAGTCAACGATTTAATGAGCGTATACGGAGAATTACCTGTACTCGATTGCCACGAACCAGAAGAAAGATTGTCCCAGATACTGATTGCGTAAGTATAATCTGAAGAAAAGTTCGCAGTGAAATTGGCATCGCTGTTATTATACAAAGACCTATCACTATCAGTCCCGTTGATATAAAGGGTTATCGGAAGGTAGCTCTTGTTCACCTGGTAATAATGGACAAAGTCGCTATTGTTCAAATCGTTATCAGTATCATTCGCGTACCATTTCACATAATAGACACTGGCAGCTAACGGGGCATAGTTGTAGTAATAAGAACTCCCGACATTTGTGCTCACTGTATAATTGGTCAGAGTCCCAGTGAAGTTATGCTCTATCCAGACTTTATCAAGGCTCGTGTCATCAGTAATCGTGGCGTTGAATTGGTAGCCTTGCGTTGAAGAATAATTGGTGGCGTTGGTCACGTTGAACAGGAAATTGCTTATGCTCGGAGGAGTCCTTAATTGGAGATTCAGGGTATGGTTGACTGAAGTGATAGAATAGTTTTGGTTTCCGCTCCAGTTCGCCAGCACTATATACCCGTCCCTTGCTTTATACTGTCCCAAATCCCTAGTCCAAGTGAGCGGGGAGTTTGAGGATCTAGAGCCCCAACTGCCGGAGAGATTGTCGTAGATGGTGAGTATGGTACTATCGCCAGTTGAAAAATTGGCGGTGTAGTTTGCAAAGCTGTCATTGTATAGGGTCTTGTCGCCGTTAGTGGTATTTATGTACAAAGTAAGAGCCTTGTAGCTCTTGTTGATTTGGTAGTAATGAATCCAATCGCTGTCGTTCAGATTGCCATACGTGTCGTTGGCGTACCACTTAATGTAGTAGAAGCCAACCCCAAGAGAAGCGTTATTGTAATAGTATTCAGCTCCGTTGTTGCCCGTCGTAGTATAGTTAACCAATGTCCCGCTGAAGTTATGCTCGATCCATACTTTATCGAGATTGGGTTCCGTAATGGTCACATTGAATTGATAGCCTTGTTTAGATGAGTAATTGGTGGAATTAGTCACGTTAAACTTGAAATTGTCTATATTCGGGATGTTGGTCTCATTCAAGTTGATAGTAACGTTGACGCCCGGGTTGGCGGTGAAGTTATCGTTGCCCGAGTAATTGGCTTTGATGATATAACCATCCCTCGCCTTGTATGGGTTCAAGACATAGATAACCGTCCAGGGAGACGGGCTGTCCTGTATCTGCCAAGTGCCTGAAAAGTTATCCCACATATTTATCAGATAATT
>Ga0315289_10011947_pt1 | contig 12271 bp, 5 predicted proteins | sample YL17G11_40_MG_FD_203452 | JGI IMG/M metagenome (GOLD analysis project Ga0315289, IMG submission 203452) | Sediment microbial communities from Yellowstone Lake, YNP, Wyoming, USA - YL17G11_40 | ecosystem: Environmental > Aquatic > Freshwater > Lake > Sediment | place: USA: Wyoming | collected...
AGGATCAGGCAGATTCCTCCGAGCACGCCGGGAAGAATAGCGCCAGGATTGGAGAGCTCGAAATAGAGTCCTACCAGGCCAATCATCATCAGGATATAGGCGATGTTGGGGTTGCTGATGGTATCCAGGATACGGCTTCTTATCCCCATTTTGGACCGCTTGATTGTGGCACCCTTGGTTCTGAGAACCTTTTGTCCATCAGGCGTGACCACGGTTCTTCCGTCAATCTCCTCCAGAAGTTTTTCTAAACTGGGGGCGATCAGATCGATTACCTTGAGCCTGAGTGCTTCCTGCTCGGTAATCGATACGCTCTTTCTCACCGCCTTGATTGCCCAGTCTGCATTTCGGTTCCGTTTCAGTGCAATGCTCTCGATGTAAGCGGCTGCATCGTTCGTCATCTTGTCTAACATCTCTTTGCCAATCTTCTCGCCTCCGATGGTAACCGGGTGGGCTGCACCGATATTGGTTCCCGGGGACATGGCAGCGATATGCGAAGCGATGGTAATCAGCACCCCGGCTGAGGCTGCCCTGGCCCCGCTGGGGGTAACATAGACCACGATGGGTACCTTGCTGTTCATGATTTCCTTGATGATTGATCTCATGGAGAGATCCAGGCCGCCCGGAGTATCCATCTCAATTACCAGGCACTCGGCATCATCTTTGGATGCACGTTCAATGCTCTTGGTCACGTAGTCAGCCACGCCGGGATTGATGGTACCGTCAATGGTAATCACGTTAACGACCCATTCCGCTGCTGAGGCAAAGCAGGGGAAGATGCCAATGAGAAACAAAGAGAGGATTCCAATGATGAATGGTAAAGCACTCTGGTTTTTATGCGTGAACATATTTCCCCGGGAGACTGTTTGTAATTAAGATTTCTAACAGCTTTTACATGCTTTTTCAAGCGCTAAATACATGAAAGGGTAAAAAATCTTGACTAAAATTTACCTCTAAGATACATTTACTTACTGAATCGTGCCGAGGTAGCTCAGTCGGTAGAGCAACGGACTGAAAATCCGTGTGTCCGCAGTTCGATTCTGCGCCTCGGCACCATTTTTTTCTATATGTGCAGAGGGTTTATAACCCTCGGTGCTTTCAAAGTCAGTATTTTCGAGCCTTCCTAAAAGAAGAGACAACACCAGAAAGACTGCTATCACTTTATCAAAATTGTTCCTTCGCCTTGCATAAAATGAAAGACAGGAGCCTTCTGACCCCTGCCTTTGCAAATTTAATTTCTTATCCTTCTATCTGCTTATCCCGTATATCCTCCTCGGCATCACACTCACCGGCCCATGCATGGTACTGTTAATCAGAGGAAACATACCCCTGATAGCACTCAATCACATCTGTCCAACTTGCCTGACCGCTCACGTAGGCGGTGTACTTTGAGATGACATCAGACCAGATGGAGCATCCAGCGGACAATATCCCGGTTCCTTTTAATTGCACAGTGAACGTGGGTGTATCCTGGTCATTGGACGGGATGGAGAGCGTTGCATTTCTGCTCCCGGTTGCGGTGGGCGTGAATGTGACCTTAACGGTACAATTGTCGGATTGGGCCAGCGTCATTCCTGCACAGCCATTCTCGGCAATGGTGAAGTCTCCTGCATTGGTTCCCCCTAATGCAACCGTGCCCAGGCTTAAGTTTGTCGTGCCCGTATTCTGGATACTTGCTACTTTTCCCTCGGAAATCGTGCTCACTCCTACATTCCCGAAAACAATCTCCGTAGCATTATCAGGCAGCGTTACCGCGATGTTTGCCTGACTCTCCGTTGTGAACTGCCATGAAAACTCTGATGCCATGGAATTACCCACCTTGTCCTTGATTCCCGTGCTGAGCCGTGCCGTGTAGGTGGTGGAATAGGATAAAGCCTTGGATGGTATGAAGGAGGCGGTTCTTGACTCTTCGTCATATCCGACTGTGCCAGTGATACCCCCGATTGTGAAGGTGGTGGTAATTGTGGCAGAATCGATTGGCTCGGAGAATGTTGCAGTTATTGCTGGCAAATAGAGGGGCGGTTCTGTAGAGAAGGGTGTGGCTATTACATGGACACTGGTTTTGCCCGCTTTCGGGTAGGTTCCGGTCACCGTGGGCGGGGTGGTATCAGAGGAATTTGGATTCACGATAATCTTGACCTTTGCCGGATCGCTGTCAACGGTCCCGTTGTTGACCACAAAGGAGAACTCATCCTGGCCGCTGAATTCGTCCATGGACGTGTAGGTAACATTCGGGGGAGTTCCTGTAAGTGTCCCGTACTGAAGAGGTGTGGTGATCCGGTAGGTGAGGGCATGTGAGCCAGAGTCCCTTCCTGTGAGGGTGATGGAAACCGGTGTTCCTGCTGTTGTCTCGACGGTCTTGGGATCTGCCGCAATGGCCTTCACGGTGCTGACAATGGGATTTGTGGGCGTTATCTCAGGGACGCTCGGGAAATAAACGTCGGCACGGTTGATGATATCAGTCCCGCTTGGGAGCCCGTTCTTAACATTTACACTGAAGGTGACTGAACCTTTGCCCTGGGGAGGAAGTGTGCCGATATCCCAGCTCAGGAGCCGTGAGACACTTGAATACGAGCCTCCGTTATTGATTACCAGCGTTGCTTCGTCTAAATTTATGTCCAGCGTATCGAGGATAAAGACCCCATAGGCCGTTCCTGTGCCTACGTTTTCACAGTCTATGGTATAGGTGATCTTCTGACCCGGTATGACATCGCCGTTGCTGTCTACAGACTTCTCATTCGGGTCACCGCCGGTACGTACTTCAGCCGTCCGGGGTTTTAAATGTGGTTCGCAACTGGGTATAGAGATAACTTTATAGGAACTCTGGGATTGCGACTTCTCTTCTTCACACGGAGATGCGCAATGTGGCAAAGGATAATCTCTGCATATATATCCATCTTCACACGCTTTATCACACAGATCATCATGGCCGCACCCCCATATTGAGCCTGCGCTGGACGATTTACAGTATGAGTACTCAATGATTTCACGACTTGACAAGACTAAAAACGGGGAAAATCTCGAACAAAAGGAGAGTGCTTCACCTGGTGCACATTGCCATTTAGAGGTATTCTTGCAGTCATCTTTGCATTGACCTATAACGTTACCATCTTTCAGACGTTTTTTTCTTTCGAGCACCAGCAGATAGATTGTAGCACACTTCCCGCAATTCACTGGATCACGCTCCTCCCATTCAAGCGCTTGCTGACATGCAATACATGATTGGGTGTTTTTCCCATTGAATTTGTCACGTATATAGTCATTCCATGTAGGAATTTTTATCGTAATGCAATTAGAGATGCACGTGAAGAAGGCCGGACTGTGAGCCTCAGCCCAGGTCCCCCACGGTGTAACTGACCCATCGTTTGTATTGATGCTGTAGCCGCCATCCTTATTGAAGAGAGAATATACATACACGTCCTCCTGGTATCTCTCGATAAAGACCTCATCCTCAACCTTTTTAAGGAAGATGGGACCGTATTGTTGCGGGTCAATAAGCACAAATACTTTGGAGGATGATCCATCACTGAAATAGAGCTGCTCTGCCACATTGTCAAAGGCGTAGCCAAGGCTCAATGCATGGTCAAAGAGGCCTTTCAGCTCCTGGTCTGATGCAAGGAGGTCATTGATCTCTGCCTCGGTAAAGGTTGTCTCCGAGATGACTTCAACGGGAACGTAGGTGAGATAGTCGTCCACGTTAATGCTGGAGGTAATGTTTCGAGCGGCCATATCGGCAAACAGGGTTATCTCAGTATGAAGAGGCAGCCCCCACGGGACCTCCACCTTCACAGACATTGAACCGGTTTGTCCCGGACTCACATCCCCCAGCTTCCAAAAGACCTCGCTCCGGTCGTCCCTGTAGATGCCATCGTTCGTGCTTGAAGTATAGAGAAACCCTCCTGGGAGATCGAGAATGACAACAGCATCATCCAGTGTCTCGCCCAATACATTTTCATATTCGATCAGAAAGGTGACCTCCTCTCCTGGGCTCATCATCTCCATACTCCAGAGATAAAGCATACTTGGTTCCGGAAAGAGGGCCTGAACCGGCGTTGTTTTGGGGGTGTCATACGTCCCGATCCCGAGCTGGCCAACATAATTCCAACCGCATCCCCAGAGGGTCCCGTCATTTTTGATCATGAGGCTGTGATATTCTCCTGCTCCCACGGCTTTAACCCCTGTCAGAAACCCGGTCGGATCGGATGGATCTTTCATCTGCGCGGGGCTGGTCTGGGGAATGTTGTTTGTAGTTCCGTCGCAGAGCACACCTGCATAGTTTGATCCCCATCCCCATGCTGTACCGTTGCTCTTAACCGCGAGGCTGTACCGGTCATCCGCAGCGATGGCAGTGATCCCCGTCAGGTACCCCGTCGGGTCGGCGGGGTCGATGACCTGGACAAAAAACTTCGGGGGTTCAGGGGGCGGGAAGGATGAGCCGATGGTTGTCCCATCACCGAGTTGACCCTCAGAATTGCGTCCGCAGGCCCAGACCGTCCCATTTTTCTTAAGGACAACATTATGTTCCCAACCGGCTGCAAGGGCAGCAACATCGGTCATGCCTGCCACTTGCCCGGCCACATTCTGAGGCGTGGAGCCAGTACCGTAGATTATCCGTCCGATTTGTGCATAATCCCCACCTCCCCAGGTCCACACTGTCCCGTTGCTTTTCAGTGCTATTGAAGAGCCTGCACCAGCGGCGACAGCAACAATGCCCTGCAGAAAACCCGACGGATCAGAGGGATCCTTGACCTGGACCGGTTGAGTTCTGTTATCATAGGTACCATCCCCCAGACTGCCGCTGCCATTATAGCCCCACGTCCACACTGTCCCGTTGGTTTTGAGAGCGATGCTGTAGACGTTGCCAGCCGCGACGGCCTCAACGCCGGTTAAAAATCCGGTCGGGTCCGATGGATCTTTTACCTGTACAGGAGCCGGCTTGTTGATGTTTGTCCCATCGCCCAGTTGATAGTACGAATTCGAGCCCCACCCCCAGACGGTTCCGTCACTCCTCAAGACTAAGCAATGATACGGACCCGATGCAATGGCAACCACATCGCGGGGCAGGGCAACCAGTGTGGGGATGTTTTTGTCGATCCATGTCCCGTCCCCGAGCTGACCGTAATATTTATTATCGCCGTATGTCCAGACCGTCCCATCATCTCTTAATGCTATGGTGTGAGAATTACCGCCATCTGCAGAAATCACTTTCGGCCCCTGTCCAAAGGCTGCAGCCGTAAGGCAGATAATGATAGATGGCACCAGAATCATCAAATGGCATAGTGTTCTTTTCATATCGTCGCCCTTTCTTTTTGGCATTGAGCCAGTTCAGCAATTACATTTTATTTGATGGAGTAATGAAACCTATTCTCCCTTGAACCCGTCTTCTTTTTACAAGATATCAAATAAAAAAACTCCCACCAGCAGAGTGACTGAGAGAAACCTACCCATACTTCCTTATAAACTGACCAGCTAAGGTGATGGGATAATCGTTTGAACAGGTGTTTTTCTTGGTGGGGCAAAACATTTTCTTGCACGTAGTTTTACTCCTGTGGAAAAACCTTCTGGCGGGCCTGTTTTGGTATCCATATACAGATACCATAGATCTTCCATCTCCCTTAGCCGGTCAGATTGTATTACTGCTTACGTTGATTAAACAAAACCTACTACTGAATGGAGTATCGTGTCAAGGAGAAAAGGATTGGGAAGGATCAGCCTGAGCAGTGGAAGAAAAAGGCAGGAGCCATGTGACCCCTGCCTTAGCTGTTATGCTTTCACAATAATGGGGGTTACTTCAATATCAATGCTTAAGTTGAACGGATTTTTTAAAAAGAAAGTTTATCGATTTTGCCACTAAGCTTGTAAAAGTGATTTGTGGTTTCTTCCCTTTTTCCGTAAATACGGTTTGAATCTTTTGTGTTCAGGGAATTCGGGAAGGGAAATAGATGTATTCTCATATACTGGATATAAGATATCGTTTGTTATTTCCTCTGGGGACCTGCCTGCCCTATAAATAACTTCCCATTCATCCCAGAGCAGCTCAAGTTTTTCGAATTTATCTATGAACTCTTTGAAGGCCGTTATGATATTTTTCTTAAGAACAGGCGTGTATCTGCCAAGGAAGCTTTTAATGAAGTTTAAAACGTCTTCGTCCTCATACCAATCCTTGTTTTTTCTCGCGTCATTTTTTGCCATGTTCTCCTCACAGACAGTTCAAGCTCAAGTGAGCAGCAGGATGACTTTCGTAAAAATACGTAACTTCTGAGATAAATATCGACAGATTATAAAATTTTATAAGATTAATTTATTCCCCGGGAAAAGCCCTGGATTTATATCTGGATGCGGTTAAGCAGTAGAGGGCAAGAGGGTGAGATATTATCAGGTAAAATTTGATTCTGTTTATGAAGCTAAAAGGCAGGAGCCGTAACCCCTGCCTCCAGATAACCCTGCCTAATATTTTTACCTGCCAGTCCCGTAAAGCATCCTCGGCGTTGCACTCATCGGACCGTGCATGGTGCTGGTGCCGTTGAGGTCAATGTCTTCGAGTTTGTAGTAGTAGGTCGTACGGTTCTTTACATCAATGTCAACAAACTGATACGTTGCTCCTTGAGTTGGTAAACTTTCTGCGTGGGTACTTAGCTCACGAGGATTAGTCAGAATCTGCCCCTGATGAACCTGCCCATTCTACAGCATTGACGAAAAGGGTTGCATAATTTATGTCACTTAGTTCGATATGGGTGAACAAAGTGGAGAAACTGATCACTCGGCCGCTTTCTTTCTTCCAACCCACCACGCCAGATGTACGCAAAATCAGCTTTCCATCTGCAGAAGTGCGATAGTAAGTGGTGGCACCCTTTTTCCCAAGAAAAAGTGATTCTGAGCCAGCAATATCTGCAGTAGAGAATGTGAAGTCACTGGGTAAACCATTGTTAAGAATCGGGTCGGTTTTCTTCTTAACCTGCCTGTATTTGGTAGCAGTCTCCGCAACGAAACGTCCCGACATACTTTTAACCGGAATTATCAAATCGAGATCTTGAAACCAGACATTATTGTAAATTAACCAGACCAGCCGTTCTCCTGTTACAAGACCGCCTCCCTGCTGTACGTAGGAGATTAATGCAACTTGACCATCCTTCGGCATGTCCTGTGGTAGCTCAGCTATAGCTAATGATAATACAACTACATCATATTCCGACAAGTCAGCCTGACTGCCGTCCCATTCAGAAGGATCTACCCCAAGAATAGGATCATGTCCTGCTGCCCTCAGAGTATTAAGGATTGCCTGGTTGTCTTGCCCTTCTCCTGCACTCATAACATAGACGGACAAAGCCCAACTATTTACAGTTAATGCGCTTAATATCATCAATACTGCGAAACTGATTCTTAGAAATTTTAACATAATTATCCTCCCCCTCCTTATGGTTTACAGTGTGCTAAGAAAACGTTTCACCACCTGATACATCTCTTTTCGGTTCCTGAAGGCGGTGATGCTCTTGCCTGCATGGTGATCACTCACTGAGTCTAAAGTCAGCCACTTTAACTACTTTTTTGGGTGTGACTTTGAGACACATAAAAGAATTTATACCACTATGATTAGAGAATGCAAGAAGATAAAGCAGAGGGGGTGACAGAAGATTTTAGTAAATATAAACTGTAACTCAGAAGAGGGCGTATTATGACAAGAAGAAAGAAGGGATAACACCGGAAAAGATGTTACCCCCCGTTCTCATTTTACTGTGCCTAAATTGTGCCTGTCAGGCTTTTCTTTGACCTGATTTCACCTGACTCCACCTGACTTGCTTAAAATTTGCAAGTTAAAGGAATATTGTGATAACCTTGAAATTGTCGGTAGTTAGGGAGATGGTAAAAGGAAGGCTCAGAAGGTCTCAAAATCCCCCGGGCTTTAAGCTCATGGGAGTTCGATCCTCCCCGCCGGCACCAGGGGTCTAGACTTAATTGGGGTTATCGCCTTTTTACTGCTATTTTCATCTAAAAATTGAGGAACCCCATCGTATTCATTCAGAAAAGCTCATCTTTATTTCCCCTTGTCAGCCATAAATCCCTCCTGCAAGGTCATCTTGTGAATGCTTTCTATCTTTTGGTTGAGTTCGGGTCTCTCCTTCTGTATGCGTTCTTTATGTTGAAAGATCGCATCCCAGAGTATCTTGGGTAATTTGTATTGGTTCATGGTCCCCTTAAGGGATTCACCTTCAACGAGGCTGAAAAGATAGTCTATCTCCTCATCCTCATAGAAGGGATTGATGAGGTACCCCTGGGCTATCTTGTGGATTTCCGGACTTAGGAACTCAAAGGATCTCTTCCACCAACGGGTATATTCCTTAAATCCCTTCTGTTGTTGAATCTCTTTAATCAAGCTCTTACCTGCCTTGTAGCCACACATCAAAGCTCCCTGGTTTTCTACCTCAGCAAAGGCAACTGCATCCCCAATGATCAAGAAATTCCCCTTATACGGCTCTGGTATCGGCATATAGCTATTAACTACTGCCGACATTTTCCCTACTATTTTCATATTTTTAAACCAAGAGGAGTACCGGCTTTTAGTGGTAAGTATTCTGAGATCTTTTTCAGGGGATTCCGGTGACGGCCGCATGGAGCCAAGCTTGTAGCATTTCTCCCCCAGCACAGTGGGATGGAAATGGGGAGGACAAAAAGGAGATATACTTTTGCCATAGAATTGGATCCAGCTGTTGGGGTAAGGATTTTCCACACCCTCCAAAATATAATGGGCGACTAAAAAGGTACCCATGCAGGTTCTCCCTTTATTTAACCCGAGCGATTCTACCATCCTGGAATTAATCCCATCTGCTGCTATCGCCTTTTTTGCCTCTATCCAGGATTCCTTTCCTTTACCCGTTATCTTTATCCTCACCCCATCTTTGGTATTTTCTCCCTCTACTGCCATGGTGTTATCCAATACAGTTATCCCTAATCTGCTTACCTCATCGAGGAGATTTTTCAGGAGGACTTCCTTATCGAAGAAAAGGGCTATGGGTTCCTCGCTGGCAAAATCAATCCCATATCCGCCGGGGGAAAAAACTCGCCAATGGAAAGAAGGATAGAGGCCACCAGTGTATTTGACCTCAAATCTATTTTTAGGGAATATCACCTTACCAAGCTTTACCTTTATATTCTCTCCTAAAAAATTACCTTCAAGTCCGTAAAATTGCATACAGTCTGCCCTGATCCACCTGGTGATATCTTTCCTCCTTTCAATGAGGGCAACTTTTAGATTCTGTTCAGCTGCAGTCTTGGCAGCCATAAGCCCAGCAGGTCCTGCTCCTACTACTATAACATCATACTCCGTAGCCATGAGATCACTCCTTTAATGAATCTTATCTATTCTAAGAAATCTCTTATGACTTTGGCCAGCTCTTCAGGTTTTTCTTCCTGCACGTAATGGCCACACTCTTTTATGTATTCTAATCGAGATCCTTGAATCTCTCTATTGATTCGCTTTGCAACTTCGGGCTGGACTCCTGCGCCCCTTTCCCCCCATAGGATTAGAGTTGGCACGGAAATCTTCACAGTTATGCCTTCATACTGTTGCGGGCCAACCTTTCTCATCATTTGTGCCAGGGCATCCAGGGCATTGGGGGTTTTGGTGGGAGCCATATAGGCTTCAACAACCTCATCAGTGACTAGAAACTTATTGTAGAATGACCTGAGCAAAAACTTTTTCCTGAAACTCTTGGTGTAAAACTGCCTCGCCATAATCCTGTCCAGAGGGAAAAAGATATATTTCAAGAAAGCAGGGGTACCGTGGATATAAAACCCGGGTTCGATCAGGACCAATCTATCAACCTTAGTGGGCGCAGTAAGAGCAGCGTAGGATACGACTACCCCACCCATCGAATGCCCGACAAGGGTTGCGGAAGGCAACTTAAGTGTATCCATGAAACCGATGAGGAGATTTCCCTGGGACTCCATATCATAATTGCCATCAGGTGGTTTATCAGAAAGCCCAAAACCAAGTAGATCAAGAGCGTAAAGAGTATAGTGATCACTAAGGAGAGGAATTACATGCCTCCAGGTATAGGTTGAACCGGCAAAGCCATGTACCAGAATGAGGGGTTTCCCGTTTCCCTGTTGTACGTAGTGAACGGTTTGACCATTTACCTGGATGAATTTATCCTTTTTCCCCGCCAGTTCCTTAATGGGTGTAATCTGATAGGGCAGATAGGCGATGACAACCAGGATAAGATAAATGGTTACTACGCTTATTGTGGTTCCTATGAATATCTTTTTAATTCGTTTCATCACGAACACCTCAAAAATTCTGCCGGTACTTAGTATGGACGTAAAAAGAGGATAGTATGATCCTCTGCCAGAGGTAGCGTTCCATTCCTGCCCGGCAAGCTATTTTTCAATTTCTCTTACGGTATTAAACCCTCCCCACACGGCATCCATAATCCGGCCGGGTTGCACGCAGTCACCAATGCTGAAAATATTGCCGGTATTGCCAAGGGTTTTACTCAGACCGTTTTCCGGCATGAAACGACCTGCAAAAACAAGACTGTCAACCGAAATCTTCTTCTCGACACCGCTTTGGTCGGCCACAACACCGTCTTTTTCGACCTTTACCGGCACCGTGCCTGACAGCACATTGATATTGGCAGCCTTTATCATCAGCAGAAGCATTTCGTGGTTATTGTGGTCAAAGAGATCTGCAGCCAGTGCATCGGCATCCCTTCTGGTGCTGATGGCGACCTGCTTGCCCTGGTGTGCCAGGTAAACCGCGGTTTCACAGCCGATAACACCGCCGCCCATGACCAGTATTCTTTCCCCTTGCGGCTCTATGCCGCTGAACACCTGGATCGCTGTCAGCACATTGTCCGCAGTGTCAAACGGGGGAGGCTCCATTCTCGCTCCGGTAGCAAGGATGACATAATCTGCACCGAAGCTCTTAATATCCCCGGCCGTAGCCTGCTTATTCAGCACAATCTTGATTGGCAAACACCTTACAAGTCCGTTAAGATAATTGATATAGTCTGCAATATCATGCTTGAAATCAGGCTTTGCAGCCGGCCAGAGATTTCCACCCAGCCGGCCAGAGGCTTCCCACAGGGTAACATCAAAACCGCGTTTTACACCAACCCGGGCTGCTTCAATACCGGCCGGCCCCCCGCCGATTACCAGGAGAGACCGCTTCTCTTTCAGCCGATTCAGCGGCCGATCGATTTCGTGCCCGCAGGTAGGGTTCAGCGCGCAGCTGGTAGGTTCTCCAACAATCATCTGCCACTTGCAGCCCTCATGACAGCCTAAGCAGGGAAGGATCTCAGCGGTCCTGCCGCTTTGAATTTTATTTACCCATTCCGGCTCAGCCAACAGCCCTCTGCCGATGGCAATAAAGTCGGCCTTGCCGTCGGCCAATGCCTTTTCAGCTGTTTTCGGGTAGTGTAAACGTCCGACTGCAATAACCGGGAGCGTGCTGACCTTTTTGACTTTCCCGGCCAGGTCCACCATACAACCCGGAGGTGAATACTGAGGCGGATGCGGCCACCAGTGCGTCTCGTAGCAGCCGGCGTCAATATGAAGTGCGCTGACCCCCATTTTTTCAAGCTCTCCGGCGATCCAGAGCCCTTCTTTCTCTTCTCTCCCACCTTCAAGGTAGTGGGTAATGCCAAAGCGGTAGATAATGGGGAAATCAGCGCCGGCTTCGCGCTGAATTGCCTCAATTGCTTCACGGGCAAAGGTGAGCCGCTTCTCCCGGGAGCCGCCGTAGCGGTCATTGCGCCGGTTCCAGAGGCCGGTCATGAACTGGTCCAGCAGGTATCCCTCGTGGCCGTGAAACTCAATACAGTCAGCTCCAGCTTCGCGGCAGCGCATCGCAGCGTAGCCGAAGGCCCGGGCAAGCGCCTCTGCCTCTTCAGTGGTTATAGCCCTGGTTATCCATGCAGGATCATCGGGAAAGTAAAAATACCTGTTTTCTGAGGCTGAAACCGGTTTCACACCTTCGGGCACTACGGGGAACGGGATAACGCGGCCGAACCCGGCAGTCAGCTGAATGCTCAGTCTGCAATCATAGGAATGAAGTATCTCTGCAAGGCGGCGCATCGAAGTTAGATGCTTATCAGAGGCCACGTTAAACAGTCCTTTTGCAACAGGCTCCAAAGCCGGGGAAACGAAAGTCATCTCGGTCGTAATCAGGCCAACTCCGCCGGCAGCCCTGGCCTCATAATAGGCAAGGAAGCGTTCACTCCAGTCTCCGTCAGGCTCGTGCATCCCGTGGGCGCCCATCGCCGCCATCACGATACGG
>Ga0315289_10011948_pt1 | contig 12271 bp, 15 predicted proteins | sample YL17G11_40_MG_FD_203452 | JGI IMG/M metagenome (GOLD analysis project Ga0315289, IMG submission 203452) | Sediment microbial communities from Yellowstone Lake, YNP, Wyoming, USA - YL17G11_40 | ecosystem: Environmental > Aquatic > Freshwater > Lake > Sediment | place: USA: Wyoming | collected...
GCACGATCAACCAAGCATGAAGTATTTGGAACCAACGCCATGTCATAATAGAGCAATTCAGTCGGCGCAACATGCTAGGATTCCTTTGGCTTGTTCTAGAGCTTTTGCCAAGGCCTGTAGGGAGCAACTCGAAATCGAGGTTTCTGTATGAGTGATCGTGGGCTCTACAAGAAAGTGCCTTTAGCCAAACGGGTTTGCAGTTGGATTCACTGTCAAGAACCGATTGAACGCAACCTCATTCGATCAAAAGATGGGAGACTTTGGCATTACGGTTGCTATAACGATGCAAGGGACACCCACTATCAATGCATAGAATGTGTCGCCACGTTCGATGGAACAGAAGTCACTTTCGTAGAAGACAACTCAAGCTTTGGCGATGATTTTCGTCGACAATGGAAACCGCAGTGCCCAAGTTGCGGCGCCAATCTCAGAAGTCTCGCAAGTCAAGGGGGAATCGAATTTTGAGATCAATGCGGTTGCCGAGATTTTTCAGAGTGCTTCTTAGTCCCGTCCTAGTTTGTTTCGGAGTGCTGGGGATTGTGATGGTTGTTGTCGGTGCACGGAAGAAAGAGTCTCATCTCTTGGAGGTTGAACAATGAAGTTACGTCTGTCCCCAGAATTTACCATCGATACTGATGATTACAAGCGTGAAGGCTTACGCTTCAGTATATTAGCTATGAGTGGTCACGGCAAGAGCAATGCAGGTGCCGACATCGTTGAAGACGTCTTGGATAATCATGCGCAAGTAATCATTATCGAGCCTATTCCTGAGTGGCATACGTTGAAAGCCCGGTACAATAATGTGGTCGTTGTGGGTGGGCCTTATCAGGATCTCCCGCTTGAGCCGGCGTTTGCTCATGAATATGTCAAAGCTGCTTTGGAGAAGGGCATCAGCCTTGTTGTCAATGTGAGCGATATCGAAGATGAAGGAGAGCAGATCAAGTTTGTCTCTACGTTTTTGTGGAATCTTTACCGCCTCGAGCAGAAGTACAGGCGCGTGCTCTTCCTGGTCCTTGAAGAGGCAGATACTTGGGCGCCGCAGATGTGGGACCAAATCACCAAACAGTCTCTGTCTCGAGTGAGCCTTATCGCAAAACACGGTCGTAAGATCGGCATTTTCCCGATTCTCATCAGTCAGCGTCCTGCAGATCTTCATAAGAGCCCGCTGAGTCAGTGCAACATCAACTTGTTCGGCAAGTTCACGAGTCCTGCAGACTTGGATCCAAAGACTGGCCTGATGTTTCTCGTGAAAAAACAGCATCTGAACATTACTGAAGAGCAGATTATGAAGTTGCCTACGGGCTCGTTTGTGGTCAGTCACAAGGGCGGCGTCGACACGGTTGCAGTTCGAAAGCGTTTGTGTCCTCACGGCGCTGATACGCCTTTGATTGAGCCGAAGCCTTTCACTGCGGATCTGTCGCGAGCCCTGGGCGGTCTCCAGGAAGAGATTGCGAAGGCAGTCGCTGCTAAGAAAGAGGAAGAATCAACTGTCAAGCGCCTCGAGAAGCAGGTTGAAGATTTGAAGAAGCGGAATGTGCAACTGGAGGAGAAGGCGAACATCAAGCTTTCAGTCAAAGAAATGATGACAGGCGCCGGTTCTGAACGGGTAGGAGTCATGACTCCTAAGCTTTCTGAGGATGTTGAGAGAAGGCTTTCTTTTCTTGGCGAGCAAGTCCATGAAAAGGACGTTCGCATCAAATCGCTTGAGACTCTTAATGAAAGATTTGCGAAAGAAAACAACTCGTTTGTTAAACTGAAGGAAGGCATTTTAGGGCTTTTACCTACGCCGAGCCCTATTACATTACCTACATCGAATACATCGATTGGTTTGCAGCGTTCTGTGACAGTTGTTGATGTGGCTTCTGCCGAGAAATTTATCACTGTCAGCACTGAAAACATGCGTGGTAAACTCCTTGCTCTCGCTAAGAAAGGAAAACTTGATTCATGGAAGCAACTAGGCGAGATTGTGAAGGCTGTTGAAGAGGAGCATTGGAGTGCAACGCCTCAAGAAGTCAATAATGCGCTTAACGATCTGGCGAAAGAGGACCTGATTGCTAAGAAGCATTCAGACCGCAACTACTACTGTCTTGCGCAAGGCGTCAAATTTAAGGAGACCTTATCTTGAAATGGCGGTTTTGGCGAAAGTCAGAGCCATTAAATAAGACAGTTCTCTCGGTGACCCTCCAGAATTTGACGGAAGGGAAGAACTATTATGTTGAGGCGCAATCGCCGGAGAAGGCATTGGAACTTATGCAGAGACTAAGGAAGGAGGCATCGTCTTGACAGATCGAAATACTAAGCAATTCTACATAAAACGCATAGAGCAGATTCTCAAGAGGAAACTTACTCCGGACGAAAGAAGGAACAGCCGACTTACGTTCAGAAATTGGCTTCATGGTCTCCAGAGGGAGAAGGAGGCTTCTTGATGGCTCTCTGCAAGTTCAGTCCTAAGCATAAATGTCTTTCTTGGTATCGGTGCTGCAAATTCCCCACGTTCAAGGAGGGTTCGTAGTGGTCTATATCGGTGTTTTGGTCTGCAATAGTCAGAAAGTGTTGGACCACAAACTACGCGATGGAAAGAAGAGCGAAAGCGCGTACTGTTATTGGGGAATGTCCCGATTTCCAAAACGATTGCTCGACATAACAATGCCAGAGACGACGGGCGTTGTTTCTGAATCCGCGGGGGCTCCTGGATTTGGCTGGTATGGCGAGGATGACATAGATTTTCCTGAAAGTGTTGAAGTTCGACTCTATTTTGCGGTCAAAGGTCGAGTCTTGGGGTATTTCGTGTGCAAGGCAATGGGTGAGCGTGATCGAAAGTATGAATTACGTTTTCATAGCGAATCGTGGACCTGGATAAAATCTGTAGGAATTAAGCCAAGCCAAGGGTTCAGATATTTCAAGGAGGGCTCTTGATGTGGAAGTGTAAGAGTCCCGATTGCGGCAGAACGTTTTCCGTGTTAGGCAGGATCTCTGTGGAGAAGCAGGGACCACCTTCTTTTTCGCCTGATGTTCCGCGTCGCGTGATTGTTGAGAAGCCTTGTTGCCCTTTTTGTGAAAGTATCGAGTTTGAAGAAGTGAAAGGTTCTGAGGGTTCAAAATGAGTGATGAAAGTGAGTACGATTGCGGTGAAGATGTTCTCGAGGAAGAGGATCTTTGCGACTACAATGGTGATCCATGTATCGGAGACAAGATGTTTTGCGAAGTGTGTCCTGTCCTCACGGGAGATTGGGAGCCAGAGAAAACACTGATGGATGCAGAAAGAAGGGTGAAAAAAAGAAGGGCTTCTGGTGAAGGCAAATGAAGATCTACACTGACAAACAAGTGGACGTCATTCATAGGGAGCTCGTGGAATTGGAGAAGCTTATCAGTCAGAATAGTTACGTCGTTTCTGCCGGCGTAAGAAACGTCTCTTTCCAAAGACTTGAGCGGATTCGAACGGTTCTTCTGCAAGGTGAGGAAGTCAACATTCAAGTTCAGGGGACCTAGAAAAAATGTGTACGCCTCAAGATGCCCAAAACTGCAAGAAGTGGAGAGAGGCGTATCCAGATATCCGTATCGGAATGTGTCCTCCATATTGTCCAACAATGGAAAGAATGCCTCTTCTCTTTGTCTTAGGAATGCCTCCATTAGGGAAGACTGTCTGTGATGAATGTGGCAAGAGTTTGCTGTGCCGTTGTTGTGGTCAGGTCAACCAGAATAAAGTGCGGATAGTGGATAATGTAGTGAGTCCTTGGTATTTCTGTTCTGACAAATGCAAAGAGAAATTTCTTGCTCGAAAACCTAACCCGTGAGGCTGATTGTTTTGAGTGGAGAGGAGATAGGAGATAGAGAGATAGAGTGTATGTATACATACATACATACACATACAAAAAGAAAAAATCACTCTACATTCTATTTCCCAGAGTCATTTCAAAACACGTTCGACTTGCTGCATACTATTCTGAAGAGGGAAGGCTCAAACTTCAGTCAATGGACTAGAGATAACGCTGAGTCCTATGTGAGACTTCATGAGCCTGGTAATCCTCAGCAGCGGCTTGATACGATTTTGAAGCTTGGCAAAGCTTATCATGCTCCGAGCCCTATCTGCGGCTTCAAAGACTGCATGCGAGACATAGTTGCAGTCGCCATTTTCATTCAAAACAAAAAAGAGTATGGGCTCTGTGACAAACACAAGAAAGAGGCTGAAGCGTTAGGCCCGAAGGTTTGGAGGTTCCTGAAAAAATGAGGTTTTCAGAACCCTATGGGAAAAGTCCATCAAAAACCGTTTCGAGCCCTACAGAGCCTGTTAGCCTAGGTATAGCAGTGTCAGAAAGACAAGGTGTGTAAAAATGACTATTCCAAATAAAAACGACGGTTTCAACACGTTAAATATGTTCGAATTTGAGGGTGATGATGTAGTTTGAAGACCACGAAATCGAAAGACAAGTTTTCTCAGCAAAAATTCTCAATAAGCGACTGGCGAAAAGTCGGCAATCTGAAGGAAATGATCGTGCTCGGCGTCTCTTCACGAGGCAACAGCCTATGTGTTATCATTCCAAAAGACTTAGCTGACGTTGCAGGCGTGATCAGTGGAGATCGGGTTCGAGTTTGGTTTCTAGATCATTATAGAAAGAACAGGGAAGAAGAATGATAACTAACAAACTCTCGCGGGAGAGCAGAGACCCAGACCCAAGCATCCCCTTACTATCTCTTCAGGGTGTAGGCTTCGAAGAGAGCGAAAGTCCGAACAACGAGGCGCGGATGGGGCGCCTACAACCTCTCCCGCTGGCAAGAAAAGGATGGACGAGCCCTTAGGCGACGCTGGAGAATTGAAGTGAAGAAAAGAGTAGAATGTAAGATCGATGAGAAATTAGTTGAAGAGATCGATAGAGCAGCTACTCTTCTTCACGTTACCAGGACGGAGATCATTTTGACGGCCTGTCAATTCTATCTCAGGTCCATACGACGAAGCAATAAAACTTTAAATCTACAATTCGACCGACACAATCATCAAACAAGTTCTTCCCTTCCGCCCTCGAGTGGAATCTTTGAGAGTTGAATCTTAATGCCACATAAACGCAATCAAGAAGCAATGCAACGGCGAACACAGATCCAGGAGCAACGCCGGAAAGCAAAACAAATCGTGCTCTCTTCTGCCTTCATCGACCGTGAAAAAGCGGAATCCGTCAACCTTCTTTCACCGCAACAGATCCTTATCAAACTCACAGAAGACTATCCCGAGCCCTATATGACAGCACTAGAACAGTTCACTGAGGGAGAAGTCCTCATAGACAGCCGAGGGGAGGGATCCCTCAACTTAGAGGCCTAGAATGTCCGATAACGTCCAGAATCCGCCTCTGATGCTGCCATTTTTAGCAAAGCCAAAACAAAAAAGAGCCCTAATCAAGAAAGCAGGACGTATCAGTAGAATTCTGGAATTGCGAGTTAAAGGCTACACACATGAGCAAATCGCCAAGGAATTGAACTGCAACGAGAAAACCATAAGACGCAACCTCAAAGACGAGCCCACACAAAGTTTCATAGACACATTAATGCAAGCACAACTCGCGGATATCATAGAGGCAAAAACTGGAACACGCCTCCATTACCGTGACAAACTCTTGGAGAAGTTAATGCCAAGAAAAATAGAGCAGAAAACAGAAGGCAAACTGGATATTGCTGTTGACAAGGGAAAAGACATTGCAGGTCTCCTCGCAAAATACGACACTCTCTTTAACCCAGTGGAAAAGAAGCCTCTTAATCCAGACAGTCCTCCAGAACAAGTGGATCCCGCATCAACCAACACTCAAACAAGCTGAATTCCTAGTAACCACAGAACGTGAAGCCTTGTACGGAGGAGCAGCTGGAGGCGGCAAATCAGACGCTCTCTTAATGGCAGCATTCCAATTCGTCAGCATTCCTGGGTACACAGCAATCCTTTTCCGCAGAACCTACCGGGATCTCGCGCTCCCGGAAGCCTTGATGGATCGCGCTCAAGAATGGTTAGGCGGAACAACTGCCAAATGGAACGGAGAAAATCACACATGGACTTTCCCCAGTTCCGCAAGATTATGCTTCGGTTACATGGAAACTGAGGCGGATAAATACCGGTATCAATCTGCAGCGTTTCAATTCATAGGTTTCGACGAAATCACCCAATTTCTTGAAACAGAGTACCGGTTCATGTTCAGTCGTTTACGTCGCCTTGAAACAAGCCCTGTTCCCCTCCGAATGAGAGCGGCCAGTAATCCGGGGGGAGTTGGTCATGAATGGGTTAAGCAAAGATTCCTGATTGAAGGGCACATAAAAGGGCGCGTTTTCATTCCCGCGAAACTCGAAGATAACCCTTACCTGGACCAGGCGACTTATCGGGCAAGCCTCAACGAACTTGATCCTATCACAAGAGCACAACTCTTGAATGGTGACTGGTCCGCAAGAACTACGGGCGGCAAGTTCAGGCGTGAATGGTTCAAAATTGTTGATGACTACCCGCATGACGCGCTTAGGGCTCGTTATTGGGATCTTGCTGCAACTGAGGCAGCCCCGGGCAAGGATCCAGATTACACAGTTGGCGCCTTACTCACTCAGAAAGCCGGTGTCATCTATATCATTGACATTAAACGGACTCGTGGAAGACCGCAGCAGATTGAAGCATTAATCCGTCAAACCGCTGAGCTCGACGGCAAAGAAGTAGAGGTTCACATGGAAACCGAGCCTGGAAGCACCGGCATCGCAAACATCGACCATTATGCACGAGATATCCTATTGGGATTCAGCTTTCACGGGCAGAAGACCACGGGCAGCAAAGAAGTCCGGGCTAACCCCGTGAGTTCGGCTGCCGAGGCGGGAAACATCAAGTTGGTCAGAGGTCCTTGGATAAACGATTTCCTAGATGAGGTAGAAGCTTTTCCAAGGGGACCGCACGATGATATCATCGACGCCGTTTCTGGAGCTTTCGCGATTGTTGCTCGAGGCAGACCCCAAGGGCTCGTGTCATTCGGAGTTGTCGGGGATAAATGACTGAAAAAGAAAAAGAATGGCCTTGGCCTTTCAACCGGTTTCATCCAAAACCTAAGCCTCCGCCTAAACTGCAAGGGTTTGTCACAGTGCAAGGTCCAACTCCCGGACCCTACCTCATTTCAAGTTCAGATCAACCCCAATCAAGCGAGTCTCATATTCGAGGCAGACTTGAAACAGCCAAACTAATTGAAGCCTCAGTGAATCCTGCTACAGCCGTGAAAGTTAATGTCGGCACAGTTAGCGGCGTCAAATATCCGGATGACTTCAATGATTTTCAAGATTACTTTGATGCATACAATTACATTCCCTACGTCACTCGAGCGGTTAACATCAAGCAGTTCATGATTTGGCAAATGGGCTACGACCTCGAATGCGAAGATGACGCAAGTAAACAAGCCAACACGGACTATTTAACAAAATTGCAGGCTGACACAGTAATTCGGGACGGTGCTCTCTTCGCATTAGTCTCTGGAAACATGTACTGGCAAAAACAGAAGGACCAATCATTCAAGCCTTTGAACCCAAGTAAAATGGGCTTGAAACTTGACAGCGACCAGCAAATCACGGAATATCATTACGAGCCTAGTTTCGGCAAAGTGGACCGCATAAAACCTGTTGATGTCTTGCATCTGAAATTCAACGCTGAGCCTTGGGCTCTCTTCGGTGTCAGTTGCCTCCGCTGTGTTTTGCCAACAATCAAAGCCTTATTGTTCATGGAAGAGAAACTGCCTTGGATTGCTCGGCGCCGTGCAGATCCAATGTTGCACATTCAAATTGGAAGTAAAGATAACCCCGTTGACAAGCCTACTTATGACAGAGTCAAGAATGGCGTGATCAATCGGAAGCCTGGGGAAGACATATTCAATGACGGAACAATCGAGCAGATTCAAGAAGTTTATCAGAGCGCGAGTGTCGGCGGACGTCAGACTGTTGAGCCTATTCTTGCTCATTTCACGCGTAATCTTGTTGCAGGCTTGGGGGTTCCAGAACCTGCCCTTGGATTCGGAGGCACAACCACAATGGCTACAGCCGAATACCAGGAGAGGATCCTGGAGGCGGAGGTTAGGAGTTACCAGCGCGTTTTGAAACGGTTTCATGAAGCTAATATTTTCAGTCTTGTTCAAACCGCAAAACCGGTAAAGATGGTTTGGCGGCCCATGAAAGAAGAAGACAAAAGCGCTCTTAGCACGAAACTGCAAGGTGAAATTGAACATGGCGTCGTAAGTCCGTCGTGGGCTCGGAAAACGCTGGGTTATCCTGATGATGCGGGAAAGGGCACGGTTATGAATGTACAGCTTGTGCCGTCTATGCTGAGCGATAAATTGAGTGAGGAACGCCAGAAGCGGCTTGAAACCTATGAAAAACTCAGTAGAGTCCTTGATAAAGAAGCTGCTACTTCTTGAATTGCTCCGTGAACTGACATATACTTACATGTATGTGGCCGTGGTTGACGACCGAACCTGTGATCCATGCTTAAAGCATGACACGCGAACATATACAGGCGATCAACTCCTTGGCCTATTCCCATTTCTGCAGGGCACGGTCGGGGACAGCGTACTGTTACCGACAGTACATAATCACTGCAGATGCATGATCATTTTACTTGAGGTTGGAATCTAGATGCCGAGACACTCAGACTTTCAAAAAATCTATGACGCCTTCATGTGGCGGTACTGCAAAGACCATCAGGAATGTGAAGAGGGAAAACGAGTTTACTACGCTTGGCTCAACAAGTTGGGCCTTGATGACACTAAACCGTATCAGAGGCCACAAGAGAAATTCAGCTGGACCAAATCATATCTGCAATTTCTCAAGGAAGACGAGAAAGCCAAATACTTCAAAGTTGAAGCTCTCTTCCCGCTTTGTAGCATGAATGACAACGTCTACACACAAGACGAATTACTCCAGGCAGCCAGATCTCTTGTCGGCAAAACCGTAGACCTCAACCATACAGACGAGAAACTTCCTGAAGTCACAATCTATGACGCCCAATACGAGGACGACTGTGTCGAATGCCTCCTCAGAGTAGCCAAGGAAAGCAAGGCATTGGAAATGATTGAGAAGGGCGAGATCCTCCAAGTCAGCATCGAAGCAGACTGTCTCCGAGGCACCGAACAGACGCCGGAAGGCAACATGTGTCATGGTCTCGTTTTCACAGGGCTCGCCTTGCTCACGAAAGATGTCTTACCTGGAGTACCGCTTACTCGTATTATGCCGGTTGAGAAACTGGTTGAAAGTTTCAAAGGTGTAACAATGTCAAAAGAAGAAAAAGAACAGAAGATTGAGAATAAGGATCTATTACCGCCTGGTTCATCAACGAAAAGTCTTAGTGAAATGACGGCTGACGAAATAGCAACAGAAATAGAAGTAATAGTGAAAACCCTAGGTGACCTTGATCGTCAACTCTATCCACAAGCCAAAGAAATACCTCCATCTCCTTCGAAACTTACGCCTGCTGAACAAGATGCAATACGCGCTAAAATGGACGTTTTACGTGCTCAATTAGATGGATATCGCCAAGCTCTGACGCTGAAAATCCTTACCCAAGCGACTGTTGAGAAGAAGATGGAAGATCTTCAAGGCAAGTATGAAGCTTTGAAAAGCGAAGTCGAGCAACTGAAGAAGCCGAAGGAAGAGCCTAAACAAGAGCCTAAGAAAGAACCGTGCAAATGTTTGTTGACGAAGGAAGGTTTCTGGGCTCGTTTTCACGAACTCCGCAGCGAAGGCCTTGACAAGAGTGATGCATTTCGGATTGTAAGCCAAGAACTCATTGCAGCAGTAGAGAAGAAATCGAAGTAATCCGGATTTTTCAGTCTGTTCAGTTCTTTGGTGAAACGGTACAGCAACCCTCCGACTCTCTTGGGTGAGCCCTAGAGCGAAATGTGGGACGTAAACTTGAAAGGAGAATGAAAAGAATGGATGACAAACAAATTCAGGAAGCCATCAAAAGCTTTGATGACAAAGTCAAGAGTATCGATGAGAAGATAGCTTTAGGCACGAAAGGAATTGATGATCGCATTGCGAAGGCACTTGAACAGTTAGCTGCAAAAGAAGATCTTGCTCCTTACATGCAGATGAGTCCGCGAGAAATCTATGCTGCACAGAGAAAGCGATCTCTTATTGAAAAACTCCAAACTTTCAATGAGAGTGACGCTGCCAAAATGACCGTGAAAGAACTACTCACGAGCACAAGTAACGTAGCACTGCCCACAACCGTCCAGGCCCGAGCCCTTCTAGAACTGAACAACTGGTCAGATCTCCGCGAAATCTGCATGATCGCAGACGTCCCGAAAGGCGGCGGCAAAACAATCGACACTCAAATCATGACGCAACCAGCATATGCAAATTGGACTGAAGGATCAGCTCTGAGTGCTGCAGATCCCACACTCACAAAACGAACCGTAACCCTCGCACCCTTCGGCAAAGTCACACAGATCTCAGATCTACTTGCGAACACCTCAGCCTTGAATTTTGTCGAGAATCTCGGCAGAATCCACGGTGGATGTGTCCGCCAAGGCATATTCGAAAAAGTCTGTGTCGCCCTATCCGCAGGAGCAGGTAACACCGTAAGCGCAGCCGCAACGTCAGTCTTGACGTTCGCGGATGTACGAAATGCAATCAAATTGAATGCTGTAGACGCGTTCATCGCAGACTTCATTGTCACATCGCCGAGCAACATGTGGACGGCTTTCAGCACAAGCGACGCTATGACGCAGTACTATGGCAGTCTTAATGATCTCATGAAGAGCGGCTTGGGCATGAAGGCGCATGTTCTAGGCCTTGATTGGTACGCTGATCCATACTTTGACACAACGTTCCCAGCATCAGCGAAGAAACTTGCTTACGTCGGATTGAAGGGCCAAAGCGCAATTTGGGCCGCACTGCAGAACGAGCCAGTTGTCGAACTCTATCGTGTGCCAACTGAGCTTTCGAATTACGTGATTACTCACATGGATGGCGGAGCCAAGGAAGGCAGTGCAAACAGCATCTGCACCATCACATACCAAAGCTAACACCGCATGGGTTCAGGTTTCGAACACATCATTCTCTTCCCCCTTTTCTAGGGATTCAGGATTTCTAGTGAAAAAGTGAAAGGTAATGGCTCAATCATCAACGAAGGGCGTTTGGCTTGACATGAAAGACCTCTACAAGCCATTGCTAAAGTTGAGTCCCGTTGAATTGCGAGCCCTTGCCTATGGCATAACGCCCTTCTACAAGTTGAATGACAGCATCTTGTACGGGTTTGACGAGAAAGGTCAGACTTTCGCGGTTTACAGTTTACCCGAGCCCAAAGCGGATATCCATAGGGCTCGTTTTGCGCCTAAATGCGTCAACCTTTGCGGGCACAATTTGAAACGTCCCCATCTCACGTGCCGTGTGTGTCGTTATCGGAAGATCCAGAAAGGCAAGTTGCCGTTTCTTGTGCCTGTAAGAGTCTACGTGCTTTCAATGGGTACAAACCGTCAATTCGAGCGGTTGCAGGGTTGGCTGGTGAAGAAGCTGTTGGCGTTGGTTGAGTTTATTGCTTTATGGCATGAAGGGAAAGGAAAGAAATGAGTGAAAGTATGAAGTGAGGGTTCAAACTTGGGAATAAAAGCCTCTGAAGGATTTCTTGATCTCATAGCAATCACGGAGACAGCGACCGGGCTCCTGAAGACAGGGCTCGCTCCGACATGCACATTATACAAGATCAGCGACGGAACCTCGACTAGTCTCACCGTCGCAGAAATCGGAACAACAGGTCTCTATAAAGTCACTAACCTCACGTTTGGAACTGCAACGGAATATGTCACTGTTTGGGCTGTCGCCGGAGCCTACACGATCCATTATCCCTTCAAACTTTTCAAGGTCGGAGGAGGCCAAGAAGCCGACATCTACACGGACAGTCAAGCCCTCGTCGGACGATTGACAGCTGCTCGAGCCGGTTATCTGGACGAACTCGGCGCTGCAAATCTCCCAGCTGACCTGGACACGGTTCTCACTCGCTTAACGGCTGCAAGAGCCGGATACCTCGATGAACTCGCAGCCGCAAATATTCCAGCCGACGTCGACACATTACTCACTAGACTCTCAGCTTTGCGAGCTGGGTATCTTGACAACTTGAGCGCCGGCGCCGTAGCCTTAAACGCTGACATGGCAACGATCCTGACTCGTCTTTCCGCTGCCAGGGCTGGGTATCTGGATAACTTGTCAGCTGGAGCCGTCGCTCTTGCCTCAGTATGTACGGAGGCGAGACTCGGAGAACTCGCAGCGGCTAATATCCCGGCAG
>Ga0315289_10011949_pt1 | contig 12271 bp, 14 predicted proteins | sample YL17G11_40_MG_FD_203452 | JGI IMG/M metagenome (GOLD analysis project Ga0315289, IMG submission 203452) | Sediment microbial communities from Yellowstone Lake, YNP, Wyoming, USA - YL17G11_40 | ecosystem: Environmental > Aquatic > Freshwater > Lake > Sediment | place: USA: Wyoming | collected...
GATGACCGGCATGGAAAGAGTATTTATTGATACCAGCGGGTGGGTCGCCCTTTTTGTGGGTAATGACACAAACCATGCCAACGCGGTTAAAATTTATGAAAGCTTGAAAGACGCAAAGGCGCAGCTTTACACGTCCGATTACGTGATTGATGAAACCATCACGACGATTCTAGTCAGAGGCAGCCACCGGCAGGCGATTGCCGCCGGCAACGCCATTTTGGCAAGCAAAGTCGTAAAAATCATTGCCATCAACCAGCAATATTTTGTGTCTGCCTGGAAACTTTTCCAAAAATACGAAGATAAAAAATTTAGTTTTACGGATGTGACTTCTTTCGCCGTTGCGGCCGATATGAACATCAAAAAAGCCTTTTCCTATGATAGCGATTTCGCGCAAGTCGGCATCGAATTGTGTCGGCCTTGAGGGCATGTACCTTACAAAAGGATATTATGCGATTTAGCGCTTTGTTGCTGCTTATGATTTATCTTTTGTGCGGGTCAGTTTACGCTCAGGATCAATACTGCAATGTTTATTCCGCAAAACCTGAATGTATTGTTCCAAGCCGCACGGGTAAAACATACGCGAAAATGATTTGGAAAGACAAGGCTCCGATTGTAATTCAGATCTATAAGGCCCAAAAAGGTCATAATGAATTATTGTATACCTATAATGTTAATTGGCCTTGTTGCAATATTCCTCTTTTCCTGAGCGAAGAAGATAACGGAGTATATGCTCTTGTCTCCGGCATGAGATTTTATGCCAATGGCAAGCTTTTAAAATCATGGACTGATGATGAGCTGATCGACATGGGAGCGCGATACCAGGGTATGAAAGGCGGGTATAGAGCTGATTATAAAGTCATTGGTTATCAAAAAGCCCAGCCTCCGGTCAATAAACCGTTTTGGGTCATCGAGATCGAGAACGGAGTTAAAGTAGACTTTGATCTTACAACCGGGCAGATATATCCTTTAGCTCCTGTAATGGTCTATTCGCCGGATAAAATACCTCCCAAGGACGATATTGACATGGCTATCGATCGATTATTTAGGAGGTTTGGTCGCCCGGGACAGGAAAATTATTCACAAAAAATAGTAAGTCTCGGTGATTCCATAGTTCCCAGATTAATCGCAAAATACAAAAGCCTGCAGAAGATCAAAGGTGCAGACGTTAGGCCGTTGGTGCAGTGTTTATTGGGGATATCTTCAGACCAGGCATTGGCGTTTTGCCGGCAGATATTACAGGATTACCAATATCCGCTTGTTTTTGACCTTATTGTCAAAAAATACCCTATATCAAGCGAAGAGCAGCTTATTCAACCACTGATTGCGCTCGCCGCGAACCCCAATATCGACGAGCAGCATTATAGTAAGGTCCAGGCGCGTTTATCGGCTATCATCCGTCGGGATCCTTCCAAGGCTAGTCTATTGATAGTCGCGCTGAAGGATGATCCGGCATATGAACGTTACGACAAGAGATTGCGCCTTGTTCTGGATTTTATCTTTGGTCCCCCGGAAAGGGTGCGTATCATCAAAAAGCCTGAGTTTATTTATGACAATGACATGTGGCGCGTTTGGTGGGACAACAACAAGGATAAACTTTTTGATTGGGCCGTGAGCCTTCGGACATATAGCATGGAGGAGAGCTACGCGCTTATGGTCAGCCTGAAGGATAAGCGGGCTATCCCGGTTTTGCTTTCCGATATTGATTCTCAAAGCCAGATTTATTTACGTTATCAGGCAGCCCTTGTCTTAAAAAGCTTTGAAGGCGACGTTAAGTACGATTCTGGTGAAACATTTCCAATGGAAGCATTGAAAAAAAGCTATACAATGGAATCTTTCGAGCGTAACGAGAAACAAATTGTAAGATCACTTAAAGAGCGATTCGCCGGAATAAACCACTAAAAAGATATGAATTACAAAGACACTTTAAATCTGCCGCAGACCAAGTTCGCCATGAAAGCGAACCTGACCCATCTTGAGCCCAATCTGATGAGCTATTGGGATTGTGAAGAAGTCTATGAACTTTGCGCCAGTAAACGCAAAAACTCGGCCAAGTTTGTTTTACATGACGGGCCGCCTTACGCCAACGGTCTGATCCACATCGGCCACGCGCTGAACAAGATACTTAAAGACATGGTGGTGAAGTACCATATGCTGCGCGGATATGATGCGCCTTACGTGCCGGGGTGGGATTGTCACGGATTGCCGGTGGAACACCAGTTGTTCAAGGAATTAAAGCGTTCCAAGCACGACGTGGACGTGGTGAGTTTCCGTAAACAGGCTCGGGAATTCGCCCTTAAATACGTGGACTTGCACCGTCAGGATTTTAAACGCCTGGGTCTGTTTGGTCGCTGGGAAAAGCCTTACCTGACGCTTGACCCGGCCTATGAGCACCGCGTTTTAAGCCTTTTATCTTTGCTGGCCAAGGACGGTTATATTTACCGCGGCCGCAAGCCGGTCAACTGGTGCTGCACTTGCGAGACCGCCTTGGCGGAAGCCGAAGTGGAATACGCGGATGAAAGTTCCGACTCGATCTATTTTCTTTTTGCCGTGGTCGACGGGAAAAACAAAGTGCCGGCCGGCACGGATTTCCTGGTGTGGACCACGACGCCCTGGACCCTGGTGTCGAATGCGGCCGTGGCAGTCAACCCCAACCTGACGTATGAACTGGTGGAGATGAACTCAAAAAGATTCCTGGCTGCCCGGGAGTTGATACCGGCGATCGCCAAGAAGTGCAACGCCGAGGCGCATGTCTTGGCGTCTTATGCCGGCCGCGATCTTGAAGGGATCAGCCTGGCGCATCCGTTTTTAAAGCGCGCGGCGCAGGTTGTCCTGGCTGATTTTGTCAGCCATGAGGATGGTTCGGGATGCGTGCATATCGCTCCCGGCCACGGCGCTGAGGATTTTTCGCTTGTGTCCAAATACGATTTGCCGATGATCATGCCGGTCAACGAGAAAGGCCGTTTTGAGGAACCGGATGAGTTTAAGGGAAAAAGTGTCCAAGAAGCGACTGTCACGGTGCTCGAGCGGTTGTCATCAGGAGGCCGGTTACTGGTCCATGAAAAGATACAGCATGCTTATCCGCATTGCTGGCGTTGCAAGAGCCCGATCATTTTTCGGGCGACTTTCCAGTGGTTCATGAACGTTGGGCATAACGGTTTGCGCGAAAAACTGCTGGCGGAAACCCAAAAGGTGACCTGGATACCGGCTAGCGGCAAGGAGCGCATGATCGGGATGCTGGCCACTCGTCCGGACTGGTGCCTTTCCCGGCAACGGCTCTGGGGGATACCCATACCCGCCTTGAGATGTCTGGCGTGCGGGGAAGTGGTCCTGGAACCGGGGGTGATCGACCAAGCCGCAGCAATAGTTAAAGACGAAGGAACGGATTGCTGGTTTATCCGGAAACCTGAGGATTTCCTGCCGCAGGGTCTGGCCTGTCCTAAATGCGGCAAAGGCAAGTTCGAAAAACAGTACGACATCCTGGATGTCTGGTTTGAATCCGGAGCCAGTTTTTATGCCGTGCTTAAAAATAACCCCGCGCTAAAATTTCCGGCGGACATGTACCTGGAAGGCAGCGATCAGCATAGAGGGTGGTTTCAGGTGTCGCTTATCCCATCCACGGCCCTGGAGGGCCAGGCGCCGTTTAAGACAGTACTGACCCATGGTTTTGTGGTGGACGGAGACGGCCGCAAGATGTCCAAGTCCCTGGGCAATGTGGTCTCGCCTCAGGACCTGGTCAAAAAACACGGGGCGGAAATATTGCGTTTGTGGGCCGCCTACAGCGATTACAGCGAAGACGTGCGCATCAGTGACGCCATCGTTTCGCAATTAGTGGATATTTACCGCAAGGTCCGCAATACCATCCGTTTCATCATGGGCAATCTTTATGATTTTGAGCCGGCCAAATATAGCCCTGACCCGACCCAGATGCCGCAAGTTGACCGCCTGATGATGGCCAAACTCGCGTTGTTTGGGAACGAAGTGATCCAGGCTTACGAGGAAGCCCATTTTTACCGGGTCTGCCAGAAAATATTTGGATTGTGCAACATGGAATTAAGTTCCTTTTATCTTGACATCCTTAAGGATAGATTGTATACTTTGGCCTCTCATGACCCGGCACGCCGGTCAGCGCAGTTTGTTCTTTATCATATTATCCGGGTATTGCTTAAGGTTTGCGCGCCGATAATGTCTTTCACCGCCGAGGAAGCCTATTTGTCTTCCGACGGTAAATTGGGTCCGGAAAAGTCGATTTTCCTTGAAGAAATGGAGCCCGATTTTTACGCGAAATATCTTGATCTTGGCTTGCTTGAGCGTTGGGAAAATATTTTTAGCCTGCGCCAGGAAGTGTTGAAAGAGATAGAGAATAAACGAACGGCCGGCCTGGTGGGAAGCTCGCTTGACGCCAAAGTCGCCCTATGCTTTAGCGGCCGGGAATTCGATTTTTTTAAAGACCTTACGGAAGTCCTGCGGGAAGTGTTTATCGTTTCGCAGGTCCGAATAGTAGAAGGTATTCGCGCGATAATTGTGGATAAAGCCGATGGGATAAAATGCCCGCGGTGCTGGAATTGGTACAGCGAGGCTCCGGTAGATGAACTGTGTCCCAAATGCCGCCGGGCCGTGGGAAAAAATTGATATATTTTAACCGTAACTTGAGGAGGATATCATGATCGCCAAAAAAAAGAAAACTGCTAAGCTGAACGCCAAGACTAAAAAAACTAAAAAAGCCGCCGCCAAAGCGGTTAAAAAGCCGTTGGTCGTTCAGCCCAAAGAAGCGCCGGTCAGGAAGCTCAAGACGCCTTTTTCCGCCAAAGAACTTTCTGATTTTAAAGATAAACTCATGAATGCGCGGGAAGATATCATGGCCCAGATACGCGAGATCTCCGATGAGACACTGATGAAATCCCAGAAGGACCTTTCCGGAGACATGTCCGGCTATGGTCTGCATATGGCGGATGTGGCTACCGACAATTTTGAGCGTGAGCTTAATATGGGGTTGGTTTCCGACGATCGCGAGGTCGCCCTCGAGATCGATGAGGCCATGAAGCGTATTCAGGAAAAGACCTATGGCTGCTGCGAAGCTTGCAGCAAAGCCATATCCAAGACACGTCTTACGGCCATACCTTACACCCGGCACTGTAAAGTCTGCCAGGAAGCCAAGGAGCATGAAAAAACCTAGTGCTATCCCTGGTCACGGCGCGGCTTTTTTCTGGCTGCCGGCGGTCATCGTGTTACTGGGAGACGGTTTTTTAAAGCACTACCTGCGCGTTAATCACGCCTACCAGTCTTTTTCCATAATCAAAAGCATCCTTAATATAACGGTGGTATTTAATACCGGCGCGGCGTTCAGCCTGTTCAGAGGCAAATCTGCATTTCTGGTCTGGGCCGCGGTCCTGTTTTTGGTGTTTTTTGTGATATTTTTGCGCGGCCGCCGCGACCCTACCCGGCTTTTTCTGATCGCCGCTGGTCTGATCGTGGGCGGAGCTTTATCCAACTTATATGACCGCGTGGTCCTGGGATATGTGGTGGATTATATTGATTTTAGGGTCTGGCCGGTATTCAACCTATCGGATGCCTGCATCAATGTCGGGGCGGGATTGTTGATCTGGGAAGAAATCAAAAGACGACCGCAGAAACATGAAAAAACTTCGTAAAATATGGTATAATTTATTTGGAGGTAACAACTATGAGAGAAGTATTTATTTACCACGGTGAAGAAGGATATTGGGTCGCGGAATGCCCCAGTCTGCCTGGGTGTATCAGCCAGGGTAAAACAAAAGAAGAAGCTATCACCAATATCAAAGAAGCCATTGAAGGTTACATTTTAGCTTTAAAAGAAGATAGCCTTCCCGTTCCTGCGGAAAATTTCGAAGCCTTTGTGGTAGCGGTATGAATCAACTTCCCAGGATTGCAGGCCAAGATTGCGTAAAAGCTTTAGGTAAGGCCGGGTTTTATTTTAAACGCCAACACGGCAGCCATATAATCCTGCGTAAAGACAATCCCTTCGCTCAACTTGTCGTGCCTAACCATAAAGAACTCGATAAAGGCACGTTACGCGCAATCATTCGTCAGGCGGATTTAAGCGTCGAAGATTTTTTACGGCTCTTAAAAAAATAGCGGTTAAAAATGAGTCTTAAATATTTACGAGTAATGATGGTTGGTTTAATTGGTATATTATTTTTTGATATGTATCCTGTTTATGCTGAAAAAACTGCTGAAGAATATTTTCAGAGTGGCATAGCCGCTCGTAAGCAAGGGAATATTACTCAAGCTATCGCCGATTATAGTAAAGCGATAGAAATTAATCCTGATTTTGCATGGGCCTATTTTTATCGTGCGGATGCCTATGCCGTGCAGGGCAACTTTTCTCAAGCCGCTACAGATGAAAACAAGGTAAAAGAAATTCGCACTAAAGAGGCCTATGCTTCTCGTGATGTGTATATCTATGCCCCACAAGATAATTTTGTTTCGTCTGCTGAATCAGGCAAAGGCCAAGGGGTAATAGAAAACCTGGATTTTAAAGACGCGGATGTCAAGACAGTGATTCAGGCTATTGCCCAAAAGGCTGTTAAGGGTGGACAGAAGGTAAATATCTTGGTTTCTTCCGGGGTTAACGGTAAGGTAACAGTTGATTTAAAAAATATTGATTGGCAGTCTGCTTTAATCGCTGTCCTTAAGACTTTCAAACAGCCTAATAATTATGTTTATGGCTGTATGTGGAATGGAGAAAACTCGGTTTTAGTGGATACCATGGATAATCTTTCCGGGATACAGGTTCCCGAGGTTAGTGTCATCTCAACATTAAAGACTATTTCTATTGCTATGGAAAATTACGCGGTAGCTCATAATGGTAGATACCCCTTTGATGTGGTTGATTTAACCAAAGAATTTCCGCCTTATTTGAGTAGTAATTATGCAAAAACGGTTCCGCCTGACTATAGTATTGCATGTTCTGGTTTAGGTGGAACTGGTTACAGGTGTGTCGCAAGGGTTAATCCTGATAGCGTCTATGCTAAAAAGATGACTGATTATGTGGCAACCACGGGAGGCAATTTAACTCCAGCGCATCCTTATCAAACGATTTATCCGGTAAAGGGTGATTAGCTTATAGGTTTGGCTGAGTTTGGTAAGCAGAGGCTTGCAAACTCTCCGTATAGTCCACTGATTGGGGAAAGTCTAATATGACTAAGCAAGAAATTCCAAGATACTGGGTGAAGTCGTCGGATAATGACTATCAAACTATGCTGTACCTGTTTAAAGGGAAAAATTATCCATGGGCATTGTTTGTCGGCCATATCGTAGTTGAGAAATTGTTAAAGGCGTATTACGCAAAAAATGTTGACGCAAATACGCCGTACATCCACGATTTACTACGAATCGCTGAAAAAGCAAAGCTTGGTCTTTCGGAGGAACGTAAAAATTTTCTCGATACTTTGACCAGTTTTAACATAAAGGCGCGGTACGACGACTATAAATTGAAATTCTATAAGATGTGCACGAAAAAGTTTGCCGCCGAGCAATTCGCTAAAATAAAGGAATTCAGGCTATGGATAAAAGAAATGCTTTAAAATTAGCCAGGGATTACGTTAATTTCCTTGTTTCTCGTCGATATTATAACGTGAAGGGTGCCTTTTTGTTTGGTTCGTATACGCGAAATAATTTCAACAATGACAGCGACATCGACATCGCCCTTATCTTGGATGGCTATAAAGATAGCGTAAAAGAATTATCAAACCTAATGAGGCTTCGCAGAAATTTTGATCTTAGAATAGAGCCCCACCCTATCGCGAAAAAAGACTTCAGCGACAGCAACCCTTTTGCTAAAGAAATAAAAAAAGGGTTGAAAATTTTATAAATCCGCCGTTAGCCTTAAAACCCTACCCAAGCCTGTTTGTTTTGTTATAATAGCCCAATGATTTACGATTTTATAGTTTCGCCTGAATCAGCCGGCAAGCGGCTGGATGTGTTTTTAAGCGAAAATGTGGTCGGCCTTTCCCGTACCAAACTGGCCCGGAGCATCGCCGAAGGCCGGGTTACGGTAAATGATTCTACTAAAAAACCGGGTTTCCGTCTGGCTGCCGGCGCGAAAGTCAAAGCTGAAATACCCGAAGAACAACCGCACGGGCTCTTACCGTTTGAAAGATCAATACCGATACTTTACGAAGACGATGATCTGTTGGTCCTGGATAAACCCGCGGGTATCAGTACGCATCCGCCTTATCCGGGCATCAACGATACCCTGGTCAACGCGCTGGTCTGGATGGGCAGGGATCTCGCGCCGATCAATCCAATGCGGCCGGGCATTGTCCATCGCTTAGACAAGGACACCTCTGGCGTGATGGTGGTGGCCAAGACCAACCAGGCTTATCTTGACCTGGTTGCTCAATTCCGCAAGCGCCGGGTGGTAAAAGTTTACCGGGCCATACTTTGGGGTTTAGTAAAAGAGGATGAGCTGACCGTGGACATGCCGCTGGCCCGTGACGAAAAAAACCGTCTGCGCATGAAAGTCAGTTTCCTGGGCGCCAAAAACGCCAAGACCGTGCTTAAAGTGATCGCGCGTTATAAGGATTCCACCTATGTATCTTTGGATATCCATACCGGCCGTACTCACCAGATCCGCGTGCATATGCGGTTTTTGGGGTTTCCCATCATCGGCGACAAGAAATACGGCATCAAAGACGAATACCGCGAAATGTTTTTGCACGCGTATCGTTTAAGTTTCAGCCATCCTCAGGACGGCCGCTCGCTGTCATTTGAAGCGCCGATCCCGGTGTGTTTCAGGAGTTTTTTGGCGGCTCAAGCGGCTTGACGCGGCGCATTCAAAGTGTAAAATGATAAGTGCAATGTTAAAAGTCCTGATCGTCGACGACGAAGAATATGTGCGGGATTTCTTAGGCCGGATGTTCCGGCGGCGGGGCTGCGAAGTATTTTTGGCCGCCGACGGCGAGCAGTGTTTGGCGATCCACCGCAAAAACCCGGCTGATTGTATTTTTTTAGACATACACCTGCCGGGCAAAGACGGTATGTCGGTATTCCGCGAGATCAAACCGTTTAAGGGGGCCACCAAGATCTTTTTTATTACCGGCGAAGATAACCCGTTGATCCGCAAACAAGCCGAATCAATGGGTGCCGACGGATATTTCTTGAAGCCGCTGGATACCGCGCAGATAATCGGATTGCTGGAAGGGCTGCAAAATTAAACATGTTCACTATTTATCCTTTGGATAAAGTCAATGCCTTGATCAATATCGCCCCGGATAAATCCATATCCCACCGGGCGCTGATCCTTTCCGCAATATGCCGCGGCCGCACCGTGATCAAACCTTTTCTGGAAAGTGACGATACCCAGGCGACCATTCGCTGCCTGCAAAGTCTAGGCGCGGGTGTCAGGAAACGCACCGACGGTTCCCTGTTGGTTGAGGGCCATGGTCTGTTTTTCCCGGGGTCGGCACCGCGTGCGCTTTATGCCGGTGAATCCGGCGCGACCATGCGGATATTGAGCGGAGTATTGTGCGGCCAAAAGTTTCCTGTGGAATTTAGCGGCGCGCCGTCGCTCGAGCGTCGGCCGATGGGCCGCATCATCGAGCCACTGCGAAAAATGGGCGCGGATATCAACGGTCGACAATATAACGGCCAGCTCTATCCGCCGATACTGGTAAAACCGGTCAAGCGGCTTAAAAAAGGGACTTTCCCGTTGAAGGTCGCCAGTGCTCAGGTAAAATCGGCTTTGCTTTTGGCCGGGCTTTACGTTTCGGGTGCGGTAAAAGTCAGCGAGCCGTATATCTCGCGCGACCATACTGAACGTATGCTTAAGCTTTTTGGGGCCCGGATCAGCGTACGCGGCTCAAGCGCCACGATCCGGCCGGTCAAAGCTTTACGCAGCCCGGGCAAGGTAGCTGTTCCCGGAGATTTTTCTTCCGCGGCTTTCTTTATAGTCATGGCCGCGATATTGAAGGATTCGTCCATCACCATAAAAAAAGTCAATCTTAATCCCTCGCGTTGCGGTCTGCTCCAAGTCCTTAAGCGCATGGCCGCGGACATCCGGATCGGCAATCAGCGAAAAGCTTACGAACCTTATGCCGACATCACGGTCAAAAGTTCCCGGCTTAAAGGCATCCTGGTCCAGGCCCGGGAAATACCTTCGTTGATCGATGAAATACCTATACTTTGCGTGGCCGCGGCTTTTGCTGGAGGCCGTACCGAGATAAGAGGCGTAGGGGAATTACGGGTCAAGGAGACTGACCGTCTGGCCTCAATGATCTCGAATCTACGCGGGGCCGGGGTGGATATAAGCGACAAGCCGTATGGCAAGAAGGATTATAAATTAGTGATCAATGGGAAACCCGGTTATGCGGGCGGCATCTTTTCCAGCCACGGCGATCATCGCACCGCCATGAGTATGATAATCTTTGCTTTGGCCTGCGCTCGACCGTCGCGCATTGACGATATACGCTGTATCAACAAATCGTTTCCGGGTTTTGTCTATGAGGTGAGCAAGTTATATGCGGATTGTCAGGTTTCTTCATAAAAAACAGGTTTATTGGGGCAGACTGGAGGGCGAAACCATAGTTTTTCTCGCCGGTGAACAGGATCGCCGGCAGCGCTTCAGTCCCAAAAAGGTCCTTTTTGACGATGTCCGTCTGCTTGCGCCGGTTGCGCCGTCCAAAGTCGTTTGTGTGGGCTTGAACTATAAAGGCCATGCCGTGGAACTGCGTATGCCGGTCCCTGCCGCGCCGCTGATTTTTATTAAACCCTCAACTTCCGTGATCGGTCCGGGAGAAAAGATCATTTATCCGGCCGGCGTAGGGCGGCTGGATTATGAAGCTGAACTGGCTGTGGTCATCGCTAAAACCGCTAAAAACGTTCCTTTTGCCAAAGTCGGAGAATATGTCTTGGGCTATACCTGTCTTAATGACGTGACTGCCCGCGATCTGCAGAAGAACGACGGGCAATGGACCCGGGCTAAATCTTTCGATACTTTTTGTCCGCTGGGGCCCTGGATCGAGACTGAACTGGATACCACCAATCTGGAAGTGCGTAGCCTGCTTAATGGTAAGGTCTGTCAGGATGACCGTACCAGCGGATTTATTTTTACGCCGGATGCCCTGGTAGTTTTTATTTCAGGGGTGATGACTTTACTGCCGGGTGATGTGATCGCTACCGGTACGCCGATGGGTGTTGGCCCGATGCTGCCGGGCGATACGATCGAGGTGGATATCGAGGGGATCGGGAAGCTTACCAATAAAGTGGAGAAACCATGAAAAAAACGATCGTTTGTTTTTTTGCTCTGTGTTTTATTACCGGCAGCAGTTACGCTTTAGATTGGCCGGCAATGCACGAAAAAGCGGACAAGTTGACTGCCGATCAGGCCAAGGTCGAGGCGGCTGCCGCCTCTGATTCTTTGGAGGCCTTGTATGTCCTGGGATTAAGCTGTTTAAACGAACACAAAGACGACCAGGCCGCGGCCGCATTTCAGAAGATGTTTGAGGCGGATTCCTCAAGCATTGAGGCTAAGTGGGGCCTGGCGGAAGTGAACCGGCGCAAATATAAGACCAACGAGGCCAAAAACGCTCTCTGGACGCTTACGCAATCCGAGCCCGGTTTCGCGCCGGCTTTTATCAGCCTGGCCTACATCAAATATAATCTGCAGGAATACGATGAAGCCCTGAAGCTAAGCCAGACAGTGATCGACCTGGGTAAGGATAAAGTGGACGCGGCCAATTATTCGCGCGCTTTTTTGATCTCGGCCGGCAGCCGGGGGATGTTGGCCCATTACGGCGGTCCCATCGCCAAGCTAGTCCAGGGCTTACGGGTGATGCCGGAACTTAAAACCGCCCAAAAAATACTGCCGGAGTCGGCGCAAGTATATTTCGGTCTGGGCGCTTATTACATGCTGGCTCCCAGACTTGCCGGAGGGGATATCAAGCTGGCGCAAGTGTATTTGAAAAAGACCGTCGAGCTGGATCCCGGGTTTGCCGACGCCTATGCCCGTCTGGCCCAGCTGTATAAAGCTGGAGGCGATGAAGCTAAATATAACGAGTATCTGGAAAAAGCCCTGCAAATCGATCCGCAGAACTTTCTCGCCGCGGACATCAAGTCGGGAAGATGCAAATACGTCTGCCCGGAGTAGGTCGGAAAGAGCAGCCGTGGTTTTAAGGCGAATTGACAAAAGCGCATTGTCATGGTATATTTTAACCATAAACATGGTATTTCTAAACCATAGAGGGCCGGCCAGATGTTTCCTAATACAGGAACTTTAATAAGTAAAGTTTTGGCG
>Ga0315289_10011950_pt1 | contig 12270 bp, 21 predicted proteins | sample YL17G11_40_MG_FD_203452 | JGI IMG/M metagenome (GOLD analysis project Ga0315289, IMG submission 203452) | Sediment microbial communities from Yellowstone Lake, YNP, Wyoming, USA - YL17G11_40 | ecosystem: Environmental > Aquatic > Freshwater > Lake > Sediment | place: USA: Wyoming | collected...
CAACTAACAAGTTACGATTACAGGAATGAACAATGAAGGCTAGAAGTGCCAAGACTGCAGCAAGTAAGAAAGCAAAGGGTGCAAAGTTAGAAAAAGAAGTTGCGGCTGAGTATAGAAAGATAGGCATTGAAGCACAAAGAATGCCTTTATCTGGTGCTATTAGCCACATGAAAGGCGATATATGGAAAAGGGTGTACGACGGATGGATAGACGAATGCAAATCAGCAGAGACAGTAAAACTAAGAGAGTGGTGGGAACAGACAATGCGACAGAGGGGCAGAGCAGAGCCAGTGTTACACATATCTGCGAACTACCGACCAATTATTACAGTAATAAGAACCGACAAATGGTACGACCTACTCAAAGAATTAGACGACACAGGACAAAGATTTCTACATAAGAGCGAGAAACTTACTAAGAAAAGATTTAACTTGTGGAATGAGTGGAATGAACTAGAAGCAACACAGGGGTACGGAGAACCCGTATTGCATATAGAAGAACACGATTTAACAGTTATTAGTCTTAATCACTTTATGGAGATTAGACACTGTCTATTATGAGAAAGATTATGGCTATTAAATATATGATTAGTCGCAAGAGTAAGGCAGGTGAACCTTATGACCTCTACTGCTACATCCTAGATGATGGCAACGAAGTAGAAAGCGTTACTAAATATAAGATAAATACACCCGTAACAGTTTGGTATGACGAGCAGTGGGATAAGGTGAAACTTAAACCTAAAAAGCTTGACAATACTAATACTAAAGCGTAATATTATAAGCATAATGAAAGGAACTATTGGTGCTTATCATTTGGTCGCAGATAAGTTAAATGTTGCAAACCAATCAATAATTAAATAGAAGTTATTTTTAAGATAACACTCGTTTAAGTTGCTAATTTGTACAAACAGCCATGCACTTTAAAAGGAGAACTATGAGTGATATAGATGAAAAAATAGAGGAGTGGAAGAAATGAACTGGAAACCTTTTAATGACGCATTTGAAGCAGAAATAGAAGCACAAGAATTTATGATAGACGAAGCAGAGTGGTGGGCAATAATTAAAGCACTTAAAGTTGCCCAACAAGCAATGGAGTCAAGTAATGAGTGATATAAATAAAAAGCTAGATGAGATACTTGGTGCGTTAGTAAATCAGGTAGAGTGGTGTGTAAACCCTGCAGCTGGTGCAGTCTCCGTTAACAGAGAAAAAGAGCAAGCCGCTCAGTCTACTTCCAAACAACTAATTCTAAACTACATTTTAATTGATATTATAGGAAACAATGAGATAGTAACTGGTCATAATACCAACGCATACTCTGATGATGACTGTGATGCTTTAGTGCGCAACCAATTAAAAGCTGAGCAGAGAGCTAAGTTAGGAGTATCAGAATGAAACCAACTCCATACAGTGAACTAGATAGAATATTAGATGATTTTGAGCCAGCCAGACTTGAAGATGGGCAGATGAATAAAACGGAAGCCAAACAAGCCATCCTAGCCCTCATCGAGCAACAAAAGCTAGAGGCAAGGATAGATGAGGTGGAAAAAGCAGTAAGTAATTTTAGGTGGGGGCAAGGTACTGACGACTTAACAGACCGCCTAGCCGAGCTTAAACAGAAAGGTAAGTAGATGAGTCAAACATACGACAGCCAATCATTCAGAGATGATTCTGGTTTACCAAGTAACTGGAGAAACGAAGCTAACTGTAAGGGATTGAACCCAGAGTTATTTCACCCCGTTAGAGGTAAAGATTCCAGACAAGCACTTGCAGTATGTGCTGGATGTATAGTCGTAAACGAATGCTTGCATTACGCATTAAGCAATTCAATTAAAGTTGGAATATATGGTGGCAAATCAGAAAGACAGCGTAGGGTTCTTAGGAGGGATAAATAATGAGCAAGATACATTTATTAGTTGAGCAAGCTTTACAAAAGTGGGAAGAAACTAGAGACAGCGATAAGAAACTAATGTTAGCTGTTTGGTATTTACAAGACCCTTGCTTTGAGCAACACTTTAAACAATTCTTTAAAGAAAAAGCAGCAACTCCAGAATCAATTACTAGAGTTAGGCGCAAGCTACAAGAGCAAGGTAAATACCAAGCATCTAAAAAAGTTGATGATGAACGCTTTAATAAATTTAATAATATGCGCAACTACGGTAGTCATTCCGTTGAAGACATAGATAACACACTAATTTAAGGAGAATTAAAATGGCAGGTACAAAAGCAGGTAGTGCAAAAGCATTACAAACTATAAAGGAGAGATATGGAGATGAATTTTTTAAGAACATTGGCAAGATGGGCGGCACAAGTATTGTTGCGGTTAATCCTATTACAGGTAAAGCTCTTAAAGGTTTTGCTATTAACGGAAAAGCAAGTGAAGCAGGAAGAATTGGTGGACTGAAAGGAAGAAAATATGGATTGGATAAATCTACAGATAGCGATTCTTAAAGAGATTTATATTTACGGTAGAGAGTCATACCGTCTTAGATGTGAGCGTGATGCAAAAGAACGCATCAAACAAAAGAAATCCAAGCATACATTTAAAGCTGGTAAGTTGATAGAGAAATAGTAAACTATATAAAGACTAGCCTGGCTCCCACCAATGGCTAGTTTTTTATTGACATTCTATCCCGCTTATGCTAGTATGTAATAGTTAAATAAAGGAACTACCATGAAAGCTAATATAAAAGTATTTAGTGAATTTGCGTCTAAGTTATTAGACCTAATAATAGTCCTCGCTATGGGTATAGCATCGTATCTTACTATCTTTCAAGCTAATGACATTGTTAAGGTAGTAGGCGTGTTAAATGCACTACAAATGGCACGTTTAGTATATTCGCGATGGTTTTAATGTGTTATAATAATACTTACGCTTAAAAGGAGATATTAGAGCATTTACCTTACTGACTGTCTTAGCTCTTGCAGATGAAACGCATAATTAGAATTATATTTGTTACATTCATACTAATAGTCGGACTGACCGCTATTCACAACACAAAGAACCACAAACTAAATACACAAAACATTAAAGTAAAAGCAGAAAACTCTGTAACGCACACAGAGCCACCTGTAATCGAAGAACCCCCAAAAGAGGTCATTAGTACTGCTTCTGTTAATAACGTGCAAGCTACGGGCTATATTACAGCCACAGGCGACTGTATGTTGGCATACAACTACGACTGGAATGCAGACATTGCATATAAGATTTGTATGAAGGAGTCAGGGGGTCGTGCTAACGCTGTTAACCCTACTGATAATCATATGAGTTGGGCAGGATGCTATGGCTCTTACGGCTTAATGCAGATTAACTGTTCACACGGTAAAGTATTTGACCCAGTAAAGAATATGGATATTGCTTATTCAATGTATAAAGGTTGGGGTAATTCGTTTAGAGCTTGGACTACCTGTAAATGGGTATCAGGCTGCTGGTAAAACAAAAACCACCCATTAAAGAGTGGTATTGTTCCTGCAACGATTATCGCTCAAGTGCAGGTTAGCGGAGGGTAAGGGTGTACTAGGGGGGTACTCTTTTATTTAATCACAAACAATATGTTAGTCAAGCGACCCGAAAATCTCGTCTAACCGTTCACCAATAGCGTCTATGAACATCTCGTGTTCTGAATGATACAAGAACTCTCTCTCGACTATAGGCAGTAGCGCAAATTTAGCTAACGCTCTAGCCTGTGATTCTTCCATGATTGCTTGTACTAAGCCATCTTTATCATCTAGTATCTTGAGAATCCAGATACCAAGCGGTTCATAGTGGTCTATGCGGTCATATTTAGCGCTTACTACAAACTCTTGTTCTTCTTTACCGTCTACTATAGGTACTTGAAAGAACTGGTCTTTGCGTATGTCAGGGCGTTCCATAATAATAGTGTACTAGTTGTGCGAATCTTTGGTAACACTTATTAGCTTCTCTCTCTGAGAGTAAGTCTTTATTAAGCAGGTCTATAAATCTATTTCTTGCCATAGATATAATTGTCTCTGGAGTAATATGTGGTTCTGACCTTATAGTAACGCCCAATTCATTTTGTACTTGATTAACAACCTGGTCAACAAGTATATCTCTAGTAATGTCTGCATTTTCAGCGTAGGCTTCAATACAAATTTCATCATCGTAGTTGTTGCTTGAATTAGCCCACTGGTTTTCTGTACTCATACATACATTTTACTAGGTTTGTCATTATTGCTTCAATCACATTTACAGTAACAGCGTTGCCGCACATCTTATATCTTTGGGTATCTGATTCTCCTGCCGTCCATCCGTCTGGGAATCCTTGTAAGCGTTCACATTCTGTTGGGGTAAGTCTGCGTATTTTATTTTCTTCTAATAATCGTGCAGTATTATCGCTTGTAGGATTAGCCGCTAAGGTACTTGCTATGTCGCCTAAGTATGTTTTCCGTTTGTCTAAATCTCCAGAAACTTTGACGATTTGTCGTCTTGATTTTTCTATTGTATTTGTTCCTTTGGCATAACTGGCATCTATTGTATAGGATATTTCTTTTCCAACTCTCCTAGTATCTTCTGTTGATTCTTCTCCGATAGGAAATACTTGTCGTCCACCGAATCCTCCAAGATGTCCGATAATGAACACTCTTTCCCTATTCTGGGGAACTCCGAAGTCTTTGCTGTTAAGTACCTGCCATTCCACAAAATACCCCAAGTCGGCGAGAACCCCAAGGATTGTCGTGAAAGTCCTGCCGCCGTTGTGACTAAGTAGACCTTTGACGTTTTCGAGTACCAGATGTCGTGGTTGTTTTTCTTTGAGTATCCTTGCGATATCAAAAAAGAGTGTCCCTCTGGTGTCGTCAAATCCAGCTCGCTTTCCAGCAATGCTAAATGCTTGGCAAGGGAATCCCCCAACAAGGAGGTCGAAGTTTGGGAGTTCTGTGGAATCAATCTTTGTTGCGTTTCCGTAGTTCGTGTGTCCATTGAAGTTCCTTTCGTAGACTTTAATTGCGTACTTGTCGATTTCGGAGTAACCAACACAAGATACGGCTCTTTGTACATCGTGCTGTTCAGTGTCGGACACCACTCCCTGTATATTCTCGGTGGTTTCTTGTCTATGTGTTGCCTTGTATCTAGTATCAAAGGCTCGTTGTATTCCAAGTTCAAATCCTCCTATTCCTGAAAACATACTAAAGTATTTCATTAAGTTTTTTCTTTACCATTTCTGCAGCTGCTACATTGTAAAGTATTGCAGCGGCGTGGTCCTCGTCATCATCTCCCCTCATCCACTGCATGAAGTGTCTAAACCCTGATGCCTTGAAGCGTTGCAATTCTATTTCACTGTCGGCTTTCTTCCAGTTATTATCGCCATATTTTTCAGCACCACGAGCCATCAGTCTAGCCCATCTAGTTAGCATTGGTTCGTCTATTAAGTCGTACCGAGGTTTGCCTTCATCGGTATCTCGTCTCATTCCACTGGGGAACTCTACTCTTTTACCACTATCTAGTGTCTCGAATTCCATTTTTAACCCCTATAATTGCTCTTGTTAATGATGAAACAACAAATTCTTCTAGCCTGTAATGTTTATCTGGTAAATGGTCACTCATTGGTGAAACAATAATATGTCCAAGTTCATGCACTGCACACTCATCTAATTCTTCTTGTGTTAAGTCTTCACAGTTCTTTGTGTACCAGACTATTGCAGCTTCTCGATATTCCCAGTTAGTTATGACTTCCGCAGTCTGTACTACTTCTTCATCCGAGTAGTGATTGGTAATTGATATGAAACCTAATTCCATCACTGTCTGCCAGCGTGATACCGTACGTTCTATGTTCTTTTTTTCTTTATTGTTCATCTGATGTAAATTCTTTGCCCTCAAAATATGCTTTGCCGTCTTTAATAGCTACGTGGTCAAACTGATATTCACCGTTTAAGTAATCGGTAATGATGAGTAGACCTTGCTGCCACGGTTCTTGTCGCCTAACGGGATTGCCATAGTCGTCTACGGCTGAATGGTAACTAGGAACCCAGCCATCTATCCTGCAAGTACATCCAACCATTATTGATGCGAGGTATAGTCCTGCTCTGTTTGTTCGGTAGTGGCTTTCCATTCGGTGTCCGTGTCCTCTGACAATGTGGACATCTGGGTTTTCTTTGCTTTCCTTGTTCGCAGTAGAACCATTACTAACAACAGTAACGCCGTGCTTGAACACGATAGGGGGTGCCTGATAATCAGCACCATATACAAACTCAGCAGCTCCGTAACCACTATGCCATTTTACATTAACATCAGCTAAGTTGGCGAAAAATGGATAGGTTAATGCTGGGTAATCTGTTTCAGAAGTACCCGCCTGTCTTATACCGTAGAGTTCTGGAACCTTATTAAGGATGAACTTACCTAGTCTAGTATTGTGATTGCTGTCTACCTCATGTATCTCTGCGTGTGGTGTGTCTGCGCGTAGTTCAGCATACATTCTATGCACACGATTGAATGCAGGGTTTAGAGAGTGTCTAAAGTGGTCAGAGTCTGGTTGAAATCTGGATAATGCAGCCAAATCAACAGTATCGCCCAGATTTACGATAACTTCAGGTTGGTATTCTTTGCAAAGTTGTCTAACTATATCTATAGCACGTTCGTCATGTATTGGTACGTACTCACCTTTAATTTGTCGGTATTCGATTTGCGAGTCTCCGAATACCACAATAAGTTTGTAGTCTCTTTCAGCTGGTTTTTTCTTAGATGGTTTAATATCTATTGGGTCAGCCTGACTAATAAAGTCTTCTATAATATGTTTCTTTTTGTTTGCAAACTGTACGTTTGGTAATGGCTTTGTGTATTCAATCTCTCCTTCAGCATTACGGATAAAACCAACGTGAAACCCAGCACGTGATGCGCCTTCTAGGTCATCAGCATTGATATTAAGTCCAGCTTCTTGAAAGATGCTTGCGAGTTTCTGTAGTTCGGAGTTTCCATCTTGTTCATAATTTTTAGTGGGGTCTTTCTCCATGCTACTTAACTCCCTTAACTTAGATTTGTATTTTCGTCTAGTTCTTTTGAGAGCTTCCCAATCTACCCAATGATAGTATTGTCTCAGGTCAGTATTACCTAGTGTCAATAGTCTTTTTAAATTATCTGGTTCACGCCAGTTTACTTTTAGCTCAACTTTACTCATACCCCACTCCTTATATTAAAAAAATACCCCCTGTTCTGGGGGTTTTATTTATCTATATTTATTGTAGCTATAAATCCTACGGCTATGCCTAGGATAAACATTATAAAATATCCACTCACGATAATTACCTCTTCTTTGATAGATTCCATAAAGCACTAACTCCTGCAGCCAAACCAGCTGCTATAGCACCTTTAGAGAATGGGTCGTTGAATACTACCCAAGCACCCACGTAAGCTTGTACGAAAGTCTTAAAGGCTCGTACTACAACATCATTCGTTAATATTGTTTTTAGTTTGTCCATTGTATCTCCTTATTTAATACCTAAGATTGATTTAATCGCTTCCCATAACTTAATCCAGAACTGAATAAACCAGTTTGGATATGGGTCTGGTGTTGGTGGCGTAGGTGGTGTTGGTGGTACAGGCGTTGGTTTATCTTCACAATCTACGACATTGATACCGTTGTTGATGCCTTTAGAGAATGAGTATTCTGTTAAGAAGTAAAGTCCACCGAGTTCGTGTAGAGCTGTTGCTGATACTTCTAGCTCTGTGCCTTTTGGTATGACCTTGATGCTTTTAGCGTCTGCCCATTTAGTAAACGATAAGTCCCAGAGGTTGGTTTCTTTCTTAGTAACTACTAACTTGTTAATAATGTCTGTAACTGTAAGTTTGGCTGACTTCGGTGGCTCTGGTGTAAGTAGTGCTGTTGCTTTGTTCCAGATTTCTTCTACTGGTAGGTCTGCTGGACAGAGAGTCTGTGATACTTGATTGTGTCTATTGTAAGAGATGCCAGGGTATAAGCTTCTTAACCATGCTACAAGTTTCGCAGAGTTATCTATAACCTTTTGGTTTGCGTAACCGTTTCTCCAGTCGCCATGATGCTCTATTGTTATGCACTCTAGGTTAGAGTTCCAGTTACCATTAGTCCAAGCTGTATCGTTGGTGTCTACGCAGCACCAGATTTCTGTTTCACCAACTACAAAGTGAGCTGATGTCTGAGATGCTGGGTTGAGGAACTTATTAACTGCTGAGATAGCAGTAGCGGCTGTATGATGAAAAGTAATAAAGTTAATCTTTTTACCCTGTCTACCTTGTGAGTAGTTAGGACTTAACTTCACAGTTAGTGGTGGTTGCGGAAACATTTGTTACCCCTTTATAATGTCGCTTATAACATACCAAGTTAAAGATACTACAATGCTAGTAAATAGCGTAACCAGTATTTTGTCAATAAGATTATGCTTTTTTAGCGCAACTATCTCTTGTTTAACTTCATCACGTAATGCTTCGTGTTCTTCTTTAGTTACATAGTTCTTAGACATTTCGTCTAATTTTCTATCTATCTGGTCTAATCTGTAGAGTAGTAGTTCGTAGTTTTCTTTTGGTGTTTGTGTTGTTGTTCGTGGCATATTGTTTATTTTAATTTATTACACTGAACCCACATCTACAAACGCATCTCTGTAACGACTTTTACAGTGTCAAGTTTGAGTTGCTGTATCTTTTGTTCAATAGTTTTACTCATTATCTTTGCCTTTGGGGGAAGTTACTCATTAGATACCTTGAGGGGTTGCATAGATGTATGAGGTTAGAGAAGTGCTACCAACAAGTATTAACTGGTCTTGGGTAGCGGCTGAACCTGGGCTAAAGTTAAGGTAGTAAACTGTTGCCGAGCTTAATGAAATATACTTACTGCGACTCACAGTGAACCCATTGTTCGCTGAAGTTACGGCAGCGTTAGAAAATAAATTATACGTCCGAAGCTCTGGGTCGGTGTTTGCGGCGGCATCTGTGATACCCATCGCCATGTCCTGGGCGGCGGTATTACTAGCATCGTTCGGCTGACAATGGGCGACAAAGCCAGCGTCCCATGCTCCGACAGGTATTGTCATCCTAGTATTAGTTGTATAAAAAGTTGATGCTGCGGGAGTTAGCTTAGTCTCTGAGGTACACCTTAAGGTCTTTAACTCCCACCTACCCTTATCCAAAGTATACCCAAATGGACTTGTAGCTGTAGAGTAGGCTATTGCACTCACTCCACCTGATGTTGGGATAGTACAACCTTCTGGTACTTGAACGGTAACTGTAGTAGTAGCTACTTTCATTACAAGAGCGTAGTCAGTAGTACCTGCTGTTACACCGTTAGAGTCTTGACCGAATGGTGAATCTGCGTTAGTAGCTACTGCTGAAGCTTGTGCTGTAAGGTTATTAGCATTTGTAGTGTTAAGGTCTGTAATAACACCGTTAAATGAGTAAGCAGACACAAGTGATGTTTCTGTACCAGCAAGACCTTGTGAATAATATGAACGAATAGTAGCTGCAGATAATACAGCTGAAAATACTGCTGCTTGAGCAATTTTACCGTTGAAATATGCTGTTGGAGTATTTTGTGCGCCCACTGCTAAAGCTGTAGTTCCCTGTACTAGAGCTGTTATTGTTCCGTTTGTTGTATTAAATGATGGTACTTTTACCCCATCTATGTACATTTCATGAGCAGTATCGCCTGCTACTGATACATCCATTGATGCAGCAACGTGTACCCATTTATTAAGAGGTACAGATTGGTAAGTAGTTCCATAACGATTGTTAGCTAAAATTCTTAGTGCAATCATACTTAGTTGACCACTAGAATTAATTTCTAAGTTAAAACCTTCCGTAGCTCCGTTTCTTCTTCCAATAATATGACTAGTTGAGCCATAGGCATTTAATTTAATCCAAGCACTACAAGTAAATGTAGTTGTAAAAGATAAGCCAGTTGGTGTTGTCTTTGAGTAATACTGAGTAGTACCATTAAGTGAAGTACATTGTGTTGGTGCTGTTACAGTTCTAGTTGTTTTAACACGCATACCAGGTGATAGCGTTGCTGATACATCTGCGCTCATTGTAAGTGTGTAACTTCTATTGCCAGAATAGCTTACTGAAGATACTGTCTGTGTTACTGGTGTCCAACCTTGTGGTGTTGTTTCAAACAAATCACGCATAGAGTCAAACATAGCTGCTACTGGTGCCATAATAACTGCTGAATTTTGTAAATGTGTTTGGGCAGTTGTGCCGTCATATCCACGACCACCAGCAGGACATACTACTGAAACAGATGTCTTTGATGTGTAATAAATAATTTCTCTTTTAGTTGATGATGTTGATTCTAATACTAAGAAGCCCTCAGACGGTGTTGGAACAACGTCTAAAGGTATTGTTAAATCTGCTGCTGAAATACCAGCTGTTAGTTGTGCTTGGTAAAATGACTGGTATCCTAAATTTGCTGTTGCTATGATTTTATCCTACTCTTCCTGATTTGTTTAGGTTATGACCCCAGACCAAACCATCTGGAAGTACTTTGTTAAATGTCTTTTTATAATGACACTTCATACATAATGTTTGACAGTTATCCATTTTGAATCTTAATTCTGGGTACTTAGCCCAACTCTTTATGTGGTCTACTTGCAAAGCATTACCACTTACTTTACATTCTACACAAGTATAGGCATCTCTTACAAATACTAATTTTTGCATTGTCAATCGAAATTTAATTCTTTCAGCTCTACTAGCAGATGTAATACCACCCTTCCAGCGTGGATTATTAACTCCTAAAAATCTTTGACGTGCCTTTTCTATATTTTCTGGTGTATTACGATTTTTACCCATATTAGCTAATGACATTTTTTTACAAGCTTCTTGTGTATGTTTCTTACCTTTCATAGGTGAACCCATTATTTGTGCTTGTCTAGCACGAGCTTTTTTTATTTTATTAATAGCTTTTTCAGAATGTTTTTTTCCTAAGTTGCGCTGTGGGTATGCTCTATTAGAACAAGAACGACTGCAATATTTTGCACCACGTTGTTTTACTATAAATTCTTTATCGCAATATTTGCACAAATATGCGAAACCTTTAGCCACGGTAATATACTCCTATTGCTTATCTTAATCTAATTCTAGCTGTTCGTCTAGAGGTGGGTACTTTTACTCTTTTTAATTTAATTCGTCTTGGTGCTGCGCTTACTATACTTAATGGTTTAACTGTAATACCTGATTGTTGTAGAGCAGCCATAGCAGCTTTATATTCTGGTGAAGTACCATCTCCAAAACCAAATCCACCTAAGCCCTTACCAAATCGTAGTTCGTTATAGACCTTTTCTTCATCACTAGTAAAACCAAATGTAACATTGTTCCATACTTCTGGTGATATAGGTGCAAGACCACGCACTTTACGTTCGCCATTAACCCAAGATAATTTAGCGTTATTGAATTTGTCTTTGTCTGTTGCAACACTGTCAGTAAATGTAGGTTTAGAGCCTTTACGTTGTGCGTATAGTGCGTAAGCATCTGTGTATGCTTTGTAAACTCCAGTCTTTTCTGGAAAGTCTGCATTTTGATGTTTAACTAATTCGTCATTAAACTCACCAGATGTTTGTGGGAAGAATGCCTTAGCTTTGCTTATGTATTCTTTTTTAATAGTTTGGTAAGTATCCCATTCAAGATTAGTAAACATTCTTTCATCAGCTTCTATGTCATCACCAGGGCGCAATGCTTTGTTTTCTATTAGTTGCTTTCTAAACTCATTAGATAGTCTTATATCAAACTCTGGTGGTATTGGACGACCATCACGTTGTAAAGCTCTAACTTTCTGTTCCATAAGCAAGTCGTATAGTTCGGAGTTGGATGATAGGTCTTTATATTTATCTTCTGAAAAAGCGTAGACAGGTTCTTTAACAAAACGCATCTTACCTTCTGCAAACGTGTTCTCTACTTGTTCTCTAATTTTGTAATAACCAGTAAGTTTTTTGAAGGTTTCTTGTTTGTCTTTTGTCATATTCCTTAATTTGTCATCTATAAACTGTTTATCAGCAAAGAACTCTTCTGTTTTCTTTAATTTTTCTACTTGTTTTGGTCCAAACTGCTCTACCTTAACACCAAACAATCTACCTATTGCTTGTTTAATAGACCTATCACCACCGTAGACATCTTCTTGCCCTTTTACTGCGCTATATAGTGCGTCTATTTCTCTACCTAGTGGTACATTCTGTGTTAATGCAAAGCGCACTCTATTTTCTAATGCTGTTGCACTAGGTGTTGGTGTTCTAAATTGTCCAACGTTTTCTGGCTCAGCTATACTTTTTTCTCTAAAATCTTTGTCTACTAATAATTGCAAA
>Ga0315289_10011951_pt1 | contig 12270 bp, 10 predicted proteins | sample YL17G11_40_MG_FD_203452 | JGI IMG/M metagenome (GOLD analysis project Ga0315289, IMG submission 203452) | Sediment microbial communities from Yellowstone Lake, YNP, Wyoming, USA - YL17G11_40 | ecosystem: Environmental > Aquatic > Freshwater > Lake > Sediment | place: USA: Wyoming | collected...
CGGCCTCCCGCCTCAGCGCACCCTGATACTCGGGGCGAGAGGTGATCAGCACCATCGACGAGGTCCGCGGAATCACGGTGAGGAAATCGGCCAGCATCGACTCGCTGACCGCATCGACCCAGTGCGAATCCTCGATGATGTACAGCGCCGGTTCGGTGCGCGCCAGCGTTGTCGCGTTCACCAGTGCGGTCAACCGGCGCCGCCGCGCATCCGGGTCGATCGCGGGCAGCACCACCTCGGGGTCGGCCACGCCCAGCAGATCATCGAACAGCAGCAGATCCTGCGGGTCGGCATCCGGGGCTTGTTCGCGCACCCGGGCGCGGGCGGCAGCGCCGTCCAGGCCAGCCACACCGGTGCCCGCCCGCAGCAGCGCGCTCACCGCATGGAACGGAATATCACGAGCATGCGACTCGCAGAAACTCCACACCACCTCGACCCCGCGACCGGCCGCGGCCGCCGCGGCCTCCCGGGCCACCCGGGACTTCCCGATACCCGGCGGCCCGACCACGTTGACCACACCGCCGCGGCCCCCGACCGCGCGGCCCACCATGGCCTCCAGGGCCGCCATCTCCGCCCGCCGACCCACCAGGCTCGCCTCGGCGCTCCCGACCAGGGCATCCCGCGGCCCGATCTCCACCAGCCGACGCGTGCAGACCGGTTCGCCGGCCCCCTTGACCCGCACCCACTGCGGCTCGGACAACGTCACGATGTGCTCGACCAGCCGCGCGGTGGATTCCGAGAGCAGCACCCCACCCGGCGGGGCCGCCGATTCCATCCGCTGCGCCAACCCGACCGTCTCGCCGGTCACCGCGTATCCGCGCGACCCCGCACCGACCGCACCGACCGCACCGGCGATCACCGGACCCGAATTCAGGCCCACCCGCAGCCGCAGCACCACACCGTCGCGCCGTGCCACCTCGACCGCCAACCGGTGCGCCTCCTCCTGAATGCCCAGCGCGGCCAAACACCCCCGAAAAGCGTGATCCTCCAACGCCACCGGGGCGCCGAACAACGCCATCACCCCGTCGCCGGTGTACTCCACCACCCCGCCCCCGTAGCGGCGCACCACCGCCGCCGACCGCTCCACCACCTCGGTCATGATCTCGCGACACCGCTCCATCTCAACGGCATCCGCGATATCCATCGACCCCACCACATCGGCGAACAGCACCGTCACCTGCTTGTACTCCGCAGCGTCCACCGACGCCACCAGCCGGGACCCACACGCGTCACAAAACTTGGCATTCTCCCGCAGCCCAACGCCACACGACCCGCACGCCACCCCCACCGTCACCCACGCACCACCCATCCAGGGCTCCGACCACCCCGATCGCCCAACAATAAGACGTTCGCCAGCATGGCGACGGGCAAGAACAATCGACATTTTCGTGAGAAAGCTTGAAGTATGTCGGACTGCGAACCGCGATACCGGTCCAGAGGGCGCCGCACCGATTGATGATCCCCGACCGCAATCAGCCGAAGTGATCGGCTGGCGAGGACCGCGTTGGGGTCAGGCCGTGCGAGCCGACAACCGCCACCCCGAACACTGTTCCTTTCACTCTGTTAGTTGTAGTAACTTCGCAACGGTGACCGGCAATGTCTGGATTCTCGGGGGCTATCAAAGCGACTTCGCGCGCAACCTGACCCGGGAGGGCCGCGACTTCGCCGACCTGACCGGCGAGGTGGTCGACCAGACCCTGGCCGAAGCGATGATCGACGCCGCGGACATCGACGTCGTCCACGTCGCCAACGCCTTCGGGGAGATGTTCGCCCGCCAGGGCCACCTCGGCGCCATGCCCGCCACCGTGCATGAAGGACTGTGGGACACCCCGGCCACCCGGCACGAGGCCGCCTGCGCGTCCGGAAGTGTGGCCGCTCTGGCGGCGATGGCCGATCTGCGGGCCGGCAACTACCGCACCGCGCTGGTGGTGGGACTGGAACTGGAGAAGACCGTCCCCGGCGACACCGCCGCCCAGTACCTCGGTGCGGCCGCCTGGGCCGGTCATGAGGGCCAGGACGCGAAGTTCCTGTGGCCGGCGATGTTCGCCGAGGTCGCCGACGAGTACGACCGCCGCTTCGGCATCGACGACGCGCACCTGCACGCGATCGCGGCGGTGAACCTAGCCAACGCCCGGCGCAACCCTAATGCCCAGACCCGCGACTGGCAGGTGCCCGATCTGGCCGCGGGAGGCAGCGATGACGCGGTGAACCCGCCCGTGGAAGGCAGAATCCGCCGCTTCGACTGCAGCCAGATGACCGACGGCGGAGCCGGAGTTGTCCTGGTCAGCGACGAGTTCCTGCACGAGCACCCCGGCGTGCGGCCGATCGGCCTCATCGAGGGCTGGGGACATCGCACCGTCGGGTTGGGCCTGCGCCAGAAACTCGACCGCGACGCCGGCAACCCCTACGTGCTGCCGCATGTGCGGGCCGCAGTGCAGGACGCCTTCGGCCGGGCCGGGGTGAGCCTGGACCACCTGGACGGCTTCGAGGTGCACGACTGCTTCACCCCCAGCGAGTACCTGGCGATCGACCACATCGGCCTGACCGGCCCGGGCGAGTCGTGGAAGGCCGTCGAGGCGGGCGACATTCAGATCGGGGGGCGGCTGCCGATCAACCCGAGCGGCGGACTGATCGGCGGGGGCCACCCGGTCGGCGCCTCGGGCATCCGGATGTTGCTGGATGCCGCCAAACAGGTCAGCGGCCTGGCCGGGGACTATCAGGTCGACGGGGCACGGCGGTTCGGCACCCTCAACTTCGGCGGAAGTACCGCCACCACAGTGAGTTTCGTCATCGGAGCCGGGGAGGCCGCCTGATGGATGTCGAGATCGTCGGCAAGTTCCTGTCCACCCTCCCGGAGGACGACGACCACCCGTACCGCACCGGGCCGTGGCGACCGCAGAACACCGAGTGGCGCGCCGACGACCTGCCGGCGGTCGAGGGCGAGATTCCGCACGATCTCGACGGCATCTACCTGCGCAACACCGAGAACCCATTGCATCCGGCGCTGAAGTCTTACCACCCCTTCGATGGCGACGGCATGCTGCACATCGTCGGATTCCGGGACGGAAAAGCGTTCTACCGCAACCGGTTCGTGCGCACCGAGGCCTTCGAGGCCGAACAGGATTCCGGTGGCCCGCTGTGGCCGGGACTGGCCGAGCCGTTGTCCCTGACCAAGGTCGATCACGGCTGGGGGGCCCGAACCCTGCTCAAGGACGCCTCCAGCACCGATGTCGTGGTGCACCGAGGCGCCGCGCTGACCAGTTTCTACCAGTGCGGCGACCTCTACCGGGTGGACCCCTACTCCGGTGAGACCCAGGGCAAGGCGACCTGGAACGGTTCCTTCCCGTTCGACTGGGGTGTCTCGGCGCACCCGAAGGTCGACGAGCGCACCGACGAGATGCTGTTCTTCAACTACAGCAAGAAGGCCCCGTATCTGCACTACGGCGTGGTCGACGCCAACAACGACCTGGTGCACTACGTCGACGTGCCGCTGCCCGGGCCCCGGTTGCCGCACGATATGGCGTTCACCCGAAACTACGCGATTCTCAACGACTTCCCACTGTTCTGGCAACCCGAACTGCTGGAGCGCAACCTGCACGTCCCGCACTTCTACCAGGACATGCCGTCGCGCTTCGCGGTGATCCCCCGCCGCGGCGATACCGGGGACATCCGGTGGTTCGAGGCCGATCCGACCTTCGTGCTGCACTTCACCAACGCCTACGAAGACGGCGACGAAATCGTGCTCGACGGGTTCTACCAGGGGGAACCCGAGCCAGCCGACAACGGCACCGGAACCAAGTGGCAGCGGGCGTTCAGGTTCCTGGCACTGGACCGCATGCAGACCCGGCTGCACCGGTGGCGGCTGAACCTCAAGACCGGCGCCACCACCGAGGAGCCGTTGTCGGAGAACATCTCCGAGTTCGGCATGATCAACGCCGGTCACAGCGGCGAGCCGTACCGTTACGTCTACGCGGCGACGGGAAAGCCCGGCTGGTTCCTGTTCGACGGCCTGATCCGCCACGATGTGGTTGGCGGCACCGAACAGCGGATCGGTTTCGGCGACGGCGTCTACGGCAGCGAGACGGCGATGGCACCCCGGGTGGGCAGCCGCGGCGAGGACGACGGCTACCTGGTGACGCTGATCACCGACATGAATGCCGACGCCTCGTATTGCCTGGTGTTCGACGCTGCCCGGCTGCAGGACGGACCGGTCTGCAAATTGCAACTGCCCGAACGCATCTCCAGCGGTACCCATTCGACGTGGGTGGCCGGCGCGGACGTCAGGCGATGGCGGGAGACCGACACCGCGGCAGCCGCCGTCGGGCTGTAGTGGCCCGGTCGCACCCCACTGCGCTGGATCCGGGCGGCACCAACGCGGTGGGCCGGATGCTCGGCCTGCTCGGTGATGAATGGAATCTGCTGATCATCCAGCAGGCGGTGATGGGCGCCACCCGCTACAGCCATTTCATTGCGCGGCTTCCGATCTCCAACGCCGTGCTCACCAACCGGCTGCGCATGCTGGTGACCGAGGGGCTTCTCGATCGGCACGGCACCCAATACCGCACCACCGCGCGCAGCAGGTCGCTGTGGCCGCTGTTGCTGTCGATCTGGGAGTGGGAGCGCACCTGGGTGCCCGACCACGCCGACCGACTGCCCACGATGGTTCACCGTTCCTGCGGGCATCGATTCACCCCGGTGCTGCGGTGCTCTTTCTGTCAGCGGGCGGGCGGCGCCGACACGGTCGGTCTGGAACTGGGACCCAGTGGAGACTGGGGTCGCTGCGCACCGTCGGCGGTGACTCGGCGTCGCTCCGACTCCCACGGCGATGGTCGGCAGGCCGGCCTGTTCCCCGAGACCATGAGCGTGCTCGGAAACCGTTGGGCCGCAGCACTTCTGCTCGCAGCGTTCCTCGGAGCAGTCCGGTTCACCGAGTTCCAGGCGCAACTCGGCGCCCCGCCGAGCCTGCTGTCCGAGCGGCTGCTGACCTTCTGCGATATCGGCGTCCTGAACTGCGAGCCACAACCGGGAGCCGGTGAGCGCGGCGCCTACCTGCTGACCGCCAAGGGCCGGGCCTTCTTCGGAATCCTTGTGACCGCGTTGCAGTGGGCGCAAAGGTGGTTCGTCGCTCCGGAGGGGCCCGCCATCGCTGCCACCCACCGCGGCTGCGGGGAGATGTTCGCCGGCGAACTGGCCTGCGAACGATGCGGTGCCCGACTGGCCGGCGCGCAGGTGGCCGTCACCCGGCCGGAAGCAGCTGGAATCCCTTGAGAATCATCTCCGAATCCGTCTTGTAGGTCTCGTTGTCGGGCTTGATGGTCTGCACGGTCAGCGTCGCGACGTAGTAGGAGTCCTTGGCGCGGTAGACCACACCCAATGACGTCGCCTTGCGCGGCGGGATTGGCGGCACCTTCTTGCTCAACTTCATTTCCGGCGCCGCGTAGGTGCTCGAAAGCGCCGTCGCTCCGCACACCTCGGTCGGCGTGGAGGTCAGGTCGGTCGCCTTCAGCTTCTTGGTCAGCTGATCGTTCTGGGCCTGCAGGATCTGGTCGGGCCTGCCGACTTCGAGCCCGACTTTCTGCAGCGTCACCACAGCGTTGGGCGTGAAACCGTCGGCGGACAGTCCGGGGTTGCGGATCGCGAAGCGGATCTGCTCGGAGTCCAGCTTGGTGCTGCGCTCCCAACCCGGCGGCAGCGGGACCCGCATCTTCGGCTCCTGGTCGGTGCGGGTGGGCACGTCGACAAGTTCAGCCGAGACCGACCGGCACTTGTCGGCGCTCGGCTTGCTGCCCGAACACCCCGCGGCCGTCGTTGCCAGCGCCGCCACCAGCACGGCTGTCAGCACCGCCCGGCCCGGTCCCCCAACTGCGTTGCTCATGTGCGTCCCTTCAAGCCCGCAACAGCCTACCGGCGGGCCGCAGGCAAACGCCCGAAGCACCGGATGGTCAGTCGTTGAGCAGCGCCGATACCGACGCCCAGACCGAGCCGGCGAGTACCCCGACCGCGCAGGCGGCGCCGAGGTAGAAGCCGTAGCCGACAGCGACCGGACCATTGACGTTGGTGTGGAAGTACCACCAGATGAGGACGGCGACGAAGACCGAGATGATTGTCGCGGCGACCGCCGCGAGCCGCTGCGACAGACCCCGGCCCACCATCGCCCCGAGGACGATCAGCACTGAGGACAGCAGCACGATGAGTTGACCGGCGCCGAAGCGCGCCGGCAGCACGATGCTGCCGACCGTTCCCCCGATGGCACTGGCCCGTCCGCCTCCGTTGGCTGAGGTGGTCAGCCAGGGCAGCCACGCGCTTATGGCCAGACCGGCCGCGAACAGCGCCACCAACCAGCCAGGATGCAGGCGTGCCATGGTCAGACCATAACCGCTACGGTTTTGGGCCCGAGTCCGACACCTGGAGCCAGGACCGCCGAGGAGGCAGAATGACCGAACTTCCGGAATGGGTCCGGCGCCTGGAGTTGGCGCCGCATCCCGAGGGCGGGTGGTTTCGCGAAACCTGGCGCAGCGACCTGACACTCGACCACGCGGCGTTGCCGTCGCACTATAACGGCCCGCGCAGTGCCGGCACGGCGATCCTGTTCGTCCTGATGCCCGGTCAGCAATCGGCCTGGCATACCGTGCGCAGCGCCGAGTTGTGGCTGTATCACCGAGGCAGCCCGCTGACGCTGGAGTGCGGACCCGATCCCGAAACCGCCACGTCGTGGGTGCTGGGGTCCGACATCGAAGCCGGCCAGCACCCCCAGATCCTGGTTCCGGCCGGCCACTGGCAGCGCGCCCGCCCCCGCGGAGCCGAGCCGAGCCTGGTCAGCTGTGTCGTAGTTCCCGGCTTCGACTTCGCCGACTTTCGGCTCGACCCCTGACGCGCCGTCGGTTTCGAAGTAGCGTTTGCCCATGCAGGGTCACATCATCGTCTGCGGTGACGATGCGCTCGCGAAGCGGATCGTCGACGAGCTTCACGACGCCGAGTTGTCGGTGGTGCCGCTGCAGTCCCCCACCGCCCTGGACGCCGCCGGTGTGGCGACCGCCCATGCGGTGATCGCCGCCTCCGCCGACGACGCGGTCAATCTCGAGGTGGCGCTGCTGGCCCGTCGCGCCAACCCCCGGGTGCGGGTGGTGGCGCGGCTGTCGAACAGCGTTCTGCACCAGGCCATGAACGACAGCATCGGACCCGGCGCCGTCCTCGACGTTGCCGACCTGGCCGCGCCCTCGGTGGTTGAGGCCCTACTGGGACGAACAGCGCACACCATCACCGCCGGCGACGTTGATTTCGTCGTCGCCACCGACACCGCGTCACGCAGCGGCACGCTGCGGGAGCTCTACGGCCGGCTTGCCCCGATTGCGGTGATCCGCGGCGACAACGCACCAAACCCCGGGGAGGTGATCGCCTGCCCGCGCCTCGACGACCAGGTGTACCAGGGCGACAACACCACCCTGATGGGCCAGGCCGGCGACCTCAGCGCGCAGGGTCTTCGCATCGGTGGAGACGCGGAAGCCCCACGGCACCGCTCGCCGCCGGTGCGTGTTTTCGACGGCGTGCGCGCCTTCCACGACGACGTGAACCCCGCGTTCTACAGTGCGCTGGGCATTTTCCTGGGCCTGCTGATCGGCTCGACAGTCCTGCTGCGATTCGCATTCCAGCCACATATGGGTTGGATGGACGCGCTGTTCTTCACCACGGAGACGCTGAGCACCGTTGGCTACGGGGACTTCAATCTCCTCGGTCAGCCGCTGTGGCTTCGGCTGTGGGGCGTGGTGATGATGCTCAGCGGGATCGTGGTGATTTCGGTCAACGTCGCCTTCGTCGCCGACGTGTTGTTGTCGCGCCGGTTGTCGCAGTCCGCCAACCGGCAAAGGGTCAGCCATTTGAGCCGCCACTTCGTCGTCGTCGGCCTCGGGTCGTTCGGCGCCCGGGTGGCCAGCCTGCTCAATGACACGGGGCACGCGGTAACCGTCATCGAGCGCAACGAGGCCAACCGGTACCTCTCGGAGGCCGAGGAATTGGGAATCCCCGTCATCATCGGTGATGCGACCCTGCTGACCACGCTCGCGGCGGCACGTGCCGACCGGGCACGGGCGATCGCCGTCCTCACCGAGGACGACATGGTGAACATCGAGACCGGCCTGGTCCTGCGGCAGATGACGGGCTCGTCACCGAACTCCCGAACGCCGGTCGTGCTGCGGATCTACGACAAGGCCCTGGGCGCCGCCGTCGGTCACCGGCTGGACTTCAACCACGTACGTTCCACCGTTGACCTCGCCACTCCATGGTTCATCGGTGCCGCGATGGGCCTGGATGTGCTCGGCACCTTCTCGGTGGGCCAGCAGTCGTTCATGGTGGGCGGCGTGGTTGTGCAGCCGGGCAGCGATCTGGACGGGTTGCGGATTTCCGAGCTGTCCACCCAGACTCGGGTGATCGCCCTCGAACGGGATGGCGCACCGGTGGAACTGCATCCGAGCAGGGACGCCGAACTCCTGGCCGGCGACACCGCCTACCTGGTGGGGCCGTACCACGTACTGCTGGAGACGCTGCGCAGGGGACAACGGGCGGATCATCCCCGCAAGGCCCGACCCCCGGTCAGCATCGTCGAGCGGCTAGGCCTTGGCGATACCGAGTACCCGTAAGGCGTTGCCCTTGAGAATCATCGGCAGCACCTCCGGGTCGATGTCGAGGGTCTCGAAGTCGCGGCGCCACCGCTCCAGCGTGATGTAGGGGTGGTCGGTCCCGAACAGAGCCTTGGTCCGCAGCTGGCGCCCGAGGGCCCGGACCAGTTGGGGCGGAAAGTATTTCGGCGACCAACCGGAAAGGTCGACGTAGCAGTTGGCCTTGTGGGAGGCAATCGCGATCTGGGAATCCACCCAGGGAACCGCCGGGTGCGCCATCACGATGGTCAACTCGGGGAAGTCGGCGGCGACGTCATCGATCAGCATCGGGTCGGAGTAGCGCAGCTTGATGCCGTGCCCGCCGGGAAGGGCCGAACCCAACCCGGTCTGGCCGGTGTGGAACAGCGCCGGCACACCGGCGGCCGCGATCTCCGCGTAGATCGGATAGAACCGGCGGTCGTTCGGCTCGAACCCCTGCAGGCTCGGATGGAACTTGAACCCTTTGACACCGAAGTCGTCGACCAGTTCGCGCACCCGGCGCACGGCCGCCTCGCCGGTCCACGGATCCACGGTGCCGAACGGGATCAGGACGTCGTTGTTACGAGCCGCGCCCTCGATCAGTTCCTCGACCGAGTTCGGCGGATGGCCCGAGGCGGTCTGGGCGTCGATGGTGAAGACCACTGCGGCGGTGTTGTGCCGACGGTAGTGATCGGCGAGATCGTCGATCCGGGCGAAGTGGTCGGGGCCGAGGTTGAAGTACTTGCCGGTGGCCTCGGCGAGTACCGGATCATAGGCGCAGTAGCCCGCGGAGTCGATCTCGACGTGGGTGTGGATATCGACGGCGTCGACCGCGCCGGTATCGACCGCGCATTCGTAGCGTGTGGCCACTGGGAATCAGCCTGAGCCGAAGACGGCGACGAACCGGTCCAGAGACGCCTTGATGTCGCCCCGCAACGCCGCGGCCACCACCATGCCGATCGGGCCGAACAGGGCGGGGCCGCCGAGATGGACGTCCAGGGTGAGGACCGAGGCGGCCCCGTCCTTATCGTTCGGACGGACCTTGCCGATCAGTTTGACCTTCACGCCGCCGACGCCGACGCCGTTGAGCGTCATCGACTCCGGCGGCGTGAAGTTGACGATGGTCCAGGTGACCCGGTTGGGCATGCCCTTGACCTCGACAATGGACACCACAACGGCGCCCTTGTCGAGGTTTTCGGGCAGCTTCGAACGCCAGACCCGGTGAATGGTGAGCCATTCTTTGTACCGGGACAGGTCGGAGGCGTGTGTCCACGCCTCCTCGGGTGGTAGCGGAACGTCTACGGAGACCGAGACCTTCGCCATCGGGAGTTACTTGCCGTCGACCTTGTCGGCGACCTTCTCAGCGGCATCCTTGGCGCCGTCGGCGACCTTCTCAGCGGCGTCCTTGGCGCCGGTGGCGACGTCCTCAGCGGCGCCCTTGGCACTGCCGGCCGCATCGGTGACCTTGTCGACCGCGGTGTGGGCCGCGCCCTGGACCTTGTCGATGGTCTCGGAGAACTTGCCGGAAGTCTTCTCGTCGATGAAGTCGCCGGCTTTGTCGATCGCGCCCTCGACCTTGTCGATGTTCTCGCTGATGGCTTCTTTGGCCTTGTCGATGAAGGACATGGGTTCACCCTTTCCTGGTGTTCATGTGGGACGGGCGTCGTCCGGTGGCCCGGGTGACGTCCCCGCGCCAATCTACGCACCGTGGTCGGTCCGGCGCCACATCAGCCTCGGTTCGCCCAGAACCCTGCCCTGAATCCACCACGACGTCTCGATCAGCGCGGCGGCCACCAGGCCGATCAGCACCGCCGTCGCGGTCATCGTGAGATTGGACGGATCGAGCATGAACTTCTCTCGGGCCAAGGGCAGCGCGAAGATCACCAGGTAGCCCACGGCCGATGACACCACCAGGGCGACCCGCCACCACTGGTAGGGCCGGGCCACCACGGCCAGCACCCACACCGACCCGATGAGCAGGGTGATCAACGCCGCAGTCGAGGCCTGGGTCTGCTGGACCATGGTGCCGAGCCGGCCGGGGTAGGCCAGCAGATAGGAGACGAAGGTCGACAGCCCGATCACCATGCCGGCGGGCAGCGCCGAGGTCATGACGCGGCGCACGAAGCCGGTTCGGGCCCTCTCGTTGTTCGGCGCCAGCGACAGGACGAACGCCGGGATGCCGATGGTGAACCAGGCGGCGATGGTGACGTGGATCGGCTGGAACGGGTACAGCAGCGGATCGGTGTGCCCCCAGTGCGAGATCAGCCCGGCCAGACCGACCAACAACGCGAGCAGCACCGAATAGACGGTCTTGGTGAGGAACAGGTTCGAGACCCGCTCGATGTTGCCGATCACCCGCCGGCCCTCGCCGACCACGTAGGGAAGGGTGGCGAACTTGTTGTCCAGCAGGACGATCTGGGCCACCGCCCGCGACGCCGGACTGCCCGAGCCCATCGCCACCCCGATGTCGGCGTCCTTGAGAGCCAGGACGTCATTGACGCCGTCGCCGGTCATGGCGACGGTGTGGCCGCGGGACTGCAGTGCATGCACCATCGCCCGCTTCTGATCCGGGCGCACCCGGCCGAAGGTCGTGAACTCGGCCATCGTGTCGGCGAGCGCGCCGGGGTCCCTGGGTAGTTCCCGGGCGTCCATGGTCTCGCCGTGCAACCCCAGCGAGCCGGCGACCGCGCTGACCGACACCGCGTTGTCGCCGGAGATCACCTTTACCGTGACCTGTTGGGAGGCAAAGTAATCGAGGGTTTCACGAGCGTCGGGGCGTACTCGCTGCTCGAGGATCACCAGCGCGGCCGGGGTCACCCTTCCCGGTGCGTCGGCGCTGTCGACGGCACGGTCCGACGAGCCCAGGAGCAGCACCCGCAGCCCCTGGGCGCCGATCTTCTCGGCCTCCCCGGCGACCGGCGACGCCGGGTCGAGCAGGACGTCCGGGGCGCCGATCACCCAGTTGCCGTGTTCGCCGTAGGAGGCCCCACTCCACTTGGTGGCCGACTGGAAGGGCGCGACGGCGGTGGTAATCCATCCGGGTGCCTTCGGGTAGGCCTCGGCGATGGCCTGCATGCTGGCGTTGGGTCGCGGATCGTCGGCAGCCAGCGCCGCCAGCACCGACCCGACCTGCTCGGCGCTGACCTGTCCGGACGGGCCGGCCAGGGTTCTGGCCTCCGAGAGCCGCATGCCGTTCTCGGTCAGCGTCCCGGTCTTGTCCGCACACACCACGTCGACGCGGGCCAGTCCCTCGATCGCCGGGAGTTCCTGGACAAGGCACTGTCGCCGGCCGAGCCGGATCACGCCGACCGCGAACGCGATCGAAGTCATCAGCACCAGACCCTCGGGCACCATCGGAACCAGCGCGCCAACCATGCGCAGCACCGACTCCCGCCAGCCGACGTGGGTGAGGAACAACTGGGTGTAGATGGTCAGCAGGCCGGCGGGCACGAGCAGATAGGTGATGAACTTCAGAATCTTGTCGATGCCGCTGCGCAGTTCGGACTTGACCAAAGTGAACTTGCTGGCCTCCTCGGCGAGCTTCGCCGCGTAGGCCTCCCGGCCGACCTTGGTGGCGCGGTAGGCGCCGGTGCCGGCCACCACGAAGCTGCCCGACATCACCGGGTCCCCGGTCGTCTTG
>Ga0315289_10011953_pt1 | contig 12269 bp, 9 predicted proteins | sample YL17G11_40_MG_FD_203452 | JGI IMG/M metagenome (GOLD analysis project Ga0315289, IMG submission 203452) | Sediment microbial communities from Yellowstone Lake, YNP, Wyoming, USA - YL17G11_40 | ecosystem: Environmental > Aquatic > Freshwater > Lake > Sediment | place: USA: Wyoming | collected...
CGTCCCGACAACTGCGGTCGGGAACGTAAGCGCCCACGTGGGCGCCAACAGGTATGGGCTCCAGAAAGCGAACCAGAATGTTCTTCTGCACGCTCTTGAGAGTATCAATGGGGTTCTGGATATCCCGATACCGTCCACTCTTTCCCCGCTTGGGTAGCTGAAACGTCTGGTAAAGCTTGTTCTTGTCGCGGATCATCCACCAGAGGGTTTTGTTGCGAATACCCAGATGGTGCGCCAGGCTCATGTCGTCAATAGCCAATGGCAAGTTGTTATAACCCAGTTGCGGAAAAAACTCCACTCCCTCTATCCTGTTTTCGGTGTACGTACTCATTGGGCACCCTCCTGCAGTTCCAACTGCGGTTCCGTGATCCGCTTCATGAGTTCCTCATAGAGAGTCATTCCGCGCACCAGGTCTGCTGGTTTGGCGCGGGCAAGCCGTTGGTAGCATTGTTGCTCGCCCAGGTGGCAAAGACCCTGGAAGAAGGATTGGTGGCGTGGGCACGCAAGGCAAAGAGGGCGGACTATTTTACCGTCCAGAATGAAATACGACTTCGCCGACAGCACTTTCTTGGCCAGATCCACAGCGCCTTTCTGTGCTGGCTTAGCTACTAGATAGGCTGCAAAAGTGGCAACCTTCTTCCTACCCCGAAAGCGCTCCGCGCGCACAAGCTTGCTGCCGGCTTTGGTGAACAACACAGGTATCAGAGCCAGGTAGTCGTTCCTCTGATCCATGATCTCTGCGATCGGATTGTGCGCTTTCAGTTGTGTGCAGAACTCACGCTCGTCGAAACGTGCAAACGAGTAGGCTTTGTGCTGAGTGGAAATGTGTTCGGGGTTCGTCGCGGCTGCAACTTGGTTGGCAAAAGCAACAGTAATGGGTAGTACCATTGCATCCCTGTAGATACGGGGAAGCAGGTCCTGGTCCTTCTTGTGGAAGAAGGTTATCCTGTCGAAAGGGATGAGTTTCCCAGCATTCTTGCGGTGCACCCGCAAAGTATACGCAGTATGAAGTTCGTCCATATGTATTGCTCCTTTACTTGTCTTGCATTTCGATCACGTGCCCCCAGTCAGGGTCGGGGGTTTTGGAGTTTGGCGTAAGTAGCCAGATCATTGGGCAGGGTACTCGGTTGTGCACCTGAGGTGCGGGGGCCTCTCCGTCTGTGTAGTAGATCACCAGATCTGGTTTCAGCTCTCTGGCTCGAGCAAGCGCTGGGTCAAAACTTGTTCCCCCACGACCTGACAATGACCACTCCACCGGCTGACGGGCGCTGATCTGGTACTCCTTCCCAATGCCTGCGTCCGACTCGATAATCGTCACTTGGATATCACTATCAGCCGTGCGTAGATGCTCAAGCTCGTTGAGAGCAACTTCAAGCTCGTTGCTATTCATCGACCCGCTGGTATCGAGGCAAAACACAACCGTGAAAGTTCTCTCCCGGGATTTACTCGGTAGAGCCAGGTAGTTGTTCGGACACTCGATCGCTAGACCCACCGTTCTCCGGCTCGCGCGGCGGAAGCTGCGCCGCCACTTCCACCTTCGCGTCGTGATTACGTGGTCCCGCAGGACGCGAATCCACGGAATCTTGGGGGGCGTGAGCAGCTTGCCGATCAGCTCCTGCAGGAATCCTGGTAGCGTACCCCGCGACTTGGTGTGCTCCTCCATTGCAATCTTAACGGCGTTCTGTATTTTGTGCTTCAGCTCGTCTGCCAAACCTTGCTTCTCCTCGTCAGAGAGACTGTCGGTTGCCGCGTCCGCGGCGAAGTGGGCCATGAGTTGCGGGTAGCTGCCAACTTCGCTGCCACCAGGAGCCTGGCTTTTCAGGAACTCGTGAAATTTGCCGCCGTCCCCTCCATCGTTCTGTCCCTTTGCTTTGGCCACACCACTCTGTTCACTCTGCTGGTCCCGGTCCATGAGCAACGCAACGTATTGTTCGTACGTGAGACCCCTGGGCAAGCGGAATGGTTCCTGTTCAGGCACTATCCACTCAGTCAGGTGATCCCTCATGTACTCATTTGAGCCAAAAAGTAGGCAGTTGGTCGCCATGTCCTCAGCCCAGTGAGTAACCCGTCGAAAACTCTCCTTGTCCTGGGGCGTCTGGAACGTTGCTGCCAGGGTCAGCTTGCGGGGTACGTGCTCCAGAATCACATGGAGACCCTCGTGTTCGATGGTAGCGACCACATCCTGGAACTCTGCCTTGAGCATCCAGGCGACGTTGTAGAGCAAAACCAGCAGTCGCTCTACCAGCATGACCCCCATCATGGGGATCCCGTCCCGGTCTCGGGCCTCCCGAGTCTGAAGAGCGTACAGCGTACGTGCGTAGAAATTGTTGCCTTTACCAGAGATCAAGTAGCAAAGTGCCTCTGAGAAGTCTATGTCCATGGAATCCTCCTCTACTGCTTAGTTCTTGTTTTGCAACGTATTTTATCCTACTATTACCGCGTAATGTTCCAATCCACGGAGGGCCTGTGCATGCCTATCGATCAGTTCAACGACCAATCCTTCAAGCGGTTGTACCGTTTGTTCCAAGACCATCCTGAGACGGAAGACTACATCAAGACCGCGCAAATCGACCATGACGAGAATGAGAAGCGCGCCGAGGCAGCGTTCGCCTGGCCCGAGCAGCGGATGTTCCCTATCGATACCCCCGAGCAGGCGGCTCTGAGCCGGCTGTACATGGAGAAGCAGGCCGGGATTCCGGACTATGCTCGAGCTCGTTGCGACAAAGCGCTCGAGCTCTACGGGGTCGAGATGCCACTCCAGGAAAAGACCGCCGCGGCCCCCGACCCGGACGAGTACCTGCTTCCGGAAAAGAAGAGGTTCCGGGTGGTGGATCAAGAGACTGTGAAGTTGGCCTCCGAGGCCATCGTACGAAACCAGCGGAAGATGAGCGCTGTGACCCGCGCCGAGGCTTGTGTGAACCTGGTGAAGAAGTCGATGCAGCATGACACAGTGCTCCCCGACGGCATCTACAAGATGGCTGGAGTGACCATGTCGTACATGCCCCAGCTGCGTACCTGGCTCGAAGCTCGCGCAGCGGCCGTGACAGACCCGATGATCAAGGTGGCGTACGAGAAGCTGGCGGAGATCACCCGGACGAAGGAGCAGTACTTCTCGAACCGAGACGAGCTGGTGAAGATGGCCAGCGTCATCGACGAGCTTGACCAGGCTGCTGGCCTGACCAAGTGGTACGACCGCCGCCTGCCGGATCCGATGCAGACGGTGTTCAACACGAACAAGATTGCGGAAGAGACCTTCGACGTGGCCACGAAGCAGATTCCGGCGTCGGTTCTGGCCACGGTCCCGCCGGAGGCGTTCATCGACGCCTTCGGGGAGGACATCGCCTCGGACTTCATCGAAGATGGTGTGGTCGACACGGAGAAGCTCAAGCTCGTGTGGGATTCTGTCCCACTAGACCTCAAACAGGCTCTGATTGCCCAACTGGGGGTCTGATGGACCTCATCAAGCTCGCGGAAGACTCCATTCCGATCGTCCGCAGCACGCCAGCCTTCATCCCCATCAAGATGAATGCCGAGCGCAAGACTGCGGCGGCCGAGCTGATCCAGGATCCAGAGGCCGCAGCCACAGCCGTCCACAGGGCCGTAGAGCTACTTCTGGGGAACCAGGTGCGGAACTGGGAGCCGGAGTCCATCTGGCTCGGTCTAGGCGACCACGGCATCTCTGTGCCGTCTACGAACCAGGACAAGATCTCTGCCATCAATACCCTCCTGGTCTACCCAGCCTTCTACTGGGAGGTGAACGCGTTCGAGGACACCGCGCTGGCGTTCAACAACGAGGTGGTGATCCCGGACGCTCTCCAGGAGGCCTCCCCTGCCCAGCTGTCCTGGGCGGTGTACGAGGCTGAGATTCTGATGCAAGGAACGGGCCAGGATCCAGAATTCGACTACGAACCCGCCAAGTACACCGCGGTCAGCCTGCACCGCGAGGGGTTCCTGCTGGCGCCAGAGCTGCTGGTGTTTTCACAGAGGGAGCTTGACCGGCTGACCCGGGGGCATCAGGACCTGATTCCAGAGCTCAAAAAACGGTGGGAAGGTTTGGACAAAGACAAGCTGGACACCGTGGAATTTCTGGAGAACCCCATCGATGTCCAGCTCGCCCAACTGTCTGCTGTGCAGCTCTACGTTCGAGAACGAGCAGAACGCTATCGCGCTGATTTAGCGAGACTTTACGCGTGACCCGCCCGGACTGTACTTGTCATTCTCTGCCTCGGCCTTTTCCTGTGCGACAACCACCGTGTTAATGGCTCGGTTGTAGGCTTCTTGCTGGCTCAGTTCGTCAGAGAACTCCAGGTGGAACTCCTCTGCTTGAGAACCTGCGGCCGTGGCGTGCTTGCCCAACTTGGTCAGGAAGGCGATGACGCCCTCCCGGGGGAGGTCGACCAGGTACTCGCTGACGTTGCGGGCAATATTGGATAGGTCGCCCTTGACCTTCTCATCTTCCCGCGAGCTGATGATGGCAACTGCCAGACTGTCGCTGATTTCTCCGTAGGCGTCGTTCCGGTTGATCTGAACCAGGTGGTGTACCCGCTGACGTGCCAGCCGATTGTAGTCTTCCATGATGTCAAACGGGTTGATGACACTCGCGTTCTCCCTCACGTAGGACATAAACTGGCTCATCATGCCCATCCCGATGATGCCGGATCCCCAGATGTGCAGCAACCGCTCATCGTAGGTCAGGTCCACCCCCTGGGACTCCAGCTTCTTCAGCCCGTCAGAAATCTTTTCCCAAGCAGCTGGGTTGGCGTAGACCTTCCCAGCTTCTCGCGACGCAACATCTGTGAGACTTTGCGGTTGAGCGGTCAGGTATCCAACAACCAGTGGGTGAAAGTTCCCCAGACCCCGGGCGTGCTCCAGGAACGAGGTGATGTTGGCCTGCATGGCAACCATCACCAGCCGGCGGCGGAACGCAGGGTCCCGCTCTACCTCGTTGACCAAGTAATTGGCCTCGGAGGGGTTCATCGCCGAGGCGATGTAAACGTGGTCAGGTAGTGTCTCGCTGCCCCAGCGTCGCGCTTCCATGACAGTGAAGGCGGCATTCATGACACTCTTCTCACCACGGTTCCACTCATCGAAAACAAGCAGCGTGGGTTTGGTACTGGCCATCACCTTCTTCATGGACTTTTCGCAAAAGAACTCGTAGTGCTTGTCCACGGATGACGGGTAGGCGTAGCCTCCGATGTCCTCGCGTTCCAGGTGAGCCAGGTACATGAACACGGCGTTCCAATCGCGAATGGGCGCAGCGGCGAATTGCTTCAGCATCTGCGTTTTACCCGTTCCAGCCTCGGCGATGAGGTTAACTGATTGGCGAGCCGAGACACAGAGCTCTAAAACTTTCCACGCTTCAGAGGGGGAGCAGACCGGAATTCCCAGTCTTTCCCAGAATTTATTGATGTCCTGTTTGTTCTCTTTCATTGACACCTTTCTCTCCTTTCAATTACGATAGAATCAGAATGACAACCACTTGCATAGGAAAATACTCACGGTCGCACTTGGCAGAGAGGTTGCTACACCTCGACGGGGCCCCTTTCTCGCTAAAAGACTATCCATTTTTTTATACCATTTACAACACAGATGCCCAGGAAACATTGCTGAAAACCGCGAGGCAAGTTTCGAAGACTTGCGTAGAGACTACAGCCTGCTTGCTGGAGTCTGGAGATACCAAAGAAATATCCAAAATCCAGGTAGGGGAACGCATCGTCTCCTTGGGTGTGGACGGTGCTACGTTGCTCAGCGCACCCGTTACTTGGAAATCTCCACGTTACCAGAAGCCGTGTGTGCGAATCACGACACGGCTTGGGCTGGTTCTGGAGGCTGGGTTAGAGCACCCCATTCGCTGCTGGGATCGGTGGGTTCCTGCAGGAAAGCTGACAATCGGAACGCGTATAGCCTCTGTGCGCCAGGGGGGACGGTTCACTGGTACGTCTCGAGTACTTACACAGCGATCCAATGATGATTGTGATACACTGCCTTCTGAGTGCCATAGCTCCATTCACCAAATCCATGAACGACATAGTCCTGAGTACCCACTGACTTATACCAAACTGGCCAAATATGTTGAGCACTTCCGTGGGAATGAAGAGTATAACCAAAGCTTGGTCGAGGAGCTGGCTCTTCACCTAGAACGACGCGATATCTATTGGGACCGCGTCGTATCCATCGAAAAAATTGGAAAGCAGTGGTGCTATGACATCTCTGTAAAAGATACCGAGAGTTTTGTGGCTGAGGGGATTGTTACCCACAACAGTACCTACTGCGCCAACCTAATGATCATCGACTCTATTCGTATACCACATTTCAAAACGCTTTATCTGACGCCCACCAAGGAACAGACGAGCAAGTTCTCCAACACCCGGCTGACCAAGACGATCCACTACTCGCCGCACATTCGGAAGAACTACATCGATACGACGCTGCCCAACAACGTACTCCTGCAGGTGCTCAAGAACGGGTCCCTGATGGTTCTGTCCTACGCCATGGACGATCCCGATCGCGTCCGCGGAAATACTTCGGACCGGAACCTGGTCGATGAGGTCCAGGATATTCACTACGAGGCCGTAATCCCCGTCGTAAAAGAGTGCGCAGCTGTCTCCAAGTACGCCTACATGGACTACTGCGGAACCCCCAAGTCCATGGAGAACACCATCGAGTACCTCTGGGGGCGCAGCAGTAGAAGTGAATGGGTGATGAAGTGTGAAGGCTGCAGCAGCCACCAATTCATCGACAGCGCACGGTCTATCGGCAAGCACGGGGTTATCTGCATCAAGTGTGGCAAGCGGCTCAATGTCCGCGAGGGGTTTTGGTACGACTTCGCCAAGGACACTCGCATCAAGGGCTTCCACGTTTCCCAGCCCATGCTCCCGGTCAACAACGAATACCAGGAGCGCTGGGATCGCATTCTGGACAAGCTCGAGACGTACTCCGAGAGCAAGTTCAAGAATGAGGTCTTGGGCGTTAGTGATGCAATCGGCACGCGCTTCATCTCGCAAGATGAGCTGCTGGCCATGTGCCATGACTACTGTATTCCTGAGTCCCCACCCCTGGACCCGGAACAGGTTGAGGAGTGCCGGTTCGTTACCGGCGGCGTTGACTGGTCCGGAGGGGGCTCGGAATATGTTTCGCGTACAGTTGCCTGGGTGTTCGGGTATACGGGGGATGGGCGGTATCGAACATTGTACTACAAGATATTCCCCAGCGACAACCCCATTGCCAACGTTGAGGAGGTTGCCAAGATTTTCAACGCCTGCCGCTGTGATATCGTAGTTGGCGACGCTGGCGAAGGGGCGGTTGCCAACTCGCACTTGATGCGCGCCCTGGGGGCGCACCGGATGTTCCAAGTTCAGTATGGGTCTTTCTTGAAGCTGCTCAAGTGGAACAAAAAGGATCGCTACCTGGTCGATCGCACAGCCGCCATTGACAGTTTCATGCTGGTACTAAAGCATCAGGGGTGCATCTACCCGAATGAAGCACAGATGAGATTACCCTTCCTGGACATGCTGGCTGAGTACGAGGAGTCCACCATGACAGGGCAGGGAGGTGTGTCCCGAAAGGTCTGGCGTCATGCACCATCGACGCCTGATGACTGCCTACATGCCCAGGTTTTTGCGTGGCTGGCTATGAAGATTGCACGCCAGGACCTCGAGCTGTACGACGCGAACTAGGCTCCCTTGTGGTGTCGTTGTTTTGCTCTTAGGGGGTATGGCCTGAATCCACTTCGAAAACGGTCGATGTGCTTTTGATAATAGCTAGTCCGCCGCAGTAGTCGATTGGCTTCATCCAGGAGGGTAGACGGATCTGCGCAAAAGTGGTGGTAGAGTTGGTCTAGCAGTTGAAGGGCTGCTCGATGCTCGAATAGCAAAGTACCAAATGGGCAGGTGTTGGTAGGAGAAACCGGTCGGTCACGTAGGGCACATAACAGTGTCTCTCCGAACATCGGGCAGGAACGACACTCCAATTTGACCGGGGCCTTGTCAAACTCACTCATCTCTTAATTCTCCGCGGGCTTGCGTATTTATGAGACCTCGTCGTCAGTTTCGTCGTCAGTTCGTCGTCAGTTCGTCGTCAGCCAGTCGTTGGACCAGCTCGTGACGACGCGGTGGTGAGCGCCTTTTGCTCACCACCCCACTCTCAGTGGGCTGTGTTACACAGCCATAGAGTTTATAGCACAACTCAAAACCAAGCCCAACTAAAGATGTACCCTGCGAATTTCAAGTCCTGCAGATCTCGTTACTTATGTGGGGATCCGCTATACGGCGGCGCGCCTTTTGCGCCGGGCAGAAGCTGGCGATGTTGCATCGCCTGTGTTTGCCAAAACACTGCACCAGGGTACCACACTACGCGTTATACGCTATACTGGAATTATCTCAGCGGGCACGTCATCAGCGCCGGCAACCGGTACTGCTACCACTCCCTCGGGGGCAGACGATAACGGGCAGCTTTCCGGAATTGTGTAGGTCGCTTCTTCCGCGACCGGGACTGTCCAGATCAGCGAGCTCTCCACCCCCGTATTGCGGTACCGGCACGCATACAACTTCTTATCCGGCTCCTGAGCTGATCGTCCGATAAAGGCAAAATAGGGACACATGCCACAGTGTGCAACGCCAGCGGGAAGCATTTTGATAGCCATACTCAATCTCCTTTGTCTAGTTGGCGCTTACGCGCTTCCAGGTCTAACTGCTCCAAGTACAGACGAAACCTCTCCTCAATCATGGGGGCCATGGGTATATCTGTTAGCAGAGCTTGCACCCTGATGGGAAGAGGTTTTTCTGGTTCAACCATGGGAATGGCGTGAAAATTTACTCTGGTCTGCGAGGGATCCATCTCCATGTAGGCCGCCCCACGAATGGTAATAAACTGATCGTCTCGATGATTTTCCGCTCCTGCAATCCGACTACCAGCAATCGTGATGTATACGCGGTAATTGTTGTCATCCACGATGCACCTCCTTGAGCTCTCCGTACGAAGGCCCTATCTCGATGTCATAGAGAAATGGTACTGGCAACCAACTGTATTTCTGCGCCACACGTTCTACAATCCAGTGGTCGAAAAACTTGTGCAGGTCACCCTTGGTATCAACCAGCCTCTTCTTACCTTTGTCATCAGTCCGCGTTTCCAGGTTGACCCGCGACTTGGGCACTTCAAGGGTCATGGAATCGTGAACGGTTATCAGGAGTTTACCATCAATGTCCTGTTGATGTGCAGCGATTTCACACAGCTGATTCAGGACAAGGTCTGATGCTGTACTCTGGATGAGAAAGTTCACTGCCTCACGTGTGGCATCAGCCATGTGCTCCTTGGAAGCGTGAGCTAGCCGAAAGCGGCGGAAGCGACCGAAGTGGGTTTTGACCATCTGCTTGGCGTGCACTTCTGCCTTGGTGTGCTCGATGTAATGCAAGAGGTCTGGGAATTCGGTAAAAAGCAGATCCATGATGCGCTGGGCTTCAGCCTTGGTGTCGTTGATCTGCTCTGCGATCTTGGATGCTCCAGCACCATAAAACGTCCCGAACACCACTCGTTTGGCCCGGTCACGCATCTCTGCAATACGCTTAGAGATATAGCGCTCTGCCATTATTTGGTCATATGGTATCCCATAAATTTTTGATGCGGTGAAGCTGTGAACATCCAAACCATCCAGCAAGGCTTTGATCATCTTTGCGTCGTGACTATACGCCGTATAGACCCGCAGTTCTGCACCTTTGATGTCAACATTCACGATGAGGCTGTCGGGAGCGTAGGGAATGAACAGCTTCTTGGTGTTGAATCCGGGGTGAAGTTCTTCGCTGGTGCCGTCGGGATTCTTGCGAACAGAGCGGCACATGACTTTACTCACATTTTGCATGTTGGGGTCGGAACTGGAAAGTCTGCCGGTGGCTGTGCCAGTTAAGTTGAAATTGCAGTGTACCCGCCCATCGGCTGCTGACATCTTACGAATGCCCTTCAGGAAACTTCCTGCGGCCTTATCAGCTGCGCGAAAAACCAACAGACTCTCGGCAAATAATCTCCGCGGGTCTCCGACTGGGTAGTACGAAACGTAGCGTTCCAGAACCTCTTTATCAGTCGAGGTCCCGTCCGCACCCGGGATGCGCTCAAAAGACAACTTAGCCAACATGGCCATTACTTGGGGTATCGAACGGTAGTTGATAGCACCAAAATTCTGCTTCAGGTCGGTCTCCGCCTTCCACAAAAGAGCTCCCACGTCTTGCTCGAGCTGGGTGAGGTATCGCAGATCAACATTGAACCCCCGGAACTCCATGTCTCCGAGGGCACAACTGGCAGGGAGGTAGGTGTACCGCATTACGTAAGTAGCTTCGTTGCGGGTGTTGGTTGCTACAAGACGGTGGGTCTGTACCTTAGCGATCATTCGCGTTACGTCTGCGTCGATGGCTGCGTAGCGTAGGATTACCTCCAGGGGGATCTCCTCATACCCGACGTCTTTCACAGCCAGCTTGACTCTTTTTATTTTTCGCAGATCGAGACGCTTGTAGAGTTGAACGATCTCCTTGGCACAGTCCCCAATGATCTTCTGGTCCTGCCAGCCCTTGGCCTTAGCCTTTTCTGCGACTCTGGTCTTGATGACTTCTCGCAGGTGGTCCCAGATGTTTTGGTCGCGACCCTCTGGAGCAACTGTGTAGCTGAGCAAGATGTCACTCTCGGTAACGGGCAGAATGTTCCCGCTAGCTGTGTCATCAGAAGCACGCAGTATGTCTTGGAGCTCATCATCATAGCCTGTATAGTTTGGCGTGTAGATAGCTGCGAGCTTCTTCAAGCCGTAAAGACCCTTCTTGTCCTCATCAATAAAATGTTCTCCGCAAAGCGTGCACCACACCACATTATTAACCGGAATCCCTCGTACCTCCTCCAAAAACTTTCGGTCGAATTTCCAATTGTGAAAGGTCTTGGGCTTGGGGCAGCGGAGCAGCCGCGCAACCTCCTGCCAAGCATCCGCGCTACTGTATGGGGTCAACTTGTGATCCAGCAGAATAGCTGCAGCCTTCCCATCATCCCACGCTACTGAAACCATCAGAACCTGAGGATCTGGGTGCCTGTCCGGGTACAACGTATTGGTCTCGGTGTCGAGCGCGATGAGCCAATTTTCTGGCCCCAGCTGGCTGTTGGCGTTGCTATAGTTAATGATGTCCGTAACCAGCTTCTTTACCTCGTCAATTGTCTGTGGAAAAACGTAGTCTTTGGTGAGTACGTCCATGGGGATTCGATCGGTATCAACCTCCCCATAGGACATTCGGGCAGCGTGCGCCAATGCAGCAACCACTACGTTAGTTAATCCAGGTTTGCTACTGACAGACTTCATATCGAATATTGGGATGACTTTGAGTGTCCGAGGGCCAGAGGCAGAAGGGATGGTTGCAGACAGTTCGCGCCCTACCACACTCGTAATCTTTGTTGCACGTATGCCTAGCGCTTTGAGGGCGGTCATCCCGATGGCAACAATAACTGGTTCCCGTGTGGGGTTTACTCCACGAACTTTTGCCAACTCACGGAACAGGTTGTGCTGACAGTGGTGAATGTGTTCTGCATTGGGGTCTACTGCCCCTACCAATACGGCGTAAGTGGTGTAAATTTGGATGTCTGCATACTTCCCCTGTTGGTACTGCTTGACGCGGTCCATCAAGCGGCGGAAGAGCCGGCCGCTGGAGCCGAAGAAGGCTTTATCCCGTCCAATAGAGAACCCAGACGGGTTGCTGCTGACTACAATCAAGTGTGCTGGGTTGTTTCCGCTCCCACTCCACAGGCAGGGGTCGAATTCCGCGGGACAGCCCAGGCACCCCTTGCTTACAGGTGCACCTGGTCGTTGACGCATATCACACCTCGAAGTTTCCGCGTTGTTTTACGATGGGGTTCATCAGAGTGGCAGATTCAGGGCCTGGGATGTCAGACAGCATCTGCTCGCGTACGCGAGCATCCACCACCTCATCTTCCTCACCTTCACTGCAATCCTGATTGGATAGGGTTGACGTCAGGTCTACCACAGACAGCTGGTCCAACCGCACGTTGGTTCCAACACGTTGTCGGATGTCTCGGAGAAAAGCAACATCATGCTTGAGGTTCTCTTTGGAGATGGAGCGGGTATCCGCGTCAGCCATGATCTTCAATCGCCCGGGACTGAGCACATTTCGGTACTTGGGCGAGTGCCGCAAAATGCCGGTCATAGCCTTTTGCCAGAAAACAACCATCCACTTCTTTCGTTCAATGTAGTAGACACCTGCGTCAGAAGCGTTCAATTGGAGGCGGGTAGT
>Ga0315289_10011954_pt1 | contig 12269 bp, 11 predicted proteins | sample YL17G11_40_MG_FD_203452 | JGI IMG/M metagenome (GOLD analysis project Ga0315289, IMG submission 203452) | Sediment microbial communities from Yellowstone Lake, YNP, Wyoming, USA - YL17G11_40 | ecosystem: Environmental > Aquatic > Freshwater > Lake > Sediment | place: USA: Wyoming | collected...
CTTTCGCGCCGCCTCCTTGCGAAGACGACCTGGCGGTTCGGCTACCTGCCTGCCGGCAGGCAGGCGGTTGGCGTCACAAGCCCCCGTCGGGAACCTTTCATCCCGATAGACCACACCCCTGCCGGGCTAGCCGCAACCTTCAGGTTGCGATTGCCCGCCGGACGTGGGCCGCCGGGCGCAAACTGAAGTTTGCGGCTACAGCGTGTGAAGTATTCGGGCTAGCCCGGATATTTCACAAATTTTCGACCACCGTATGCAGGCACTTTCATTAACACCCTGCTTTAGCTGGGTGAAGATCGGGCCGGATCGGGTCGCAACCGTTTCAACGGTTTCGACAGTGTGTGGCAAACCGTTGAAACGGTTCTTCGTCTCGTTGCGCCTCCACACCCCGCTGAAGCCATTGGTATCTACACAAGTTGAAGTCAATTCGTGTCATGGGAGAGGAAAAAAGTTTCCGCCAGTTGGCGCAGGTGTGTCAGGTCGTAGTGTTCGAGCATTTCCAACATCGCCAGCAACACCCACACGCCTTCCAACAGCGCCGGGATCGTCCACCCGCGCCCGCGCTTGAGCTGCCGCCCGCTCAGCCGCACCAGCACCGTCCGCAGTTCCGCCGCCGCCGGACTCTCCGCCCGCGCCAATTGCCACACCAGCACCAGCGCCGCGCTCACCACCAACAGCCGCCGCGCCACCGCCCCCGCGCTCTCCTGCTGCCAGTGTTCCACCTGCTGACCCGCGCTCTTGAGCAGCTTGAAAAACGATTCGATCCGCCAGCGCCAGTAATACCACAGGGCCAGCCGCCCCGCGTCCACCGTCGCACTGACGTTGCTCAACAACAGCCACTGCGCCAGCACGCGTCCGTTCTCCCCGCGCACTTCGCTGACGATCAGCCGCAACGTCACCGGCTCGCCCGCCACCGCACGGGGTTTTTGCCCCCGCCGTTTCCTGGCGCGCGGGCCGGGTCAGCACCACGCGGGTTTCGCCCACGTATTGCCGGGCCACCCGCCCGTGCCAGGCCACTTCCCGACAGAACACGAGTTGTTTCTTGAGTGCGTTGGCCGCGCCGGAGAGCAACACGCTCTGTCCGTCCCACGCCGCGCGCTGGCCCCCTTTGGCCCGCACCAGGAAGCGGTGTTCCTGCCATTGGCGGTAGTGCCCGATCGAATCGCCTTCGCGATCCACGATCTGCACCAGGGGCCGGCCCAGTCCCAGTTGGTCCAGATGCGCCCAGCGCGCGCCCAACTCATCCAAGTGGGTGGCGGCGGGCAGCACGTCGGGGCCGCGCGTGGTGTGCAGTCCGTCAGCGCTCTGGAGATTCTGACACAGCGGAGCCAGCGGCGCGCCGTCCCGGTCGCTCACCAGCAGGGCGCTTTGCAGTTCGTAGCCTTGGCGATGTTCCTGGGCCAAACCGAAACGGTCGGCCTTGCGGGTGTGCCGGTCGTAGTTGAGGTGCGACCAGTCATGGATGACCAGCGCGTACTCCGCGCCCGTGGCGTGCAGCGCCGCGCGGCCTTGTTCGATCAGGGGCTGGGCCAGCGCGGGCAGGCTCACGTTTTCGTTGCGATAGAAACGCCAGGCCGCCTGGGTGCTGGCGAAACTGGTGGCGGTGCCGGGCAGGGCGTTCAAGCCGGCGGCAACGCTTTGACTGATCTGCAAGTGTTCCCGCACGAGTTGTTGATACCGTCTTTGCAGCCGGGGTTCCAGTGGCGGCCGGGCCGGGCCAGGCCGGTGATCGAGTTGAGGCATAGGTGTTCCGAGTTGAGTTGCATTGAGTCTCGGATGAGGAACCGATGCCGGCGCAGTCTGTCACACCGGCCCCAACCTCGCCAGCCCAAAACTTGTGTAGATACCAATGGCTGAAGCCGGGTGTTAATGAAAAAACACCGGCTTGAGCGGAGAAGGTGTGAAATATCCGGGCTAGGAGGTGCGGCGTGTCGGCAGCCCCGAAAGCCTTCGGGGCTTCAAGCGTCTGGGGCAATCCTGGACCGAGCGCGGCTTGCGTCACTTGCGCGCGTTGGAAAAGGCTCGGGACAACGGCCACTGCGACCAACTCTGGATCGCCACCTGATGGTGGTATTGCGCCGCTGTACCCCGACCGCAACGCGCCGCAAGCTGAAGCTTGCGACGCAAGCCGATTCGCTGCATTCTCTGCGCCCTGTATGCACTCGGTTAGCCTCGGCATAATTGGCGGCGGGACGGTGGGCAGCGGCGTGTTCAATGCGTTGCACCGCAACGGCAACCTGCTCGCGTCGCGCATCGGCGTCCGGATCAACCTGGTGAAGGTCGCGGTCAAGGCGTTCGATGAACCCCGCCCCTATCCCATTCCCCGCAAGTTTCTCACGACCGACTGGCTAAGCGTGGTCAACGACCCGGCGGTGCAACTCGTGGTGGAACTGGTCGGCGGGACGACCATTGCCCACACGATGGTGCTCACCGCGCTCAAGCTCGGCAAACCGGTCATCACGGCCAACAAAGCCTTGCTCTCGGCGCATGGCGAGGAACTGTTCGCCATCGCCAGGAAGTTTCACACCAACCTTTACTACGAAGCGAGTGTGGCGGGCGGCATCCCGATCATCAAGGCGTTGCGCGAGGGGCTTGTCGGCAACCGCATCACGCACCTCTACGGCATCGTCAACGGCACGTGCAATTACATCCTCACGCGCATGAAGCGCGAGGGGGCGGAGTTCGACGCGGTGCTCAAAGACGCCCAGCGCTTGGGCTACGCCGAAGCCGAGGCATCGCTGGACGTTAACGGCTACGATTCGATGCACAAGATCGGCATCCTGGCGTCGCTCGCGCACGGTTTTTGGGTGAATCCGAAGCAAATCCACGTCGAAGGCATCCGCTCCGTCACGCAGGCCGACATTCGATTTGCCGAGCAACTCGGCTATACGATCAAGCTGCTGGGAATCATCAAGAAGGTCGAGGGTCGAGGGTCGAGGGTCGAGGGCAAAAAGCTAAGCGGCTCGCGCATTCAAGTTTCGGTCTGTCCCACGCTCGTTCCAAACGCGCACCTGCTGGCCAGCGTGAACGACGTGTTCAACGCCGTGTTCGTTCGTGGCGATGTGGTGGGCGACACGCTGTTTTACGGTCGCGGCGCGGGCAAAGACGCCACCGCCAGCGCGGTCTTGAGCGACGTGGCCGACGCGGCGCTGGATTTGAAGTTCGGCACGCAGCGCCGCGTGCCGCCGTTTGTGCCGCATGAACGCGACGGCGCGGTGCTGCCCATCGGCGAGGTCGTTTCGCGGTATTACGTCCGGTTGAGCGTGATTGATCGCCCGGGCGTGCTGGCGAAGATTTCAGCCATTTTAGGCGCGGCAAAGATCGGCATTTCGTCCGTCATTCAGCCTGAAGGTCACGAGGGCGAGAGCGTGCCATTGATTTTGATGATCCATGACGCGCCGAACGTCGCCCTGGCCCGGGCGCTGAAGCGAATCAGCAAACTGCCTGTCGTCAAAGCCAAGCCGGTGATGATCCGGGTGGAGACGTTTGCGTGAAACTGTCGCGGGCTAGGAGGAGCAATGGGCGTTGGCCTTCCCCCGTGGGAATCGCCTCGGCCATCTGGTCGCGCAAGAACTGGAACCCGTCGGTATCCACGCCAGCCACGATGAGGCTGAAGCGTTGGCCGGCCTGCGGACAGACCGCCCCGATGACGTTCTGCCGGACAGGGTCGCCCAGGTAAGGTACGGTGCGGCGGTTTCGCGGCTGCACCCAACGTCGCCGTGGGCGCGGATCGCCTTCCACCCCGCACTCGTCGGCAAACCACAAATCCACCTGGGGATCGGCGGCCAAGACGCGCCGTGGTTCCAGAAAGGCTTGGCGCGATTGTGGGGCGTCCTCGAACTTCGCGAAGCGTTTGGACTGCGGTGTGTTCACCGCCGCTGTTCCTGCCGGAAAAACTTTGCCGAGACGCGCGCCTTCCACGAACGGCTCGGTTTCGAGACGGGCTATTGGTCGCCCGGACTGGAGGAGGGCTGCGCCATCTTCGGGCCGGCGCAGGCGCACCAGAAAAAGCAGCCGCAAGTTGCAGCCGCAAGCTCCAGCTTGCGAGGCGCGATCTTAACCCGGAAATCTCACACGCGGCTCGAATTACCCACGGCGTGTAGCCGCAACCCCGCACCGGCGGGGTTGCGATTGCCCGCTGGACGCAGGCCGCCGGGCGCAAACTTCACCACGTAAAACGTGGTAAAGTTTGCGGCTACAGCGTGTGAAATTTCCGGGTCAAAGGCAGCGGCTACCTGCGCAACCTGAAGGTTGCGGCCACGGGGCTTGCGCTGGCCAGAAGTGGTTTCGTTTCGGAAATCTATTTTGGCCGTTGCGCTAGTCTTCCGCTCGCTCGCCCGCCGGTGCCATTTTGACGAGGCGCGGGAAGAAGCGGGCCAGCGGCTCGACGAGGTCGGCTTGGGCGGCCATGACTGCTTCGATGTCTTTATAGGCCATCGGGACTTCGTCGAGGCCGGCGGAGAGGAGTTTCACGCCGCGTTCGTCGAGGTAGGGCTTCACCATTTTCCAGTTGAACTGTTCCTTCGCCTTTTTGCGGCTCATCACGCGGCCCGCGCCGTGCGATGCGGAATCGAGCGACGCCGGATTGCCTTTGCCGCGCGCGACGAACGTCGGGCTGGCCATCGAGCCGGGAATCACACCCAGCACGCCCAAGCCCGCCGGCGTGGCGCCTTTGCGGTGGACGATCACGTCGCGTCCGCCGTGGCGCTCTTTCCACGCGAAGTTGTGGTGGTTTTCGAGGTCGAGCAGCACGCCCGCGCCGAGATGCCGGGCGATGTGTTTGTGGATGAGGTGATGGTTGGCGGAGGCGTATTTGCCCATCAACTCCATCGCCGCCCAGTATTCCTGGCCGTCGGCGGAATCGAGGTCGAGCCACGCGAGGTAGCTGAGTTCCTTGGGCAGGTCTTTGCGTTTCTGGCGGGCGACGCGGCTGTAGTGGTCGCACACGAGCGCGCCCGTGCCGCGGCTGCCGCTGTGGCTGAGCAAGGCCAGATACGTGCCCGGCTCGAGGCGCAACTCCTTGTTCTCGACGGTGAATTCGCCGAATTCGACGAAGTGATTGCCACTGCCGCTGGTGCCGAGTTGCGCCCACGCCTTGTCGCGAAACCGCTGTGTAATCGGGCTGACCGACCAATCCTCGTCCAACACCGGATGCGTGCGGCGGTGCTTGAATTCCACGCCGATGCCGAAGCGGGTTTCGTCCTCGATGGCGCGGATAAGGAATTGCTCTTTGCGCCGCAGCGAGTCGAGCGGCAGGTCGAGCACGGTGAGTTTGACGCGGCAGGCGATGTCCACGCCCACGGCGTAGGGGATGACGGCGTTGTCCGTGGCAAGCACGCCGCCGATGGGCAGGCCGTAACCGACATGGGCGTCAGGCATGAGCGCGGCGGCGACGCTGACGGGCAGCTTGCAGGCGTTCTCCATCTGCTGGAGCGCGTTGGCGTCCAAGTCCGTGCCCCACTGGCGATAAGTGATTCGCGGTTCGGCCATAGTTGTCTGCGAAGAAACGTTAGGCCCGACAAGGCGCGTGTGCCAATGGAAAGTGAAAGCAAAAATCCACAGGCGAGAGGCCTGTGCCACTCTGGGTACCGCTGGAAAGTCCCGGTTCGGTCGTGAAAAGTTGCCGCACCGGTCGATCCCGGTTATTTTACCCGCATGAATTCAGCGAAGATTGCTCAACGCACGCCTATTGTTCAAAAAGTCGAGCCGGGCACGTATTGGTGGTGCGCCTGTAGCGCGTCGAAGAAGCAACCGTTTTGTGACGGCTCGCACAAGGGCACCGGCTTCACGCCGAGGAAAGTCGAGATCAATGAAGCGAAAACCGTGGCCTGGTGCGGCTGCAAGCACACGGGAAATTCTCCGTTCTGCGACGGCACACACAAGGGGTTGGCGTGACGAGCGGCGAGTGGCGGGTGGCGAGTGACGGGTGACGGGTGACGAGTGACAGGTGTCGCATGTCACAGGTCACGATTTCCTCTTAAAGACTCCGCTCGGGTCGGCGAGGTTGAGGGCCGACAAGTCAAGTCCGGCGGCCGGCTCGCGCTGTTGCGCGATCCTCATCTGCTCGGCGATGCGGGCACAGGTCGCGGCCGCGAAGTATTTCACCGCCCCGACGCTCACTGTGGCCCTGAAGATCGTCACGAGCAGACAATGCTCATCCACGTTCGTGACCAGCATGCTGAAATTTTCTCCCTGCTGGTAAACACTGCTGAAATTTTCCTCGCGCACGAGCCGGGCGATGGTCTGGTTGGCGGCGTAAGCGCCCGAGGCCAGCGCGGCGATGGTCGTCAGATCAAAGTGCCGCAGATCGCCGGCCTTGATGATGAGGAAACCGCCTTTATCAATAACCAAGGCGGTGGTGGCATCGCTCCTGGTCAGCAACTCGCGCAGCGCGTCATCGAGTTGCCGGATGTCCTCCTCGACCAGTTGGGGGAGTGTGGCCATGTCATGCGTATTGGGGGGCGGTTTGGGCCACGAACTTGTTCAACAACAGGCGCGTGATCATGTTGAGCGTCTCGAACACGCCCTCGCACTTGCTCGCCACGGAGGTGAAGGAGGGCACCTGGACTTCGCGGTTGTTGAGCAGGAATTCCATGTATTCGGCCGGCGCGGCGTTGGGCAGGTCGCGCTTGTTGTATTGGAGGATGTAAGGAATGTCGGCGAGGTTCAGCTTGAGGCTTTTGAGGTTTTCCTCAAGGTTCACAAAGCTTTCCACGTTCTCGGCCATCTTCTCATATTGCGAGTCGGCGACGAACACGAGCCCGTCCACGCCGCGCAACACCAGTTGGCGCGTGGTGTTGTAGATGACCTGGCCGGGCACGGTGTAGAGCTGGAACTTGGTCCGATAGCCTTTGATGGCCAGCGCCTCGATGGGCAGGAAGTCGAAGAACAGCGTGCGGTCGGAGCTGGTCGCCAGCGAGACGAGCTTGCCCTTGTTGCCATGCGCCGTCTGCACGTGGTCGTGGACCTGGACGAGGTTGGTGGTCTTGCCGCCCATCGCCGGGCCGTAGTACACGATTTTGACCTGCAGTTCCCGGGTTGCCTGGTTGATGATCGCCATAAATGTCCTGCTTTAGTGTCGAGGTTTTCGATCCAATTCCGCCGCCAGTCCCGCCAACTGCACTGTAGGCAGCGGCTCGCCGGCGCGGCCAAACGCGGCGAAGAAAATCGCGCCCACCTTGAAAATCTTCCACGGCACGTTGCCGACGGTGAAATTCACATTGTTGAGTTCGCCCATCCGCAACTCCTTGGTGCATTGACTGACACGCCCGAAAATTTGCGGCAGAAACGCCGCCAGCGTGTCCGCATTGAGCTCGGGCGGAATGCGGCTGGCGACCAGCAGGCCGTCCGGCAGCGAAATCAGCGCGCCCGCCACCCCGTCCACCGCGGCGGCCCGGGAAATAATCTCGTTGGGCGTGGCATACCGCTTGAGGAAGTCAGTCCCCGGCGAAGTGGGACTTTTCTTGAACACGGGTTCGGGCTCGACCGGCGTATCCGCGTCATCCCGCCACACGTAATAATCCGTTTCGGGTGCTTTCGGCTGAGGTTTCGCCGGAGTCGGAGGCGAAGCCGGTATCGGCGCGCCAACCGGCGCCAACGGAACCCTGGCGGAAACGTTGGCGGCTTCAGCCGAAGCCGCGCCGAAAAAGAGGTCGGGGATCTCCGTGTCAAAGGTAACCTTCCTTTGCGCTTTGGCCGTCTGCGGCTTCGAGAGAAACAGCGGTGCGAGCACTTTGAGGGGCAGGTCCAGCACGGCGCCGTCATGGGCGGAAACTACTTGTGGCGTCTGCGCCGGCTTAAGCCAGGCGCGCAGTTGTTTCCAAGAGCAACTCACCCGCCCTTGCCTCAGACCGACCTCGACGAAATCCATCGGCAGCGCCACAACGGCTTTGGACCAATCCACCAACGCGATCTCCTGCTTGATAGCGTCAGGCCAGCTTTCCCCGAGGTCTGACAGCGGCACCATCAGCACAAGGCCATTCGACTTGACGCTGCTTGCCACCGGCGCGGCAACGGTAGGGACTCTGATCCGAACGGCCGGTCTGTTTAAGCCCACGCCTGGAGGAACGGCGGGAATGGGCGAGGGGGCCGGCGTTACCGGCCGCGACGGAAACGCAGGCGCGACAGGTGACATGGCCGGGCGGATGGGCGGCTTCGGCGTGGGTGCCGCCGGCGGTGTAATCGTTAGACGCTGCGGCAGATTCGGCGGAGCCATCGGCGTCACCGGTGCGACGGACTCCAGCTTGGCCGGGCCGACCGAGAAAAACAATCCCTCGCCCTTTTCGCCGAAGGGACCGACAATATCCACGGGCACTTCGGCTCGTTTCTGGGTCGGCCGCCGGCGCATTAGATTCGGGTTGATGCGCGGCAGAATTTCGGCCAACGGCAATTGCACCAGCATGTGGTCGCGGTCACTCGCGGGCGAAAAAACCCCCGGCGCCAGGCTGCGCAGTTCGCCGAAGGAGATTTTGACGCTGCCGTGGGCCAGTTGCGGCAGGATGGTCTGCACCGGCACGGTGACGGACACGTCCGAAACGCGCGTCACCACCCGGTGCTGCAATTCGGCTGGAAACTGGCTGAGGATGGTCTGCAGCGGCAAATCCAAGGCGTAATCTGAACTGACGGTCCTCGGCGCGCGTTTCACGGGCCCGACGGAACGCGCGACACTGCTGCTGGAAGCCGTGGAAGGAGTGGCAGGATGCACCGCGGGTGCCGGTTGGGGTTCAGCGGGCTGGCCGAACCAGTTTCTCATCAAGCCGAATATTTTGCCTCTCAGGCCGTGTGCTAAAGCGCTCATTCTTGTTCGCCGCGTTTCGATGCGTCAAAGCAGGCTGGCTGAATCCGCCAGGAGAACCGCCCACAAGGGCGGCGCAACACGCGCCGCCGTGTTGTTCGATTCAAACTGCTTTAATTTGCGTAGGCGGGCGCAAGAACTATGCCACGGAGGCAGCCGGAACCACTGTCGTCGGGAAGCTCGCGACACAGAGTCAAACCAATCCAGACTGCCAGCACCGGTCGCCCTCCAAGGCGCGCATGCGGCCTAGCCATTGTCCAATCAATGGACTGCTTGTCCATAACCCATGGCGGCTTTGTGGCGTTCGCCGGGCGTCTTTCCAAGCCGCGTCAGCGTCGGCAGCCGTTTTTCAAGACATTGGTGAACCAAAACGCGGACGGTCCAGGGTCGGGAACGCCGCCTGCTCCTGTGCGGCGTGGACTCGGGTTGCTTTTCAAGCTTGAGTTTGAGGCGGCTCCGAGTTAGCGATTGTGCCAAGCGATTATGGAAGAGCGCCCCAAAATCCTGCTGCTGGATGACGATCCAGACCTGCTGGCGGTTTACGAGGAAATCCTCGCCCACTTGCCCAGTCGCCCCGAGATTTACACCGCCACCAGCGGCCCCCGCGCCATGAAGCTGCTGGAGTCCGAGTCCTTCCGGGTGCTGATCTGCGATTTGAAGATGCCGAAAATGGACGGCCTGCAAGTGCTGTCGGCGGTGCGCCGCAAGTATCCGCAACTCCGCACGGTCGTCCTCACCTCCGTGCTCGATGAACAATTCCGCTCCCGCGTTTACGCCCTTGGCGTTGACCTGTTCTGGCAAAAACCGAGCACCGACGACGAGGTCAAAATGTTCCTCGAATGTCTCGAATCGCTGCTGGGACGCGAAAACGTCGGCGGCTTCCGCGGTCTCCAAAGCAAAAGCCTGGTGGACATCATCCAACTGGAGTGTCTCTCGCAAAGCTCCGCCGTGCTGCGGATCACCAACGGCCCGCTCACCGGAAAACTCTGGATTCTGAACGGCGAACTGATTGACGCCGAAGCTGACGAACTGACCGGGGAAGCGGCCTTTCGCAGAATTCTCTCCTGGAAAGCGGGCAACTTCGAACTGCTCGCGACCGACGCTGCCCGGCCCCGCGCCATTTTCAAATCCTACAACGCGCTCTTGCTCGAAACGGCCCAGGCGCTCGATGAATCCGCCGGGGCCGGGGCCGAGGACCCCGCCAAACGCGCCGCCCACACGCTGCTTGCGCTAATGAACCAGTTCAAAGGCATCGAGTTTCTTCTGGTCGCCAAACCGGGCGACGGCAGCGCGCCTGATGCCTGCGGCTTGGAAAACCCCAAGCCCACGTCGGCCTGGGCGCAACAGACGGTCGAGCGGTTCCGCGCTCTGGCCGACCGCTTTCACGCCGGGCCACTGGACCAGATCGAAGGCTTGGGCCCGCAGCGAAACGTGGCGATTGCGCCGCACGGCGAAACAGCCGTTTGCGTCGGCTGGCACCACAGCGTGCCCGCCGAGGAAGTCCACGAAACGACGAAAAAGGTTTTGGCACAATGGGTTTCCTGAAGTTTTTCTCCAAGCCGCCGGCCGCCCCGAAGAAGCTGCCCTCGGGCAGTTTCACGGTGGACCGCGACGGGCAGATTGTGGTCTCCACCTTGCCGCAGAGCTTTCCCAAGGCGCTCTTGCGGGACATTGCCGACCGCGTTTTGAAAACTTTCCGCGGCGCGCAGGAAGCCCAGTTGCCGCTGAATGAACTGGTCGTCCGTTACACCGGCTTCAAACTGACCGCCCGCAACCTGCGCGGCGCCGCCCTGGTGTTTCTGACCCCGCTGACGCCGCTCGACCCAACCAAATAACCAACCCGCATCTCCCGCCTATGGCCAAAAAGAAACTGGATAAACTCATCGAACAGTTGGAGAACTACCTGGAGTGCTGGAAACAGTTCAACCGGTTCGTCAACCTGGCGCGCGCCAAAAAGTTCAAGCCCGAAGACGAAGACCAGTTCCTCGAAGTCAAAAGCATCATCATCCAGGAATTGGAGTTCATCCTCGCGGCCGTCGAGGGCGGCTCGCCCACGCGGGAGGAGGTCCACACGCTGGTCGGCGGCGCCCCCTCGCTCCGCTTCCTCGGCGAGATGCAGGAGGCGAACCTGCGCGGTCTGGAAAGCCAGTGGCACAAACTCTACATCGGCTGGCTCTCCGTCCTCGGCCAGCTCAAAGTCCAACAGTACGAGGAACGGTCCAGGTCCTTTTTTGCTTCGCTGGGCAAAAGCAAAAAGAAGTGACGCGCGCCGGCTCGGTGTTAAGGAAGGCTGCCCGGAAAGCCCAGACAACTGCCCGAAAGGTCTGGACGCCTGGCCGGCAACGTCGGGCACTTGGCCGGTGGCCCCGGACACCTGCCCGAAGGCCCCGGGCACCTGCGCCGGAGGTCCGGGCACCTGGCCGGAACGCCTGGACACCTGCCCGGAAAGCCGGGCCAGTTGCCCGAAAGTCGCGGAAGGTAGAATTTAGTTCTAATCTACTTGGAATTCAGCCACTTACGGGTTTGGCTTGGCTGGAGCGGGCTGGTTTGAACCCCGCCGGATGTCGCTGCGCAACCGGGCCGCCTGTCTGCCCAATTCCGAGGTTTTGCCCAAGGCCCCAATCACTCCGTCCAGCTTGGTCGAGGCGCTGTCGTAGGCGGTCTGCAAGGCGTCATTGGTCGCCTGGGTTTGGTCGCGCAACTGGGCCTTGAGCGCCTCTTGCGCGTCGTTCTTGGCCACCGCGTCGGCCTTTTGGTTGCCCAGGTCAGTGATCCAGTTGGTCACATTCAAGCCGGCGGTTTGGAGCGCGGCCTAGTTGGTTTGCATGAACTGTTTCACGCCGTCGCAGAACCCGAACACTTCCGTCGTTGTTAATGCCATGATACGTGCGTTGCTTGATGGTCACGGTTGAATACAACTCGCCCCGGAAACTTCCGGTAGCTTGGTTGCGTGAATAGGGGTTCTCTCAAAAGCAGTCAATCATTTTTTCTCGGGGCAACCTGAAAATTTTTCTTGCCAATCTGACCGGGAAACGTCACAAGCACACTTGTCCGTTGGAAAGTTGTTCCAGTCGTTCCCAAGTTATGTGAAAAATTGAACACCAAATAATTCGCGAGCTTCGGCCGCTGCCCGCTACGAAATGGACATTTTTGAGAGAGGCAGCGCTGGAAGCACGCCCAGTGTGTTTTACAGCAGGCTTCACTCGGAAAGGAAATCATTATGAAGAATGAAAAGAGCGTGAAGGTCGTGACGGTTGTCGTGCTGGCAGTGGGTTTGGGTTGGGCTTTGTTCGCCCAGATGCAAGTTCAGCCCGTTCAAACGGCGGCATGGCCTGCGTCACGCGCGGCGGCGCCGGCGGATTCCATCGTCCAGTTGGTGGCGGAGGCGCAAGGGTTGCAATTGGTGCCGCCGGATCAAGTGCCGCCCTTCGGAACGTTCTGGATGGTTTTGCCGGAGGCCGACGGCGGAGTCATG
>Ga0315289_10011956_pt1 | contig 12268 bp, 9 predicted proteins | sample YL17G11_40_MG_FD_203452 | JGI IMG/M metagenome (GOLD analysis project Ga0315289, IMG submission 203452) | Sediment microbial communities from Yellowstone Lake, YNP, Wyoming, USA - YL17G11_40 | ecosystem: Environmental > Aquatic > Freshwater > Lake > Sediment | place: USA: Wyoming | collected...
AAAGAGAGGGATGGGATAAGAAGAAAGGGTGAGAGGGAGTTGGGCGAAAGAGAGAAGCAAAGAAACACTCAACTCTCAACACACTGAACACTCACCGGGCGGCGGCAGTGGGTCGCCGGGACGCTGGCGCAGCTGGTCGGGCGCTGCTGCACGCGGCAGGCGCGGAGCGGGCGAGGGCGGCGTGGAGCATCGTTGCGTGGTAAAAGGGAAAAATAGGGAACGAGTTTCACTTCTGTTTTAATTGCGCAACTCCGCCGCACAATACGCACGTACGCGTGCTCGCGCAACTCCCAGGTGGTCCTCTCGCACTCCCCCTTCTTTATCCGCACACACAAACGCACGGGCGCGCGTGCTTCTAGAAAGAGAGAGAGAGAGAGAGAGAGAGAGAGAGAGAGAGAGAGAAAGCATGGAACGCCTCACGGCTTCCCTGCGCCGAAGTGGCGGCGGCGCGACCGCTCCTCCCACCAACGGCGCGTCCCGCCTCAACGCCATGCTGGACGCGGAGGAGCAGGCCGGCTCTCACCAGGAAGCGTCCCCAATGGTGGAGGACGACCCGGTGGCGGTGGCGGCAGGTGAGAGAGACGGGGGAGAGACGGGAGAGCAGGCGGTTTTGCGCGCTTTCTCAACCCTCCCTCGGCTCTTCATCACACTCCTTTCTTTCCTCTCTTCCACAGCCGAACACGAGGCCCGCGTCAAAGCGGAAGGCGCCGCCGCCCACGCCCTGTCCCGCCTGGCCGTCTTTCAGGACCAGATGGGCGAGTGGAGCGCCGCCCGAGACGCGGACGCGGCGGGGGCGGCGGCGGGGGCGGCCGCCGCGCTGGGGGCCGCGCGCGCTGCCGCTGCCGCGGTCGCCGGGACGCCCGCAGCGCCCGCGGCGGACGCGGCCGTGGCGGCGGCGTCCGCCCTTGCTGACCGGCTGTCCGCCACGGCCAAGGAAGCGGCCGCCTTTGCGGCGCTGGCCGTCGCGGACGCGGAGCGCGCGAAACGCTCGCTCTCCGCTGCCAACCTCTCCAATGGTGGGGGTGGTGGCGACGGCGACGGCGACAGCGACGGCGAGGCCGGCGGCGAGGGGACCAAGCGCGCCCGCGGCGGGCGGACCGGCGGACGCCGGGGCGCGGCCGCGGCGGGCGAGGAGGAGGGGACCGCCGCCCCTCCCCACGCCTCCACCACCTCCACCCCGCCCCCGCCCCCGCCTGCCTCCTCCGCCATCGGCGCACGCGCCCGCTCCATCCCGCTCCGCCTCACCCCGGACGAGCGCCGCACGCTGGCCCTGCTGACGGCCGCCCTGTCGGTGTCGCAATACACTGACAAAGTGGACATCCTGTCGTGGCGGTCCAAGACGGGGCGGGTGGTCACCCAAATCAAGGAGGTGTGCGCCACGCTGTGCGGGCTGGTCGTCGCATCCGATTTCAAGGCGGGCAAGGCCCTGCTGGCCGACCGGGACTTTGCCGCCCTGGGCCCCTGGTTTGCGGACGTGTTCGAGGTGGGGCGCCGCTACAAGATCGCGTGCCCGGAAGGTGAGACGAGAGGAGGGTGAGGGGTTGGGGGGGGTGGGGGTGGCCACCATGTGGAGTGCATGCACAGCGTTTGCTTTTCTCAACCTCATCACCTCATGCTCTCTTTTCACCTTTTTTTCCACTCCAGCGATGCGCGGCGAGTACGGGAAGCTAATCTACCTCCTCCAGGACTCGGTCGACCCGGCCGTGCGGGAGCTCCTCGGCTTCGACTGCGTCCGCCCCCTGCGCACGGTGTTCACCCTGCTGGAGGGCGGCGGCGGGCTGGCCCTCCTGGACGACCCCCTCCTCCCCGCCGCGACAGCCGAGATCGACGGCTCCTCGGCCCGCCCCCGCCCGGCCATCCAGCGGGACATCCGGGCCAAGGAGGCCGCCCGCAACGCGCTGGCCCGCCGGTACGCGCGCGGGGGCCTGCCGGAGGCGGACGTGCTGCGCGCGCTGTACTCGCTCTCCGACGCGGCCGCCTTTCTCGGGTTTGCCCGGGACCCGGTGGACCGCGTGCTGTCCCGCCTGGGGGCCACCTTTGACGGGTCGGGCGCCCCTCCCGCCTCCCCCTCCGTCTCCCTGGCCATCCATGGCGGCACGGACGGCGCCCGACTCACCCACTCGCACGCGCGCCAGTGCGCCTACGTCCGCCAGTCGCTCGTCCTGTGGCGGGAGCTGATGGACAACCTGTACGCCCTGTGGTCGGCCGCGGAGGCCGACCTATTGGCCCCCGGCAACCCCTACCGCCTTTGCGACACGGGCCAGGGCCTGAACCGGGTGCAGGGCGCGCCCGCGACGGGCCGGGCGATGGGGGCTCTGTTGGGTCGCGTCCAGGCCCGACTGGGGCCGGGGCAGTGGGTGGGGTCGTCGGTTGGTGAGTCTTTTCTTAAAGAGAGAGGGTATGTGGAGCGGGGGGCGTGGGGGGGTGGATGTGTCGGGGTAGAGGGAGAGGGAGCGAGAGAGGGGCGGGGCGCGGCGCTGCTTCACTTCCATGAGAGAGCGAGAGGTGGGTCGGTCTGGCCACGCGCGCGCGCGCGCGCGCATCTCATGCACACGCCCTCCTACCCTCCCCTCCCAGTCCACCTGGGCGACCACAACGTGCCCAACGCCCTGCTCTTCATCCACAAATATGTCGGCGTGCCCGCCATCCTGAACCCCATCACCTCCGCCCTGGAAGCCCTGCCCCGGGAGTGCGGCAAGGACGCCGACTTCCTGGCCTACGTCACCGCCAAGTGGGGCGGGGTGGACGGCTGCGCGACGGCTATCCTCGCCGATTTTTTCCGCCACGCCTTTGATGGGTCGGGCGCGGACAGCTGGTTTGACGCGGGCTCCTGCATCGACGGCCGCCTGACGAGCGCGTGGAACTGGTGCGAGAAGTGGCAGGGGAAAGGGTACGCGAATGTGATGCGGGTGTGCGGGGTCACCGGTTTCAGCGACACGTTTGAGAAGTGAGGAATCGAACAGGGGAGAGGGTGGGCTAGGGGCGGGCGGCTGCGGGAGGCGGTCATCGCGGGTGGGGAGCGGAAACATGTGGGGTGGGGGTGCGTGAGGTGCATGTTTTGGCGGTGAGAATGGAGTGGGGATGGAAAAAAAGTTCGACACCGCAAGACAACACACTTGTTCTACAACGACGCCCTCTCTCTCTCTCCCTCCTCGTCTACCGCCGGTGCTCGTACTCCGCCACGTCCTTTGGCGCGGGTGGCGGGCTGTCCCGGGTGGACGCCTCCAAAGCCGCCATGGAAAGGGCGGCCAGGGTGAACGCCTGGGCATACACGCGGGCGTGAATGATGCGGAGGGAGGTGGGGATGGGCTTGCGGGCCTCCCAGGCGAGGGACCCCGCGACGGAGGAGGCCCAGAAAATGCCTGCGGACGAGGAGAGAGAGGAAGAGTGAGAGAGAGAAAGAAAGCAGTGAGCGGCGTTAGAAAGGCATCGAGGTTGACAACAAAAGGGCGTGTCGCGCTACTTTGTGCGACGAGTCCCCCCCTCTCTTGCCTCTCTCAAACGCGCAGCCCTATCCTCATACCAATCGCCTTGAGCTTGTTGACAGACAGCCAATCCCGGACCTCCTGGACGCCCATGGTGTGGGTGAGGCGTGCGTGTGTGGTTCAGGAGCGGGGCCGGCGGGGCTAAGAAGAAAGACAATGGGGCAATGGACTATGAAAGAGTGTTTGCAGAGCGATGATTTTGGGGGAGAGCCCCGGCACGCCCTGCCCCGCGCCCTCCCTCGCACTGCCACGCATGCCCACCCCGGCGTCCAACGCCCGCCTCGCCGTGCTGGCCGCCCACGTCGTGGGCGCAGGCAGCGATGGCTGCCGCCTCGCTCCCTGCCCTGCAGCCTCGGCGGCGCTCCCCAACCATCCGCCCCTCATCGCGGTTGTTGGCGGGTCCGTCGCCGACATCACCGCCACAGCGCCCGCCGGAGTGTCCTTGCTCGCCGGCGGGTCTGTCCCGGGCGGTGTGCGCCTGACGCCCGGTGGGGTGGGGCGGAACGTGGCGGCGGCCGCGGCCCGCTTGCTGACCTCAACCTCACCACCAGGCGAGCCGCCTGGGCGCCAGGCGGCGGTGTCCCTCATCTCCGCCGTCGGCGACGATGCGCTGGGGGCGGCGCTGCTGGGGTCGTTGTGTGCATCAGGCCTGGACCCAGCGGCCTGCGCCATTGCGGCCGTGCAGGGCTTCGACACGCCGGCGGTGGTGACGGTACTGGATGGGAGGGGGGAGGTCGCGGCGTCCGTCGCAGATTTCGAGGGAGGTGGAGGGGCGACTAGTCGCCCCTCCGCGCAGACCCCGCCTCCCTCGGAGGGTGCGCTGGGTGCTGCGTTGGGGACCCGGGCAGGCGCGGCGGCCGCCCTGGCGGCCGCCCGGGTCGCGCACGCCACGGTGGTGGCGCTTGATGGAAACCTGCCCGGGGCCGCCCTGGCCGCCGTCGCGGCTTGCCTGCCCCCGCGCGGGCCTGACCTGTTCGAGCCCGTGTCCGTGGCAAAGGCGGGCCGGGCCATCGCAGCAGGGGTGAGGGTGGGCATAGCGACGCCCAACGCGGCGGAGCTGAGGGCGATGGCCGCGGCCGCACGCGCAGTGGGTGGTGGCGGCGGCAGCGGCGGTGGTGGTGGTTGGCGGCGCGTAGCCACCTCACACCACCCCTCCCTCCCGCCCGCCATCGCGCCCGCCATCGCTACCCTGGCGCACGATGCGGAGGCCGTGCTCGCCGCCCGGTGGGCGCGAGGGCTGGTCGTGACACTTGGCGGGCATGGGGTCGCATTTTTGACTGGGGAAGCGGACACTCACACCCTGCCCTTTGGGCCGGGCGCCCCGCCGCCGCCGCCATCCCTGGGGCCACTCCACGTATGTTACGTCCCGGCCGTCCCGGACGTGGCCGTCGTCTCTGCTGTTGGCGCCGGAGATGCCCTGGCGGGCGGCCTGCTGGTGGGCGGGGTGGAAGGAAAAGGGTTGGCGGAGGCGTTGGGCCTTGGGGCGGCCGCCGCTGCGCAAGTTGTGACCGTCAACGAGGCGGCGCCCAGCCTGGATGTGGGGCGGGCCAGGCGGGAAGGGCAGGCATTGGCAGGGCGGGCGGTTTGGAGTGTTTGTTTAGATTAGAGAGAGCGTGGTTTGGAAACGCGACCCTCTCGTCTCCATCTCATTCTCCTGCATTCCTCTCTTCTTTTTGCGCGCTGTGGCACATCCTCTTTCACTTCCTTACTTCGCCCCCGTAGCAATCCTCTTCCTCGTATGCCCCTATCAACGAGCCCAATGTCTCGGCGCGTAGTTCCCAGGGCCCTGGGAACTACGCGTGCCCAGGCAGCAGGAATCGGCGAGGCTGCGCCGATTCGGCGTGCCGACTCAGCGCCGCCGCGTGCGCCCGCAGCGCCCGCGCCCACCCGCCGGGCGGCGCTTGTGGCGGGAGCAGCAGGTGAGAAGAGACGATGGGATGTAAGAGAGGAAGGGGCCACACACACCTTCCGTGCGCTCCTCCCGTGCTCGCTCGCTCGCTCCAAACCTAGCCACCCGCCCCTCTCCATCCATTACAGCCACCCTCCTCTCCGCTCTTCCTGCATCCGCCCTGCCCGGCTTCAAAAAGGACTTGCGATCCAAGCGCAAGCTGGCCGTCCCTGACTCCGACTTCAGGGACGGGCCGGACGGGCTTAAAATCGCGGACTTGAAGGTCGGCGCGGGCCCTGAGGCGGTCCTGGGCGACCGGGTCGTCGTCCACTACGAAGCCAAGTCCCTGGGCGGCATCACCTTCCAGACCTCCCGCCAGGGGATGGGCGTGACGGGGGGCACGCCCTTGGGGTGGGACGTGGGCGCCCGGGGCGCGGGCGGCACGCTGATCGGGCTGGACCTCGGCGTGAGGGGGATGCGGGTCGGCGGGCGGCGGGTCCTGCGTGTGCCGCCGGGCCTCGCGTACGGGAGCAGGGGCGTGGGCGAGATCCCGCCCAACGCGACGCTCATCTTTGACGTGGAGCTGCTGAGCATTAAAAACTCGCCCCTGGGGTACCGGGTCAAAGTTGTGGAAGGGTGAAATACACAAAACCTGGAAAACCTGAAATACACAAAACAAAAATTATCTGCGCCCAAAGAAATAACACCCCAACCGCACACGACACTCGACGCACGCACACGCACGCACACACACGCACACATGCGCGCGCGCGTCGAGAGGAGGGTATACAGGTGGCTTGCGTGTGTGTGCGTGCGTGGCCCTCCGCGCGCGTGAAGAAAGAAAGAAAAAAACTGCCCTCTCGCAACCTCATCAACCCCATCCCTCCTCCTTTCATCTGTTTGCTCGTCCCGTGGGAGGACGCACAGCGGCCATTCCGGCCTGCCCAGGTCTGCCAGTGCCTCCTCCTCCTTCACCTGTTGCTCTGCTCTACCACCGCCCCCAGCCAGGCGTCCACGACGCCCTCCGATCCATACCATGGCAGGCGGGAGGGCAAGGGCGCGACCTCCTGCGCGCCACCGCCCGTCCGCCTCAGCCGCTCAGCGGCCGCCCGGCCGCCCCGCCCACGCCCGCCCGGGCGGGCTTGGGAGTGGAAGACGCCGGGTAGGGCGAGGTTGACCGCGCCGGCCAGGCCCGCGGCCGCCGCGGGGACGACGCCGTCCCCGAGCACGCCATGGCCGCCGGCGCCGCGAGAGGGCGCGCCGGAGACGGTCGCGTACGCGGCCGCGGCCGCCCGGGCGGCCGACCCGCGCACCGCCCGGGCATCCCCGCGCACGGCCAGGCCCGCGACGGTGACGTAGGCGACGCCCTCCCCCGCGAAGAAGGCGCCCGGGAAGGCATCGCAAATGGAGGCCAAGGCCCCACCCGTCGGGCAGCGGGCGCCGGAGGGCGGGGCGTGCGGCGTGCCCAGGGAGACCAGGCCGGCGACGGAGGCGCGCACGGCCGGCTCGCGCCCGATCAGGGCCCGCCCCAGCCAGCCGCCCGCGGAGTGGCCGACCAAGACGACTTTCCCGGACGCGGAGGCCGCGGCCGCGCCCGAGACCGCGGCCGCAGCCGCGGCCAGGTACCAGCCGTACGCGCGCGACACGCACGCCGCGGACCGCCAGTAGTCCGGGTCAAGGGCGCAGGCCGCGACGCGCAGCCAGTCGGACCGGGCGATGGGCGTGGTGTGGGCGGCGAAGCCGCGGGCCTGTGAGAGAGCGAGAAAAAAAAAAACCCAGGGGTGGTCGGGGTTGAAAACGCCGCGTTTACGCATTGGGGCGCAGCATGCGAAAAGAGCCGGCGCTCCCTCTCTCTATCCTCACACTCATACCTCCAGCACGTCCACCATGGCTTCGCCACCATGCTTGGGAGCCGTGTAGTCCGTGGATGCATTGCAAAATCCTGGCAAGAGGACGAGCGAGTGAAAAGCCGGCGGGGCAACGACCCGGGTCGGGAGGGGCGGTGCGGGCCGGACCACGCCAGCGCAGAAGGGGCGGGCGGTGTGGGTAGTGGGGAGCAACATGTGTGAGTGTTATGAGGTTTTGCCAAACCCACGTGCGTGTGCCAGTTGGGTGGGCCCCGTGCCAACCTGCGGGGTGGGGCGGGCACGAGAAAGGGGAAACGTGGTGAGGAGAGGAAAGCGCTCCGCCAATTGTTCACTTCCCGGGCGGCCCGCGACGGCTCCCTCTGTTTCGCGTTGCCGCTCAACACTGACAACGATATCTCCTCGCTGGCTCTCCGCCTCTCCACCTGCCTGTGCTCGCGCTGCACACACGCAACACAGAAAAAGAGAGCAGCGCGCGTCACGTCCTTCTGCCAACCTCTCCCCCCTGAGCAGTGTGCCGACAAAGTTCCCGCCTCCTCTATGCCCGTCCGCATCCGCCTCGCCCGTTTCGGGCGCCGGGTGAGTGCAGATGAGAGGGGTGTGAGGGTGTGTCACAGCGCGCCGTGCCATCGCGTGCCAAAAATGCTCAGCGGGATTGCAGCACGGGCCCCCCTCCCTCGTCGATCTCTTCCTCGACCTCACCATTATTATTTTTTTTTCCCTTCATTCAGAACCTCCCCTTCTACCGCATCTTCGTCGCCGACTCCCGGGCCCCTCGCGATGGCAAGCACCTGGAAGTGGTCGGTCACTACGACCCGGCCCCGGGCAAGGACGGCCACAAGCACCTGGCCCTGGATATCGGCCGCGTCCGGTCCTGGCTGGCGCTGGGCGCGCAGCCCTCAAAACCCGTCGCGGCCCTCCTGGGGCGGGCGGGCGTGGCGCCGCCTCCGCCCCGGGTGGCGCCGGCGGGCACGATCGCGCGCGGGGTGAAGAACCCGGACAAGAAGACGAGTGGCGGGAAGGGAGGTGGGGGTGGTGGGGCGGCGTGAAGGAGATGAGAGAAAGAAGAGGGGAGACTCTTCCAGCGCCGGCGTTTTTTTCTAAAAGCAGCCCCGCCCCGTCCCGCCGTGCCCATTTCATTCGCGTGTGTGTAGAATCCGTCATCGATTGACATCTCATCCCTCATTCTCCTCACTCTACATCACACACCACCACCCTCCTCATCACTGGGCGTCGTCCACCCGTCATAATCGTCCGGCCCGCACACCGCCCACCGCTCTCTCCACCGCGCGCACTTGCCTTCCAGCTTGCCCACCTTGTCCTTGAGCGCCGCGACCTCGGCGAAAAGCTCCGCCTCCCGGGCGCTGCCGCCACCGCCCCCTCCGCCAGGCGCCGCCAGGGCCGCCCCCGCCGCCGCCGCCGCCGCCGGGTCGACCAGGAAAGTCGAAAAGGCTTTCAGGGCGTCCACGCCCCGCACCTCTTCCGCCAGCAAGGGCGTGCGCACCAGGTGGAAGTCTTCGTACAGTTCCTCAAACTGGGCCAGGTACGTCGCCTGCATGCGCGCCCGGGCTGCTAGGAGGACGGACGTCCCCGCCGCGCCCGGGGCGATGACCTGGTTGATGCATACGTTGCGGCAGTCGATCTTGAACCCCGCCAGCGCTTGGACCAGGCGCTCCGTTTCGTACAGCGACAAAAACTCAGGGATGCACACGCACACGAAGGTCGTCCGGTCCGGGTCGGTGAACTGGGTGTTGACCTCGTCGACGACCGACTGGGAGGGAAGTGGAGGGGAAGAGGAAAGGAGAGCCCGGTGTGTGAGAGTCGGCTTTTTTCTTTTTTTCTTTCGTTTCTCCCTCCAGGCGCGCGCGCGCACGAGCACGCAGGAGAGGCCACCACCCCTCTCATTGTCCGCGTCTCACCTTCAACTCCTCCAGCTTGCCCATCAGGGCGGCCTGCGCGTCCGCGGGCGCGCCCATGAGCGGCCCCAACGCCCCCAGCGCCCCGCCGATGGCCCCGCGCAGGCTCATCAGCTTGTCCAGGCCCTTCTGCAGCGTGGCCGGGAATTGGAGCAGGCGCAGGGTGTGGCCCGTCGGCGCGGTGTCAAAGACGATCGCGTCGTGGTCCAAGGCCGTCACCTGGCGCATAACCTCCGCGAAGGCCATGGCCTCATCGATGCCGGGCACGGCGGTGGCCAGGTCGCCCAGGAAGGCGGCCGCGTCCGCGGCGGGGCCGCCCGCGCCCACCAGGGCCGCGGCCGCGTCGTCCGGTGTGGGATCCACCTCCATCGCAAACAGGTTGGGCACCCCGTTGACGGGCGTGGGCGACCGCGTGAACTTCTGGCGGAAGGCGTCGGACAGGTTGTGGGCCGGGTCGGTGGAGATGAGGAGGACGGACTTGCGGACGGACGCTAGCTGAGAGAAAAGGGGAAGCAAGGAGAGTGCGAGTGGGTTGAAGTGCGATGGGTTTTTTGACGCGCCTTGCGTGTGCGCGCTCTCTCTCTCTATTTCTCCGCCTCTCCCATACCTGACACGCCAGCGCGCAGCTGGTAGTCGTTTTCCCGACGCCCCCCTTGCCCCCCACAAAGATCCAGCGCAGGCGCTCCGCGTGGAGGACGTTAAGGAGGGTGGGGTCGGGCAGGGCGTCATCGGTCATTGTTGTTGTTGTTTGTGTGTGTGCGGAGGGAAAAAGAGAGAAGGAGGTGGGGTGTCTGGCCCCAAGGGTGCGTGCGGGTGTTCTGATTGATGGATGATGTGAAGGTGCTGCTGCTGGGCTGAAGTTGTTGTTGCGTGGGGCAAAAGGAGAGCAGCCGGACGGGAAAAGAGAAGTGAGGTCGAAGCGCACGCCGGCCGCAGTCGCTCTGTTCATTCTCTCTTTTGAGTTGTTCTCTCCTCCACACCCTCCAACACACTCAACACACACTCAACACCTGCAGGTCCGTTAGTCCGGGGAGCGTGCGCTCCTTCACGGGCGACAAGGGCCGCGTGGGCGGTGGTGGGCCTTTGAGCCGCGGCTGCACGCGAAAAAGGAGAGGCATGGGGCGAGCCGATGAAGAGCCGTTTATCGCGCCGCCTTTGCTCTTTCTCCACCTGCGGCAGGCCCCCTAGGCCGCCGCTGCCCACGCCCATACCCTCACCACGGGCGAGGGCGTCCGATGGGAATGCCCTGACAAGTCGCGGCATCGTGGTTGGCGCCCCCGGTCGGGTCCACCAGGGACCGCAAGGTCGAACAGGCACGCGGCGACGCGCGTTTCCGAAGAGAAAGACTCTCGGCGGCTCTCTCTCCACACACTGCCGCTGACCGGGCGTGGCGCCCGCCCTTCGATGCCGCCGCACCCTTGGCCGGGTCAGGCAAGCTACTAGCGTGACGCTTGACGCTGGTTGCGATGGAGGTGGAAAAAAAACGCGGCGCCCGCCTCGCCCCTCTGGGCGACCCCCTCGGCGGCCCGAAGAAACTGATGCGGCCGCCGCTCCGGTTCCCTCGTTCACCACCCCACCCCTCGACTCCTCACACACTCTCTCCACACCAATTCACACACACACACACTCTCTCTCTCTCTCATAGCCATGGGCAAAGGCAAGGCCGGCGAGGGCAAGTTCGTCATCCTGGTGTCCGAGAAACTGGTCGGGCCCGGTGAGTTGGTGGAGGGAGAGTGGAGAAATGCGCGCGCGCGCGCGCGCGCGCACCCCAGTCTTCCCAACCTGCCCCTCCTTTCCGGGCCGTGCTCTGGCGCACCCTTCCACACACACTCTCATGCTCCATCTCTCCCCCTACCCCCCCCCCACACCTCTTCCCCCCCGCTCCCCCTCTGCCCAGGCATGAAGCTGCTGGAAGAGTTTGGCACGGTAGACGTCGCCCTGGGCCTCACCCCCGAACAGCTGTGCGAAAAGGTGAAGACCTCGGACGCGCTCATCATCCGGTCCGCCACCCAGGTGACGGACGACGTCTTCAAGGCGTCGGCCGGGCGCCTGAAGGTGGTCGGCCGGGCGGGCGTGGGCGTGGACAATGTGGACTTGGGCTCGGCGACCCAGCACGGCTGCCTGGTCGTAAACGCGCCGACCGCCAACACGGTCGCGGCCGCCGAGCACGGCATCGCCCTCCTCGCCTCCCTCGCCCGCAACGTCGCCCAGGCGGACGCATCCATGAAGGCCGGCAAGTGGGACCGCAACACGTACGTGGGCGTCTCCATGGTCGGCAAGACGCTCGCCATCATCGGCTTTGGGAAGGTCGGGTCGGAGGTCGGCCGCCGCGCCAAGGGCCTGGGCTTTGTCGTCATCGCCTACGACCCGTACGCGTCCGAGGCGAAAGCCGCCGCGGTCGGCGTGCGCCTGGTGCCGCTGGACGAGGCGCTGGCGACCGCGGACTTTTTCTCCCTGCACATGCCGATGACGCCCGACACGAAGGGGCTGTTTGGGACGGCCGCGTTTGCGAAAATGAAAAAGGGGGCCCGCATCGTCAACGTCGCCCGGGGCGGCGTCATCGATGACGACGCCCTGGCGGCCGCCCTGGACAATGGCACGGTGGCCGGCGCGGCCCTGGACGTCTTTGTCAAGGAGCCCCCGCCCGCCGACCACCCGCTGATCAACCGGCCGGACGTGATCGTCACCCCTCACCTGGGCGCGTCCACGCACGAGGCCCAGGAGGATGTGGGCGTCGAAATCGCGGAGGCCGTCATCGAGGCGCTTCAGGGCAAGCTGGCCGCGACGGCGGTGAACGCGCCCATGATGTCGCCCGAGGTGTTGGCGGAGCTGGCGCCCTACACGACGCTGGCGCAGGTAATAAGAGGAGGAGGGATGAGCGAGAGTGGGATATGGATGGACAGGACAAGAGCGTCTTTTTTCTCGCTCCCTCTCTCCCGCTTTTTCCGTGGGGCCAATGAAGACACACACTTTTCCTTTATTCCTGTCCCTGCGTAAGCAGAGGCAGGGAGAAGGGAAATGGATCAACCATCGTATCCGCCCGCTAATTTGTGTGTGCGGGCGGCGGGACGATGAAAAACTCGAACGAGGCCTTGGGAGGGTGAGAGGCAGAAG
>Ga0315289_10011957_pt1 | contig 12268 bp, 16 predicted proteins | sample YL17G11_40_MG_FD_203452 | JGI IMG/M metagenome (GOLD analysis project Ga0315289, IMG submission 203452) | Sediment microbial communities from Yellowstone Lake, YNP, Wyoming, USA - YL17G11_40 | ecosystem: Environmental > Aquatic > Freshwater > Lake > Sediment | place: USA: Wyoming | collected...
TCATTGGCCTAGAAAAGAGGGGCTTGCACTTCCCCGACGAGCTGAGCGGCGGGGAGCAACAGCGCATCGCCATTGCGACCGCCCTGGCAAACGATCCGTCGCTCCTCCTAGCGGATGAGCCGACGGGCGAACTCGACACGAAGACGGGTCACGAGGTCCTTGAGCTTTTCCGCTGCTTGAATGACGACTTCAAGAAGACCATCCTAGTCGTCACTCATGATCAGCGGGTCGCAAACATCGCCCACCGTATCCTTCAAATCGAGGACGGGAAGATCGTTGGCGAGACGGCGCGACGTTGAGGCCTGTAGCTCGCCCCTGGCGACGTGTGCTTCTGCCGCGGCGGGTGAGGGAAGCATGTAGCTAGGTTCCACTTCGGGCGCCCTATGGTGAATTGGTCAGGGCTTCTTTGTGATGCCATGCTCGCTCACCAAAACCAGTCGTGCGTCGGAGTTCGTTGAGGCATCAGGAGCCCAGCAAGCGATGATACTGCCAGGAAGGACGACCCTATCCCTGTCGGCGGACCAGCCATCTGTAGTCGCTTGTTGTCTCCTCAACGTCAGCCCGCTCAAGACAGAGCGAACGGGTTATGCATGAGAGCTGACAAGAGAATGGAATGGAAAGAGGTTTGGTTCTATCGCTTCACGAGTTGTAAAGCAGGAACTGCGCTTCCTGATAGCACGTCCGGGCGCCGTAGTTGTAGCCCATGACGGAGATAAAGACCATCCACGGTTGAGTCCCAATGGAGTACGAGGAGCTCTGTTGAGTCCCGGTCGTAGTTCCGCCCGTCGAAATACGGTGAGTCGCTTCGATAATCGTCCAAGATCCGGTCGATGGATTCCACTGGTACACGGTCCAGTACATGTCGGCTTCGTCGAACCAGCCGGGTGCATGCAAATCATAGCTCACCGTGTGTACGATTGAGCTATAGCTTGCAAAGTGGATGCTCATCGAATACTTCGTAAGAGTGCCGTCCATGTATATCTTGTTCCAAAGAACACCCGGCCAGGGAGTAATGGAACAAGATGCTCCTCCACTTGCTTTGACGTATCCGTTTCCCGTGTAGTCTGTGTAAGTGCCCGCCGCGAGCACAAAACCAGAGCTGGTCAAGACCATCAGCATGGTTGCAAACACCGCCCCTATTGCTATTACCTCACCACTATGCCTCCGCATCCTTCTCCACCTCACCGAACAAGAAAGAGTCTCTCTCCTACACAAGGATGGTCTAGATCAAGCCCAAAAAGCGCGCTAGAACAACTTATCATGTATTTTCTTCGCAATCCCTTCCAAGATCTCAAGAGGTGGGTTGCCGTGCCGCGCCTTGACCTCTGTATAAGTCCTTTCAGCTTCCCCTTTGCATACGCCCGCGTCAATGACGCATACAACTGGTGTCTTTGTACGCTTGCCAGCTATCCCGGAGAAATCCCTTTGAATTGAAATCCGAGGATAATTGTCTGGCTTGACAGAAGAGTGGGCCCAACCGGGCCCACTTCGCAGCCAAGCCAGATGTTGGGATCAAGATTTCAATTAATTCCTGATAGAACTGGGCCAGTTCTCAAAACCCTTTGTTTTTCTTTCTTGCGGGGGCATTGTCCGTGTCACAATTTCATCCATGAAGCCCTTTCTAGACCTGTGAGAGTGTGCTTCTGCCGGGATTTTGGCCTGGAATTTACCCCCAAGGATTACTGGCGCCGAACCCGCCAGGGATGACATAGCATGGCTTCGAGAGGGATCATGGATGTGGCCGCCCGGGAACCACGGGATCGAGAACGGAATCACCCCAGTGCGAGGCAGGAACCTTTCAAGGTGGTCGTCATCCAACAGGAGGGATAATTGATGGCCGAAATGAGTATTCCTTTCAGCGTGTTCGATATCTTCGTCTATCTCATACCCGGTTCATTGGTCCTTTTCTCCATTGCACTAATATTCTGGCCCGTGCACGATTTGAGAGCGTTGTGGTCGGATTTGAACTCATTTGGAGACTTGAGATATGCCTTGTACGGTATTGCCTTGATTCTGGCGTATGTTGTGGGTCACGCGACCGCAGCGCTTGGCAGTGCTTTGCTCGAGGGTGTGATTGTAGGAAGAATTCTGGGGTACCCTTCGAAAAACTTGTTTGAATCAACCCCTCCCGACGGACTCTTTCGGAGCTACCGCAAACCCTATAAGCCCGAGTACGTGGATGAGTTCAAGAAGCGCTTCAAGGAGTTCTTCGGTAGAGACTTTGGTGAAGAGGACACGTTCATGTCGTGCTATAGCGTTGTAATGGAGAAGTGCCCAACCGCATTCTCCAGACTCAGCATATTCATTGTTCAGTACGATTTTGCACGGAATCTCGCTATGGCATTGCTGATGGCTCTTCCGTTTTTCTTGTGGACTGGGCATTTCCAGGACGAACCGGTCTTCGCAGCCCTAGGTTTGCTGAGTGCGCTCCTATTCTTTGTGATGCTGCTGAGATACCTGAAATTCTTCAGGCACTATTCCGATTTAGTGTTCAGAAGTTTCCTCACTTATACCACACCTGCAATGCGAAAAGAACAGCAGCCGTCTGTTCCGCGGGTGTAATCCTTCGGACATGAATCGAGATACTTGGCAATTTGCCGATCACGGGGTCTAGTACCGAGACAAAGGCCTTTCCATCTGCTTTCCTCGTGATTGAGAAGGTTCAGAGTGCGCTGGATCTGCACTTCGCAATCTGGCTCGACCGTCAATCAGAGGGGGTTGGCACCGCTACCTCATGCACTTCGAGTATGCTAGGTCCAGGGGGCTTACTAGGGAATTGAGCGAACTTATCTGGATGTGACCGTGGGATAACTACCGTAATACACTCAACTAGGACGAAGTGTTCATCCAACCTCGATTCCTATTTCATACATTATTGGTGGCATATGTCCTATGAATTGTTTATCTCCTGTATAACTCGAGTCCGTTTCTCAAACTCACCACGGTCACAATCCCATCATGCCCATATCTTATCAGAATCTTGTTCAAAGAGCCAACGATTCTGACCTCGCCAGGTTTCATTTCGTTGACATTCTTGTCCAGTAAGAATCTGAGAGAGCGTTTCTCAACAGCAACTTCGAACTTGTAGGCCCTCCTACTTCTCGCCAAGAACACCCTCCGAGAAGCGCATTTCAAGGATCACAAAACCAAGCCGTCCAGAAACGCTTCCAGATCTCCGCGCTCAAACCTGTAGATGGTCAATCCGTCCAATTTGCCAATGCTTACAGTCTTCTTGATGCGGTTTTTCTCCAGAAACCCCAATGCGTCTCCCAGCTTCTCAGCCTCTCGAAATACATACATGTCGAAAATCATTAGGTCCGTGCTCTTAGTGTATCTGAAAGCCTTCAAGAAGACTTGCGCAGTCACCATTTCCTTTTTGGATTCACCGTCCACAGGGTTTCCTCTTGTCCATCTAACAATCGTTCTTCCATATTCAGTGAGACCAATTCTGTACTCGGTTCGCTTGACCAAGCCACGCTGCTCAAGAGCTGCGAGAATGCCATCGATTCCAGCTGATTCCTTCTCAATCTCTCTTGCTGCCGCCTCACCGACTTGCGGGAGCCCTCCTGCACGAGAGCCAGTGTCTCTCCATTCTGCGCGTCGTAGTTCTCCTCGGACGGTCCTTCTGACCAAGTCGTGAAGAACATTGAGTCTGCTCTCTTCCATGCTACCCGAGCGGAGGAGACAGAGTGCCAAACGTTCGTCATTCGTCAAAGACAGAGCATCGCTTTGAACGTCGCGCTCGTCGCCAATTCCGTCAATCAACCCGTGGTGTACCATTTCGCAACGCCTATGACAGTCACATCTCACGTATTTGTTGTTTCTTGGCCGAAATCCCTGTAATAACCTAGGTCTCCATCGATGGTGTTTCCTGAGTAGACCGTTGCAGGCGGAGCTTCTCCATCGTCGTCGCGAACTCCATGGTCCCGAGTTGGCCAGCCAAATACGCACTGACGAGGCTCACCACTTCTTTCAACAAGCCTCCTTCAATTTCCACTGTTGGTGGGTCGAGAAGGCCAAGTGGTCCGTAGGGCAATCGCGCCGCTTGTTCATCGAACACATCTTGAAGCTGAGGAGAGTCATACCAGTCCCTCATCGCGCCACCTTGTGTCGCGTCGTGGCCCATGAGGTAAGCAGTTGCCTGCTTGGAAAGTCCGGCTCTCCTTGAAGCCGTGGCAACAAAATGTCGCAGTTGCGTCGGGCAGAGATGAGGCAGTTGCCACTTCCTCTCCAGCCGTTGCCACTATGTGCCGAATGTCGAATGAGTCTGAACTCTCGAACACACCAGCTTGCCCGTTGCGCTCTTCCAGGGCAGGATTGGATGATCGGGAGAAGCATCGGCAGTCTTGCGCCACTCGACTAATGCCTCCACAACATCGGGAGTCAACCGCGCGGCCACGGGGCAGCAGGTCTTGAACGACTCTTGCGCCCCGTCGGCTACGATTGCAACGGGCTTCCCTTGTTCGTTGTACTGGACATTCCTCCACTTCAAGCGACAGACATGGGATGGTCTCCATCCGTGTTGTGCGATCATCAGCCACAGAAGGTGAAGGTACGCGTCCTTCTCGTTCGCAAGCGCCTTTGCCCATATCCTGACCTGAGCATCTGGAGGGCTTTGTCGTCGTTGCCTTCTGGGAAGCTTGGGCAAGTCACGTTTGCTATCAATTAGCCAGACAAGATCAAAACCATAAAGCCATACAGGTTTCAGCACTGTCACAATCCAACTCCATGAACGCTTCGGAATCCCGTCTAGATAAGCGAGTATCAACATACGACCCTTCGGGCCGCTCAGTTGTCTGCGTGTGTATGATTCAAGATTGACGGTTTTGGCGAAACGCTTGAATGCCTTCACGTACTGCTTGGCTGAGTCGTCCTTCAGTCTAGTTCGAGTCTGCTGTCGGAAACGCTCCGTCACTTCAAATACTCTTAGCGGGAAATCATCCCCGTCGAGCGCCTTGATAAGTCCTTTGCCGTCCGTCCCGAGCCGGGGTTCCATCTCGGGTTCATGCTTACCATCCAGTGCTGAGTTGTCCCCTTCCTCGGCACCAGGAGGGCAATTGGTCCCGGGCGACCTAATACCACCGCCCATTTATCCTCCTCCCGGAGGCTCTCCTTCCCACGGCTTCCCTATAAGTAGAGTTTCGAGGATCTTGCCAGGGGGGTCGAACAGCTCGAAATCTCTTGCCCTGGTCTTCAACCAGGCTAAGAGGGGCGCTCGTCGAGCTAGGTCGCCCTCAGCGAGCGATTTCAGCATGTCCTGGTGTTCAGGGTGCTTTCCGTCCAGGTTCATCCCAGCGTAGAGTTTGAGGTACTTCTGACATTCCTCGTCCCTCGCCGACCGCTTGTGCTCATCAATCAATTCACCTGGGTCCTTGCCAGTGTGTCCTCGGATACGGTCGTTAATCGCGACGAGTTTGGCTTCGAGCGCGTGCTTCTCATCGAGTTCATTCTGCAGGTGCCCGTCGATATCGTTATTCATCAAATGGGTTAGCCCGGCGGTGAGAACATGCGAGTAGCAAACGCCATTGGAATCGGCCCATTTCTTCAGCTCATAAGGAATTGTGCACTTGACGTTGACCTTCGTCTCCTCAGGAGAAAGGGCGCTTCTACCCGTAACGAATCCCCCCTTCCTGTCGAATAATAGTGAACGAGCGCGAACGGCAGGACGAACAAAGTGTGGTTACCGATATTCTGCCTACCCTGGTGGTAGGCTTCAGAACTCCTTATTCTTGCTATCCACGCGTTTGGTCTTCCTCTTTTGACGTATCCATGAGATCGATTGATATGTTCGCAAGATGGAATACACAAGAGCCACGACGTTGACTGAGAGACTAAAGACAAGTAACTGTGTCCATCTATGCCAGGGTACGACCAACATAAGCACCAGAGTCGTGCTAAAGAACGCAACCACAAAGAGGCTTGATGAAAGTACGTGTCCTCTTGCGAGAATGAAACCTTTGAGGACCATCTTATCCGCGAGAAACCCTTCAGGCGTTCTTCGCACCAGACCTGCTCTTGACAACCTCTCAAGATGGTATAGCGCCAACGACGCGGTGCTGAGTCTTGCGCCGTCCCGGACCTCGGTCGATGAGACTGGCTTTCGCTGATGAAGCATGAACAGATAGACGCGCAAACTAGTTCCCTCTGGAGGGTCTCCATAGTCCTCAATTGCGCGTTCATTCATATTGCACTCTCTTTCACGACATGTGGTTCGTCCGTGCAATGAGGACATCCGATTCATACCAAATCAAGTTGGCGCTCTCACTCTCAGGTGCTCGACACCAAGAGGACGTTCCGTTCTTATTGACCGATAACCACTTCAAGAAACTGGGCACCAAGAATGGGGTCTAGGTAGCCCTGCGAGACATAACGATAGCACCTCAGGTCAATTAGGAAGCTGACGTTCGGATGTGGCCCGTACCTCTCAGTTGCATTGCTCCACGGAACTAGAGTCAAATCGAATACTCCAGACCCATTTGGTTGAAGAACAAGAGATACTGGTGACACTAGGAAATCATATGGTGCAACAGGTCCCAATTGGTTACCGCTCGACCCGTTCTCCTCCACGACTTTGCTCACGATCAGGGTCACTGGCCCAGACCTATTCCACGTGGACAGAGCGACAACAGTCACGTTGGTCTGCAGGACAGATGATATGCTCTGGCTGTTGAGGGCGTATGGTCCCTCGGGATTAACTCTGACGAAGAATGCTCGTAGTGGCATCTGTGGAATACCTGACCTAACACTGTATATGGTCGGAACTGCTGTCATTACGAGTAAAGCGACAGCAACAGCTGAAACGACGCCTAGCACGATGGGTACGCCTTCATGTTTAAGAGTTACCTTCATCACCAAGTGTTATTGCCTTCGTCGTATTTCATTCCACGCAGTAGATTCTGCTTTTCAATCGTTTGAATACAGGAAATCATTCGACTCTTGGTTAAGGAACTCTTCAGTATACGGTTCACTTTCCGCAGTGCTCCTACTCACAGGCTCCGACGGCACAATCTCGTAGACTCTCCTTCTTGTCTAGCGAAGGCTCCTGGCCCGTGATGCCTTCCAAACAGTGACGTTTGGGAGAAGTGACAATCTCAGCTTGATAGTTCTCCAGAACGAGTTGATGCTTGGTCACAGCATGGAGCGGCATCAGATGTCTTTGTGGGCGCACTTACAGACCTCGAGGAATAGAAGTGTGCGCACCTGAGTTGGCGATGCGATGGCTCGTTTATGGCATAGCACACTTGAGCAAATGAGCGTCTAGGCCATCGAACGACCTGGAGTGACAAGTTGGTTTTTCCTCAACAACCAAGGATGGCCGATTGTTCGGAGTAGATGCGGGAGAGGCATCACGAAATGAGGCTAGACCACCGACGTGACAAACGGGTCTAAAGAGTAGTTCGCAGGGACTCCTCGTGACTCCTAGGAGATCGACTTCCGGGGTACTGCAGATGATGACCTTCACATAACGAATCAGACACTGAATTGTCTCCGTGGTTGCTAATCCATGCGTAATGGTGGCTATGCCTATCTCGAAAGCAAGTGTGAGAAAGGAGGTAGATGCCATGATCTCGTCTCAACCGTACGATTCCATTCATTGTGGAAGTAGAAGATGGTGAATGCAAGCGCTGGACTGACGTGCGAGTCGATCGCACAAGGACTAATCATCCAATCGTTCTTCTAAGTCCAGAAGAGTATGAAGGTCCTTCTGTTCCACATAACAGTGATTGTCAGGAAGCTCTATAAGGGAAGACGTCGGTACCCCTCAGGGGTTCGATGTTCCGAATAGGGAGGATTACAAAGTGTGCAATAGCGGGACTTGTAGCAATTGCCGTTGTCGGGCTCGTTGCACCTCTTTCTGTAGATGTTCAGGCGACGAGTGGTCGGTACTATGCGTACACTTACTACAAAACATACGAGGCCGGGGTTTCTGGTAGCCTGACTATCACGAACCCGTCGCCATATTCTCAATCAGGAGATGCTAACTTCGTTGTGGTGTTTTTCGCTAATGGTGACTGGTTGGCTATTGGATATCTAAAGGGAAACACACCCTGGGGTGGTACCGGTTCAAGCGTGTATTTCTACTACGACCAGTCGGTAAATGGCGTGTACTCAGGGGGTCTGCTAAATACCGCTAGCGTCAACAGCGTCCATTCATTCAAGATAAACTATCAACTGGGATCGCTCAACAAATGGAGCGCCTACATAGACGGTGTCTCAAAGAAGACGACGCAGTACTCTGATCGCACCGCCATTCCGTCGGCACAAGCAGAGATGCACAATGATCTGGATTCCTGGCAGGGTGGCCATGTGGCGGCGCTGCAATATTGTATGATAGCAGGCAGGATCGTCAGGTGGTATAGCTGGGACGGATATGGGTATGGCAGCCCTGGCGCGGACAATCCTCCGTATATCACCGTCGTATCTAACACAGAATGGACGTTCAACACTTAGGAGGGGTGCGAGAATGAGAGGATCATCAAAACTGGTTAGGGCTAGACACAAGAACGACTCGGACAAGAGGATTGCATTGGTGGCAGTGATGATTGTGACGGTTGCTCTTGCTGCATTAGTGATATTGAGTCCTCAGAAACGGAGTAGCGATTCTTTTCTACCACAAGTTCCTGTTATGGGAACACAGGTACCCACGGTGGAAGCCGCCGGAAGCATAGTTGGCTACAAGATCCTTGTACCGACTAGCGTTCCTTCCGGATTAACACTTCAGAGTATAAGAGTAGTGAGCCAGATTCATCTGGTGTACCTGATATACGGGGCTTCCGTCATCCCTAGCAGAACGCTCGTCTTTTCGGATCTTATATCAAATGGATTCTGGATTCTTATCGAATCCCCTCAAGATCCCAGCGTTACTCCAAGCCAGGTCGTCGCCTCAGTGGTGGCAGATTCCAACGGACAAGCGCGGGCGACTCTGATCAACAATAACCCCGGATACATTGTGGACTCCGGGACTCTGAGTAATCACATTGTGTGGTGGGTGAATGGCGTCCGATGTGAGCTGGTCACGCCAACTGCGGCCATGCCTTCGCAGTTGGAGCAGGTTGCTGGTTCAACAATCTGACCGCGGAGTCACAGATGAGCGGCTGATGTCAACACGCAGTGACCTAATGCGTTCAAGACTTGGATGCTGGCTGTTAGTGATCGGTCTGAACCATTCCTATTGGCCTCGAAGTCTCGCAGTGAACCAAGATGTCGGGTTGCAGCGGAGGAGGTCGGCCGCAAGACCGGTGGGGCAACTGTAATTGGCGCATATGCTGAGCAGCCCAGTGTGCTAAGATACGAGATGGAACGGACTTCAGTAATAGGTGGTTTGGCGTTAGTTCTAGCGTTCTTCCTCCTGATTGCATCTTGGGGATGGGATGAGGCTTTGAGTCAACAGGTCAAGAATGGAAGTTACAGCGGAGACTCGAATGACCTGGCGAACGATACTCAGACAATTCACAGACTCTGGAATCTCGGAACGATTGTTGCAGTTATAGGAGCTGCATTGGTCGCATTCAATTGTGTGAGGAGATAGGAAAGGGTTTGTGGGGACGGACGGCGGCAGAGAAGAGCGTTCCTGACAGGCCAGCATCTTTTATTACTAGGAAAACAAACATCTAAAGCTATTTTCAAGAGCCAGCTCGTCATCTTCGTGGACTCTAATCCTACAGGGTCTACCATGATTCTCGGAAAAGCCCATAGGGGGATGGCCGAAAAAAGAGGAAAAAAGGAGTTTAGCTCGGTGCAATAATGCCCTGATTGAAAAACAGCCAGTATCCCCGGTTCACACACGGCTCAATGCGCAACCTATAATTCAAGCCCAGAGTTTACCCGTAAGAAATGCTGGGCAGAGATGGCATGATGACCATGCCTATCGCTTGGGCGACATCTTCTGGGGGATTGCTGGCAGAGCAATGAAAGTATTAAGCCTAGGTCCGTGCTCAATCTTTGCCTTCGCAATGGAGATTGGATGAGAAAGACGGCTGCGCTCGCATGGAGCAGCGGGAAGGATTGCGCTCTTGCATTACACAGGCTGCGAGAGGATGGGGAATACAAAGTGGTATTATTGCTCACCACGGTTACCTCCGACTATGACCGAGTCAGCATGCATGGTGTAAGATCACTCTTATTGGAGCAGCAAGCGAACTCACTCGGAATCGGCCTGCAAAAAGTGGTGATTCCCAAGGAATGCACCAACGAAGAATATGACGAGAGAATGCAGGATGCGATAGGGAATCTTCGAGCGAATGGGGTTGAAGCAGTAGCATTCGGAGACCTCTTCCTGGAGGATGTCCGGAGATACCGTGAGAAAAGGCTCTCCAACTCGGGCATGCACGGCCTCTTCCCCCTTTGGAAACAAGACACTGCCAAGCTTGCACGGACATTCGTCGACCTGGAGTTCAAGGCTATTGTCACATGCGTCGACACCGAGGCGCTGAACAAGAGCTTCGCCGGAAGGGAGTTCGATCTCGACCTTCTATCGACTCTACCTTCGTCCGTCGACCCGTGTGGAGAGAATGGCGAATTCCATACATTTGTGTATGATGGTCCAATGTTCCAGAGAGGAATTGACTTTGATGTTGGCAAGATTGTGCTGAGGGAGAACAGGTTCTGCTTCTGCGACCTGATCCCTCGAGAGACTACATGAAGTCATCCAGATTGAGCTTCTTGTCAGTCTCCTTGGGTTCCGCAGCAGCCGCCTTCACCTCACGCTTGGTTTCGAAGTCATTGTTCAACAGAGGGTGAGATCCTTCCCGTCGCCCTTCTAACAGACATACTCTGCGAGCCCTGCGCGATGACCTGCTTAAGCGGCTCTTGATTCCTAACCCGAGACACCTCGGGCTGTTCGATTAACTCCGGAAAAAGATGCTTCTGAGGGGGGCTGCTTGACTGTCCACCGGACCCGCCCGGGCAGGAGGAGGCGCTTAAACATGCGAAGGAGCAGAGAGGCTGCAATTCCTTGCCTCCGAGGGACCCGAGACCCACCCGACAAAGACCCGACTCGCTTCCTATGGTCCTCCCGGACGAACCCGACGAGTTTGTCGATCACTGCTCCCAATCCGACAGAACTACGATTGCATCTACAAGCTCGTGCAATTCATCAGGGAGGACCGCAGGAGGCAGCCGGAGTCCTCCCCGAGTCCCGCCCGAATCCTGTTCGAGTCCCGGCCCGAGTCTTTTCCCGAGTCTTACGGAATCCCGAGTCCCTCCCGAGTCTTTCCCGAGTCCCCTCCGAGTCCAGCCCGAGTCCTGTCCGAGTCTTCGTAGAGGCCAAAAACCATCAAAAACGACTCGGGAAGACTCGGCCGAGTCCTTTCCCGAGTCCGCCGAGTCGGCTGAAGAGGGCAAAACATGATGCCGAGGCTCAAGAGAGTATTAAAGCACGCCGTAACCGGATACATCCCGCAAGGCACGCTAAACGACAGTCCGCCCCCTTGCTTAATCAAATCAAGGAAGAACCGAAACCCGAGGTCACGGAACCGTTTAAGCAGGGAGAATCGCAGGAGTTAAGCAAGCTGCCCGATGAGGAGCAGCCCGACCGCTACCGAGATCTCGTCCGGTCTGATTCCGTTGAGGTAGCTCGCGAGATCAAGTGCAGGAGCAAGAGCTCCGCGCATGTCGGGTGTTTCGTCGCGTAGAACGCACAGGATTGCGTTTGACGAGGCGCTCGCGCGGTGAGTCGAGACATTCTGCCCCTCAAATCCGCCGCTGTCTGCTTAAGCATGGTTCTTCAAGTGCGGACAGCAGTCGCTTCATTAGCTCCTTGCACGAGCTTGTGGCAGGAATGAGGCTTCATTGCTGGAGACATTGTATGACGAAGACCCTGACGGTCTTGCGATTCCTGATACCTCTGCCGACAACCACTTAAGCGCCAGAGAGCCATCACACAAGTGACCAGTGAGGCGGTGGATGGGATGGAAAGCCCTTCTGAACTGAATGCGAAAAGCGAGTCTGAGAAATCGAATGCCCAAGTCTCTGAGCCCTTAGCGCTTACAGACGATGGAATGAAGGCTCTGGTTTTGGCCGGATGTCTGGAGAGGGCGAGGCAGATAATCGACGCGGGAACGATGGCAGGTCAAATCGAGAAGGAACACCTGGACTTCTTGGAGGGACTGATGCGCTTCTGCGCGAATGCGGTGAGACAGGACCTCGGGCCAGCGACTCAGAACTTCTCGAAGGAGCGGTACGTCTACCTGCAAACAGATCTCGCATCGCTCAGGAGGTCCTTCGATGCGATGCTGGATTCCGCAAGGACCGTAGGGTCATGACAGGC
>Ga0315289_10011958_pt1 | contig 12268 bp, 10 predicted proteins | sample YL17G11_40_MG_FD_203452 | JGI IMG/M metagenome (GOLD analysis project Ga0315289, IMG submission 203452) | Sediment microbial communities from Yellowstone Lake, YNP, Wyoming, USA - YL17G11_40 | ecosystem: Environmental > Aquatic > Freshwater > Lake > Sediment | place: USA: Wyoming | collected...
TGAAAAATGTCAGATATATTCAAAGCTTAAAGGTGGAAGCAAAGTGAAAGTAAGATCATCTATTAAAGTTCGCTGTGAAAAGTGCAAGATCGTAAAGAGAAAAGGGATCTTACATGTGATTTGTAAGAATCCTCGGCACAAACAGAGACAGGGCTAAGAAGTTAGGAGGTAGCATTTGGCTAGAATTGCAGGAGTGGATCTGCCTAAAGACAAAAGAATTGAGATCGGGCTTACCTATATTTATGGGATTGGGCGTTCCTCCTCCCAAAAGATTTTGCAAGCTACGGGAGTGAACCCGGATACGCGGGTGCATAAACTGAGCGAGGAGGAGGTGGCAAAGCTCAGATCGGTCATCGAATCGGATTATAAAGTCGAGGGAGCCTTACGGGGAGAGGTCTCCATGAACATCAAAAGGTTAATCGATATTGGTTCGTATCGGGGTTTTAGACACAGGAGGGGATTGCCGGTCAGAGGGCAAAGGACCAAAACCAACGCCAGAACCAGAAAGGGTCCCAAAAAGACCATAGGAGCAAAGAGAGCTAAATAAAACCAGTTTAGAGTGAAGAGCATAGAGTAAAAAGTTTGGGGATGAAAATATTTTAATCTCTAAACTCTTAGCTGATACCACGGAGGATAGAATTGGCAGAAGTTGTAGAAAAGAAGAAGGTAAAAAAGAAACACCGAAGGGCGGAGGCCATGGGGATAGCTCATATTCAAGCCACTTTCAATAATACCATTGTTAGCATCACGGACCTTAAGGGGAATTTGATCTGTTGGTCGACCGCAGGAAAGATGGGCTTTAAAGGCTCCAAGAAGAGCACACCCTTCGCCGCCCAGCGGGCGGCGGATACCGCAGCCAGAGAAGCTCTGGAACAAGGAGTAAGGAAAGCAGAGGTGTGGGTCAAAGGTCCAGGATCAGGAAGGGAAGCCGCCATAAGATCCCTCCAAGCCGCAGGATTGGAGATAACTGCCATCCGCGATGTGACCCCCATCCCGCACAACGGTTGTCGTCCACCCAAAAGAAGAAGAGTGTAAAGAAACGCAAAGAATACGGAAAGATTTGGGAGTTGAGATGGGGAAGGTTATTATGGTAAGGACAAAGTTCGTTGGGGGTGGAAAGCTTTAATATGAATTTATCCGAAACGGAGAGGATAGATGGCAAGATATAGAGAAGCAAATTGTAAGCTTTGTAGACGAGAAGGGGAGAAACTTTTCTTAAAAGGCGCTCGCTGCTCTAGCGAAAAATGTGCATTTGACCGTAGAGCTTATTCCCCCGGGGAGCATGGGCGCTCGATGAGAAGAAAGGGATCCGAATATGCCCTCAGGCTCAGGGAGAAACAAAAAGTTCGTAGAATCTATGGGATCTTAGAAAGACAATTCCGAAACTATTTTCAGCGTGCGGCCAGGGAGAAAGGTATAACCGGACAAACTCTCTTAAGAATGTTAGAATGTCGACTCGACAATTTGGTCTATCGATTGGGATTCGCTCCCTCCAGAAAAGCCGCCAGACAGCTGGTTTTACACAGACATTTTTGGGTTAATAACCGAACGGTGAATGTCCCCTCCTATCAGCTCAAACCGGGTGATGTTATCACGGTAAGAGAGAAAAGCAGAAGCTTGGACCTAATCCATCAAGCCTTAAGAGAGGGAAGAGGTGCAGAATTACCTTATCTGCGGTTGGACAAAGCCCGCTTGGAGGGTGAACTCTTAGAGCCTCCCAAAAGAGAGGATATTCCAGTGATGGTTCAGGAACAACGGATCGTCGAGCTTTATTCCAAATGATCCCCGATCGAATCTCGTTTTTTAATGAATTCATAAAAAATAGTTAGAACAAAAATCTTGAAGAGTATTTTCTCTTTGTTTCCTTGAAAGGAGGAATCAAGGGATGAAATGGAAGAGTTTGCAAATGCCCAAAGATATCCAGATAGAAGAGGCCACCAGGACGGATAAATACTCCAAATTTACCATTGAGCCATTGGAGAGGGGGTTTGGGACCACGATAGGAAATGCCCTTCGCCGAGCTCTTTTGTCCTCCATTCAAGGGGCGGCGCCAGTAGCAGTAAGAATCGACGGAATTTTGCATGAATTCTCCACTATCCCGGGAGTGTATGAAGACGTAACCGAAATTGTGCTGAGCATTAAGAGGCTAAGATTGAAACTTTTGGGCGATGAACCTAAAGTTCTGCTTCTGGAGGCAAACAAGAAGGGTGAATTGACCGCAAAAGATATAAAAACGGATGGAGATATTCAGATTCTGAATCCGGATCTGCATATAGCTGAGCTCACCGAGGATACTAAATTTAAAATGGAGATAGATATCGGCATGGGGAGAAGCTATGTCCCCTCGGAACAGAACAAAAGACCGGATGCTCCGGTGGGCACCATATTTTTGGATTCGCTGTTCTCCCCGGTGCAAAAGGTCAACTGCGAGGTGGAAAACACTCGGGTGGCCCAGCGCACAGATTATGATAAGTTGATTTTAGAGGTCTGGACCGATGGAAGCTTGACCCCCGAAGATGCCGTCTGCTATGCCTCAAAAACCTTGAAAGATCACTTTCAGCTGTTCATAAAATTGGATGAGGAGCTGGAGATGGCGGAAGAGGAGGTGGAGGATGAGGAAACCTTAAAAATTAGAAATCTTTTGAAGACCAGAGTAGATGAGTTAGAGCTTTCAGTCAGATCCTCCAATTGTCTGAGAGCCGCCAATATCCAGACTTTGGAAGATTTGGTACAAAAAACCGAGCCGGAGATGCTTAAGTATCGGAACTTCGGAAGAAAATCGCTTACCGAATTGAATAGCGTCCTTGCAGAGCTGGGGCTTTCTTTCGGCATGGACATCTCCAAATATAAGGAGCTCCCGAAAGATAAATGAGCTTTGAGATTGGTGACGATTTTTGAATACATGCGTAGCCAAGCCTTTATGGCTTGGTGATCTAAAATATCTTAGATCCAAGATTTCAAGCGAAAGGTTGGTTCCTTTTTATGAGACATGGGAAAAAGACAAAAAAATTGAGCCGCACCAAAAGTCATCGCAAAGCCATGTTGGCTAATATGGCCGCTTCTTTATTTTTATATCACGTCATTAAGACTACGGAAGCCAAAGCCAAAGAGGTAAAAAAGCTGGCAGATAAACTGATCACCTTAGCCAAAAAGGGCAACCTTCATGCCCACCGCCAAGTATACGATGTGATCAAAGATAGAAAGTTGGTCAAGAAATTGTTTGATGAGATCGCTCCTAAATTGATGGATAGGGAAGGTGGTTACACCAGGGTTTTAAAACTGGGAACCAGGAGAGGAGATGGAGCTTCTCTTTCTGTGGTTAAGCTTTTGGTGGAAAAACCCGCATCCGAAGAGAAGGAAGGGAAAAAGGAAAAACATAAAAAAGAAACCAAGCCCAAAAAAGAAGTTGAAGCCAAAGCCGAGAAGAAAAAGAAAATAAAGGAAGAACCGAAAGAAGTCGAGAAAGAGGCAGAAGAACTTGAAGCTGAAGAAGGAAAGGAAGAAACCAAGAGCTTAGAAGAGCCAGAAGAGAAGGAGACATAACCAGAAAAACGAATAATTTGAAATTCAAAGATTTGCCATTTTTATTCCGATATTAAGTTTGGTAACCGCAGGTTTTCAAAACCTGCGGTTTTATTTTTTCGCAAAAACTTATTGACTGAGCCTCTCGTAACATGTATGTTTATTTTAACCAATTTCAAGGAGAGACAAATGTCCCAAGAAATTTTCCATAATCCCAAAGACTCCATATTCATGGAAACCTCTAAGCTTTTGAACTCAACTTTGAACTTAGATGAGCTTTTGGGCATAATCTTGGATTTGACCGCTAAGGTCATAGAGGCACAAGCAAGTTCACTTTTGTTCATAAGCAAAAAGAGGGGGGAGGCAGAACTTTACGTGTCTGCGAAAGCAAAACCTATAAAAAAATTATGCCTGAGAATGGGGGAAGGAATTGCAGGATGGGTGGCAGAGCATAAACAGCCGGTAATATCTAATGAAGTCAAAAAGGATCCTCGCTATTTTGCTAAACTGGAAGAGGAGATAGGTTTTTCTATAGACTCTTTGATCAGTGTGCCTCTTTTGAGAAGAGGCAACTTAATTGGGGTGGTGAGTGCCATCAATAAGCTTAATCAGAAACAATTCGACCAAGCCGATTTGGATGTTTTCCTCTCTTTAGCTGATCAGATCGCCATCGCTTTAGATAACTCTTATCTTTATAGAAAAGCCAAGCAAAAGACTTTGGAAAAAGAGACCCTACTGGAAGTGGAAAAATCTTTAAGCTCCTCCTTAGATTTAGATGAGGTCTTAGAGCTGATCTTGGACTCACTTTTGAAGGTGGTCAAATATGATGCCGCCGTAATTTTTTTGATAGACAAAAAGAAACAAGAGATCGAACATATTAAGGCGCGTGGCTTTGAGCCAGCCTTAGAGCCGGACTTACAGCTAAAGATAGGACAAGGCTTGGCTGGATGGGCGGCCCAGACCCAGAAGAGCTTGATTGTCCCGAATGTGAGAGAGGATCCTCGTTATATCGAAGCCAGAGTAGAAACCCAATCCGGAATGGTGGTCCCCATCATGACCAACCAAAGGATAATCGGGGTCTTCAGCATAGAGAGCAACAAACTAAATGCCTACGACGAGGATGATCTAGAACTCTTGGATGCCTTTGCCAGCTTGGCGGCTATTTCTATTGAAAGAGCCAGACAACATCAGGAGATTTTGGAGAAAAGAAAATTGGAGGAGGAGCTTTCCATCGCTCGAAGAATTCAAAAAACCTTTTTACCGGATAAGCAACCACAGATGCCCGGATTTGACATTTCTGGCATCAATATCCCCTCGGAGAAGGTGGGCGGAGATTATTATGATTTCATCCCCATAATTGAGAATCAAGTGGGAATTGCCATCGGCGACGTTTCCGGAAAAGGCATACCCGCGGCCCTGATCATGGCTTCTTTCAGAGCCAGCTTGATTGCCGAGATAAGGAACAACTATGCCATAAGAAGCATCATGTTCAAAGTCAACAACCTGCTTTTTGAGAGCACGGAATCGGACATTTATGTTACCGCACTATACGGGGTCTTGGATACCAAGAATAAAATTTTCACCTTCACCAATGCTGGTCATAATGCTCCCATCTTCAGGCATGCGGATGGAAGAATGGAATACTTACTGGAAGGGGGGGTGGCTTTAGGAACTTTTGAAAATTTAAAATACGAAGAAAGACCATTGGGACTTATCCCCGGAGACGTCATAGTCTTCTATACCGACGGAGTGACCGAAGCAAAAAACGAAGAGGAAGAGGAGTTTAAAACTAAAAGGCTTAAACAAGTTATAAACGATTCAAGCCATTTGAGTGCCCCTGAGATTCAAAATAAAATATACCAAGCGGTAAAAGATTTCACCGGCAATCTCCCCCAAGCCGATGATTTAACTATGATCGTAATTAAGGTTTTGTAGTCTCTTTCATCCCCTCTCCCCTGAGAGACTGTGTCATAATTCGGTTTTTTGTAGCCGCAGACTTTAGTCTGCGAAAACCGTTTGTTGAATTCCAACAGCTTACGTCCATATGGACGGCTACAAAGTCAAAACATGATTATGACACACCCTCTGAGGGGAGAGGGGAAGGGTGAGGGGGTAAGAAGTCGGAGTAGCGACATGCGAAGCATTCATACGAACTTGTGTCGCGTCCTAATTATAAAAACGCAGAGCAAACTCTGTTACTCCAAATTTGCCACATGTAGATGTTTTGATGATGATCGAGGTTATAGCCTATAATGGTGGGTGTTCGTAGTCGCTCGATTATGGTCATCAACTATTCAACTTGACATCCCTTGTAACTACATATTGTTCTAACTGACTTTAGTCAGGTTTAGGTGCTAACGCCCATATGGGCTGAGAACTGGATCTTGATCTTATGTGGAAGCAGAGCATGTTAACTTATTTGGTTGAAGACCATTATCGAGCTAAGAAATCGCCCAATCACCGCCTTTGTGCCGCCTCTGGCGGGGTAAAAGCGGTATAAATTGGGCAACTGCTTAGAATTTATCTTATGATTATCAAAAGGAATTTTATACTCTTTTTCATTTTAATGGTTTTTATCGGTTGTGTAGCTCAACCGCGCTACACCTCCCAACCCGTCGAAAAAAGAAGCTATCAGCCCCCCGAAGAGAAAAGTGAGAATAAAATAGACCAAATCAGAATGTCAGAAATAATAGAATCTCTCTTAGGAACACCCTATAAAGAAGGAGGGTTAAGTAAATTGGGATTGGACTGTTCTGGATTTGTGAGGGAGGTTTATAAAAAATATGCAGGGTTCAACCTTCCCCACAGCACCGAAAAGCTATTCAAATTAGTAAAAAAAGTGGATAAGGAAAATTTAGACTATGGTGATTTGGTCTTTTTTTCAGACTCTGGATTTTCACCTTCTCATGTAGGAATCTACATCGGGGAAGACAAATTCGTGCATTCCACAAAAGGATATGGCGTGATCGTATCATCTTTGGATGAGGAATACTATCGAAAAAGCTATATAGGCGCAAGAAGAGTAATACCTTGAAAAAACAGGTGAAAGGTGTTAGGAAAACCCTAAAAAACTACTTTAACCTTGAACCTAACACCTAACACCTTAGACCTTACACCTTACACCTATTATCTTATCATGACGCGCGCGGACATAAAGACCAAATTGGAAAATCTGCCTCCCAACCCCGGGGTCTATCTGATGAAGGATAAATCAGGCAGAATAATCTATGTGGGCAAGGCAAAATCTTTGAGAAATAGGGTTAGGGCATATTTCCAAGATACGTCCCCCTATCATCCCAAAATCTCCGCTTTGATTTCCAAAATCTCCGATTTCGATGTCTTAGCCACCGATTCAGAAATGGAGGCTTTGATATTGGAATCGAACCTGATCAAAGAATACAAACCCAGATATAATGTGAATTTGAAGGATGATAAAAGATACCCATATTTAAAGGTCACCTTTGAGACTTTCCCTAGAGTTCTGGTGGTGCGAAGGGTCAAAAAGGACAAGGCGAAATATTTCGGTCCCTACACCAATGTCAAAGCCATGCGCCAGACCTTGAGAATCTTAAGAAGAATCTTTCCGGTGAGAAGTTGTAATGTGGCTTTGCCTTCACCGAGGAAAATCAAACTCTGCCTGGACTTTTATATAAAGAGATGTTTAGGTCCATGCGAAGAAAAGATAACCGAGAAAGAATATAATGAAATTATCGACAATGTTTGTCTCTTCTTATCCGGCAGAAATGAGGCTTTGCTTTCACATTTGAAAGAAAGGATGGAGCATTATGCCAAGGTTGAAAATTTTGAGATGGCCGCCCAAATCAGGGATCAGATAAAGGCTTTGGACTCGGTGATGGAAAAGCAGAAGGTGGCAGATGTGGAGAAAGTCGATAAAGACATAATCGCCCTGGCGCGTGATAAAAAGGACGTCTTTGTGGTAGCTTTGCAAATAAGAGAGGGCATCCTTATCGGCAGACAAAATTTCCATCTTATAGCCTTTAAAGAGACCCAAGATAAAGAGATTTTGTCTACTTTTTTGAGGCAGTATTACATGCACTCTGTCGTTATTCCGCCTGAAATTATTCTGCCTATCGAGATAGATGATCAAGAGATGATCCAAGATTGGCTTATTTCAAAAAGGGAAGGAAAAGTGAAGTTTCTCATTCCCCAAAGAGGAGAAAAAGTCAAACTTCTGGAGATGGCAACTTATAATGCCCAGCTTTCATTAGATGAGCTTTTGCTCCAAAAATCTGAGGCAAAAAAGAAAGTTCCACCGGTGATAAAATCTTTGGAGAAGGATTTGTATCTGTCCACTTCTCCTCGAAAGATAGCCGCTTTTGACATCTCCAATTTAGGTCCTTCGGATGCAGTTGGCTCGTTGGTCTTCTTTGAGGATGGACATCCCAAAAAGAGCCAATATAGAAGATTTAGGATTAAAACCGTGGAGGGACAAGATGATTTCGCCATGATGGGTGAGGTGGTGAAAAGATATTTTGCTCGACTAACTGATGAGAAAAAGGAATTTCCGGACTTAGTTTTGGTAGATGGAGGAAAGGGGCAACTTTCTACAACCATCGACACCTTGAATACCTTGGGCATTAAAAGTCAAAATGTGATCGCCTTAGCCAAAAGATTGGATGAAGTATTTTTACCCGGTAAATCAGACTCCTTGATGATCCCCAAAAGTTCCGCTTCCTTAAAACTTCTTCAAAGAATTAGAAATGAAGCCCATCGTTTTGCCATCGAGTATCACCACAAATTGCGAAAGAAAAGAATTATCACCTCCGAACTGGATCAAATCTCGGGAATTGGTCCTGCCCGAAGAAAAATCTTGCTCTCACATTTCGGCTCAGTCGAAAGAATCAAACAAGCCAGCTTAGAAGAGCTATTGAAAGCCGAAGGCGTTAATAAGAAAGCGGCGGAGAATGTCTACAAGTATTTCCACCCGTAGCAGTCGCATTTATGCAATCACGCTCGATCTCATAAATCACCTGTGAGACATGCTTTCCCCTCACCTTAGTCCATCGACTTCGCTCAGGACAAGTCCTCTCCCCAGAGGGGAGAGGAGATAGAAGAAAGCAAGAAAGAAGTTCCCTCTCCCCCTGGGGGAGAGGGATAGGGCGAGGGGGAAAGCCTGATTTCACCGGGGTGGGAGAACTCCTGTTGTGCTCCCGCTAATGGTTCGACTTTGCTCACCGTAAAAGAATGTCAACTGGTGTTACTGACCTTACTGACGTTACTGACCTTACTGGCCTTTGTTTTCATAATTTTCATAGTTCAGTCTGCTCACCACAAATCCTTCGGCTACGCTCAGGACAAGTCTTTCGGCTACGCTCAAGACAAGTCCTTCGACTCCGCCCAACATAAATGGTTCTACTGTGCTAACCGCAGGTGGTTCGGCTTCCTTCGACTTCGCTCAGGACGAGTCGCTCACCATAAATATAATTCATATTTATTCTCCTATACACCAATGACCTATCTCCATCGTCAAAGTTGTAGTAATATGATATTCTTCTTGATATGCCATAAATAATAGAAAGTAGTGTCCTCAAAAGGAGGTCTGTAACTTTGTAATAATGCCTTGTCAAGTCCGACTTCACATTACACCCCTTCTCTTTATAAGAGAAGGGGCCGGGGGATGAGTTCAATATGTCACATTATCGAACTCACCCTAAATCCCTCTCTTGAGAAGAGAGGGACTTGTATAATATTCCTCAAAAGGAGGTCTGCAACTTTGTAATAATGCCTTGTCAAGTCCGACTTCACATTACACCTCTTCTCTTTATAAGAGAAGGTGCCGGGGGATGAGTTCAATATGTCACATTATCGAACTCACCCTAAATCCCTCTCTTGAGAAGAGAGGGACTTGTATAATATTCCTCAAAAGTAAATCTGTAACTCTTACTAATGTTACGCCATCAATAATTTCATATAATTCCCCTTTGTCCCCCTTCAAATCTGCCATAGGCAGATCCCCATACGGGGAAAAGGGGGATTATAGTTCACCACACAATAATCACCTCTCTCATATATACTGCACCTATCCGCATCACCATGGTTCGACTTCGCTCAGGACGAGTCGCTCACCATAAATGGTTCGACTCTGCTCACCACAAGTAGAGTTCATAATTGTTCTCCCATAAACATGCGGGGTATCCGCATCACCATGGTTCGACTTCGCTCACCATAAATCAAAGTTCTATTCTTTTTGCTATTGGGTGGAGAGAACTGTCAACTGATTCACCGTGAACGGATTAGGCGGATACGTTGGGGAAAATTTTGGCGCTACGGCTCAGAAAATGGTGTCCGAACGGGGTTCTGACACCTCGGGAGAAGGATAAAAAAGTGGTTCGACTTTGCTCACCACATGCCAAACCTCTGAGTTAGAGATTCGGCTGGGTCTTTGACAAGTGAATATTTTAGTCTCTTAGAAGCAGAAGAAAAACTTATTTGTATTCGATTATCTGGTAGTCGACGCACACGTAACCAACATTATAACTATACAGAATTATGCTCGTGGACGTTAGTCCCCACACTTCTACTCCATTTAGAGTTTGACCAAGTATCACGACTGATTTAGACGGATCGATGGTTGAAGGAAGCTCTTTGGTTCGAACTTCCCCCCCCACACCCACACTGTGTCTCTGACTACTTTAACTACGGGAGACAAGAGAGCCTGAGAATCAAACCCGTCGAGATAATCTGCATTTAGGTTTGTATTAAGGACGCCGTTGTTCACCGGAATATTGCCATTGTCATTGCCAACGTGTTTTCCATCGAGCATATTTGAATTATAAGCATAACCCACGCTCACAATTGCCTTTCTCGGCGTCATCTCAGGGTCATCACCCACCTTCACACCCAAGTATCGGATGTTGCCGGTGAACACAGATTCAGGGATTTCGTTGACGCTCCCCAAAAGCACGTTGAAAATTCCTTTGTCCACCTTGACGGATGGTTGGCTTTCAGACCAGAGCGGATCACCACCCGTGCTATCGGAATAGATGGAAAACTGCATTGAGACCGTTGTATCAACGCAAGCACCTTCGGCGGTGGTCAACTTGCCCTGATAGTTGATGAGTTTTGGGACTTCGGCTTGGGGAGTATTAGACAGCAAGAGAATAGTTATCATAGAAGCAAAAAGATTAACAGCTTTCATATTATCTCCTTTTTACTAATGCTCACATGATGGTTTGGCATTGTCTTTTTCATTTCTTTCCATTTTAGGCTTATTAGCTAAGATAAAAGCTACACCGCAGATTACGGTAAGAGTGATTAACTCGATTATCAATCGTTCGGTATCAACTCCGACTTCTCCATCAGCAAATTCGCTTTTCTGTGACCAGATAGGAGCATAATGGTAAAAGAATCGGTATAAAGACGAATCAAGTCTGATAGGCAACGTGATCTTACACGGAACCCAGCAAATCGAGAAAAAGAAGAAAGCTACTGCAAATATTTTGAGAATATGTCTCTGGGTTTTATTCATTGAAGAACTCCTTTTTTGTTCTGCTAATGTTCACATGGCGGTGGTCCGCCTATGGAAAGATAGTTGATTAGATAGACCACATCGGCACTATTGGTTTTGCCATCACCGTTGACATCTCCAACATTCAAAGGTTGTGGCGCAGGTCCATATACGAATAGATAATTTACCAAATAGGCCACGTCGGCTGAGTTGACCACACCATCTTTATTGACATCCCCACACAAAAGCTGCACATATTTTATGGTCGCATAGTCCTGATTTGTCCCAGTGCCATAACTCGATCCGGTCACATAGACATTGCCAGAACCATCTACGGCTATGGCAAAAGCAACATCATTGTAGTTTCCCGGACCGTCGTATCTTCGTGCCCAGGCAGTATCTCCGTTGAGCTTATACTTTATGGTGGCATAGTCCTCGTAGGTTCCATTGTTATAACTTCCTCCCGTCACATAGACATTGCCAGAATCATCCACAGCTATGGCAAAAGCATCATCATACTCATTTCCTGGTCCGTTGTATCTTCTCACCCAGGCAGTATCTCCGTTGGGATGATATTTTATGGTCGCATAGTCCTGATTTGTCCCAGTGCCATAACTCGTTCCGGTCACGTAGACATTTCCAGAACCATCTATGGCTATGGCAAAAGCATCATCATACCCATTTCCTGGTCCATTGTATCTTCGGACCCAAGCGGTATCTCCGTTGGGATGATATTTTATGGTGGCATGGTCATCCCCTGTCCCACTGCCCTGACTGCGTCCGGTTACATAGACATTGCCGGAATCATCTACGGCTATGGCTTTAGCATAATCACCACTGTTTCCTGGTCCATTGTATCTTCGTGCCCAGGCAGTATCTCCGTTGAGCTTATACTTTATGGTGGCATAGTCATCGTAGGTTCCATTGTTATAACTTCCTCCCGTCACATAGACATTGCCAGAATCATCCACAGCTATGGCAAAAGCATCATCATACCCATTTCCTGGTCCATTGTATCTTCGGACCCAAGCGGTATCTCCGTTGGGATGATATTTTATGGTGGCATAGTCATAGTCAGACCCACTGTCGTAACTTTTTCCCGTCACATAGACATTGCCAGAATCATCCATCGCTATATCTCTGGCTTCATCATACCCATTTCCTGGTCCATTGTATCTTCGTGCCCAGGCAGTATCTCCGTTGAGCTTATACTTTATGGTGGCATAGTCATCGTAGGTTCCATTGTTATAACTTCCTCCGGTCACATAGACATTGCCG
>Ga0315289_10011959_pt1 | contig 12267 bp, 16 predicted proteins | sample YL17G11_40_MG_FD_203452 | JGI IMG/M metagenome (GOLD analysis project Ga0315289, IMG submission 203452) | Sediment microbial communities from Yellowstone Lake, YNP, Wyoming, USA - YL17G11_40 | ecosystem: Environmental > Aquatic > Freshwater > Lake > Sediment | place: USA: Wyoming | collected...
TGTCGCCTGTTGGGCGCATCAATAACTGATATTCTATATGCGGAAAATGTTTTTTATAAAATCTCTCCGTAGGAGCGCGATCTTTTTCTTCGCGTCCAGAAACGAATAAGATTTTATATCCTGCAGCGGCGTATAATTTCATACACTCAATTACATGCTCATGAGGTAAATCATTATCACATGTGCTGGCATCATATGGATTTCTTCCATTTAACAAAGATATGGTCCCATCATTATCAAAGATAACGGCTTTTGGTAAAGCTTTGTTTTGAATCATCGGAACTACATCTCTTGGTACGTCTCGGGTAATAATTTCGGTTCTAGCTTTGTAGAACTTGTGTTGCTTGCCGCCACTTTCTTTGAACCATTTCTTGATGACAACTTCTCCAACTTGAGCTTTACCCTCGCGCTTTGCATCTCGGGCAATAGCTTCGTCAAGTTCAACATAGAAAGGCTTTTCGATTACTTGAAAATTACCATTAACAGACTTTGCAATTTTGCAGACATCATCAAAGTGTCTTCGGCTGATATTCAAGTTATCGATAATCAGATTCTTTCCACGCTTTAATCCTTCGCGAATTAAGAAGTTCCTGGTCTCCGTGATTAACTTTTCATAGTCAGGAGAATAGACCGATCCATTAAGCATGGCTCGGATATCGTCGTTGTTAATGCGACACCACTCGTTGGGATCCTTGGCAATTTCTGCCTTAGCCCAGGTACTCTTACCTGAACCGGGAATGCCGACTGGTAAAAAAATTTTTTGCATTGATTTGCTCATTGTATTCACTCATCGCACTTTTCAAGAAAAGTGTCCAATCGTTTCAATAACTTTTTATATTTAGTTGTGTGCCACAATTTGTTAGCAGGATCCCACTCGGCACTTTCTTTATTGCAGAGATCAAGTTCTTTTTGAAGCTTGTTTCTAGTATCATTCGCTAATTCAGTTAAATCTTCAACATAACTTTCAGAATAATAAGCAGATGGAATAATCATTTCATCAAAAATCATAGCTACATTAACTGCGCCAGAAGTATTATATGAGTTGCCAGGATCTTTCAAAGATTTCTTTAAAGATTTTATCATTGCATGAATCATGTCAGCGGCTGCATCGGCAGCCGTATCAGAGCCGGAGACAGTTAAATCCATATATCCCATAATAATTTCCTTAGTAAAATAAACCATATCCGCCAATATCAATTGTCGGATTAAGTTTTCCCTTTAACATTTCATATTGAAAATCTTTATTACCTAATTTAACAATGAATAGATAGGTGTTGGCAAAATATTCTGAATTAATATTAAACCCGCTTGACTCATCATCTTCAAAAGCTTCCTCAGCATCTTCACGATCATAATCAGAAGAGGACATTAAGTTATCAATTGTGAATCCATTTTTTACTAAAATATCAATTTTATCTTTAGGTAAAAGACTATCTTCGTATTCTTCACAAACTTCATTAATAAGATTAAATCCTAATTTCTCAGAGCCTTTTTTGTAAGCAGCCTCTATGTCTTTTTGATCGAGATTACTTTTAATAACAAAGGTATCAGTCTTACCATGACCATCATCGGATGGATCGCCCAAAACTAAACTAATTGTATTATCAAGAGTGCTCATTTTTTCTTCGCCTTTTTATTTTTGAATTTAGCTTGTTCTTTGCTTAAAAGAACAATCGCTTTTTTAAAAGCCTTAATATTAGTTTGATATGCTTTTTGCAAATCTTCTATCGCCTCATTTAAATACTCAATGTGATGTTTAAGCTTACCATCATCTCTAAAAAAGATTTGTTCGCCTTTATTATCTGTAATCTCTATCTGACCAGATAAATCATTATAATAACAAGCGCTAACATTGTCATTGCCTATTTCAATTATTGGGATTAAATCAGACATAGAGTCATATATAGAATCATTCTTTTTCATTTGAAAAACTCCGCTTGGTTTATAGATCACTTAAAGAATTCTGCCTGATCGACATACTGACAACCAAATCTTGTTGCTGCTGTGCGGTCAGTTGTCATATCGCCTACAAAAATCGAGTTTTTACGATCCAGTTTATGTTTCATCATAAAATGAACGAAGGCGCCAACTTGCGGCTTCCTGCAATAACAAGAGAGCGGGTTTGATTGATGAGGGCAGAAAGAAACTTCAATGCCTATTCCGAGTCGCTTATTGGTTTCTTCAAAAAGCTCAACCGCCTTTTCATAAGTTAATTCGCCTTTATGAACTCCGCTTTGGTTGGAAACTCCAAGAAGTCGGTAGCCTTTAGCGTCATATTCTTCGAGAATTTTAGTTCGATTAGCTTTAATTTCTATTTGATGAAAATCAACGGGATATTTACCATTGCCATTAATGCATTCGCGAAGAGTGCCATCAAAATCTAAAATTAGAGCTTTATTAGTAAAGTCTAAATTGTCTTTGCGAAAGAAGCGAACATCCGAGATGCTATCAAATCCTTCCTCGATTGAAGGCATTTGAAAATCTTTTTTATACTTAAAGAAGACGGTCGGAGGAAATATATTAGGATGCTTAGCTGCCTTAATTTCTTCTGGCATAAGCAGCTTGCCCTTAATATCGATCATGCGCTGCACAAAATTAAATTGAGAGTCTTCAATTGAAGTTGCCATTTGAACGGCGCCAATTGCAGCTTTATATTTTTTTGCTAGTTCAATAAATGGTTTCCTAACTTCAACGGTTGGAAATAAATTGTCGAGGACTACATCTTTATTATCTTTAAGATAGGCTTCAAGTTTAGGAAGCAATCCGGCGATACTTCCGCCTTCAGTATCTCTATTAAGATTGAGATAGCCTTGCTCGATAAACCTTTTAGTAAAGGTCGATTTCCCGCTTGCAGGAAATCCTAGAACCATTTGAACTTTGCTCATTAATAAATCTCCACATGCGAATTATTTCCAAGCTCAATTTTTCCACTCAAATCTAACATGAATCGTAGAAGCGGTCGATTAAAACTTGGCAAATCTAAAACGAATCCAATCGACTTGCATTCTGTAGTCGTTCTCTTCGAAGACAAGAAACCGTTAGATGCGTACAGGGGCATATACTTTTTGTACTCTTGTTTAACGTCAAACATATCGGTTTCAGCGATCATGTTTCTTACCCAGACGGTAACCCGTTCGCTACCTAAAGTCGAATCATCAATTTTAGAATTTGGAATGTTATAAGCATAACGGATCACTAATCGTAATGCGTCATTTATTACGAACTGATTGGGGTCAGCCGACAGATTAGTACAATAATTTAATTTCGTTCCTTTGGGAAAAGTGATAACTCCATTTGGAGCGTTTAAAATTACCGGAACATTACTAACAAGCGAATCTTTTACAATAAGCGCATGATCTAAATTAATTTTTTGATGAATAGCTAGACAAGGCTGAAATGGTAGCTCAGAGTCTGAAACCAATTCAACGTGCTCGGCAGGAACAATAATTTCTTTGTCCCAAACAATGCCTCTAAATTTATCCGTCTTAATGTCGTCAATGATGCCAACCGGATTAATTCCATCGCAGATTCCGAGAACCGTTTTATCGCCCATAATTTTTAAAGAGCCTATCTGTCCGGGTTGGAACCAGGCGCTTTTATCAATCATATAGGACTTCGGCAAATTGTTAAACAATTCAATAATTCGTAACATAATAATTCCTTTTGGCACTCCTGTGCCCTTACGGGTTATTTGTGATATAACTTTACTTTTCTTCTTTTAATCTTTTAAGTTCTTTTTCATGAAACTTAATTTGATGCTTACGATCTTGATCTTTCCATGCAGGCAATGATTTTGTATATTCTTCCATTTTAATTTTATAAGCAATCATATCTGCGTCATACTTAATTTTGTCTTTTTCATATCGTTTTAAGCTAACGGCATAATTCTTCGACATGTATTCATATGAAGGATTCTTTACCATTTTGTTTTCACAAATACTTAATTTTGCTTTCGCGGTAACATCATCATAATAGCCACGTTCGACTTCACACTCGATCTGAATAGAAAACTTCTTTATATCAAAAGTCTTGCTGTCCCCTTGAAGAACAAAATTACCTAAAAAATCTTCCATTGTAAAAGAATCGTAATTGGATATTTCTATGGTTTTTATAGTTTCGTGACCCATAATTTCTTTTTCAGGAAGAACAGGTTTATTTACTTTATAGGGTTTTTGTGGCTCAACTGGTCGTCTCATATTATCTTCCGTTCGGTTTCCAACCCCACCCACGCCATTCCATAATGGGCGAGCCATGATTGTTAAGTACAACTAAATCATTTTCATCGCGGACAAATTCTAGCGGAGATCTTGCTCCACAATGAAAACAATTCATCATTGGGTGGGAATGATTTCTAAAAACACAAATTATTCTTCTGTAAAGAAATTTACAATAAGAAATCACTTCTTCTTCAACATATATTCTTCGCCTTTTAATTTTAGAATAATTCTTCCATAACGAGGATCTACTCTTTCAACCACCGGACGAATGACAAAGCCCTCTCGAATGTTTGAGCCTAGAACAGATTGACCTTCAGCGTGAATCCAAAGATCTTGACCCGTCCAAGGACCTCGATGAAGAACTGGAGCTACCTCTAAACCAAGATCAGTAACGATCGTCACCATATCATCGTAGTTTAAAAATTTCATTGCTTTGGTATCCCAAAGATCAAAGAAACGAACTTTAGTTTCAACACGACCCTGAACTACCTGACAATCGTATTTGAAGCCTTTTACATTGCCATAAAGCTCTCCAAAAAATGCTAAATTTGGATGCTTAGCTAACTTGTCTTTGAGACCAAGCCGCTCGGCAACATTCCACCACTGATTAAGGGGGTCTTCTTTCTTAAAGAAATTTCTAGACTTAACCCACAATCTTTCGCCGTCATGACAGAAAGATGCGTTACATCCTTCAAGTTTTTCAGTAAGGACAACCTCTTCGTTATCAACAAGAAGTCGGCTATACTTACGAACCGCCTCAATGTCATAATGGGGAATGACCCAACCAGAGGGCGCATTTTCATTGTTAGTATTTACTAGGTCAGCAACCTCTTCTTCATAAACATACTTGGTTAATTTGTAATGTTCGACGATAGAGTCGCCCTCTTGCATTCCTTCTGGAACAGGAGCGGTAATTCCTAAAGAGAAAATTCCTCTAAGTCGAATAGCTTTGATCCTCTTTTTGGGACCTAGCCAATCAAAAGCCGGATCATCAGAGCAGATCGTATCGCAAGCTATATAAGAAACTAAATCGCCTTCTTTATACTGACCTTCTTTAAAAATAACAGTATAGCCACCAAATACAGTCGCCATTTCAAGCGAGTCTGCATTTGGATGACGCTCTATTTTATCTAATTTAACTACGATACAATTCCATTCACTCATTTTAAATTTCTCATTTCTAAATCGCTTGATATCTTTTTAAGATTACAGCGCTCGCAAATTAATCTAAGATTTTTTAATTGATTCAAAATAATCACTTCATTTATTGAAGATGCGGCACACATCGGTATGATATGATCAATATTAGAATTTTCTAACAAAACAATTGCTGAATTACAAACTTGACACGGTTTCCCTAACGCCGATCCTAAATGAAAATGTAAATCAATATAGCGAATTATTCACCTGGCATATAAGATAATCATTTTATATCGTAAGTCAAGCTGGCTATTTTTTTAAAATAACGTTCTCTTGAATTTTTTTAAATTTTTCGAAAAACACTTTATTGGAATAAAGCTTATGCTTTGTGACAAATTCAGTAGGAAAAGAATTTCTCATGGCTAAAATTTGAATCTCTAAATCGACCGCTTGTTTATCAAAGAAATTGCAAAGAATTTCAATTGGTTTGAATTTATTTTTTGAAGTACCCTCTATCAATTTATTTTTAGAAAGATGACAGGCGGTAACACAAAAGATTAATTTTTCTGTCGGAGAAAGATCACTGTACTCTAAGGTACATTCTCCAAATTCAAGCAATGAATTTATAAACGGTTCAAATTTACGATAAAACTTATACCAAGTGCTAAATTTGAGGCTGGCTTCAACGCCAACATAACCTGCGACAATACTAGAAACAGTATCTATATCTGACATTTTAAATTCGTGAGCTTTAAATAAAGCATCAGAAGTTAATGTCCAGCCTCTAGGAGAGGGAGTAGCGTAATATGTGGTCTCATCATCTCCACAAGCTAATTCTGGATTGCTCATTAAAAAGCTCAGAACTAAATCATGAATATCATTGGCTTTCGCCCAATCAACCCATTTTTCAAAATTAAATTTTAAAACATATTTAGCGGTTCTATCTAATAGAGCAGAAGAGATTACTTTGGAGTAAGCCCCTTCACTAATTAGATTTCCGGTTAATATACAGGACAGAGCATTGATTGGTTGTCCATTTAATTTTTTAAATTGAAGTATCTCTAACAAAGGAGCGGTAACATCAGGCGAGGCTTTATCAACTTCATCAAATAAAATCAATGTATCCGCTTTTTCGCCGGGTTTTAGCTTAGGAAGATAATGTGGAGATTTAAAAGTGACTACATCTCCGGCATCATGTAAATTTGGATATCCTGCTAGGTCGGGACGTTCTACAACACTAAGATTAACATAATTGATTTTTAATCCACAATCTAACGCTGCCTGCATTGCGATGTGTGTTTTGCCAACACCTCGTCTTCCCAAAAGTAAAATGTTCTGTCCCATTTTTGCAAAAAAACGGCACAAATTAAGAGATTGCTCTTGATCTATTTCTTGAAGATTAAACGCATTGACCATATAAATCCTTGTCGTATTATAGAGTTAATATAACAAGGATTGAAGTTATCTGAAATTATAGGTTTTCATCTCGACGATATCTATTAACTATATGAGCAAATATTTTTGCAATATTAGCAGCATCATCATGACCCCGATGATGCGTGCCTTCTAGCTTGGCACCACAATAATCTAAGGCTTTGGGCATGCCAACCTCTTTGGGAAGGTTGTCGAGGACCGCAAATAAATTTTTTAAATTGATGTGCCTCGGTCCAAAAGGATATTCGGCACCTGTACGATGGCATTGCTTTTCAAACATGGTTCGATCATAATCGCCATAGCTTACCCAAGTTATGTCTTTATATTTCTTTTTTAAGAATTTACAGGCTGCTTCAAAGGTAATTCCAAGATTAACATCTTCTTGAGTTAAAGTAGTTAATTTAGTGCAGAACTCACTTACCTTAGAATGTACGGGCTGAACAAGAATTGATTCAGCCTTACCTATTACCACATCATCATTGATTTTGACTTCTACAAAACCAATTTCAATTATTTCACTAATTTCATTAACGGGTCTATCACTATCATTTTCCCAACAAGTAGCTTCTAAATCCACCACAAGTATCTTATCTAGTTTTCTCATAAAATTTCCAAGTAATTACTAAATAACCTTTGCTCCACAATAGAGACACAAAGGTTATCAAGATATTTAAAGTCAGGGGTTTTTGGTAAAGTAGTAGATGTTAAATATAATTTTTGCATTAATATGTCTGCTTTTTCAGCAAATTCAATTAATTGCTCATATGTCCATCCACCATTTCGAATATAAAGTAATTCCTCAAAATCTGGTCGTCTAACAATAACTCTACCAGTTTCAAGAACCTCTTGACACATACGAATCAATCTGACTAAATGATAAGCGTGTTTAGTATCATATCCGAATTTGGCTTCTAAAGCATAACGCTTTTTATTGCGATTTTGTTGCCAGCCAAGAAAGTTATCCCATTCTAGTTTAGCGCCTTTATACTGACGCTCTTTCTGCATAATCTCAATAAAATTATCAGATAATCCAACTTTACGGGCAGAAGCTGCCCACTGAACTTCAGAAGTAATTTTCAACTCCGCAAGCATTTCAGACATAGCAGAGCGAACGGCAATTTTCATTGCCTCAGATAATTCTTCCATGAAATCAAAATTATAGCGATCGAGATCTTTTTGAATTTCGGCTTCAGCCGCAGCTAACTGATCTTGAGGAATAAGGGTTTGCTCAGGCAAGCCCATGCTGGCGCGAGTTGGCGGCTCTTTAGGAGCATTGGTGATCCATCGACGATGTGTTTTAATTCTTTTCAATTGAGAAATAGAATACCCCATAAAGGTATGCTTAATTCTTTTAGAAAGAAACTTATCTTTGTTATCAAGAATCAATCTTCCGATAGGAGAGACTAAAATATGGTCGCTTGGATCGGTGTGCAAAACCTCAATAATGTTAGGATTGCACGCCGCCGCCAAGTTAAAGAATTTACGAATATCATAAATGACCGCATCAGGATCTTTTAATTCGGCTTGCTCAAATTTATCTTGAGATCCTAAAAAGTATTGCTTGGTTGGAATCGCAATGCCCTTGAAATCTTCGTCGGACTCGGGCGTGTTTGTTCCATAAGCGTTTGACCCATGACGAACCAAAAGCTCAGTATTTTTCAACATCCAAGAAAGATGAGGAGATTGCTTTACAATTTTTTCAATTACATGAGACATTACAATTTTCTTTCAGGGGCAAGAGACCACCACCAAATTGGATCCCACTTTTCATCTTCATGAACGCTGGAGTGATTTTCAAAGGAAGTTTGAATGTAGTAACCGTGATCGGTTTCAACCCTTCCCATTCCAGATTCGAATGGACCGCTCAAACTAGGACGAAGAATAACAATAATGGCGTATTTATAGACATCATCTCGTGGGTCAGTATTTTTCCAGGTCATTTGTAATCTACACTATGTCCGCAGCCACAACTGCTTTTGATATCCGGACTATTAAATTTGAAGCCAGAGCTGATTAATCGATCTTCATAATCAATAGATACATTCTCTAAGTATTGATAACTCATCGGATCAACGAGAACGGTCACGCCGTCTTTTTCTACAACTTCATCTACATCAGACTTCTGATCATCAAAATACATGTCGTGCATGAATCCGGCGCACCCGCCGCCTTTAATTTTTACTCGAACAGAAGTATGACCAATTGCTTCGTCTTTAGCAATTTCTTTAAGTTTTTCGACGGCTTTTTCAGTTAATGTAATCATAGGAATGGAATTAGGTCCTGATATTCTGGAAAGTGAATAGTTAAAGCTTTAATGTAATTAAGTTTATCAAGTGATATTAGATATCTGAATATTACTTTCGAGTTGAATGCCGTTGCGTTTTTACTAAGTTTAGCCAATTTATTACAGTTAGATGTTAAATGTGAATTGCCGCGAGTAAATAATTTTGTTGCGAATATGTCCAATAAAGATTCAGATAATGTAGAATCCATTTCAGTTATGGTTTTGAATATAAAATAATTATTATCTTCCATCTCTTTAAAAGAAAGTTGAGCTATAATATTTATTACTTTTTTATTTATCGAAGGGCTCAATTGTTCCTTTAAATGTAAAGCAACTTCTTTTTCATTTAGAAGAGCGCAAAAAGCCCTTCCCATTTTTACAGAGCTGACATTTTTTAAAGTTAAATCGAGTTGCTCTTTTAGAAGTTCGCAATCATATACAAAGCCTCTTTCCTTTAGTTCTTTAAGAATAATCAAATTTCTAGTAGAATAAATTATTCTCTTGCAAAGATAAGATATGTATTCGTTTATGTTTTTAAAAACATAAGGTATGAATTTTTCTATTATCAGAAGAACATTTTCTGGTTTAATTGAATCTGGTAATTCTAACAAATAATTTCTTATTTGTGAAAGACTTTCTTTTCTTCCCCATTTTACTTTACAAAGCTCTAGGTATTGAATAAATGAATTATCCCAAGGAGATATTACTTGTTTTTTTCTAAGTAGCGTGAAAGCCTTCTTATTAACATCTTTTTCAAGGGCTTTAGTAAGCGCCGGATTTTCCAACCCTAAAAGAATTGTAAATCGGTAATTCCAAATTTCAGCTGAATTTTCCCAAAATATTTCAGAGGCTTTGTAAAATCTATCAAGCACATGAAGGTCGTTTGATGGACCTTCATTAAATAAATCTTTATAATTATCTAGATCTAAATCTAGACGATTGCTAAAAAATAATAAATCTGTTTTATTTCTAAAATCAGGGTTCATACAGACAATATATCTTCTTCCGTAGTTCCACAAGAAATATAATCTACTTCAAGTCTAGTTACCTTTTTTACCAAATCAAGGAAAGGCGCGAGTTCATTTTTATTTTTTGCGTTTTTCCAACCTGGAACCTTAGCAGTTATTCGCGTAACATCAAAAAAGTCTGATGAACAAATCGGATCTTTACCATAAGATGTGCAAACGAGAACATGATCGCTACCATTTAAAATATCAAATTTTGTAATTATTAAGTTAGTAATGCCGCCTTTTTTGCAAGCATATCTCAAAGCTGGTAAATCTAAAGCGCCAACTCTTCTCGGTCTTCCTGTAGTCGCCCCATATTCATTTCCAAGCTTTCGAAGAGCCTCTGCCTCTTCACCCTGATATTCAGTGGGGAACGGACCCTCTCCAACCTTCGTTGTATAAACCTTTGCCACCCCATAGACCTTGTTTAGCTTAACGAAGCCAAAGCCGCTGGAGACGATGCCAGAGACGCAGCAATCACTAGAACTGACATAGGGGTAGATGCCATGATTAATATCAAGCAGGACGCCTTGCGCACCTTCAAAAAGGATATTGGAATTTTTGAACTCCTCTTCCATCGACATAACATTAGTAAATGTTACACCCAAAGAAGTTAAATTATAAAGATCGCCAATTAGATTGGCGTAATCTTTAATCGACTCTTTATCTTTAAAAGAATTGATTTTTAATAAATCTCCAATACGAATACCGCTTCGACCTACCTTATCTTTATAAGCTGGTCCAATTCCTCTGTTCGTAGAACCAATATGCGCATTGGTTGCCCTATCTTCTTCCTTATGCTTTTCTCGAACTACAAAAGCATCTTTATCAACGTAAATCCGAGAGCCCACCCCAGGATAATGTTTATTAGCTTCGACAACTTCTTGCTTAAGTTTTTCTAAATCGATAACCATTCCAGCGCCGAGATATGATTTTACGTGCTTATGACGAAAATCTACCGAAGGTAAAAGGTTATGAACATATTTCACCCCATCACGATAAATGGTGTGTCCCGCATTAGCTCCGCCGCTAAATCGAACTACCCAATCATAATCTTTAGAGAAATGATGTGTAATATTTCCTTTACCCTCATCGCCAAAAACAGCCCCTAACACAGCAATATTTGTCATTTTTACCTCAAAAACTATTTATCAATCGAACCCACGACAAACTACTAATATTATATCATGCTTTATATGAAGCAAAAATGGACGGAAAAACAATTTATAATTGCGATAACAAATAATATTACTATTGCCGGAGTACTTCGTGAAATTGGTTTAAAGCCAATTGGCTCTAATTATAAAACTTTTAATAAAACTGTAAAAAAATTATTTTTAAATATTGATCATTTTAAAGGGCAATCCCATGGACTTGGAAAACCAAATGCAACTAAAAACACTAAATCTTTAGATGAGATATTAATAATAAATAGTGATTATACAGCTATAGCTTCTTTAAAAAAGAGATTAATCAGGGATGGATTATTAAAAAATAAATGCAATATCTGCACAATTCATACTTGGCAGGATAAGCCACTAGTTTTACAGCTAGACCATATCAATGGCATTAATAATGATCATAGATTGGAAAATTTACGTTTAATATGCCCCAATTGTCATTCTCAAACAGAGACATTTTCTGGCAAAAATACTAAGCGCAATAAAACTTTAGAGCCTAAAAAAATCAATTATTATTATGGCTCTTGTAAAACATGCGGGGATCCCGTTCATCGTAAAAATTGCAATATTTGTTTAGAGTGTTATCATAAACAAAAACCGACAAAAATTAATTGGCCTATTGATAGTGAGCTTATTATGATGGTAAATAATTTAGGGTTTTCTCAAGCCTCAAGAGATATTGGCGTGAGTGATAATGCAATACGCAAACGCTTACGCACTAAAGGAATATTATCTTTAGTTGGTGCGCCCGGTGGATTCTGAGACCACAACCGTTCTTTTTAGAAAAGACCGCTCTGCCTTTGAGCTACGGGCGCAAAGAAAAAGGGCTGCTTTTGGCAGCCCTTTTTAGTACCTCAGATATTAGAAGCCGTCATCTTCATCTTCATCTTCATCTTCATCTTCGCGATTCTCTTCGCGTTCAAGACAACAAGATTCGCAGAGGATGGCATTCTCTGTATAATCGCGCTCAACCGAAATATCTTCGGCATCACTGACGCCACAGT
>Ga0315289_10011960_pt1 | contig 12267 bp, 4 predicted proteins | sample YL17G11_40_MG_FD_203452 | JGI IMG/M metagenome (GOLD analysis project Ga0315289, IMG submission 203452) | Sediment microbial communities from Yellowstone Lake, YNP, Wyoming, USA - YL17G11_40 | ecosystem: Environmental > Aquatic > Freshwater > Lake > Sediment | place: USA: Wyoming | collected...
GATGCGTTGTGATGGACCTTCGGGGCCGCATCGCGGGCAGGATTGACGCGGGGACACAGCCCGCGGCGCTGCATCGCGCCCTGCTCTCCATGCCGGACCGGAAGGCGGGCGTTGCCGTGCTGGTCCTGCGCCGCGGCCCGATCATGGAATACCGTCAGATCGTTGACATTCGTTAATATGCACACGCCGGCGCCGGCCGTCCGCAGCGGTCGCGGCACAATCCCCTCCACGTTGCCGCGGCGGCAGAACAGGGCGGCCGGCAGTCCGGCATAATCCGAAAGCAGGAAAACCCATGAAACACGTCGTCTCCCGCATCTTCAACATGGTGGTTCTGCTGGCCGGCGCGAATTTTGCGCAGAACATCGTCTTCCCCAATGTGCCCGGCGTCATCGACGTCACCAAGCCGCCGTACAACGCCGACAATACCGGAAAGACCGATGTAGGCGCCATTCTGACGCAGGCGCTTAACGACCAGCGGACCAGCGGCAACTGGGCGGTGAGCATCGTCTATCTTCCCAACGGCACATACTTGACAAAAAGTACAATCTCCTGGAAGCTTCCGCCCAACACCGTCGGCCCGCACCTGTACGGTCAGAGCCGCAAGGGCACGGTGATCAGGCTGGCGGACAGCACCTGTCGCAGCGCCACCCAGGCATCGTATGTGGTGCAGACCGGCGGCAATGTGGCGCAGAATTTCCAGCGCGGGCTCTTCAATCTCACCGTCGATATCGGCAAAGGCAATCCCGGCGCCATCGGCGTTCTGTGGTATGCCAACAACGGCGGGATCATGTCCGATATCGACATCGTCTCCGAAGACGGCCTGGGTGTGGCCGGTTTACGCGTGGGGACCGTGGAGGAAGGACCGGCCTGCGCGCGGCGGATTTACATAAAAGGATTCAATTACGGCATCTGGTCCTCGGCCAATCTGAATACCATGACGCTCTCGCAGATATCCCTGGAAGGGCAGCGTCTGTGCGGCATCATCAACGAGGCCAGTTTCCCATTGTATCTCGACAGCCTGACCAGCGCCAACACCGTGACCGCGGTATTCAACCGGTCGGCCGCGCAAATGGTACTGATCAACGCCCGTTGCACCGGCGGTCGCGCGGACACCGTGGCCATCGTCAATGCCGCGGGCTGCATGTTCTTTGCCCGCAATATCGTGACGCAAGGATATCGTCAGGCGGTCACGAGCGCCTCCAGTCCCGTGGCCCCGCCCGCCGGCGCGACAATTGACGAATGGTCATCGCATGGCGCGCTCAGCCTGTTCAATTCCCCGCCGCGCTCCCTTAACCTGCCCATCAAGCGGCCGCCCATGCCCGAATGGGAACAGGACACCGCCAGGTGGGCCAACATCCTCAAGTACACCACCGGCCGCACGGACGCGGCGGCCCTTCAGGCGGCCATTGACGATCCGACAAAAACGACGGTGGTCCTGCCCAAAGGCCGCGATTTCACCCTCAGCGGCAATGTGTACGTTCGGGGAAACATCAAGATGATCATCGCCGTTGGCGCCGGGCTCGCGGGCAGCGGATCGCTGGTGGTGACCGATGCTGCCGGGTCCCCCGCGGTGGTTCATCTCATGAAATTGACAAGTCTGACCGGCATTGCATCACCCAACATCGTCCAGCAATCCGGCCGCACCGTGGTGCTGGAATCCATCCTCCTCAACCAGATCAACTATGGCATCGTCCATCAGGGCGCCGGCGATCTTTTCGGCGCGGATATTCTATGCCCTTTGCAGATGACCAATGCGCAGGCGCACGCATGGATGTGGCATTACAACGCGGAACTCGTGAACAACCAGCTCAATGTTTCCGCGGGAAAGGCATGGATTTTCGGTTGGAAAGATGAAGGACAGGGCACGTCGGTCCAGCAGACGGGCGGCGCCGTGGAACTCATCGGCTTTTACAATTACGCCTATGGCGACCATACGAATACGCCGCAATTCCTGCTTACCGGCGGGGCATTTTCCGTTGCCTGCGCCACCCAATGCCGGTATTCGAGCTACTATACGATTCTCGTGGACCAGACCTATAACGGCACGAAAAAGCAATTCCTGTCGACCGCGAACACCTCCGGATTCCCCACGGTCTACGATATGCCGCTCTTTACCGCGTATGATCAGGCCATGGCCGCAAAACGGCACGTATCCCGGCCGGCAATGCCGCGGGTGACCGTCGCGGAACAGACGGGCCGGCGCATGCTTTCGGTCGCATGGGACGCCGCCGGGGTGACGCATATATCGTTTGTCAATTCCTCCGGCCGCGCGGTGCTCGCGCGGGCCTGCGCGTCCGGAACGCACCGCGCCGATATTGACGCATCGGCATTTCCCACCGGATCGTACCGGATGGTGCTTTCGGCGGGCGCGCAGCGGATCGCGCGGAATCTGGTCATAGCGCGGTGATCGAACGATTGCCGCTCATGGCATGGTGCGGCTGGTCGCGCCATGACATACATATTCGCAATTGAAAAGGGGGATCCCGATGCATGCGCCGATTAACCGGTTAATCATCATTCTGCCTTTCATCATGGCAATCGCATTGCCGGTCGCCGGACAGACCGTCCCGATATCGCAGACCATCCAATGCGAGGACTTCACCGACACCTTCGGCGTTTCATTCCCTGCCATCACGTTCAAGTCGCAGGACCCGCGCACGGCATTGCGCCACTGCGGCGGCGGCGACTGGATACGCTTCGATTCCATCAACCTGCTTGACGGGGGATATGATACCGTCCGCCTCTACTACTGGTGCGATTTCGGGTACAATCCATCGGGTTCGCAGGTACGCCTGCGCCTTGATTCGCCCGCCGGAACAGCCATTGCAAGTTTCAGCAATATTCAAGTCTGGGGAGGGTTCGGCTTCGACACGGCGAGGACCGTCGTCGCGCGCCTGACCGGCGCCGCGGGCGTCCATAATCTCTATCTGACGTTCGAAGGCGGGACCAACATCTGCGACGTTGACAAATTCGTGCTCTCCGGGCGCGTGGCGATCCAGGCGTCGGACGCGAAGACCTATTATGTCGACGCCGCCCACGGCTCAGACGCTTCGAATGACGGGCTGTCCCTGGATCATGCGTTCGGGACGATCCGGAAAGCCGCATCAATCATGAAGCCCGGCAGCTCCTGCAAGATCCGTGCGGGGATATATCGCGAAACAGTCAAGCCGCTCTATACCGGCCTTGCCGGGGCGCCGATGAGCTTCGAAGCTTACAATGGAGAAAATGTGGTGATCTCCGGCGCGGACCCGGTGACCGGGTGGACGCAACTCTCCGGCAGCATTTTTAAAGCGCCCATGCGCTGGAGCATCGGTAAATATTTCAACCAGGTGCTGGTCGACGGAAAAATGGCATGGGTCGCGCGCACGCCCAATGTTGAGGACACCTATGTGCCGGACCCGGGCGACTGGAACCTTCCCTGGTGTTCCGGCGCCGCTGGTGTTTACGATACGCGACCATGGCGAGGAAAAACCGATCCGATCACGATCGCCTCCAAAATCTGTATCGGCGACAACGGCACGAACAGCCGCAGAGACGGCAATTTCGGGGCGTTTGATATGGCGATCACGCAGAATTCCGCACAAGGCAATTATTCGATACCGTCGGTCTTTTTCAACCGGCCCGCCAATTTCTTCGCCGGAGGACTCGTTTCGCTCCACAATTATCATTGGTCGGACATCGGAGAAATCACCAGTTCCACGAGCACGGCGTCCAAAACCATCATTAACGCAATGGCATGGAACAGCGTTGTGACCGATTTTAACGGTCCCGGCTGGATTTCGCATGTGTTCGGTCTTCTGGATTCGCCCAACGAATGGTTCTTACGGAACGACACCCTCTATCTCTGGGCGCCCGACGGCGGCGATCCGTCGCACCATCTGGTTGAGGCCAAACGCCGCACGCTGGGCTTTGACCTGCGCGGCAAACAGTATGTAACCGTCAAGGGACTCCGGTTTCTGGCCGCATCCATGACGCTCGCGGAGGCCTCCAACTGCGTCATTGACGGATGCCATTTCAAATACGTCAGCCATGCCGATGTGTACGACTGGTACGAAACGGGCGCGGGCTATTACCAGTGTCCCTTCGATCCCACCACCGGCTATGCCGGCGTCTATATCGGCGGGCATGACAACATCTTCAAAAACGGCTCCGTGACTGTCTCCGCGCGGTCCGGCATTGTCTTGAGCGGAAAAAACAACACGGTGACCAACAGTATCATCCGCGATTGCGACTACACGGTCAGCTATCAGGCGGGAATCCTGATCACCAAGCGGTATGTGAATGATCCCAATGAAGCAATCGGCTTGACTATCAGCCATACTACGCTTGCCTGCTGCGCGCGCGGCAATGTCCAGATCGCCTGGGCGGCGCACGGCACGAGCTCCATGGACCCCAACCGTTTGCGCGTCATGTATAATGATTTCGGACCGGCTGCCTTTACAACATTGGAGACCGCATCGCTTGCATGCCAGGCGTCGCGCTTTGCCGAGGTCGGCTATAACTGGTTCCATGGCACCGCCGGCCTGACCTCCTACGATTTCATGACCGAATATGACTTTGGCGCGCAGCATTATACGGTACACCACAATGTCTTCTGGCAGGGACCGTCGATCGTGCCGGGCTATAAAGTCGGCAGCCACTGGACCTTTGACTGGAACGACACCGGCACCTCGGCGCAGGCGCCCAATACCGGCGGCTCCATGCTGTTCAACAATACGGTAATTGACACAAGCGATTTGTTGCACCGCGACTGGGACACCCAGTGGCCCGGTTTCAAGCGCAACAACATCATCGCCAACAGCGACACCGCCCCCTGGAAATTCGCCGATCCGCGCAACCGCGACTACTCGCTGACCGCCCTTTCCACCATGGCAATTGACAAAGGGATTGAGATCGCGGGTTGGGTAGGGCCGGGCGACTATGTGGGAGCGGCGCCGGACCTGGGCGCGTATGAATTCGGCAAGCCGCGCTGGACCGCGGGCGCCGACTGGCAGGAACAGGCGTGGCGCTATCCGCCGGACAGCAATGCCGCGATGGGGCGGATTGCTTTCGGTCCTGATGCCGCCGCACAGGCGTATTTGCGAATAGTCCCGGGACGGATCGTTATCAGAGCGCCAAAGCACGCCGGCGCACGAATCACCATGCACGATGCGCGCGGCGCAGTAGTCGCTATCAGCGGAATGTCCTCCGCGGGATCATCCGAACTCTCGACCGGGGGCGTGCCCGCGGGTGTGTATGTCATTCGCATACTGAGCGCCGGAAGCGCCATCACGTGGAAAGCGCTGATCCGGTAGCAGGCTGAATGGAAAAGCGCATTTGGCGTGAATCATCCGGGATTCTGATGTTGATTGAATAATTCAAATATTTCTTTTGCGCTTAGCGCATACGAATAAATCCGCACCTCATCCAGCGTGCCATGGAAAGAATGGGCTGAAGGGTTTTTATTCCCGTATGCTCCAAGCACCAGGGGGACCCTGCTCGGTTTGGGTTTAAGCACATACTCATCCGTCCCGACAAGCTTTCCATCACAGTAAAATTGAGCGGTGTGCGCGCGGTAGACGGCCGCGATATGGTGCCATGCGGTATCGATATCAAGAGTGGTTTCTCCTTTGCCGTCCTGGGAAACGGCGCTTCCCAGATAGCCGAGGATATTATCACAGGCGTTGTATTCAAGTTCATACCCGTTGGGCGCGGAATAGAATTCCTTTTTGGAAAGAATACGTGCATAGCTTTGCTCCTTGCTGTCCGCTATTTTCATCCATACCGCGATCGTCATTGCCCCATTAAAATCCAGTGAAGAACCATTCCCGCAGTCAACATAATCGGTTTTGCCGCTAAAGAACAATCCCTTGCCGCGAATGCCGCCGGCCCATTTTTTGGCGCCGGCCAGTATGCCCGTATTATTATTGCCGGACAAATCATGGATGGAGTCCCCGGCGCCCTCGTCAAAATTCCAATACGCCGCCAGGCGTCCTGCGGAATCGGGAAGGCGCGCATCATCGATCGCGGGAGCTTTTGTGAGGGACGATGAGAGCGGATATTTTTCCCTGTTGTTGTTTAATTCCTTTGCAGCGCCAAAGAATTCGTCCAATGTCACGACTTTGTATTTGGTTGTATCCAGCAATTGCGCGGCTTTACCAAGCAGCGTCGGGATGGTCCTGGGCAGGTCCGCATTGCGATAATCGGAATGGACGTTGCCGGCAAGGTACGATACATACACAAACGAGAAGTGCGGCGGCACCATATCCTCATTGAATTGCATGATATCGGCGGCCAGGTCCTGGGGAGTATTCCCTTCCCAGTAAAAAATCTTATGGGAAATCACCGGCAGATTTCCCTGCATATAGCGTATGCGCGCCATCGTGGTATCCGAAAAAAAACTGGTGGTATAGCCTTTCACATCAGGCGCATATTCGGCAAATTGCTTCAGGCAGGTATCATTGGTATACCAAAGGTCGACATAGCGGATATCCGCCTGCCTGATGTTCCTGTTTACATGCCGCGCCCACAGGGGAATGTCCGCGTAATCCTTCAGGTCGATGTAGCCGGCGCCGCCGACTCCCGCGAAGAAATAATCGTTGGGTGTTGCGGTGGAATAGAAGTAATCGATAAGCGGAGGAAAACGCGCGGCAAATAATGGATTAATGCCCCAGTTAATGGGGACCTTCCCTCTCATGGGATCGGCCCAGTGTCCGGCAAAAACAGACAGGACGATCTTGGGAGTATCGCCTTCCGGGAGCATGAATACTATATAGATTTTATTTTCAAGTTTTTTCTTTTTCGCGCGCTGAACATGCTGAATCTGCCGGAGCTTTTCGAATTGCGGCTTAACTCTCGATAAAAAGCTCAGTCCCCCGCCCGTGCACATCACATAGTTTTTTGATCTGGTGACCGCCTTGAGAAATCTTCCTTCATCCGGGCCGCCCCAGCCGTACACTCCGGCAGGGGGCGTGAGTGAATTCAAAATCCGCATGGTCATGGCATATTCCGCGGAATCCTTTTCATCATGGGTCAAATCGTACATGAACCCTTTTTCACAGACGATGTAATCCGCTGCCGAAGAGGTTGAGGCCACAAGGGTCTTATTGCACCGCGGCATTAACTCCTTGAGCGCCCAGTCATACACCTCCAGAGTGCTTTTGCCGTTGAGCATTTTCGCGAGATCGTATTTCACGGGCGCATCAAACCCGCAGCTTTCAAGATAGGTATCGGCCACCGGCAGCAGGTTTTCCAGGCCCGACAAGGTAATTGCCGCAAAAAAGCTTGCGCGATTTTTCCTGTCATAGACCACCAGGCCATTGACATCCTGTTTATAGAGATTGAATAAATCATGGATGCATGCTACCTCCTGAAATTGAAACCCTCTTTTTGTGAAATAATCAATCCACACGCTGTCCGCTTTTGGCCAGCCATGCTGCCAATACCCGTTTCTTTTGTCCGACAGGTAAATGCACGGACCTTTGCGATTAGCTATGCCTTGAAGCACCGATGCTATTGTTCTTTCTTCCCTGGGTCGGCCGCCAGTCTCGAATTTATAGACGATCGCGGCGTCCTTTTTGCCGGCAAAGGAAGTGATGGCAAAAAACGAGCATAAGAAAATGAGACTCTTTGGCGCTGATTTCATACTGCCATCCTCTTGATCATCTATGTTGGGGTTTCAGGCCCGGGCTTTGCGCTCAACCGCGCCAGGCCTTCTATTATATATTGGATTCGAAGGCATTATTGTTGCAGGAATTGATGCAAACAGGCTCTCTGTTGATATTCCGCCATAGGAACGGCGGCTTCATTTGCAGCCTCCTTGCCAAAACCACCATCTTCTGATTGTGCGATGGAAATCGACGCCAGATCTATGACCTGCCCGGCCTATGAATAAGGGTACTCAGCTCCCGCAATGAATTCAGATGCTGCCGCGGTCAATGATTCTTCCTTTGAACGCGCATTCATTACCTGTTTGTCCAGGCAGCTTCTTGCCGGGATGCAGCAGGTACTCTATTGCCGCATTCGCCGCCCCGCCTGGATTGAAGGAATAGGTCGTTATGCGCCGATTCGTGATCTCGGTTGAGTTGCCGAAACCGACCAATCCCACATTCAAGTTGTGCGAGCGGATAAAATCATGAGCATACCAGACGGTATCTCCACATGCCGCTACCCAACAGGAAATATTGCCGTCGCGGGATGCTGCTTCGAAATGCCGGGCCATTGCATGTCTGCCCTCGGCATGGCCTATCTGTTCGGATAAAAGAGTGGTGAAAATAAAGTCAAATTGACTCACATACGAGTCGGGCAGATGGGTTTTCCATCCCGCATACAATTCGGCCGCTTGTTTTCCGGTTTGTCGCTCGCGAACCGGGTTGACGAGATCGAGGTCGTGATCGATTTGCGAGAATTTCTCCGTCCATATGCGGATGGATCGCTGATCTCCGGCCGATTGGAATGCCGTGGAAAGCCCCTGTAAGCATGCCTGCGACCAGTGATCGCTGTGAAATGACGAGAGGAATCCGATGTGCCGATATGGTGTTGTTCGAGGTCAGCGGGCGGGGTACTTGTCAAGTGAATCAGCCGGAACAGGCGGGCGGACCCGATCGGTCGGGCCGGGAGTTTTCTTTGTCATCCCGATGAAGACAGCGGGTGGCACTATTGCCGTTGTTCTCCGATAGCGCGACATGTAAGGTAACAATGATTATATTATTACGCATGCAGTTCTTAACGTTGGAGGAATAAAGCATGAGGCAACAGAATCTCAGCAGGAGGGAATTCATGAATATCGCCGTGGCAGCCGGCGCAACGGTAATGGCCTCTGGCGTCGTGTCGAAGGTCCTGGGTGCGGATGCGGCCGCTCCGGCATCGTGGATCCTCGCGTATTTCCGCGGTGTGTACCCGGAAAAGCTCGATATCACGCCCCAGGGCCGAATCGCCATTCCCAATCTTCCGCCACTGAGTGAAGAGAAGGTGGATGAGCAATCCCTGCATTTGGCGCTGAGCGACGATTTGATCCATTGGATCCCGCTCAATGAAAATAAGCCGGTGATGCCGGGTGCGCCCTTTATACGCGATCCGTTCGTGTTTCGCGATCCGCGTGGCGGGTTTCATTGCCTGGGCACGGGCGGCGGAAGATTTCGACTGCTTCATACGTATTCGAAGGATCTGGTCGAATGGTCCCCATTGGAGAGGCAGGATGTCATGTCATCGGTTCCCCAGGTAGGGAATGTGTGGGCGCCGAAGTGCGTGGCTGAACCGAATGGTGATTGGTTGGTGACATGGTCATCGTCGTACACCAAGGAGGGATGGGAAGATTCGCGCATATGGTGCGCGCGCACGTCCGATTTTAAAAGCTTCAGCAAACCGAAGTTGATCTTTGATCCGGGATTCACGGTCATCGATGCGATGGTTTTTTCGTACAAGGGTAAATGGCGTATGGTTTTCAAGGATGAACGCTTCGGGTATAAATACGGGGAGCATCGGTATTTGCAGATGGCGGGAGCGGATCGAATCGATGGCCCGTATCGCATCATCAGCGAGCGCATCACAAAAGGGATCGCCGAAGGTCCTGCAATGGCGCGGCATCCGGATGGACGATGGTTCTTGTTTCACGACCGATGCATGGATAATATTTATGATGTGCTTGCATCAAGGGACCTGAAAACATGGACGCCCGTTGAGGGCGCCGTATTTCCGCCCAATACCCGCCATGGAAACGTGGTAGCGATAGCTGCAGCGGAACGAGAGCGATTGTTGAAGGCGTTTCCGCTATAATGCCCGGAATGCGGACAATCCTTAGGAGCTTTATGAATCTGCCCCCGGCTTTCCACCACACCGCCGTAGTGCTTGTATTGTCAATCCTGTCAGCGGCCTCAAAGCCGGCGGCCGATATGGTTGCGGTTGATCGTGCGGTTGACAGCATCGTTGCTCGTATGACCCTTGAGGAGAAGATCGCTTGTATGGGCGGCGAAGGAGGCATGACCGCGGGCGGGGTCAAGCGCCTGGGTATTCCTCCGATCCGAACGACCGATGGTCCGGTGGGGGTCACCGCCCGAGGATCGACTTCCATGCCCGCGTCGGTGGCACTCGCGGCAACGTGGGATATATCACTCGCGTATCGCTATGGCCGGGCACTCGGGCTTGAAGCGCGCGCGCAGGATCGCGACATGCTGCTCGGGCCGTGCGTCAATATCCACCGCATTCCGACAGGCGGGCGCAATTTCGAGAGTTTCGGAGAAGACCCGTTCCTTGCCGGCCGGCTTGCCGCAAGCTACGTGCGTGGCGTTCAGGACCAGGGCACAATCGCGTGCGTAAAGCACTTCGCCCTCAATAATCAGGAATGGAGCCGCACCTATATCAATGTCACCGCAAGCGAGCGCGCCATGCGGGAGATCTACCTTCCGGCATTCGAAGCCGCGGTCAGGGACGGCGGCGTGTGGACGATCATGTCGGCCTACAACAAGGTCAACGGCGACTACTGCGCATCGAACAGGCACCTTCTCACCGATATACTTAAAAACAACTGGGGGTTCCCCGGATTCGTCATTTCCGACTGGGGGGGCGTCACCCAGGGAGTCGCGGCAGTCAATGCAGGGCAGGATCTGGAGATGCCGCATCGCAACTTCTTCACAGCCGACTCGATTGTGCCTGCTGTCAAAGACGGCCGCGTGAAGCTCGCCACCATCGACGATTCGGTGCGCAGGCTGTTGCGCGTGCGCCTGGTGTTCGGCCTTTTCGACACATCGGCGCGGCCGCGAATCTCCCTTGATTCGCTGCTGCAGGAGCACAAGGCGCTTGCCCGGGAGATCGGGTCCCGCGGTATCATGCTGCTGAAAAACACGGCCGATGCCCTTCCGCTGAGCAGCACGACCGTCCGGTCCGTGGCCGTGATCGGCCCCAATGCGGCGGTCGCGCGTACCGGCGGCGGCGGAAGTTCGCGGGTGCGTCCGGCGTACTCCGTGTCGCCCCTTGACGGTATCAAAGCGCGGGCCGGCGACAGTGTGAAAGTGGAGTACGCCGAAGGCGCGCCGCTTGAGGATCGAAACCTGTCACCTGTAAAAGCACCGTTTCTGCGGCTCGCCGCGGGCCCTGCACAGCCCGGGGTCAAGGCTGAGCTGTTCAACAATATCGACCTGATGGGCCCTCCCGCGGCGACCCGGATCGACACAGCAATTGATTTCAACTTTGGGAGCAATCGCCCGCATCCGGGCGTGAACAGCGATAACTTTTCGATCAGGTGGAGCGGCTTTATCATAGCAGACAGCAGCCGTCCGTACCGGTTCGTTGCGCGGGCCGACGATGCGATCAGGCTTTTCGTGGGAGACAGCATCGTCATAGAAGGATGGCGGCTCAAAGGGATGACCCACTATACCGGATCGCGCTACCTGGAAAAAGGCAAGCCCTATCCTTTCCGTGTGGAGTTCCGTGAAGGTGTTTCCGATGCTTCGGTGCGGGTCCTCTGGGACTGGCCGCCCCGGCCCGTCAATACGCCGGCCATCGATTCGGCGGCGGCTTTGGCCCGCCGCTGTGATGCCGTGATCGTATGCGTGGGAAGCGCCGATTTTTTGGAAGGCGAGGCGCGAGACCGCTCGGGACTGGATCTCGAAGGTCTCCAGGATGAGTTGATCCTTGCGGTCGCGCGAGCGAATCCCCGGACCATTGTGGTTGTTAACGGAGGATTTCCGGCAAACGCCACCCGGTGGGTCGACTCGGTGGAAGCATTCCTGCAGGCATCGTTCCTTGGCCAGGAAACCGGAAATGCGCTGGCCGCGGTGCTCTACGGCGATGTCAACCCATCGGGGAAGCTGCCGTATTCTTATTTGCGGGGACGCGAACAATCGCCTGCGTTTGAGCACTACGCCTTCAGAGACCTCGAAGCGCCCTATGAGGAAGGGATCTATGTCGGGTACCGGTATCTTGACAAGAACAATCTTGTCCCGCTGTTTCCGTTCGGCTTTGGTCTCTCCTATACAACATTCGCGTATTCGGATATGAAAGTGAAGCGGAACGGTCCGCGGGACTTTGAAGTGAGCGTCGCAGTAAAGAACACGGGGAAGGCGGCGGGTCATGAAATCGTGCAGGTATATGTGGCCGACAAGGAATCGACGGCGGACCGCCCGCCGCGGGAGCTGAAAGGCTTTTCGTGCATGTATATTGAGCCCGGGCGCGTGAAGACGGCCACGGTCCGGCTGAACGAGAGATCGTTCGCGTTCTACTCCCCCCAGACCGGAAACTGGGTGGTTGAGCCGGGAGAGTTCGATATCCTGGCGGGATCATCCTCACGGGATA
>Ga0315289_10011961_pt1 | contig 12267 bp, 24 predicted proteins | sample YL17G11_40_MG_FD_203452 | JGI IMG/M metagenome (GOLD analysis project Ga0315289, IMG submission 203452) | Sediment microbial communities from Yellowstone Lake, YNP, Wyoming, USA - YL17G11_40 | ecosystem: Environmental > Aquatic > Freshwater > Lake > Sediment | place: USA: Wyoming | collected...
CCAATCTATGATAGGTCCGAGGCGATGAGAATGCTAACAGATGAGCCCCCGGCTTCAGGACTCGTAACACTTCCCTCCATACATCAGCATTGAAGGTGATCGCACCGGAGTCCCAGGCCATTCCCATGAATCCTAGTCCGTAGGGAGGATCCGTCACACAGGCGTCAATTGAGTCATCTGGAGGTTGTCTCAGGAGATCTAGACAGTCTACACAATGGACCTTCCCCAACAACAAACCTAAGTCAGTTGTCATATCATGCCCGCCTTCCACTTGATATTGAAGTCGGTTCTGGGAAGTCAAGTCTAACGACACTTATCAAGTCAGATTCATCAAACTTTTCGCACTTCCATGTACGGCATATCAATGGACGTTTATCCCATGGTATCATACATCCATCCTTCCCGAGATATTGACAGGCATCAGGGTCAATGTCCTTTTCTCTCAACTCTTTCAAGAGATGTTCGTTTCCAGTCAGATGCACTATGAGGGGATCGAACAGAGGGGAGATTCCATATTCTTCTGGATGAGGGTGAAATCCCATACACCAGTCTTCAAAATACACGGTGGTATTCCATGCCCCTCCATCCTCCGCTGGAAGGTATATCTTACAACACTTACCACCACAAGCGGCGCATTTACTAGGATTTCTGTAGAGCCCCATCATTTCCGTGCCCAATCTCCTCGAAAGGTTTCTGAGAGTTCCTTGGTGGTTGGAAGTCTGTCTCCCGCCCATTTCCGATCCCATTGTTCGCCGTTCTGGTCAAACACGGCATAGGCTTTTTTGCTCCAATCTCCTCGTTCACGGAAGTAATGAATCGTGTTCCATGCCCCAGATCTGAACTGGTTTCGGGGGATAAAGGCAATGATGCAGTTAGCCAACTGGGCAACCAATTGGTTCCTGCTGAAGTATCCTTTCGTGGTGTTCACGGAGGCTGCACGGACCACTATGAAGCTGTATCGTTCTCGGGCGAATGGGCAGACATTCATCCATTTCTCGGCCCATTGATCGGGACCCTCACAACCTCCGCTTATGACTACAGCCCCATTTGGGTTGTTGAGGGGTGCCAACCATTCGTGTTTGTCTAGGATGCCGAACATGACCTCCTTCGCGGTGTATTTCCGCGATCCTATCACGGCGACCCCACGTTGCCGTTCTCCATTCACAGTGAAGGTCCTCCCTCCGGGGAACCCCACCTCAACAACTGTCATTGTCATTCAATCACCTCTTTGGTTCATGTATCAGTCTCTTCTCTCCTGTCGGCAAGAGGACCTCAACCTTTCGTTTGCATCCATCCCTCTGGAGCACAAACTGGAATGTCTCAACACAACATTCTGTCGATATCTCCTCACTACAGTCCTTGCATTGCGGATAGATATTCATTCGCCGTCCGTATTGTTCACATTGTGGTTTCGGCATAATGACACCCCCCTCTCAATCGATGTCTGATGTCAAACAACATCAAGAGGAACAACAGGACACTGATGATAGCGCAGGCCCAAGAGAACATCTGTAATCCGTTCATTCAAAATCCCTCTTGCCTAGGTGGTTCTGATATGCTACATTGAGGATGGACTGGAGATCCATGTGCCCGACTAGGCCCTTGACTATTGCTAAGGCTCTTGCTTGATTGGGGGATAGGTCATAGATCCCCCGTGTTGCTTTACCAAAATCAGAACAGGTGATTGTGGTACCATGCATCTGGAGGAACCCCATCTCTTCAAGGGATTGGAGGTCATCGAGCAGGGTTTCCATGAATGGACCATACTTATAGGGTTTTGTGGTGGTCTCGAAACACTCTAATGGAAAGACATCCATATCCATGAGCAGCATCAACATCTTGTCAAGATGGACGACACCTTCCACGGCATCCCCATTGTTCGCCGCGACCAGCAAGATGACCATGTCCGTTGGACTGTCAGGCCGAGCCCTCTCGATTATATCATTCATTCGAAACACCTCGATAGCTTGCGGCTTACCCTCTTTGTCCCCATCACGGCTATCTGGTAAGCCTTATCCCTCGGGGGGAACTCAAGTATCACCCCGCAATATTTCTCCATGGTCTTGGCTAGATCTACTCCATTGGCCTCTGGTCGCATGACGGCAAACAGGTTGGGAATGTCTATATTGACATGCTCGATCTCTTTCTTCAATTCCTTTCGGGCGACGCTCTGCCAATATCTAGGGTTTCGAGCTTGCAGTTCACTCCAGTCAGGATGGAGTCTCTTCATCCGAGTTAGGTGGTCCTTCAGATTATATTCGACTGCAATCACATAGGTGGGTTGGCCCAAGTCTAGTATCTCTCCAATCATCGGGGCCTCCGGCGGACAACTGTCTCTAGCCCCGTGCATGGGGCAACCTTTGGGATGATTGGGATAGGGTAGCCTACACCAGTCCCGTGTCTCCTCAGTCACAACCAATGGACATTGTCTGAAAATCATTCTGTCACCTTCAGCTGTACTTCAAATGATTTGCCGACTTCAGGTCAACTCCGTATGTCTCCAACAGTTGGTCAGTAAATTCATTGTAGATAGCTTTGTTTTTGGGGTCAAACTGAGGAACAGAGTTCAACTTCTCTTTCACATAGGACATATAGATGTTCTCACCTTCCTTGTCTATGTAGTCACACAAGATTATCACTTGTCGCAACATTCTGTCCAGTTTCGCTATCAGCTCAGGGACTATTGTTTCAGGTGTGCTCATTCTTCTCCCTCCGGTATTGTTGCAATGCCCAAATCTAGGATCTTAATAATGGCATCCAGATATTGCTTGTAGTCATTGATGGGGAGCCATTCGCTGCTTGGTATGAAGATTGCATACAGCTCACCCTTGTCTGTTAGGCTCGGAAGCACATCACTCTCAAAGGATCGGTCTTGGTTCAGGGCCACATAGTCAAAGAGTCCGAAAGCCTTAGGTTCAAATAGAGTAACCCCAACATGCGATATCGCGGGGATGTAGACTCCTTTCTGTATTGTGCGGACTTGCTCAAACTCCGGCACCGCCATGGTCAACAAGGAGTAAGGATGTGGCACCTCAGGGACTACAACCACCGTCACCTTCCCCCCACGCCTCACGTATTCTTCGTGTTTCAACATGAAGAGTGTAGGATAATCAGGGGAGAGGATCAAGTCATCTGGGTTGTGGACTATCATAGGGAGATTGGGGTCAATGCTGCCTCTCTGTAAGGCCAAGGCGATAGCACCCGCATTCCCAGGCTTCGAGTTCTTTGGGTCATGTGAATAAAACACTCGAAGTGTCTTGTCCTCCTGCATCATCTTGTAGCGTTTAATCCCCTGTTGTACTGAATATCGCATACCTATGTCTGTGTCTGAAGCGCCTTTGAGTATCACGAACCGTCGGACACCCGCCATGTAATACTGGCGTATCAGACGGTCTAGTAAGGTTTCTTCGCCTATCTTGAGGTCTGTTGCCTTGTTCACAGGGTTAAACCCGAATCCTTGCATCCGAAGGCATCTTCCGCCTGCGGGGATGACTAACTGGTATTCCGCCATTGTATCTTTTCCTCCATCTCTTGTAGGAATGAACTGAGCTTCTGAAAGTCCTCGTAGATCCTCCGCCTCCATACCCCCGATCGGAGGGCGGCTGAGGGATGACAGGTGATGAAGTAGGATTGTCCATTCTCTGTCAAGAGGCTCCCGTGTAGCTCGCTCACGTGAGTTCGCTTGAGGATCGAGAACAGTGCGACATTACCTAGTAGCACCACAATCTTTGGTTTGACAGCCGATATCTGTTCCCTGAGGTAGGGCAGGCAGGCATTGACCTCATCCATCTCGGGTAATCGGTTCCCCGGAGGATGGCACTTCACCACGTTTGTTATGAAGACCAGACCACGGCCTAGACCGATGTGGCGTATTAGGTCTGATAGCAGTGAACCGGATTTCCCAACGAACGGTCTGCCTTGCTTGTCCTCTTCGACGCCCGGCGCTTCACCTATGAAGAACAGTTTGGAGTTCGGATCCCCCTCCCCGGGGACCTCCATCTCTCGGCCAGAACAGAGGGGGCATTTTGTGCATTCACGAATGTTGCACGCTATTTTCTCCAAGGCGGTCCGTTTCTTGTCTTGGAGCTTAGCGAGCATTGCCCCAAGGAGGAACTCTCCGGACCTTCCCTCAGGATCCTGTTTCTTCATTCCACATCATCCTTCTTTATCCCTCTCAGTTTCTCGCTCAGTTCCTCGTCGTGGAACCAGACCCCAGCACCCCTCAAGTACCTCCGTTCTTTCAACAATACAGTAGCCTGTTTCTTGAACCAATCAGGAATGATGTGGACTGAGATTGAGTCTCGCTTCTCTATCAGGAGCTCATGTAGGAAACGTATTGCCAATTGAGTCTCGTCGGAGAGGACTCTATAACTACGCCCCTCATTGTGGTCAAGGACCAAATGACAGTCCCCCAAATACTCCCGCTTTATCTCGAACCGATCCCGATTGATGGTGCCTTGCGTCTTCCAGCTCTTGAAGTCCCAACTAGGTCTACAATGGTCGGCATCGCGTATGCACCTGTCAGCTAGGGACTCCATCAAAGGCTTCATGGCGACATTGCCCCTTGCTAGGTCGAACAGCTCCATCAGTTGATTGAAGTCGTCTGTCACTCAATCACCTCTTCGGCTTAGACCCTATCTTGCGGGATCCTCTTCTCCTAGCCTTGATCTCCGCGAACTTCTTCTTCTTGCTGTCCCGTTTCAGTTCCTGTATCGCCCGTTCCAGCTTCTTCTGATGCTTTATCCTCTTCAGTCTTTGAGAGCTCTCACTTTCTCCGGCGGGGCTTAGGATTGGCTGCCGGAAGACGGAATCGAGTTTCGGTGTGGTCACACTGACCCATTTAGCAGAGTCTTCTTGATTGGTTGCAGAGCCTTCTTTCTTCTCATCATCTGTCATTCTATCACTTCCCATAGTACAGCACCTTCTGGGGGTGGTCCCAATCGGGGTCATCGAGCTTCTCTGGGACTAGCTCATACATCGCCTTGGGGATCAGACCAATCCCCTTAACATGTCGGCGGAACCGTATCAACCCAAGTTGTGCCAACATCCAGAAGTACCGAGTTATTGATGAGTAGCTGGTTGTGGGCTTGAAGTCCCTGTAGGACTGATAGAAGTCCGCAGCAGATCCCTCCTTCTTCGCCTCCAGGAACTTCTGTATTGCGATTGAGACCGGATACACAAACCATGGCTCCATTGTTAGTCCTCCTCTGGGTCTGGGAGCTCCATACAGATCCGAGCATGGCGCAACCAAGCATCATTCTCTATTGCCGTGAGATGGGCACGACAGACATAGTAGACCCCACCCTCAATCATGTTAGGATGGCTGATGATCTGACTCACATGAGTCTTGTCAGGGGTATCATATCTGACTTCGAGGTTGTAGTCATAGCCGACTATCTTGATGATGGCCCGATTTGGGCAAGTCTTTTCTAGCTCTCCTATTCTCTCAATTACATACATACATGTCTTCATCTGTTCATCCCCCCTTGATTACGATGTACACCTTCACCTCGATGTTGCCTCCCTCTTCACTAGGCAATATCACTTCGACGACCACTGGGCGGATATGTTGCTTCATCTGTATTGAGTAGAGTTGGGCAATCCTCAGCACCCTGTCAATAACAGACGGGCTGAGACCCATTAGTTCCGATCCTCGGTCATTCAGTAACAGGGTGATTGTAGCATTCCTCCCTACCACCAGGGCAGGTCCTATGGGTTGGACCAACTTGTTCTCCAGTTCTTTGTTCAGGAGCTTTACGACTCCTTCTGAGACAATCTTCGCCATCTCAGACATATCGGATCTCGGGTCTGTCATTTACCACCACTCTCCACTAGATCTCTTGCATAGATGACTCTTATATCAAGCCCCTTTTCTTTGAATTCCTTGCTAGCTCTGAAAGCTCCTGACGTGAAGCTCTCTGCAACAACCACTCCCTTCTTGACGTCGCCTCTTTCCATCTTCCCAGCCAGCTTATCAATTGTTGCCTGCCCCACAGTGCCCTTCCACTTCTTGACCTCTAGGAACTCATCCTCCTTTATGCCATCCACTCCAAGTGTGCGACACTTTGCACTCCATCTGAAGCCTAGTCGTTCTCTCACCCATTCTTCAAATGCGCCCCATTTCATGCCCTTTAGCTCAGCTAGACTTTCTTCAACATGATTCTCCACTTCGTGGCTGAACTCAACCGTTTCGATCTCGGAGATTGACACCCCATACCGCTCGAAGTTCTTGACGCACATGTTACAGGCTGTCGGGGAGACATCAATGCCAATCCACTTTCTTCCTAGCTTGTGGGCAGTCACTAAGGTAGTCCCGCCACCTGCGAAAGGATCTAGGACTATATCACCCTTGTTGGATGATGCCAATATGATGCGTTCAAGAAGAGCCTCGGGCTTCTGTGTCGGGTAGCCCAAGTATTCCTTGCCCATGTTGAAGACACCACGCATATCCCAGACATCATCCATCGTGACTATACTGTAATAACCAAACTCATCCTTACCACTCTCAGCGTTCTTAGAACTGTCCGCAAGTGATGGTTTGAAGTCCAACCTTCTCTTGTGCCTCATACTGTTGAAAGTCCAATTGTTAGACTTGGTGTACAGAAATATTGTATCGTGTTTCCTTGCAAACTGTGTCTTGGCTTTTCCGCCCATAAAGTAGTGCCAAACAATCTCATTTCGGTAATTCCCCTCACCGAATATTTCATCCATCATTATTCGCAGATGGGCATTGGCATGATGGTCACAGTGGAGGTAAATAGACCCCGTTGGCTTCAGGACTCTCTTAAGCTCTTTGAGCCTTGGGCGCATGTAGTCCTTATATCCCTCAATACTCCCTCTTCTAGTGCCCCCTTCCCTCCGGTCTATGAGCCTCCTTCTTGCTTTTTCTACATCGGCCCTTGCCACAAACCCCAAGCTTATCAGTTCTTCGACGTCCTGTTCTATCTTGACCATATCGACTGCTTGCTCTGCCCAGTACATCTTGCTGTCGGTATATGCAGCGAGCTCGGCTCCATTCCCCCAGACAATGTCATAGTCTGCTCCAGAGAAGAACGGCGGATCTAGGTATATGAGATCAATGCTCTCATCCGGAATGAATGGCCCCAACACATCGAGGCAGTCTCCCCTGATTATCCTGTTTGTCTTCACTCGGATCCCTTCCATTTCTTGTCGAAGACCTTCTGAATGTGGTCTCCAAACAACCGTACATAGCTCGATGCCATCTCAACACTCTTCCAGCCCATGATCTCCTTTATCTCAAAGGGGTCAAACCCCTTCTGGGCGAGGAGACTTGCGAAGGTTCCCCTCAGGGCGTGTGGGAACACCGGATGGGTAATGCCTGCCCGTTTGGCGGCCATCTTGAGGTGATAGTGGGCAGAGCCCCGGCTAGGTATCATCTCCATGACTGATTTGAAGGTCCTGAAGTATTCTTTCAACTCTGAGAGGACCTCGGGGGCAATCGGGATGACTCGTGCCCCTTGAGTAGTCTTGGGTTTCCAAACTCCGGTTGGATGGCCGATTTTACAAGACTTACATTGACAGGGCATAGAACCCGGGATCCGAATGTGATGGGCCTTGAAGTCAATCCAATCTCGGTTCAGATGTATGAACTCACCAACCCTCATTCCTGTGTACAAGAGACCATTCACAATCAGCTTCTCTCGTACACTCACGGCATTCTGTTCGAGAAGGCTAACCTCCTCTGTCGTCAACACATTCTCTATGGTCTTGGTCATTGGCTCTGTTCAGCCTCCTCATCTCGCTTCGAATGCCTCACCCAATCGAGTGTCAACATTCCATCCAATATCAGGCAAAAACTGATAGTGCCTGTCAAGACGAAGCTGAGCCCGATGAGTGGAGTTAGGACTATCATGGATGGAATGTCCATTCGGATTGAAGGAGACATGACTACAAAAACTGGAACGAGAGTCAACAATGCACCGGAAATAATCTTGAGTGCCGCGAGATTCCAATGACTACATCTGAAGGGTATTCTCATCAACCTCCTCTTCTGGTTCTTCATCTGTTACCTTTGGGAACTCATAGATTCGTACCTTTCGATGATTGGTGTCCTCAGAGGCCCACAACATACCTCCTCGTGCAAGGATGACCTTCTCTGCAATGCTATTGAGGGATCGATACAACCCGCCAGCTTGACGAGGAATGCCTACAAGACGCATCGCCCCCCGAACAATCTGATACAGATTGACCGTAGATTGAGGATGTGTCGTTTGACGATCTAAGACTGAATGGACAGCCTTTTCGAACTCTTCGAACTTGATGCGCCATTTGGCCCCTTTTTGCCTGAGGTAACGTTGCCTTCGTTGTAGCTTCACCTTTTCCTTGTTCGCGAGGTAATATAGTGTCCGAGTCTGCCTCTTGTGAGCAAGGCGTTCCTCCTCAGTCAGAGTCATTCCTCAATCTCCACCCAAAGCACTTCTTTGCCACATGCCAAGCACTTGAGGCCATGAACCGTCATGTCCGCCCATTTGATGCGGATCTCTTCAATCAACTCGGTCCCATCACACACAGGACAGACTGTGGGTTCCGAGGTCAAATCAACAGCAGGGGTTATATCTCCGATCCAAACTGAGAGGCGCATTTGCCCCTGAGCTATCCCGTGTGCCTCTGCCTCTTGGAGACCACCATAGAAAGTGATTTCTTGCGGGGGTTGATAGTGCAAACACGTTGCTGTGACTCGAAGATCCACCTTAGACTTAGCTTTCACACAATCACCTCATCCCAAGGCACTATATGAATGTCACTCGAAATACAGTCATTGTATTTCATATATTCGCTGTGCTCATCCGGGGGCATTCTGTTAAGCCGTTCAATCTCCTTCAGAAGCTCAGTGATCTTAGCACCTGTCTCCTCCGCAGTGAGGGGATGAATATCGATTTGTCTTCCAAGGGCGGAGGTCGTCGGTCCGGTGACCCGCCAAATGAGGCCCCATCTACAGATCTTCATTCGCCGAACAGCCTCCTAGCCCCCGCAAGCATCTCATCATAGTAGGCCAACGCCTGTTCGATGGTCTTGAACTTAAACTCCTCCTCGAACTCGCGGAGTGGTATTGTCACGCCTCGGAGAGTGTTCTTTGGAACATTCCTGTAGAGACGGAGCCTCACATCATTATCCTGTTGAACTATCTCGTGTATCGAGTCCTTGATGCAGAAGACTCGCATCACATTTGAACCTGAGTTAAGACACTCTATCAACCTATCACTCATCGTGTTTTTCCTCCTTTGGTTCGATCTCTTTTATGTCGAACCAGACTGAACAACCCGTGGTGGTGGTCTGGTGATTGAACCTGAGTCTTCGTCCGTCTTTGGTCTGCACTTCGTAGTCATAAAACGTACAGAAGTAACGGTAGTTCCGCTTGAGAAATATCACCTTGAAGGAATCGTTCTCGAAGACCAATTGATTTGGTTCCCATTCATTGTCAAAGCTTCCGGGAACTGGTTTGGCCGTCTTGAAGCCAACATGTCCCTCAAAGTAGTTTATCTTCTTCCGGATGAGAGCTATCTCAGATTTACTCAGACTCGTTGTCATTTCAGGATCCTACTCCTTCTTTAGAGGGGCAATCCGATAACAGAACTTCCCCCAAAGAACTAACATGACTGCGGTGATTACAACAAACAGGATGAAGGAGGCTGGAAGAAATGCCTTACCACCAAAGTTGACCATCGTCTCAGTCATTCCTAGAGATATGGTCACATTCACTGTGGCGAACCGATAAGTCATCGTAGATCCGCCTTCCACTGCTATCCGAATTCTGTTGCTATCTGTGAGGTTATCCCTCATCACGCCCGCATAGACATACAGGAAGAACAGATAGGTTGAACCCAATCGGAACTCACCCCTGAAGTATGAGTCCTTTATGGTTGTATTTCCCTCTTCAGTCAGAAGTGCTAGGGACTCTGCCTCAACCTCTTGGCCATTCCAGCTCCCGAAGTGTCGTTCCGTCAGTTCAATCATGTCAAAGACCCCATGGGCTGACATCACGGAGTCTATGGATGTTACCTCCATCTCTCTAGTTGTAAGCAAACTGATACATGGAGATACAATTGCAGCAATTAGAAGGATGGCTGCTATTGACCTCTTGTTGTTCCACTTCATTTCCTTATCCCTCATCTCTCTAAGAATTCACGGACCTTCGGATCGTTCAAATCGGCGGAATCTATTTGTCCGCATGTAGAACATCTCCAGGTCCCTCGTTTTCCTTTCTCAGCAACTCTGAGGTATTGTCTAGCCTTTCCTTGTCCCCAACAACGAGGATTCGGGCAAAGACGGTAAAGCCTAGGGTATTCGTTCATTTTCATCGGTGTCCCACTCCCAAGGGGTTTCCCTTGGGGGTTGGGCCGACTTCGATACATCGAATCACCCTCTGGTTTTCACCCGCTGACGGCACGGGTTAGCCGATGGGATAGGCTAGGACCAAAGCCAATTAACCTTTACTCTTTCAATCAATCTACGTAAAGAAACTAATAGTTTTTCAAGTAAAACTGAGTCATCCAAGTGACTGGTTTGGCTATAGCTAGAGATCCCAATGAAGGGAAAACACTTGTAGGTCCGTCACGTATAGGTAATCAGAAGGTTTTACTATGTTTAGACCAGGGAAACGTCTAGGGTTGTTCCGTCAATCTGAAGAGCCAGAGGGGCGTAAGAATCTCAAGGTACACGGGGTCACGAAGATAGAATTCGAGGAACGCAACTACAGGGCGATACTTTATCGCCAATCTGGAAGCTCTAAGTTTGTGGAAGGAGTACACTCCCTTCAGACTAAGGGGGTGCAAAGAATCACATTAAACCTCTCTGATGAGAAGAATGAAATACGTGCTCAGAAAGGGGTCACGTTGTCAGTTGAATACAATGGAACGGACGGCGTACTAACCATAGTGCGGAGCATCGGTACATGGGAAATATAAGGAGGAATCCACATGTTTAAATGTTTAAGATAGGAAGGCGTCTGGGATTGTTCGGACAATCCGAGGAACCTGGAGAACCCGAAGATTTCACGAAACACGGAGTTAAGAGGATAGAGCTCGATGTCGATGAAAGCTCGGCAAGACTCTTCTATAAGTCCGGAGGCTCGGAAACTGTAGAACCCGTGTATTCAATACAGACCAAGGGAGCACAAAGGATTGAAGTGAATCTCTCTAGTCAAGAAGTGACTCCAATACAAGGAATATCCGCTGAGAAGGGGAGTTCTTTTTCGGTTGAGTATGAAGAAGCGAGAGGCGTATTGACCATAATGCACGACAGTGGCACATGGACAAAGAAATGAGGCGATGGAATTGTTCAGAGCCAGGATATTCGGACAACGCAAGGCGGGCACAGAACCCGTCATCCATGAGAAGATTACGTGGATTCAATACGATCCTCAGAAGTTGACTGCCTTCTTACTGGGATATGCTGGTTTTCGGGTCACAATTGAAGGAGTGTATGGAATAGAACCCAAGCGATCCCCGGAGAAATGGCCCGATGTTTGTCTCAACACCTTCCACATCAGTGAGCATACCACTGTACTAGAGGCTGTAGAAGGCAAATCTTGGACAGTGGAAGTGAAGACCAATTCTGTCGGGCAGATCTACTTGTATGTCTTGATAACTTAATAATGACTACAATCGTGTCCTTCATTAGCCTCTGTCCTTAAGTCTAGGTCAATGTCCGAGGATGACCTAGCCAAGAAACTGAAAGAGGCCGAGAGAGCAGTTCAGTCTGCTCAGTCAAAGCTGAAGGCCGTACACGGCGTGGTGGAGGATCTAGAGGAGAAGCTTCGCAATGCCCTCACTTCGGCTGCTCGGACCTTCAACACCAGTGTGAACCAATCCGATCTAGAGAGCTTTGTCCAAGAGTTCGTTGCACGGCCCTACTTTGTGTTACCTCGATCGGAGCGGGAATGGTGGCTCATCGTCCCTAAGTACATCACTCTAGAGTTTGGCTTCCTGCTCTCTCAAGAGGGGCCGTGGAACATCTTCGTGGTGAACCAATACGCAGATATGATGTCACAAAATGTCCCGCAGGAGTTCCGACAAGAGATCTCGCTAGTCCGTCCGTTTGACGGCATCACCGTGGACGGTGATCTGTTGAAGGTCGCCCGTCCAGACATAGATGATGTCAAAGAGGTCAAACGGAGGTATGGCCCATTCCTTGACAAGGTCAAGGACAAGAAGACTGTCTTGGTGAAGAAGGGCAAAGCCTTCGAACTGATGGCAGCCTTGATTCGTGATGGGATATTGCCGTTCACCCCTCACCCAGTGAAGAAGG
>Ga0315289_10011963_pt1 | contig 12266 bp, 19 predicted proteins | sample YL17G11_40_MG_FD_203452 | JGI IMG/M metagenome (GOLD analysis project Ga0315289, IMG submission 203452) | Sediment microbial communities from Yellowstone Lake, YNP, Wyoming, USA - YL17G11_40 | ecosystem: Environmental > Aquatic > Freshwater > Lake > Sediment | place: USA: Wyoming | collected...
GTCTCGTGCGACGCCAGGGGGCTCGCGCGCCATCTATTCGACCACCGGTCATGGTCCAGCTGCCGACGTCGCAGTGTCCCGCCGTCACGTTGGACGGATGAGCCACCCGGGGCTTGGTTTCTCGACCCGAACGCCCGCAGGCGGGGGGCGATGGACGGATCGAAGGCGCGCCGGGGCGGGTGCCGGGTGCGCCGAGGAGCCGCTGGGCGGATAGAAGGCGCGCCGAGGCCGGCGCTGGGCCCCGCGGGCGGTGGCCCGCACCAGAACCTAACCTTCACGCGAACGTCAAGGTCATGGGATCATGCAGCCATGTCCCGCCCGCCCGCCGCCGACCAGCGCGCGCCTGCCCCTCCACGCCTCCTGCGGATCCAGGAGGTGGCAGCCGGGACCGGCCTGACGCCGCGCTCCATCCGCTACTACGAGGAGATCGGGCTTCTGCGACCGGCGGCGCGCTCGGAGGGCGCCTACCGTCTCTACGACGCGTCCGACCTGGAGCGCCTGGGGTTCATCCGCGAGCTGCGCGACGACGCGGGTTTCAGCCTCGCCGAGATCGCCCTCCTCCTCGAGGATGAAGATGCCCGCATCCGCGATCGCGAGCGTTTCCGGGCGACCGGCCAGCCGGCAGAGAAGCGGGCGATCCTGCGCGACCTCATCGCCCGCATGGACCGCCAGGTGGCGACCCTGGAGGAGAAGGCGGACCGCCTCCGGGCGATGCTCGAGGCGGCCGCGTCGCGCCGGGAGCACCTGCGCGCCCACCTGGCCGAGCTGGAGGGGGGCGCGCAGGCGCACGTCCCGGGTACGCCCCACGCGGACACGGGCCCATGACCGCCCGCGGCATGGCAGGCGTCGGTGCCATGCGGGCCCTCCGCCACCGCAACTTCCGCCTCTTCTTCGGCGGCCAGGCGATCTCGCTCGCCGGCTCCTGGATGCAGTCGGTCGCCCAGGCCTGGCTCGTCCTGACCCTCACGAACGACCCGCTGTTCCTCGGCGTCGTCGCCGCCGCGCAATGGACGCCCGTCCTCGTCCTAGGGCTCTTCGGGGGCGTCATCGCCGACGCGCTGCCCAGGCGCCCGACGCTCATCGCCCTCGAAGCGATGATGGCGACGCTGGCGCTCGTGCTCGGCGTCCTCACCCTGACCGGCGTCGTCGAGGTCTGGATGATCCTGGTCCTCGCGATCCTCCTCGGCTGCGTGAACGCGATCGAGATGCCGGTCCGCCAGGCGTTCGCCGTGGAGATGGTGGGGCGGGCCGACGTCGTCAACGCGATCGCCCTCAACTCGGCCACCTTCAACGCCGCGCGCGTGGTCGGACCGGCCGTGGCCGGCATCACGATCGCCGCATTCGACATCTCGATCGCCTTCTTCGTCAACGGCGCCAGCTTCCTGGCGGTGATCGTCGGGCTTCTCCTCATGCGCCCGGAGGAGCTCCAGGCGGCGCCGCCCATCCCGCGGCCGCACACCGTCCACGATGTGCTGGCCTCGGTCGGGGAGGGGATCAGCTACACGCGGCGCACCCCCGCCGTGCTGCTGCCGGTCGTCGTCGTCGGGCTCGCCGCCACGATCGGGATGAACTTCCAGGTGACGATCCCCCCGTTCGCCCGCGACGTCCTCGCTGGCGATGCGGCGGCGTTCGGGTTTCTCATGACCGCCAGCGGCCTGGGGTCCGTGGCCGCCGCGCTCTACCTAGCGACGCGCCGCCGCCCCAGCGCATGGGCGATCGCCGTCGGGGCGACGTTGCTCGGCGTCGGCCTCCTGGTCACGGCTGCCCTGCCGGTCTACGCGGTGGCCATGCCGGCCCTGGCGGTCGCCGGCTTCGGCGCGATCTGGATGGCGGCGAACGGCAACACGCTGATCCAGGCGACCGTGCCCGACGAGCTGCGTGGCCGCGTCATCAGCGTCTACACGACCGTCTTCGCCGGCTCGACGCCGATCGGCGCCCTCTTCGCCGGGTTCCTCGCGTCGCGCTGGGGGGCCGTCGCCGCCCTCGCCGTGGGGGGCATTCTCACGATTGTCGTCGGCCTCGGGGCTCTGGCCTGGCTCCGGCGTCATCGGACGATCGGCGTCGGCCCGACCGAGCCCGTCCCGCCGGCCGTGCGGAAGGCTCCGGGGCGGCTGTAGGAACCACGGCTGTAGGAACCCCTTGACACCGACCCGGCGCCGGGCGTACGGTGGGCAACACATGAGCAGCAGTCTGCACATCTGAGCATGACGATCAGCGCGGCATGACGATCAGCGCGGCGCCTCCACGCCAGGGCGAGCCGCTCTCGGGCGAGACGCGGCTCATGCTCCGCGCCGCCCAGCTCTACTACCGCCTGAACCTCACCCAGGACCAGGTCGGCGAGCGGCTCGGGGTCAGTCGCTTCAAGGTCGGTCGGCTCCTCGACCGGGCCCTGCGCGAGTCGGCCGTCCGGATCGAGATCGTCCATCCCGCCGCGCGGCTCGTCGAGCTGGAGGACGCACTCACCCAGCGCTTCGGGCTGCACGGCGCCGTGGTCGTCGACGTGCCGGCGACGGGGTCCGCTCCGTCCGACGAGCTCCTCGCCCGCGAGCGCGTGGCGGGGGCCGCCGCCGCGCATCTCGCCTCCCTGCGGCCCAGCGGGGCGATCGGCGTCTCGTGGGGCCGCACGATGCTCGAGCTGGCCGCGCACCTGCGCCCGGGCTGGACTGCCGCCACCGAGATCGTCCAGCTCAACGGCGCCACGTCCCGTTCCGCGCGCCCGACGCGGGCCCACGAGATCGTGGAGCGGTTCGGGGCGACCAGCGGCGCCGCCATCCGGCTCATGGCCGCGCCCGCGATCGTCGGCTCGCCCGAGCTCCGCGACGCGCTCGAGGAGGACCCCTCGGTCGGCGAGACGCTCGCGGCTGCGCGCGCGGCCGCCACCGCGGTCTTCGGCATGGGCGTGATGGGGCCCGACAGCGTGCACGTCGCGTCGGGCTATCTCGGCGACGCCGATCTCGCGGCCCTCGGGGACGCCGGCGCGGTCGGGGACGTCCTCGGGCGGTTCCTGGCGCTCGACGGTCGCGTCGCCCTCCCGTCGCTCGACCGGCGGACGATCGGGCTGCCGCTCGAGGAGCTCCGCACGAAGGCGCTGACCGTGGGCCTCGGCGGCGGCGCCGGGCGCGGTCCCATCGCCCTTGCCGCCCTGCGGGCGGGGTGCGTCACCGTGCTCGTCGCCGACGAGGCGACCGCCGCCTGGGTGCTCGACCATGCGTGATCCAGACGAGGTCCGAGACATCGTGCGCCGCATCGTCGACGCGACACTGGCCGGCGACGTGACCGCCCGCACGGCCTTGACGGCAGCCGCGGCGGCGACCGCGCCGGCAGCCGCGGCGGCGACCGCGCCGGCAGCCGCGGCGGCGACCGCGCCGGCGACGGGCGCGGCCCCCGGAGCCGCTCCGGCCGGCCCGGAGCGCGTGGCCATCGCCATCGGCGCCGATCACGGCGGCTCCGCCCTCAAGGACCGGATCGGCGAGGTGCTAGCCGAGGCCGGCTTCGCGATCCACGATTGCGGCACGCACGGCAGCGAGCCCGTGGACTACCCCGACGTCGCTCACGCGGTGGCCCGCCTCGTCGCCGACGGGACCTGCCGCTGGGGGATCATCCTCGACGGCGCGGGGATCGGCTCGTGCATGGTCGCCAACAAGGTCCCCGGCATCCGCGCGGCGCTCTGCCACGACCTCTCCTCCGCCCGCAACAGCCGCGAGCACAACCACGCCAACGTCCTCACCCTGGGGGCGCGCTTCACCGGGGAGGGCCTGGCCATCGAGATCGTGCGGGCGTGGCTGGGGACCGAGTGGGGGCCGGGTCGTCACGCGGCACGGGTCGAGAAGATCACCGACGTCGAACGGCACTACATGCGATCAGCGGGTGAGGGCCGAACAGGATGACCGAGACGAGCAGCCAACGAGACGAGCTGGTGGAAGCGATCACCCGGGAGGTGCTCGCCGCCCTCGGCGGGGGCCTCGGCGCGGGCCCGGGGGCCACCGGGGGCCCGGGGGCCGGCGGTGTCGCCGCCGATCCCTGCGCGTCGTGCCGCGGGGCGTGCGCGGCCCAGTGCGCCACCAAGGTCCGCGACGTCGTCGCCGGCGGCGCCTCGCGCGTCGAGTACAGCGGCCGCGCCGCCGACGTGCCCGGCGACCTCGCCCGATACATCGACCACACCCTGCTGCGGCCCGACGCCGCGGCCGCCGACATCGACCGGCTCTGCGCCGAGGCCGCCGAGCATCGCTTCGCCGCCGTCTGCATCAACCCCACCTGGGTCCGCCGCGCGGCGGAGAACCTGCGCGGCACGGACGTCGCGGTCGCCTCCGTCATCGGCTTCCCGTTCGGGGCGGCGACGAGCGAGGTCAAGGCCCTCGAGGCGCGGCGGGCGATCCGCGACGGGGCCCGTGAGATCGACATGGTGATCAACATCGGGGCCCTCAAGAGCGGGATGCTCGACGCGGTACGCGAGGACATCGCCCAGGTCTCGGACGCCTGCCGCGAGGCCGGCGCAGCGAACAAGGTGATCATCGAGACGGCCCTCCTCACCGATGAGGAGAAGGTCATCGCCTGCCAGCTCGCGCGGCAGGCCAAGGCGGACATGGTCAAGACGTCGACCGGGTATGCGTCGGGCGGGGCCACCGTCTTCGACGTCGCCCTCATGCGCGAGACGGTCGGCCCGAAGATGGGCGTCAAGGCGGCCGGCGGCATCCGGACCGCCGAGGACGTGCAGGAGATGATCGCGGCCGGGGCGACCCGCATCGGGGCCTCCGCCGGCGTCAGGATCGTGACGGGAGAGAAGGGCGCGCATGGGCAGTATTGATCTTCGGGCCTACGTCTTCCTGGACAGCCTCCAGGCCCAGTACGCGGCGTTCCTTGGGACGGTCGCCCAGGGCTTCCTGCCGCTCGCCGGCGACGCGTCGCTCACGGTCGAGGTGTCGCCGGGCATCGAGATCAACCGACTGACCGACATCGCCCTCAAGACGACGTCGGTCAAGCCCGGCATGCAGATCATCGAGCGTTACTACGGCATGCTCGAGATTCACTCGCCGTCGCAGGGGGAGGTCCGGGCCGCGGGTGCGGCCATCCTCGCCGAGATCGGCCTGGCGGAGAACGACCGGATCAAGCCGCGGGTCCTCTCGAGCCAGATCATCCGCCGCATCGACGACCACCAGGCCCAGCTCGTCAACCGGACCCGCCACGGCCAGATGCTCATCCCCGGCGAGACGCTCTACGTGCTGGAGCTCGAGCCGGCCGCCTATGCCGCGCTGGCCGCCAACGAGGCGGAGAAGGCGGCCCACATCAACATCCTGGAGGTGCGGGCCTTCGGCTCGATGGGTCGCATCTACCTGGGCGGGGAGGAGCGCGACATCGACGTCGGCTGGCGGGCCGCGCTGGCGGCGATCGAGGGGCTTGAAGGACGAGAAGCGAAGTCGTAGTCGAACAAGGTCGAGAAGGAGAACGGATCGATGGCAGAAGCGCTCGGGATGATCGAGGCGCGCGGGTTTGCGGCGGTGGTCGAGGCCGCCGACGCGATGGTCAAGGCGGCCAAGGTCGAGCTCGTCGGCTATGAGAAGACAGGCGGCGGGTACGTGACCGCGGTCGTCCGCGGCGACGTCGCGGCCGTGAAGGCCGCGGTCGAGGCCGGCGTGCGCAACGCCGCCAAGGTCGGCGAGGTCGTCGCCAGCCACGTGATCGCCCGGCCGCACGTCAACGTCGACCTCGTGCTGCCGCTCGGGCGGCTCGAGGAGGCGAAGGCCGAGGGCGGCCAGGGCTAGGAAGCGGGACCGGGCGCGCGGGCCCGCCGCCGGCGCGCCGCTCCCCCAGCAGGCGGTGGAAGATGCTTCTCGGACGGGTGACCGGGACGGTGGTCGCGAGCCAGAAGGAACCGCTCATGGAGGGCTGGAAGCTCCTGGTGGTGCGCCAGCTCGACGCGGAGAACCGGGAGGCCGGCGGCTACGTCGTCGCCGCCGACGCGGTCGGGGCGGGTGTCGGCGAGGTGGTCCTCTACGCCACCGGCAGCTCCGCCCGACAGACGGAGATGACCCGCGACCGGCCCTGCGACGCCGTGATCATGGCGATCGTCGACACGTGGGAAGTCGGCGGGACGGAGGTCTACCGCAAGTAGCGGGCGAAGACCATGAACGAGCTCGACGGGCGCGAGATCTCTGAGATCATCGAGCGGGTTCGCCGCCGGGTCGCGGCGGCCGGTGGCGAACGGCCGGGCGCCGGCCTGCGCGCGGAGGCGGAGCTGTCGGCCGCCGCCGCCGCGGAGCTCGGCGACGGCATCCACGCCACGATCGACGAGGCGGTGGCCGCGGCCGGGCGCGCCTTCCTCGCCTTCGGGGCCCAGGGCCTCGCGGGCCGCAAGGTGATCATCGACGCGGTGCGCCGCACGATGCTCGACCACGCCGAGCAGCTGGCCCGGATGGCCCACCAGGAGACCCACATCGGGCGGGTCGAGGACAAGATCGTCAAGAACCGCCTCGTGGCCTCCAAGGCTCCGGGGCCCGAGGACCTCGAGGTCCAGGCGGTCAGCGGCGACGCCGGCATGATGGTCACCGAGTTCGCCCCCTTCGGCGTCGTCGCCTCGATCACGCCGGTCACGAACCCGACCTCCACGATCATCAACAACACGATCAGCATCGTCTCGGCCGGCAACGCCGTCGTCTTCAACGCCCATCCCGGCGCGAAGCGCTGCTCGGCGGAGGCGATCCGCCTCATCAACCGGGCGATCGTCGCGGCCGGTGGGCCGCCGGACCTCGTCACCGCCGTGGCGAACCCCACCATCGACACCGCGCGGGCGCTCATGAGCCACCCCGGCGTCCGCGTCCTCCTCGTGACCGGCGGGCCCGCCGTCGTGCGCGAGGCTCTGCGGACCGACAAGCGGGCGATCACCGCCGGCCCCGGCAACCCGCCGGCCGTCGTCGACCAGACCGCCGACATCGAGCGGGCGGCCCGCGACATCGTCCGCGGCGCCTCGTTCGACAACAACCTCGTGTGCATCGACGAGAAGGTCGTCCTCGTCGTGGATTCGGTCGCCGACCGGCTCATCCGGGCGATGACCCAGAACGGGGCCTACCTGCTCAAGGAGCACGAGCTGCGTCGGCTGGAGCGTGTCATCTTCAGGGAGCTCGGCCAGCCCGGGAAGCCCGGTGTCATGAACCCGGCCTGGATCGGCCGAGACGCCTCGAAGATCCTCGCCGAGATCGGCGTCCAGGCCGAGCCGGCGCCGCGCCTCCTGATCGCCGACGTCCCCCGCGACCACAGCCTGGCCTGGACCGAGCAGATGATGCCGGTCCTGCCGGTCGTCCGCGTCGGGACGGTGGACCAGGCGATCGACCTCGCGGTGCGGATGGAGCACGGCTTCCGCCACACGGCGTCGATCCACTCCACGAACGTCGAAACGATCACGAAGATGGCCCGGGCGATGAACTGCAGCATCTTCGTGACGAACGGGCCGAACTACGCGGGTCTCGGCGAGGGCGGCGAGGGCTTCACCTCGTTCTCGATCGCCAGCCCGTCGGGCGACGGCCTGACTCGGCCGCGGACGTTCTCGCGCGAGCGGCGGATCACCGTCGTCGGCGCGCTGCGGATCGTCTGACGATGGCTGCCCGCCCCGCGACGGACTCCCCGCCCGCGACGGACTCCCCGCCCGCGACGGACTCCCCGCCCGCGATCGAGCCGGCCCTCGCCCTCCTCGAGCTGGATTCGATCGCCGCCGGCATCGAAGCCGGCGACGCGATGGCCAAGCGGGCCCCGATCGACGTGCTCCGGGCCGGCACGGTGCACCCCGGGAAGTACCTGATCCTCGTGGGCGGAGCGGTGGCGGACGTCGAGGAGGCCCTCGAGGCCGGCCGCGAGGTCGGGGCAGCGTCCGTCCTCGACGTCGTCTTCCTCCCCAACGTCCACCCGGAGCTGGTGGCCGCCATCCGCGGGGAGCGCCGGGCGGCGGCCGGCGAGGCGCTGGGCGTGATCGAGACGGCCACCGTCGCCGCGATCCTCGAGGCCGCCGACGCGGGGCTCAAGGGCGCCCGGGTCCACCTCCTCGAGATCCGCCTCGCCGACGACCTCGGCGGCAAGGGCTATCTCCTCTTCGACGGCCCCGTGGCCGACGTGCAGGCTGCGGTGGAGATCGGCGCCGGCCGGATCGCGGGGTCGCCCGGCCTCGCGCAGCGCGTGATCCCCCAGCTGCACGCCGAGATGGCAGACAACCTGGCCGCGGACGCTCGCTTCGCGGCGCGGGTCCGGGGGTAGGGCCCCGTGCAGCTCGCGCGCGTCATCGGCACCGTCGTCGCCACCGTCAAGACGCCCGGCCTCGAGGGCGTGAAGCTCCTCGTCATCCAGCCTCTCGACCGGCACCAGCGGCCGGTGGGGAGCCAGCTCGTGGCGGCCGACGCCGTCCACATGGCCGGCCCCGGCGAGCTCGTCTACTTCGTGGCCGCTCGCGAGGCCGCCCAGGCCATGCCCGACCCGTTCGTCCCGGTCGACCACGCCATCGTGGGGATCGTGGATGCGGTGACGCCGCTGACGGGTGGGGAGCCGCCAGGGGGCGAGTCGCCGCGCAACAGGCGACGGGGGCAACGCCCGTGAAGCTCGGCCGTGTCGTCGGGACGGTCGTGTCGACGATCAACGCCCCCGACTTCGACGGCCGGACGTTGCTGCTGTGCGACCTGCTCGACCCGTCCGGCAAGCCGGCCGGCGGCTACCTCATCGCGGTCGACACCGTGGGCGCCGGCGCCGGCGAGACCGTCCTCATCCTCGACGAGGGCAACTCGGCCCGCCAGGTGCTGGCGGCGCCCGGCGCCCCGATCCGGGCCGTCGTCGTGGGGATCGTCGACGCGGTCACGGGCCAGGAGGCGGCAGCTGCGCTGGTCGCGGCCACGACGGAACCGCGCCCGAAGGCGCCGCGCCGGGGCGGAGGGAGGCGATCCGATGCCGATCACGCATGACGAGGCAGCGCGCGGTGCTCGCGCGCTGGCAGCCCATCCTGCGCCTCGCCGATTGGGACGTCGACCTCAGGTTGGTGACGGGTGCCTGACGCACATCGGGCGCGCCTCCGCGAGGAGGTGGAGCGGGAGGTCGGGCCCGGGGCGACCGCGAGCTAGCAGCGCGAGCACCCCGCCAGCCGCAGATCAGACGGAACCGAGCACCGCGCCGGTGTTCTTCAGCATGCGGCGCGCCCACTATGCGGCGCGCCCACTCGACCGCTCGCCGCGCCTCGGCGTCCACCACGCCGAGCACACCATGGTGCGCGTTGTCCTTGAGGTCGAGCAGCCGGTCGAGGTCGTTGTCGAGTTCATCGCCGTGGGAGATCACCTGCTTCACGAGGGCCACGGCCTGCGCGTGGTCCAGTCCGCGCGACCGCAAGCCAAGGCGATGGCAGCAGGCGGCATCGGCCGCGGCGACTCCGGCGAGAACGGAGAGGGCCGCCGCGACGCCGGAGAGGTTGATGCCGGCAACCTACTGCGGGGCGAGAGGGAACGGCTCGGCACAGACCCCCGCTTCGCCGACGGGTCCGCCACCCGCCGCATGACGAGAACTCAGCGGGGAGTCGTGGACTCGGGATGGGGGACCGCGACCACGGTCAGCCCGTCGATCCCGGTGAAGTCGGCGGGATTGCAGGTGTAGAGCGGCAGCTCGTTCGCCATGGCGATCGCCGCGATCATCGCGTCGTAGGCCCGTGCGGAGGCCTTTCGTCCGGAGCGCCGAAGCGAGGCGGCGACCTGGCCGAACGCACGGGCCGCATCCGCGTCGAACGGAAGCGGATCGAAATCGGCCTCTGCCTGCTGGAGGTGCGCCAGCCGGGCGCTCCGCTCCGCGTCGTCAGACGTGAGCAACGGGCCGACCGACAGCTCGGCGAGCGTGATTGCCGAGATGAGCGGACGCTCCGGGAGCATCGACGGATCGCGCAGTCGCGGCAGCAGGATCAGCGTGCTCGTGTCGAGAAGCCCGACCTCATGCCGGCTCACAGGCCGGAATCGAGCGTGGCGTCGATGTCGCGGCGGAGCGCCGCCGGGTCCAGCGGGGGCAGCCGCCGCCATCGCCGCAGGAGGGCGGCGGCGTTCAACTGCCCGGCGCGCACCGGACGCAGCTCCGCCACCGGCCGGCCGCTGCGGGTGACGATGACGCGCTCGCCCGCGGCGACGCGGTCCACCACGTCGCCGCCGTGGTTGCGCAGCTCGCGGATCGTGACTTCGGCCATGCCCGGAGTGTATCACGCGTGAGACATCCCGCGATGTCGCACTTCCGGCGGTGCCGTGGTGTGTTTCGGCCCGGCGACCCGGTCGGGGCGCGGTGATCGATACTGCGACGATGAGCTCGACCCGCCGAATGGACACGAAGCCCGCGCCTTGGCTTCCTTCTCCCGGCGCGCCCGCCCGCTTCCGGTCCGTGGCGGCGGTCGTGCTCCTGTATGCCGTCGCGATGGCCTTCCTGGAGTCGGCGGTCGTCGTCTACCTCCAGCGCGCGCTGGGGATCGACCCGCGGGCGCTCTCCCCGCTCCAGGACCCAGCCGTGACGGGTGATCTCGCGCTGATCGAGGTCGGCCGCGAGGCGGCGACGCTGGTGATGCTCGCGGCGGTTGGCCGGCTCGCCGGTCGGGGCGGGCTCGAGCGGCTGGCGTGGACCGCGGTCGCGTTCGGGACCTGGGACATCCTCTACTACACCTGGCTGTGGGCGTTCATCGGCTGGCCGTCCTCGCCCGGGACCTGGGACCTGCTCTTCCTGATCCCCGTCCCGTGGGCGGGGCCGATCTGGGCGCCGGTGGCGATCAGCCTGGCGCTCGTCGGGTTCGGCCTCGCCGCCGCCCGACGCCTCCGCGCGGGCAGGCCCGTGCGCGCGGGCCGGGCCCAGGTCGCGGCCGGCGTCGCCGGCGGGCTGGTCGTGATCGTCAGCTTCTGCTGGAACGCCCCGCTCGTGCTCGACGGCGGGACCCCGGATGCGTACCCGTGGCCGATCTTCGCCGTCGGTCTTGCGCTCGCGGCCTGGGGCGCGACGACGGCGCTGCGGGGATCGGCCGCCCCGCGCGCGGCGGGCGCACCGTGACCGACGAGCCGGCCGAGCTCGAGTACGTCGGGCTCATGGCCAGCGACGAGGGCCAGCTCATCTACCGCCTCCGGGCCGCGGCCGCCGAGTGGGTCAACGCCCTCGCCCACAACCTCGACCGGACGCTCGCGATCCGGGCCGGAGCGACCGGCTGAGCCGGGCGACCGGCCGGCCCGGTCGGGCAGCCAACCACGGACCGGTGTGCCAGCCGCCCACCGCGACCCATTGCCAGCCCGGGAGGCCACCCCGGCCACGTTCAGACGCTGAGGAGATCACCGTGATGACACGTCGAGCCGATCTTCCGTCCGCGAGCGCCCACCGCGGGCGGAAGGTTCACTGAGGTCGGCGGCGCGGCCCGGGCGCCGGCTTCTCGTGGCGGACCTCGTGTGAACTCCGCCCGCATGGCATGCGTCAGAATGTTGCCGTCTACCACATCACTGGTAGACTTCCACCATGAGCCTGAACATCAAGAATCCCAAGACCCACCAGCTCGCGCAGGAACTGGCCGACATCACCGGCGAGACCCTGACCGGCGCCGTCACGGAGGCCGTACGCGAGCGCCTGGAACGCCTCCAGCGCAACGACGCGCCAAGCCTCGCCGACCGACTGCTGGCCATCGGACGCGATTGTGCGACCCGCCTGCCCGAGCCGTACCGGTCCGCCGATCACGCTGACCTGCTGTACGCCGACGACGGCATGCCACGGTGATCATCGACACATCCGCGCTCATCGCGATCCTCCGCGACGAGCCGGAGGCTCGCCGCTTCGCCGAAGCGATCGAGGCGGCGACGGAGAGGCGGATCTCAGCAGCCACCTACGTTGAGCTCGCGGCGGTCATCGACGGCGGCCGCGACCCGGTCGCCAGCCGCCTCGTCGATGAATTGCTCGACACGGCGCGCGTCGTCATCGAACCTGTGACCGAGGCTCAAGCGCGGATCGCGCGCGAGGCGTATCGCGACTTCGGGAGGGGCAGCGGCCACGCCGCCGGGCTGAACTTCGGCGACTGCTTCGCCTATGCCCTGGCCAAGGCGACCGGCGAGTCCCTGCTGTTCAAGGGCGACGACTTCTCGCGAACGGACATCGTCGCCGCCGCCTGATCGGGACGACGGGGCCTGTCATCTATGAAGGACGGGCCGGTGTCAAGGGGGTGGTCGGGGCGGCATCGGTTCATCTCCGTTCCTGGGTCGGTCACGAGGGTCGGCCGCGGCACCAGGTGCGTGATCGGGATCTCTCCGGTC